>OGPW01000057.1_pt1 | contig 84720 bp, 78 predicted proteins | sample 1553061 | NCBI WGS metagenome assembly OGPW01 (sample SAMEA2580292, study PRJEB22360) | human gut metagenome | biome: human gut; feature: human-associated habitat; material: faeces | place: Denmark | collected 2008/2010
CTGATTCACTCATCTCTGTGTAAAGGTCATTTCCTTCACGAGTACGTTCTCCTACTCCAGTAAATACGGAATATCCTCCATGCTCTGTGGCGATATTTCGGATCAGTTCCTGGATCAGTACAGTTTTTCCTACTCCCGCACCACCAAACAGACCGATCTTTCCACCCTTCTGGTATGGGCAGAGAAGGTCAACGACCTTGATCCCTGTTTCCAGAACTTCTGTCTCTGTAGATTGTTCTGAAAATTCCGGTGCTTTTCTGTGGATTGGTAAACGGTCGGCTCCTTCTGGTGCCGGTTTATTATCAATAGGATCTCCCAGCACGTTAAAGATTCGTCCTAAGGTTGCTTCTCCTACAGGAACGGAGATCGGTCCGCCTGTAGCCTGTGCTTCCATTCCACGGACTAATCCGTCGGTTGGTCCCATTGCGATACATCTTACGGTGTCATCACCCAGGTGCTGTGCAACTTCAACGACAAGTTTTCCGCCGTCTCTTGTCTGGATATCGATCGCATCGTTGATCTCTGGCAGGTTATCACTGCTAAACTTGATATCCAGAACCGCACCGATGACCTGTGTGATCTTTCCTGTACGATTATCTGCCATGTTATTTCCTCCTGCTTCTTATATCGAGTCCATCACTTCAGGGCCTCGGCTCCTGAAATGATCTCTGTTAATTCTTGTGTGATCGCTCCCTGTCTTGCTCGGTTGTATGCAAGTTCTAAGCTTGAGATCATCTCTTCTGCATTACTTGTTGCTGAATCCATTGCCTGCATTCTGGCTCCATTCTCACTCGCTACGGATGTGACTAAGGCTCCATAGATCATGCTGCAGATATACTTTGGAATCAGTAAGGATAAAGCTTCTTCCGGCTCCGGCTCAAAATTCATTGGAGCCTTGCTTTCTTTTTCTTCTTCCTTACTTTCTATATTGCTCTCAATCGGAAGTAATTTTACAAGTTTTGGTTCATGAACCACGGTATTTTTAAAATCTGTGTATGCCAGATAGATCTCACCGATCTCTCCATCTTCAAAAGCTTTTAGAAGTTTCTCTCCTAAGATTCTGGCATCATCATAGACTGGCTCGTTGATCATCTCTGAATCATCGGAAACGATCTCATACCCACGATGTTTTAACGTATCCATCGCTTTGTGTCCTACCGCATAGATCATGATATCTTCTTTGTTCATACCGCTGTCCCGGATCAGTTTCACGATATTGTTATTATATCCTCCTGCTAATCCACGGTTGGATGAAATGGTAATGATCCCTTTCTTTGTGGAACCATTTTCCTGTAAATACGGATGATTGATATTACCTGCCTTGGCAAGGATCGAGCTTACTGTCTCATACATCTTATTAAAGTATGCTTTGGACTCGTCTGCTCTCTGCTTTGCTCTCTGCAGTTTTACCGTGGATACCAGTTTCATCGCTTTTGTGATCTGTCCGGTACTTTCGACGCTGGCTTTTCGTCTTTTAATATCAATTATTGATGCCATGACAGATCACCTTACTTTCTAAATGATTCTTTTGCTTCATTGATCGCTTTGATCAGTTTCTCTTCGGTCGCATCATCCATGACTTTCGTCTCGGCAATGCTTGTAAAGATCTCTGGATATTTCGTATCGATCAAGTCAAATAATTCTTTCTGGAAATCAAGGATCTGATCTACTGCCAAGTCTAAGAGATATTTCTTGACTGCTGCGTAGATGATCACAACCTGCTTCTCAACCGCTAATGGCTGATACTGTGGCTGTTTTAAAACTTCCCTGATTCTCTCACCCTGATCTAATCGCTCTTTTGTATCATCATCAAGTTCTGATCCAAACTGGGCAAATGCTGCCAGCTCACGATACTGTGCAAGGTCTGTACGGATTGGTCCTGCGATCTTCTTCATCGCTTTGATCTGTGCAGATCCTCCAACTCGTGATACTGAAAGTCCGGCATTGATCGCTGGTCTGAAACCTGCGTTAAACATCTCTGTTTCCAGATAGATCTGTCCATCTGTGATGGAAATAACGTTCGTTGGGATGTATGCAGATACATCACCTGCCTGTGTCTCGATGATCGGAAGGGCTGTTAGAGATCCTCCACCTAATTCATCGGATAATCTGGCTGCACGCTCTAATAATCTGGAATGTAAATAGAAGACATCTCCAGGATAAGCTTCACGTCCAGGTGGTCTACGAAGAAGTAAGGAAAGTGTACGGTATGCAGTTGCATGTTTGCTTAAGTCATCATATACAACTAATACATCTTCTCCTCTCTCCATCCATTCTTCACCGATCGCACATCCTGCATATGGTGCGATATACTGAAGTGGTGCTAATTCACTGGCTGTAGACGCTACAACCGTTGTATAATCCATTGCGCCAAATTCTTCTAAAGTCTTTACAATATTGGCAACTGTGGATGCTTTCTGGCCGATCGCTACATAAATACAGTGAACACCCTGTCCTTTCTGATTAATGATCGTATCGATCGCGATCGCTGTCTTACCGGTCTGTCTGTCACCGATGATCAACTCACGCTGTCCTCTTCCGATCGGTACCATCGCATCGATCGCTTTGATTCCTGTCTGAATCGGAGTATCTACGGATTTTCTTGAGATAACTCCTGACGCAACTCTTTCAATTGGACGATATTTATCTGTCTCGATCGGACCTTTATTGTCAATTGGCTGTCCTAAGGAGTTTACGACACGTCCTGTCAGTTGATCTCCAACCGGCACTTCTACCACGCGGCCCGTTGTCTTGACAATATCGCCTTCGTTAATATTTCTACGGTCACCTAAGAGAACTGCACCTACGTTGTCCTCTTCTAAGTTTAATACCATTCCATAGACTTCTCCCGGAAATTCAAGCAGTTCTCCCTGCATCGCTTTCTCAAGTCCATGGATTCTGGCGATTCCGTCAGCAACCTGTATTACCGTTCCAATATCAGAGGTTTCAAGCTTTGTTGAATATTGTTTGATCTGTTCTTTGATGACTGAACTGATCTCTTCTGGTCTTAAATTCATGGGGCTTATCTTCCTCCTGTTCTATAGTTGTATTTGTGACAGATATCTTCCCATCGAATCAAGCTTTGTACGGATAGAATTATCCACAATCCGATCATCCATACAAAGGATCAATCCACCAATGATATCTTTATCTGTCTCATAAGTCACCTCTAACTTCTTGTATTCTGAAGAATTGATGACTTTCTTTAAGATCTTGTCTTTTTGTTCTTGTGACAGTGGCGTCGCTGACGTTACATGTAAGGCTCCGATTCCTAACTGACGTTTGATATTAGAAATGATGTAAGTAAAAATTCCATCAAATTCTTTAAAACGCCCTTTCTTGATGATGATCATTAAAAATCCTGTCATATCATCAGAAACCCGGCCGTTAAAAACGTTCTTTGCTGCCTCCATCTTCTCTTCCTTTGTGATCTGGGGATGATTTAAGAAGTTTACGAAATCTGTGTTGGAATCTAAGATTTCTTTCACTGCTTTCGCTTCTTCTAAAGCTTCGATAAGAGCGTCCTCATCTGTTTTCACAGAAATATAGGCATCCCCGTAAATTTTATCTACTCTTGAAGCCATGTCTTATCACCCATTTCCTGTAAGGTCTGATCAACTAAAGCATTCTGGTCTGCTTCGTCCATCTGATTCTGGATGAATTTTCCAGCCATTAAAACTGCCATCTTAACCATCTCCTGCTTCATCTGATCTCTTGCACCTATCTTAGCAAGCTCTGCCTCATGATTCGCACTTTCTATGATCCTTGCGGCCTCTTCTTTGGCTCCTGCAACGATCTCTTCCTCTCTCTTCAGTGCTTTCTTTCTGGCCTGTGCCATCAAGGCATCTGCTTCTTTTTCAACATTTTTTAGTTTATGATCGTATTCGGCTTTTAACTTTGCAGCTTCTGCCTGATCGGCTGCTGCCTGATCGATCTCATTTGCAATTCTGTTCTTACGGTCTTCTAAGATCTTACGAACCGGTTCAAACAAAATATAGGAAAGCAGTGCAAACATGATGAACACTGCGATTCCCTGCATAATCACATCAAAGCCAAGCTGAATATCTAATCCAAATATTCTTCCGTCCACGCCTTGGCCTCCCTTCGGCTTGTTTTATTAAAGTTTTGCAAACAGTGGATTTGCATATAATAAGATCAAACCAATAACCAGACCATAAAGACCTGTTGTCTCTGCTACCGCCTGTCCAAGAAGCATGGTAGATGTGATATCACCTTTGGCTCCTGGATTACGTCCTACTGCTGCTGCACCCTGTCCTGCTGCGTATCCCTGTCCAATACCAGGTCCGATACCTGCGATCAGTGCCAGTCCTGCTCCGATTGCAGAACACCCTAATACAAATGCTTCACTTGAAATATTCATAGTTTTTTCCTCCTGAACTACATATTAAAGTTTCCTATCTTGATCGTTGATAGATTGTCTTAAGCTTCCCGCTTATCTGTAATAAATGTCATCGTAAGCATCGCAAATACAAATGTCTGGATCGCTCCGGAGAACAGATCAAAGTACATATGCAAGAATGCCGGAATACCTAGCTGCGCAAGCCATGGCAGCAATCCGTACCACAATGCCATCATGATCGTACCCGCCATAATATTTCCAAACAAACGAAGAGACATAGAAAGCGGTGTCGCAAACTCTCCGATCAGGTTAATTGGAAATAAGATTGGGATTGGTTTGAAAAGATCGGTAAATACATGTAATTTACTCGTCTTAAATGCACTGTACTGGATCAGTACAAATGTGATCAACGCTAATGCAAGCGTCGTTCCATAGTCCGCTGTCGGTGGTCTTAAGCCAAATAATCCCGATGTATTGGAGAAAAAGATAAAGACCATGATCGTTCCAATGTAATTTACAAATGGACGCCAATGTCTTCCCATATTTCCCTTGACCAGATTATCAAGCATCTCTACGACCATCTCCACAAAATTCTGAAGTCCTGATGGCTTCTCATCTCCGTGAAGAACTGCATGTCTTGCGATCAGTGCTAATACAATGATAAATACCATAACGATCAGCGTCGTCACATGCGTTGTCGTGATCCAGACTTTATGCCCGAAAAATTTCAGCGGAATCAGCCCGTGCACCATAAAGTCAACGTCATCACCGGATGATGCTGCCAACATCATGGGGGCATTCATAATTCCCATCGCACAACCTCCTTTTCTGCTTATTATCATCACTTTATTCCTGCAAGATCTTCTTCGTGATATGCTCGTGAACCGGCTTTTGTAAAAATGCTGCAAACTTGCTGCTTAAGAAACCAACAAGTGCTGCGATAAATGCACTCATACTAAGCTTGATCATCACATACAAAACAACAAGTGTCACCACATAACGGATCAATGCACTTACGATCATATGTCTGCTTGCCTGATGTGTATCCATCTGTACAGACTTCTGAATACTTACCATCATCGTCGTGATCATGATCCACGCTGCGATCAGACCAACAACTGCTCCGATCAGATACCTTAGATCACCTCTGGTTATTATCATACCCAAAATTGCAGATAACACTCCGCCTAGAAGAATTCCGATCATCAAATCCAGGTATGTCTCGTCTAGCTGTCTTAATTTATCTCTCATCTTTCTCCTCCATATCTTCCTGTTCTAGTATATTGTGGATCAGAGAATATACTCCTCTGATTCCTCCCATAATACCAAGAATGAGAAAAAGAAGAAACAGATTTGTGGAAAAATGTTTATCAATCCACAGTCCGATCGCCATGCATAAAAAAACAGAAGTCAACATCGTGATCCCAATCTGTGTTACCAGCGACAACATCTTGATCACTGGTCCATACTTATGCATAGACATTTCCTCCTTTTAGCGAAATCTTTATAAAGTTTATTATAACATTTTTCCCAAACACAAGCCACCTTATTTTTTATTATTTATCTATTTTTACCAAAATAAACCAGAAAAATGAGATTTTTCGTCATTTTTACCCTGGTTTCTTCTTATTAAAAAGATGTTTAATTTTTTAGAGAAATTTTTTCAATTTTCTCTGATTATTTTTGCTTTTATTTCTCTAATAATTCTTTGATCACAGATTCATAAATATCAAGTCCAGCTTCTAACTGTTCATCTGTCATAACGAGTGGTGCAAGGAATCGGATAACATTTCCATATGTACCTGCTCCCTCGATCATCAATCATTTCTGAGCACATCCTTTGATGACTGCTGCAGAAAATTCTGGATATGGTTCTTTTGTTTTCTGATCTTTGACAAACTCAAGACCGATCATTCCTCCAAGTCCACGAACATCTCCGATCACTGGATATTTTTCTTTCCACTCGTTGAATCTCTTAGATACCTTTTCACCGATCTCACAAGAACGTCCTGCTAGGTCATCTCTTTCCATGATCTCGATCGTCTTTAAGGCTGCTGCACATGCTAATGGGTTGCCACAGAATGTACCACCGATCGTTCCTGGTGCTGGAGCTTCCATGATTTCTTCTCTCGCAACGATCGCTGATAATGGAACCCCTGCTGCGATAGATTTGGCTGTTGCTAAGATATCAGGCTGTACCCCTGATTCTTCCCAATAGTTTGTGGCAAACATTCTACCTGTACGGCAGAATCCTGTCTGAACTTCGTCCGCTACTAATAAAATTCCATTTTCATCACAGATCTTTCTGACCGCTTTGACCCATTCAATTGGTGCTGGGATAAATCCACCTTCACCCTGTAATGGTTCTACAACGATCGCTGCGATCGTATCTGCTGGTCCGCACTGTTCAAAGACTGCTTTGATAGAATCTAAATAGTAATCTAGGGCTGCTTCCTGAGGCATTCCTGCTGGATTTCTATAGTAGTATGGGAACTGTGCACGATAAACACCATCCGGGAAAGGTCCCATTCCAACGGCATATGCTTTCTTAGATGTCATGGACATTGTCATTAAAGTTCTTCCATGGAACGCTCCGGAAAATACGATGATATTTGGTCGTTTTGTAAATGCTTTTGCGATCTTCACTGCATTTTCATCTGCTTCAGCACCACTGTTTGCGAAAAATACTTTTTTCTTATCTCCTTTAACTGGTGCGATCTGTGCTAATTTCTCGGATAATGCAACGTATCCTTCATGAGTCACTACGTTATACATTCCGTGGAAATATTTTTCTGCCTGTGCTTTGACTGCTTCTACAACTTCTGGATGTGAAAAACCGATATTTAAAACTCCAACTCCACCGATCCAGTCTAAGAATTTATTTCCATCAACGTCCTGGATCATAGCTCCTTCACCCTTTTCAATCACAACTGGGTAAATGCATTTGATCGCAGATGGATTGACTGCTTCTCTTCGATCGATGATCGCCTGTGCTTTTGGTCCTGGTAATATTTCTGTGATGATCTCTGGTAAATCTGTTCTTAACATATTCGTATCCTCCTCTAGCTTTTGAAAGGTTATTTTTCGTAAATAAAAAAGGTACAACAAGAATGCTTTGTTCAACACCTTTGTTGTACCTGTTGATTGTATTTTTACATATTTTTCTGAAGTTTCCTATATTCTTTTATCACAATTTTCCTTTGATTCTTTGTGTTCGTTGCACAAATGGTATCAAATGTGTTAGACTATTTTTACATGACTTCAAATGAATAGGACACAAATAAAGGAGGGCAAATCTTATGCCTCTTACATTAAATGAATTATATACACAAACAAAACATCAATATCACCTTTCCATGATTGCAGGTAAAACTGGGATCGATCATATCATGAACTGGGTTTATGTCTCCGAAGACAGCTCAACTCATGATTTTTTGAAGGGCGGAGAACTTATTATCACAACCGGGATCAACTATCAGGATGAGACTTCTCTTTATGAGTTTATTGAAACAATGATCCAAAGCCATACTTGCGGGATAATCTTAAATACAGGGAAATATATTCTTTCAGATCATATCACAGATTCGATCAAAGAATTGTGCGACAAACACAACTATCCATTAATCAACATGCCTTGGGAAGTTCATATTTATGATATTACAAGAGATTATTATAATCGGATCTTTATGGATACACAGAAAGATACTTCGATCACGGATGCATTTTTGTCTTTTATTGAAAATGATTCTCTGCATCATTATGATGCTTTGCGGATTCTGGAAGATAATCATTTTGAGAAGGACAATTGCTATGAGATTGCTTTAATGAAGTGTAATAAGAAAGTGATTTCTGATGACCTGAAATTGCGTCTGCTTTTTTTGATGGAAAGTTTTGTGAAGTTAAATGATCTGGATATTCATATTGCTTTTTATAAAAATCATTTTTTATTTGTTTTTCATGATATGGATGAAATACAGATTTATGATGAAATGTCTTCTTTGGTTTCTTCGCTTAAAAATTCTTTTAAAAAGCTTCATATTTATGTAGGGATCGGAAGTTCTGTCCACGTGCTTCGTGAGATTGGTGCAAGTTATCAACGTTCTCTGGCTGCTCTTGTTTATGCTGTGAATAAAGGTCAGGAAATTGCCCGATTTGAGGAAATGGGATTTTTTAAGATTCTTCATTCTGTAAATGATCGGAATCTTTTGGTTGCTTATCATGATGAGTATTTGAAAGATATTGAGGAGTATGATCAGATTCATGATACGAATTATCTGGAAACTTTGCATCAGTACCTGCTTTGTAACGGGAGTATTCAGCATGTGGCTTCGAATATGTTCTGTCATCGAAATACCATTACTTATCGGATGCGAGTGATCGAGGATCATTGGGAGTTGAAGTTGAATGATACGGTGGAGAAGTTTCATTTGATGGTGGCGTTTTTTATTCGGGATTATCTGGAGGTAAGTAAATTCTGATTTGTAGTTTGAAGGCGGAAATTATTGGTGGAATATTATAAAAAAGGAACCATATACACTGGTGTACAAAAAATATCCTGATCTTTACTTACATCTTTTGTATTTGACATACTTAGTTTAAGCTGCATAGATCAAATTTAAAGATTCATGGCACAGTTTCCGATTTAGATACTGTTTCATGAATAATGCAATTAAAATAAGGTTTTATAAATCCCATAAATCGTATCCCGATCCAATTTCACATAATTATTCGCCATTAATCTTCCCTGTTTCGTCATAACAACTTCTGTGAATTCTTCCAACTCTTCTTCTTTCACACCATACTCATGTAACGCTTTCTTAGGAATCAGATGATTTAACAGCACTTCTATCTCTTCATAATTTTCTTGTTGATGCTGGAGGTGGAAATGGTATTTTATCTCAACTTGATAAAGCTTCAATTCCACTTGAAAAGATTCATCATATTTTTGTGACACATGCCCACAATGATCATATCTTAGGAATGGTATGGATGATCCGTATGATCGCTACTTCTATGAACAAAGGTACTTACGATGGAACATTAACTATCTATTGTCATGAAGAACTGGTTGATACGATCAAAACGCTTACAAAACTTACGGTTGGGAAGAAATTTTACAAACACTTTGATGAGCGTATTCTATTCCATGTTGTTGCACATAGCGATACTGTCACGATTCTTGAAGATTCTTTTACCTTCTTTGATATTGGTTCTACAAAGGAAAAACAGTTTGGTTTTACTTGCCTTATGGACCATGGAACAAAAGTATCTTTTCCTGGAGATGAGCCATATCGTGAATCATTATATGAGTTTGTAAAAGGATCTGACTGGTTACTTCATGAAGCATTTTGTGTATATGATGAAAGGGATATTTTTAAACCTTATGAAAAACATCACAGTACTGTCAAAGATGCCTGTGAATTAGCGCAAACGCTTCATATCCCGAATCTTGTTTTGTGGCATACAGAAGATAAAGATATGAAACACCGTCAGGGAAAATATCTGGCAGAGGGTAAACAATATTATGATGGGAAGCTTTATATTCCTGAGGATTTCGATGTTTTAAAATTTTAATTTTCATGAATCAATTCATCTCCATTGTATGGCTGATCTTAGAACTTAAGATTGCAAAGAATAATGTTGTGGCATTGTGTATGATTTTGTTTTCATTATAACATAACATTAAAAAAAGTCAGTCATTTGGACTCGATTTTTACAAACTTTGTCCAAATGACTGACTTGAGTTTTATTAGCTATATTTGTAGATTATTTTTTCACATACTTTGATGTAACTCTCAGTCGTGCCATCGCACGAGACAATGCAGCCTGCGTATGATAATACTGCAAACGACTCTGTTTCTGTTTCATTCGTTCTTCGGCTCTTGTTTTGGCTTCTCTTGCACGGATGATGTCGATATCTTCTGGACGTTCCACGGTATCAACCACGATAACCACGAAATCTCTGGTAACATCTGCGAATCCTTCTCCGACAACACAGACTCTCCATTCTCCATCAACTTTAAAACGAAGTTCTCCTGCGACTACAGCTGTTACTGTGTCTTCATGGTTTGCTAATACTCCGTAAAGTCCATCGACTGCTGGGAAAATGACATGTTCACAGGCTCCACTGTAGAACTTTTTGTCACTGGCAATGATCTCAAAATAAAAGGTTTCTGCCATTTACATCACCTCTTTTGCCTTTTCCTTTACATCATCAATTGTTCCGACCATTAAGAAGGCCTGTTCTGGATATTCATCCATTTCTCCATCAAGGATTGCCTTAAATCCTCGGATCGTTTCTTTGACAGGAACGTATTTACCAGGAATTCCTGTAAATGTTTCTGCTACACTAAATGGCTGTGATAAGAATTTCTGAATCTTTCTTGCACGATATACTGTAATCTTGTCTTCTTCGTCTAATTCTTCCATACCAAGGATTGCGATGATATCCTGTAATTCTTTGTATCTCTGAAGTGCTTCTTCTACACGTCTTGCTACTTCGTAATGTTCTTCTCCAACAACATCTGGCTCTAGAATACGTGAGCTTGATTCCAGTGGATCTACAGCTGGATAGATACCCTGTTCAGAAATTGATCTTGATAATACAGTTGTTGCATCCAGATGGGCAAATGTTGTTGCTGGTGCTGGGTCTGTTAAGTCATCGGCTGGCACATAAACTGCCTGTACGGATGTAATAGATCCGTTCTTTGTGGATGTGATACGTTCCTGTAAAGCACCGACTTCATTTGCCAGTGTTGGCTGATAACCTACAGCAGATGGCATACGTCCTAACAGAGCAGATACCTCTGATCCTGCCTGTACATAACGGAAAATGTTATCGATGAATAATAACACGTTCTGTTTTTCCTGATCACGGAAATATTCTGCCATGGTAAGTCCTGTCTGGGCAACTCTCATACGAGATCCAGGTGGCTCGTTCATCTGTCCAAACACTAAGGCTGTATTTTTGATAACTCCAGATTCTGTCATTTCATTCCAGAGGTCATTTCCTTCTCTTGAACGTTCTCCTACACCTGTGAAGATGGAGTATCCTCCATGTTCTGTTGCAATATTATGAATCAGTTCCTGAATTAAGACTGTCTTACCGACTCCGGCACCTCCGAACAGACCGATCTTACCACCTTTCGCATATGGTGCTAAAAGGTCGATGACTTTGATACCTGTTTCAAACATTTCTACAACAGGACTCTGGTCTTCAAATTTTGGTGGTTCACGATGGATCGCCCATTTTTCTTCTGTCTCAACAGGCTCTCCTTTATCGATAGCTTCTCCAAGTACGTTAAACATACGTCCTAATGTCTGTTTTCCGACTGGAACTTTGATTGGTCCACCAGTTGCTGTGACTTCCATTCCTTTGTGAAGTCCTTCACTGGCTGCTAATAAGATACAGCGTACAGTACGATTACCCATATGCTGTTCTACTTCCATAACAACTTCTTTTCCTTTATTAACAACGGTCAAGGCGTCATGAATCAAAGGGAGCTGTTCAGTTTCAAATTCTACGTCGATTACTGGACCAAGAATCTGTACGATTTTTCCTTTTTCCATTTTATTTCCCTTCCTTCACTGTTACTCTTTCTTTAATGATTTGGCTCCGGCACATACCTCTGTGATCTCCTGAGTGATCGCTGCCTGACGAGCTCGGTTATACATAAGTCCCAGTGATCTTATCATTTCTCTCGCACTCTTGCTTGCACCTTCCATCGCCATCATTCTGGCGTTTAATTCACTGGAAAATGATTCTACCATCGCACCATAGACAAGTCCTTTGATATAGTTTGGTGCCAGGCGGTCAAGTACCGCCTTTACAGATGGCTGAAATTCTGTCATATGTGATCTCTTTCCTTTGCCTGCAAACTCATACTGATCTGGGTTTAACGGTAACACACGGATCATCGTTGGTTCTGAGGTAATGGATGTGATCATCTTTGTGTAAATAATATAGACTTCATCAAGTTCTCCTGATACATATTCCTCGATCAGTTTCTCGGCAATTCTTCTTGCTCTATAAATCGTAGGATCCTGTGTTGTATAGAAGAAATCTTCGTCCATCTGGGCTGCATTTCTTCGTCCGAAATAGTTACGTCCCATATATCCAATCACGAACAGTTTATCATCTTCATTAATATTCTCTTCTGCCATTTTTGTAATGTTATGATTATAGGCCCCGGCAAGTCCACGATCTGCAGTCATCACAAGATATCCTTTTTTTGGATGTTCTTTCTTTCTTTTGTTTAAGAAAATGTGCTGAAGATCTGGCGTATGTGCCATGATATCAAGCAGAGATGCCTGAAGCATTTCAAAGTATGGAGTTGTGGCATCTAACTGCTTTCTTGCTTTCTTTAATTTGGAAGATGAGATCAGATACATCGCATTTGTGATCTTTAATGTATCTTCGATACTGTTCATCCTTGTTTTAATTTCTCTGATATTTGCCATAGTGATCACCTACTTTAAATAGGCTTCTATCGCCTCTTGGATCTCTTTTGCAATGTCATCTGTTAAGACTTTGCCTTCGTCGATCTTCTTCACTGTCTCTGGATATTTCTGTTCAAAGAATGCTGTCATTTCTTCTGTCTCTGCCTTTAATTCTTTGACTGGAACATCATTTAACATCTTATGACCTGCTGCAAACAGAAGTAAAATCTGTTTATGTAATGCCATTGGATGGTACAATGGCTGTTTTAACAGTTCGATCAGATGAGATCCATAATTTAATGTTGCTTTTGTTCCATCGTCAAGGTCTGAACTAAACTGTGTAAATACCTCAAGTTCTCGATACTGAGCTAAGTCAATACGAAGGTTTCCGGCTACTTTCTTCATGATCTTTGTCTGTGCTGCTCCACCTACACGAGATACAGAAAGTCCAACATTGACCGCTGGTCTTACACCGGAGAAGAATAACTCACTTTCAAGGAAGATCTGTCCGTCTGTGATAGAGATTACGTTTGTAGGAATGTACGCGGATACGTCTCCTGCCTGTGTCTCGATGATCGGTAATGCTGTGATAGATCCACCACCAAGTTCATCGCTTAATCGGCAAGAACGTTCTAGTAATCTTGAATGTAAGTAGAATACATCTCCAGGGTAAGCTTCACGTCCAGGTGGACGATCCAGCAGTAAGGAAATTGCACGATAAGCAACGGCGTGCTTAGACAGATCATCATATACGATCAAAACGTCTTTTCCTTGATGCATAAAGTGCTCTGCGATCGCTGTTCCTGCATATGGTGCAATGTACTGTAAAGATGCAAGGTCACTTGCAGATGCGGATACTACAATAGAGTAATCCATAGCACCATGTTTACTTAATGTTGTTACGATCTGTGATACTGTTGATGCTTTCTGTCCGATCGCTACATAAATACAGATAACATCCTGTCCTTTTTGATTTAAGATCGTATCAACTGCGATCGATGTTTTACCTGTCTGACGGTCACCGATGATCAACTCACGCTGTCCACGTCCGATCGGGAACATAGAGTCGATCGCTAAGATACCTGTCTGTAATGGCTGGTCAACAGATTTTCTGTCGATAACTCCTGCTGCCTCATGTTCGATTGGTCTTCTCTCGTCAGTTTTAATTTCACCTTTTCCATCGATTGGTTCTCCGATCGCATTAACGACACGTCCGATCATAGCATCTCCAACCGGGATATCTGCCTGTACTCCGGTTCTTGCTACTTTAGATCCTTCCATTAATCCATGATCGGAACCAAGTAAAACACAACCGATACAGTTTCTTTCAACATTCAATACAAGTCCATGGACACCTGTTTCAAATACAACAAGCTCTCCATACATTGCCTGGTCCATTCCATAGACTGTTGCAATACCATCTGCGATCTGAATGATTCTTCCTTCTTCTTTGACCTCAGTTTTCTGGTCATAATTTTCAATTTGATCTTTTAATACAGAAACGACTGTTTCTGGATTGATACTGCTCACCTGATCCTCACCTCCATGTAAGTTTCTGCTGTAATTTTCTCATTTTACCACTCAGGCTGTTATCATAAACATGGTCTCCAACTTTCAGCATGAAACCACCGATTAAATCTTTGTCTTCTTTTAAAGTAAGATCTACTTCATCTGCCTGATACTGTTTCATAAGATACTGTTTGATTCTCTCTAACTGTTCGTCTTTTGGCATTGTCACATAGTCAAACTCTGCCTTGATGATCTTGTCTGTCTTACGTTTTAATTCATCGTAATACTCAACTGCCTCGTCAAAACAATCAATATCATCATTGTCACATACTATTTTCAAGAAACTCTTAAGATCATCGGAAAATAACTTATCAACCACATTTTCTTTTTCTTTTTTTGTGATCATTGGATTTTCCAGCGCCCTTAAAAGTTCCTTATTTTCATGAAGCATGTCCTGTGCTTTTTGTAAGCTTTCCTTTTTCATTTCAAGTTCAAACAATACCTGTCCATACGTCATGGAAATTCTCTTCATATGCTAGACACCTGCCTCTTTCAGGAAATCATCTAAAAGCTTTTCATTGCCTTTGTCATCTGCTTCTTTTTCCACAACTTTGGAAGCTGCCATAAGTGCGATCCCTGCGATTTCTGTCTGAAGACCTGCGATCGTCTTTTGTTTCTCAGCTTCAATATCTTTACGGGCATTTTCTTTCATAAGAGCAATCTCTTCTTTTGTCTGATCCATCTTATTCTGGTATTCATTCTTCGCTCTTGCTCTTGCATCGGAAACGATCTGTCCTGCCTCATCTTTTGCCTGTGCAAGGTTCTTCTCATATTCCTGTTTGATTCCCTCTGCTTCAGCTTTCGTCTGTGCTGCATCATCTAAGTCACTTGAGATCATTTTTTTTCTTTTCTCCATGACCTCACTGACTGGACCAAATAAGAATTTTCTAAGCAAGAGATAAAATACGACAATGTTGACGATCGGCCAGATAATGCCCCAGTCTAATTTCAGAAACATATCTTCCGCCTCCTACTTCTATTTCATTACGATTAACAGAATCGCAACAACTAATCCATAAATTGATGTAGCTTCGGCTAATGCACAACCAAGTAATAATGTTTTATTGATGTTTCCAGCTTCTTCTGGCTGTCTTGCGATTGCTCCAAGTGCTCCATTTGTTGCAACACCGATACCAATACCTGCTCCTAAACCTGTTAATACTGCAATTCCTGCTCCAATAGCTGCTAATCCCATGATTCTAATCTCCTTTTAAATAAAAATTAAATTTGTAATTTGTGTATCTGTCCAGATACCTTTTACTCAATTGATTCACTGATAAACAGTGATGTTAATAATACAAATACATATGCCTGTAATAATCCATCGAAAAAGTCAAAGTAACAACTAAATGGCAATGGCACGATCGCTGGTGCGATATGCGTGATCAGTTCCATTAAAACGAATGCTCCTAAGACATTTCCGAAAAGTCGCATACACAGTGATAACGGTCTTGTAAATAATTCAAGGATGTTAATGGCCGCCATCATTGGCATAGGTTCCACATAACTGTGGATATATCCTTTCAATCCTTTCTCGTGGATTCCAGAATATATGATCAAAAACAAACTGATGATCGCTAATCCTGCGGTAACGTTCAGATCTTTCGTTGGCGGTTTCGCTCTGAAAAATCCCGAAATATTTGCACACGCAAGATAAATCAGAATTGTTCCAAGAAACGGTATGTAACGTTTCCCTTTTTTGCCGACCAGACCACCGATGAAGTTATAGATGAAACCGACTAAGGCTTCCACATAAACTTGCGGTCCTTCTGGTATGACTTTCAGGTTCCGTACGAATATGATGCAGAGTAACACTACGATCGCCATGATCACCCACGTCGTTACGGCTGACTGTGGTACTGGAATACCTCCGCCGATGGGGATCGTAAAGCTTGTCTTAAGTGAGAGCTCTTCCATCAGATAATCTCCCAATGAACCCATTTTCTCCTCACCTTCTTTAATTTTATTCTTTTGAAGAAATCCAAGGGGTAATTTCTTCAAAAGTAAAAGAGTGCCTACACAATACATCGTAAACACCCTTGTTCTGCATGCTATTTTATGCCTCTAATTTTTATTTGTCAATTCTTTTTGCGTTAAGATTGTGTTTGTTTTTTGTTTAATACTTACAAATAAGTACGTTAAATTTTAGTAAAAAACACCAAAACACAAGGGTTTGCGGTATTTATAAATGACAGTTAGTCATTTTTAGTTGTGTTAAGATATGATAAATTTTTCCTGTTATTTTTGCTTACTCCTAATTAAAATTGTATGCAAAAAAAGACATTCAGGTAACAAATTTTATCATTTGCTTTCCTGAATGTCTTCTATATTTATATATCATCTATATGATCTTTGTATGGCTCTTAGTCTTCAATCTGGTTGATTCGACGAATATGTCTTTCATCATTTGAGAATTCTGTCTCAAGGAATGTATCAACAATATCAAGTGCTAATCCTTCTCCAACAACACGTGCTCCCATTGCAAGGATATTTGCATCATTGTGTTCTCTTGTTGCATGAGCGCTGAATGTGTCACTGCAAAGTGCTGCACGGATTCCTTTGATCTTATTTGCTGTGATAGAAATTCCGATTCCTGTTCCACAGATTAAAATTCCTTTTTCTACTTTTCCGTCTTTAACTGCATTTGCAACTGCTTTTGCATACACAGGATAATCACAAGATTCTTCAGAATAGCATCCATAATCCTTTACTGCATATCCTTTGTCTTCCAGATGCTTGATGACTGCCTGTTTTAATGCATATCCACCGTGATCACTACCAATACCTATCATTTCGTTTCCTCCTAATCTTTCTTCCCATATTTTCTTAACTAAATGAGCAATCTGTTCAAAACAGCGCTCGTAGTCGTCATCTTCCATACCATATGGATCAATGATCGCACCTTCCACACTGGCATATTCATTCAATGTCGCAATCTCTTTATAACCATGATATTCTTCTAAGATCTTCTCTTTCTGTTCTTCCGTCATGGTTAAGATCAGATCGCTTTGTTCTACTTCTTCCTGTGTAAGCTGTGCCGATTGAAAATCAAGACTTTCAATTCCACACTTCTGTATTACCATGTCCGCTGCCTTAACATGGACCGGTTCTGGAAATAATACGACTAAGCCTCTTGAGATTACTTCAATATTCTTCTGGTGTGCATCCAGAAGAAGCTGTCGAAGAAGCGACTCAGCAATGAAACTTCGGCACGTATTATTCGTACTTACCATTATTATTTTCTTCAAAATATTCTCCTTCTTTAAATACGGAGGATTTCATGTCCTGCTGCTTTCACCATACGATTCATGATCGCTTCACTTAAAGGTTCTCCCTCAAAACCTTCGGAATAGATCATATCTACATCCTTATGGTCAAATTCTCTTAATACATCATATAAATGTGCTGTCACTGTCTCAAGATGTGCTCTCTGTCCTACAGAAACAACTTCATCTGCCTCATAGAGATCTTTTGTCTCATCCGATGCAATGATTCCTATCTTTTTTCCCTTTTCCTTTTGTTCTCTGGCTAGTTTGTTGATATAATTTACAACCTTCTCCTGGTCCTCACCTAGTACAAGCACCATTTCTGCCTTTGGCGCATAATGTTTGTACTTCATTCCTGGAGCTCTTGGCACTCCGTGGTCACTTGCTTTTAGGGATGTATTCATCAGTACTTCACATCCAAGAAAATCTTCCATGGTCTCCTTCGTGATCCATCCTGGTCTTAAAATTACTGGCACTGTATCTGTAAAATCAATGATCGTTGATTCTACTCCTACTAAAACAGCTCCCCCATCTAAGATCATCGGGATCTTTCCATGAAGATCTTCCATCACATGTTCTGCTTTTGTCGGACTTGGACGACCAGATGTATTCGCACTTGGTGCTGCAATTGGCACTCCTGATTTCTTGATCAGTTCAAGAGCTATGGGATGATCCGGCATACGGATCGCTACGGTATCAAGTCCACCTGTGACACAATCTGGTACCTGGTCTGCTTTCGGTAAAATTACCGTCATAGGTCCCGGCCAGAAATGTTCCATCGCACGTCTTGCATTATCTGGAATCTCCTTAACCAGAGATTCTACCATCTGCATATCACATACATGAAGGATCAATGGATTATCGGAAGGTCTTCCTTTTGCTGCATAAATCTTTCTTGCCGCATCAGGAAACAATCCATTACCTCCAAGGCCATAGACAGTCTCTGTTGGAAATGCTACAAGTTCGCCTTCTTTAATCAGTCTTCCGGCTTCTTCCATGTCCTTTTTGCAATCTTCCATATTATTAATTTTTACAAGTTTTGTTTCCATTTTTTTATCTCCTGACTTTGATTCAATGTTATGGATGAAACATAGCCATTTGGATTTATTATATCATTAAATGGTAAAAAAAGAAAGGGCTGTATTATATGGCTCACTATCAGAATATAATAAGAAGAAAAGGAATGATTTCTCATGAGCAAAGAACATCGTTTTGTTTTTTGGGGTGTTTTGCTGATCGTTGTTTTATTATCTGTTTCTTCTATTACATTTCCTATTTTTGTTGCTCAAACTATCAAAAATCAAAATATCATATGCATTGATGCAGGTCATGGTGGTTCGGATCCTGGGAAAGTCGGAAATCCCAATATTTTAGAAAAGGACATCAATCTTTCCATTTCACTTAAACTGCAAAAACTTCTGGAAAAGAAAAATTTTAAAGTATATATGACTAGAAATGGGGATTATAATCTTTCAGATTCAAAAGAAAATCAAAAAAGAAGTGATCTTGCAAATCGAAAACGAATTATTTTTGAAAATGATCCTTTTACTGTGATCAGTATTCATCAGAATAGTTATCCAAGCAGTGATGTCCATGGGGCACAGGTTTTCTATCCGCAAGGGTCTGAGAAATCAAAACAGTTAGCAGATTCCATCCAGTCAGCTTTGATCAAGGGACTTGATCCTACCAATCACCGGGAAGCAAAAGCAAATGACCAGTATTATCTGTTTCAGGATAATCCTTATCCGATCGTTATTGTAGAATGTGGCTTTTTATCAAATCCAGAGGAATTAAAAGCACTTCAAAATAATAAATATCAACAAAAGGCTGTGAAATGTATCGTTGATGGAATTATAACTTATATAAATAACAAATAAATATATTTTTATAATTAGTAATCATATACTATTATCAGAATATAATAAGAATGAGCTGGGAAATTAATCTCCCAGCTCGCTATACTCTTTGCATATTATTCTTTGATTTTCTGATATTCTATGGCGTAGATCTCTCCTTCCTGATCGTTGACATACTCTTTCATGTAAGAATCATCTTCATTGAGTATTAGATTTAGATGTTCCAGATTTGCATCACTTATTGTAATGCCGTCTACACGGATTGCCAGTCCCTGTGACAGGTAATAAGATAATTCATCATGACTTGTCATTCCTGCCCTCCAATCATCATAAACAGATGTTAATTGTTAATTGTTACTTGCATATTAGATCATCTTCCTGAATTCTAAAAAAGTGATCTCTTACATCGTTCAGTGTTGCTTGTGGTATATAAAAATTCCGCACTGTTTCCAAATGTAAGTCTTGTCGCGACATAATGTAATTATATACATAATTGGAAATTATTTCAAGGCATTTATGGATAAAATTGTAAATTTCTTGAAAAAGCTTTACACGTCGCAAAAGTAATACTATAATAACATCAAAGTAGTAAAGGAGTGATGATTATGAAAATAGAACGTATCAGTGATAATCAAATCCGATGTACTTTAAATAAAGAAGACTTAGAAGGAAAGGAAACTCTGTTAAGTGAACTTGCCTTTGGCTCTGAAAAGGCGAAAGGATTGTTCCGGGAATTAATGAACAAAGCTGCTACTGAACTTGGTTTTGAGACGAATGAAGATAATCCTTTGATGGTAGAAGCAATTCCTGTATCCAAAGAATGTCTGATCCTTGTGATCACAAGAGTGGATAACCCAGAAGATTTCCGTGAACATTATAAAAAGTTACCAAAAGGTCTGCTTGGCGGATCAATAACAGATTCTGACGATGATGTCTTAGCTGATCTTCCAGATTTTCTTTCTGGACTCGGCAAAACTGCAATGTCATCAAATATCAATAATGATATGAAACATGCTCTTGCTGATACAGGAGTTGGTATTTTTGCCTTTACCTCTCTTGATGACGTTGCTTTTGCAGCAAAACTGTTAAGTGATTATAATGTTGCAAGTACTTTATATAAAGATCCTGACAATCAATGTTATTATCTTTCATTAACGGCACTTGATGATTCACCAAACAATGACAGTATGGATGAGATTCATCTCGTTCTTTCTGAATATTGCAAACGTCTGCCAAATACTTATGCAACGAAGGCTTTATTTAATGAACATCTGATAACGATTATCGAAAAACAAGCTATCGAAGAGATGGCTGCATATTAAAACAACAAAAGGAATTCCCGATTACAAGAGAAAGTAATCAGGAATTCCTTTTTCGTAATACATATATAATTTTTGTAAATTATATATGCGTTTCTATAGATACATGGTTTTCTTTTGTTTGGTACATGATTTTATTTTGCTGCTGTATAAATTTCTACCAGATCTTTTGCTGATAATTTCTTAAATGCTCCCAGCTGCTGTGTATCATTGTTAGTTGCTTTCATTGCCATATCTTTGATCTGCTCGTCGGTTGGATCAATTCCTAGTTCTTTTAAATTTGTTGGCATCTCAATCTCTCTATAGAAATCTTCCACAGCTTCGATTCCTTTGATTGCTGTAGCCTTGATATCTTCACATTCTTCAACGCCCATAACATTGACTGCAAACTGTGCAAATCGTTCTGGTTTCTCATCCATGACATATCTTGCCCAGCTTCCCCAGACTGCTGCAAGTCCTGCTCCATGAGCTACATCAAACATTCCACCTAATTCATGTTCGATCAGATGTGTTGCCCAGTCTCCTCCACAGGTTCCACATCCTGTCAGTCCATTATGTGACAGAGAACCACACCACATGATCTCAGCTCTCGCTTCATAATTCTTCGGATCTTTTTTAAGAATCTTTGCATATTTCATAACATTTTTCATAACGTCCTGTGCAATCTTGTCTGTGATCTCCATTGTATCTTCTAATACAAAATAACGTTCCATTGTATGCATCATAATATCAGCACATCCACATTGTGTCTGGTAATCTGGTAATGTATATGTGATCTCTGGATTCATGATCGCAAATTTAGGTCTTGCAAGATCTGTATCCAGTGCCTTCTTGTACCAGCCTTCTTCATTTGTGATAACGCAAGAATTACTCATCTCGCTTCCTGCTGCTGCGATCGTTAAGACACTTCCTAATGGATAACATGTCTTAGGTGTTGCCTTTCCCGTAAACAGATCCCATACATCAACATCTGGATTTCCAAGTCCATAGGCAATTGCTTTACAAGAGTCAATAACACTTCCTCCACCTACCGCGAGAATGAAGTCTACACCTTCTTTTTTACACAATTCGATTCCTTCATATACTTTTGATAAATGTGGATTCGGCACAACACCACCAAGTGTTACATAATCAATATCAAAATCCTTTAATGCTTCACAGACTCTGTCTAAAAGCCCAGATCTTTTTGCGCTCTGTCCTCCGTAATGGACAAGGACTTTCTTACATTCCTCTGCCTTCACTAATGGTCCAACTTTAAGTTCTGCATCTTTCCCAAAGACTACTTTTGTTGGTGTGTAATACTGAAAATTTAACATGCTATATCCTCCTGTATCAGCTTTTATTTTTGTATTTATACAATAAAACATTGTAAAAATTCAGCACATCATAATATTTCTATTACAATGTGCTGTTTTTCTTACTTATATATTTTATAAGTGATTATAAACTTTTTGCAAATGCCTGCATGATCAGAGATGCTACTTTAGCTCCTGGATCTTCCAGACTTCTGGATGCTTCTCCTCTTGTTGCAGCACGTCCGTGAACTGCTAACATAGTTGTAGTAGCTTTGAATCCTTCTTCTGCTGCATCAGCGGCTTTCCCTGCCATATCTGCCAAAGATTCTCCTGCTGCTAAAGAAGCCTGTAAGCTTTCTACTGCTGGATGAAGGCCATCAAGGAATGTCTTATCTCCAACCTTTGCTCCACCTAATTTAGCAACTCCCGCTTCGTAAGAAGCAAAGATCTGTACTACATCAGCATCTTCTAATGTTTCTTTTCCTTTCAAATCTTTTCCAGCCTGTTTTAAACCAGTTGCCATTAAAGATCCCATTGTTGAAGGAACTTTATTCGCCATTGCTTTTCCTGCTGCAAATAACAGTTTTCCTGCATCAGCGATTGCTCCGTCAGATACTGCATCGTATGCTGCTTTAAATCCATCGGACATTGTAAGACCTAAGTCTCCATCACCAACGATTCCGTCCATCTCGATCAGCTTATCTTTATTCTCAGCCATAATGTTACTGATCTCTTTTAATAATTTGATTAAGTAAGATGTTTCCATACTAAAACGCCTCCTAAACCTGTTTGAAGAATGGTGTATCAACTGGATGGTCGATATATTCTTTTAATTCATCATCAAGTTTTAATAATGAGATTGAGAATCCAGCCATTTCAATCGCTGTTGCATATTCTCCCACATAGTATTTGTATACGCTGATTCCTTTTTCTTCAAGAACCTGATTGATGCGACGTGTTACAATATACTGTTCATCTAATGGAGTAGCTCCAAGACCATTTACAAGTACTGCAACTTCATCACCTTTTTCATATGGAAGGTCTGCTACGATCTTCTCTAACATTTCATCAACGATCTGATCAGCTGGCTCTAATTTACCACGGCGGATTCCTGGTTCTCCATGGATTCCCATTCCAATTTCCATTTCGTCATCTTCGATTTCGAAACTTGGTTTACCAACTCTTGGCACTGTACATGGTGTTAAAGCTACACCCATTGTACGAACGTTGTTGTTTGCTTTATCTGCAACACGTTTTACTTCTTCTAAAGAAAGCATCTTGTCTGCTGCAGCTCCTGCACATTTGTATACGAAGAAGATTCCTGCAACACCACGACGTGTACTCTTTTCTCCTGGTGCAGATGGTCCTGCTGAAGCAACATCGTCTGCTCCTAAAACTTCTGCTGTTTCGATATCGTCTTCCATCTCAACTTCATCAGCTGCTGGACGGAATGTGAAGATATCTCCATTATAATTACCGTAGATATATAATACTCCGGCACCCTGGTCTGCATCTCTTGTTAAAGCGATTGCCTGATCTACACTTGGAGACTGGAATACATCACCAACTGCACATCCATCGATCATACCTTTTCCTACATATCCCAAGAATAATGGAAGATGTCCTGATCCACCACCTGTGACGATACCTACTTTTCCTTCTTTTTTATGTTTAGATACAAGAACCTGTAAGTCACCATCTACACATGTAAGATCATCTTTATGTGCGATGTAAATTCCTTCTAACATTTCTTTGATATAATTATCTGGCTGGTTGATAATTTTCTTCATTGCATACTCTCCTTCTTCTATGTAAGCGATTATTTGTTAGGGAATTTGATCTGAGATGGATATTCCCATTTCTGTAATTCTTCTGGTGGGAAGAAGTATGGTTCTTCACCCTGTCCTGCACAAAGTGCATTGTAGTATAACTGAGCTAATTCTTCGATATAAGCAGCTCTTAAGTATGCATCATAGATGTTACCCTGAGATACAGCTACTGCTCCATGTCCCTGTAATAAGAATACGTCTGCTTCCTGAACTGGTTCGATAACACTGTCAGACAGATCTGTTGTTCCTGGACGTCCATAAGGAGCAACTGGAATTCTTGATTTTGTTACACCTAAGTTAGCGATTTCATATACAACAGCTGGAATTGGTTTATTTAATACAGCGAATGTTGTTGCATACATAGAATGTGTATGACATACAGCATTTACGTCTGGTCTTGTTTTATAGATCTGAAGATGCATTAAAGATTCACTTGTTGGGCGAAGTCCTGATTCGTTTTCGATAACGTTTGCATCAAGATCAAGAACAACCATATCTCTTGCTGTTAATAATTCTCTATCTACCTGTGTTGGTGTGATTACTACATATCCTGTTTCTGGATCTCTTGCACTTAAGTTTCCAGATAAATGTTTACATAATCCTTCTTTCTGAGCACGTTTTGCCATAGCTACAACGTCTTTTTTTAATGATTCTAACATCTCTACTTCTCCTTTTCCTGTTTTTGAATTAATTTAATGATATCTTTTGGCTCTTTTGCCTTCTTTAAAAGCTGCAAGCTTTTTTTATCTTCTATTATGTGATTTAACTGCTCTAACATCTCCAGATGTTTTGTAGGATCTGGTGTCCCGATCATAATGACAACATCTGCCTGCATATATCCACACACGTCTGTTCTCTCTGGCATGGTAAGTAATGATAAACATACTCTGTTTGCTCCATCATCGACTCCAGCGTGTGCAATGATCACTCCGTCTGCGATCATAATAAATGGTTTATCTGCCTTGATATTATCAATTGCTTTCTGTACATACCCTTCTGTGACATCACCGCGTGTTACAAGTGGTCTGCCCACTGTACGGATCGCATCTTCCCAAAGAAGTGTATGATCTAATACCTGAATCGTTTCTTCTACTAAAACATCTTTTAATCCAATTTGAAATCTTGTCCTTACATTGTTTGATTTCTCATCTTCAATCTCCGGATTCAATGCTGCTGCAAATTCTCTCTTTAATGCTTCCTCATCTATAATATCTGCATATTTGCGAACAATACTTAATAAGGTAGAAACATCTAATTTGTGAGGTACGATTCCGACTAATTCTCCCATGACTTTTTCTCTGAATTTAGTCTTAGATACTTCATCCAGAAATGGCTTCACAACAAACTGTGTCTTTGTCGTCTCAAGTCTTACCATCGTAAATACGAGGTCAAACTTTGTTTCATCATAGGATGCAAAATCTCTCATTGACAGACATGCAATGAACTCAATCTCTGGAAATAATTCCTTCAATGTAAAATATAAGAAATTAGATACTGAGATCCCATTCGCACATACTACAACTGCTCGTTTCCTTTGGTCCGGTGTAATTTCAAGAATACCTTCTCTTCGAAGCCATGCTCCAAATAATGCCGTAATATATACAAGCTCTTCGTCTGGAACTTCAACTCCTAATAATCTTTCTACCGGTCCGATGGATTTCCGCACGACTGCATGAAGTGATGCATATTGTGGGAGGACCATATCCAAAATACTTTGTTCGATATGATAATGATACTTCATGCGATAAAATGCTGGCTTGATGTGCTGAAACAATGCTTCTAGCAAGGTTTCTCTTTCATTGATCGTTACACAGATCAGATTCTCAAAATTAACGATCACTTCTTCTGAAGCTCTCATCAATTCTTCTTCCTGTGCAGAATCTCTTGTCTGCAGTGTATGGAAATTAGAAATCTGAATCTGAGCTGTCAAAAATAATTTTTCTGTCTGCCAGGTAATTCCGTATTCTTTTGCAAACTCAAGCATCACAGAATACTCTTTTGTACCGGCAATATGTTGAAATGTCTCTGGAAGCTCCCGAAGAATCCTTCCCTTCTGTGTTCTGATAATGATCAAACACATGATCAAAGGAAGTTCTTTCAGTCTCTCATCTGTAAAACGAACTTGCAGACGTTCCTCAATCATTGAAATCTGTTTTTCCACCTGCTCCATCATCTCTTCACTGATCTGACAGATATCCATGATCGTCTCTTTTCCTCTTGGAATCTTTAAGATTCCACGAATTGATGTGACCATCATCTCACGTTTTGCATATTCACTGCCGACTAAGTGATATCCTTCCTGCCGGCTGTATAATACTTCCAAATGATATTCTTCTAATCTTTGTTCCAGTTTCTTAAGATCTGTTAGAAATGTATTTTTACTGATTTCTAATTTTGATGTGAAATGATAAATTGATAGTTCTTCGCGTACACAAAGAAGCATCAGAAAAATTAAAAGTCCACGTTCTTTATCCGTATAAATATACGTTGTTCCATCTCCAGTGATCTCTTCTGTCTGATATTGTTCAATGACAGCAACTGGTATGATAAATTTTCCAGTCCTTAACCGCTCGATCTTTGGCATTCCATTGTCCTGCAGATAATCATTGATCTTCTCGATCGCATAGCTTAGCTGCTTTCTGGATAGCTGTAAAGACGCTTCCACTTCCTTACCCGTGATCGCGGGATTATTCACAATCGTTTTAAGAACTGTATAACCTCTTTCATCTAAATACAATGGTGCACCTCTTTCATCAAGTCTATTACTTTAATAAGTTTACACTTCAATTCCTGGAGATTTTGCCTCGTAATCAAGCAATTCTTTTAATTCATCATCTAATTTAAGGACAGTCAATGCTGCTCCGTTCATATCAAGAGATGTTACATAATCTCCAATAAATACTTTGTAAACTGATAATCCCTGTTCTTTCAGGTATTCTTCTACTTCATCATATAGAACGTAAAGTTCCATAACTGGAGTAGCTCCTAATCCAGACATTAAGACTGCAACTTTGGAACCTTCTTCTGGTTCCATATCATCAATGACTGCCTTAGCCATCTGTCTTGCAATATCTTTGGCTGGTTTTAAATCCTGTACATTGATACCAGGTTCTCCATGATGTCCGATTCCAAATTCCATCTTTCCATCTTCAATCTGGAAATTTGGATGTCCAACTGCTGGAATTGCACATGGACTTAATCCGACACAAATACTTCTCGTATTATCTACAGTTTTCTGTGCTACGTCAATGACTTCATCCAGTGTTCCACCTAAAGCAGCTTTCGCTCCTCCGATCTTCCACATGAACACACCACCTGCAATACCATGACGTTTCTCTTTTGTCTCTTTTGGAGAAGACGCAACGTCATCAGTTGCTACTACATATTTTACAGTTACACCCTGTTTCTTTGCTTTGCGGATCGCCATCTTTACATTCATATTATCCCCGGCATAGTTACCAAATAAACATGCAACTCCCTGCCCGGAATCTACTGACATAAAAGCGTCATAAAATGCTTGAGCAGAAGGTGAGGAGAAAATCTCACCTACTGCTACTGCATCCATCATATTCTTTCCGACATAGCCAAGAAACGCAGGTTCATGTCCTGATCCACCACCTGTTACAAGACCAACTTTGCCTTCTACAGGAGCGTTTACGTACTGGACAACGCGATCATTTGCTTCTGAACGTTTGATCAGATCTTTGTGTGCTTTTACATATCCTTTTACCATATCTTCTACGATATAATCTGGATCATTAACAAATCTCTGCATATTAAAACCTCATTTCTTTTTTGCTGTCTGATTATTATGTATAATTGTGAATCAATCTTAGTTGATTTCTCTTCCTTCTGCTTCTTCTTTTCCAAGGTATTTGTAAAGTGCAATAAAGCATACAACAAAGATTACACATAATACTAATGGTAAGAAGTTTCCATCCATGATCTTAAATACATGAGAGAATGCATATGTCTGGATAGGTCCATCGATAGATGAGCAAGAAATTAATTCTCCAGCTTTTAATGCAACTGCTCCTGTTGAACGAGCAAGATCAGAGATGAATGGTGCCATGATTGTTCCTACCCAAAGGTAAGCTGGTGCAAATAATGTAACTAAGATTAACATACGGATGATGTTACCACCTGTTACAAGGAATGCTGCTACTGCGATCGCATTGTTTACGATACCAGCGAATGGAAGGATTTCATTTCCTGGTAAGAACATTGAGAATACTAATGTTACAGGGATAGCCCAGAATACTGCTAACCAGATTTCGTTTGCACCACCCATGAATGGCCAGTCAAGACCTACAACTAATGTTCTGTCATCGAATTTCTTGTTCATGAAAGCACTGATTGCTGATGAAATTGGCTCTAATGCCATCATGAAATATTTAGAGATTACAGGGAACAGTGTTAATGCACATGAAGCCTGAATACCTAATGTTAATGTAGCTGCTACACTGTAACGAGCTAAGATACCGAAGATAATACCAAGGATGAATCCTAATACGTGAGATTCAGCGAAGATACCGATCTTATCTTTTAATGCTGCTGCATCGAAACGTTTGTTTAATGCAGGGATTTTCTTTAAAATACAGTCAATTGGGAACATGAAGATTGATGTGAATCCCATTTTATGTGTACATGTTACTCCTGGAATTCCAGAAAGTTTTTCAATACGATACTGATACATATCTGCCATCTTTAACTCGAAGATGATCTGAATACCAGCTACGATAAATGCTAATGCGATAGAAGCTGCTGTTCCAAAGTATGGTTTAGATACGGCTGCTACTGCTACACCAGTAAAGATTTTTCCCCAAACATTCCATAAGTCAGCGTTGAATGTTTTTGTCTTGTTAATGATCAACATAAGAATGTTTAATCCGATCATCAGTGGGAACATTAAAAATGCATATGGCCAAGACCATGCGATTGCTGATAATGTTGTCCAACCACCATCAACGATTGGTAAGTTGATTCCTGTGTGTGTTAACATTGCCTTTGCAGCAGGTCCGATAGCATCAGACATAAATCCGATCAGCATTGACATACCAGTGAAGGCTACACCTAATGTGATACCAGCTGAAATGGCATCTTTAAGTTTCATTCCTACGATTAATCCTGCGATGATAATGATGATAGGTACGAAGATTGCAGCACCTAATCCCAGGATCCAGTTAATTACATTTCCTAAAACACTCATATAATTCTCCTTTTCTCTCTTTCAAAAATCAGTTAAAACTGTTTTGCCTCTTATGCGTTTACAGCGTCAACTAATTTTTTGAATTCAGCATCCTGTCCAACACCTGTTAAAAATGCGATACCATTGATAACTGGGATAGGATATTCTTTTGTTACCTTTGTGATTGCGATGTAAGCACAGCTTCCTGCAATGTAACGGTCTACAGATTTGATATCTACTGCTAATACTTCAGCAGGGATATTGTTCTCTTTTAAAAGACGATTAACTTTACTTGCTACTGTCTGAGAAGTTGCTACTCCACTTCCACATGCTACTACGATCTGTTTCATTTTAAGACCTTCCTTTCTAAAAAACTTTATTAGTTTTGTTTATTAATTTTAAAGACCTTCCATGGAAAGTACTGCTTCCATGTACTCATCTTCAGTTTTGGCGTTTACTAATTTGTCCATAACTTCTGGTTTCTGGAAGTTTGTTACCAGTACCTGAAGTAATTCAACATGTTCATTTCCAGCATTTGGATCATCATGTCCACCAAGGAATCCAAGCATAAAGATGAATTTCACATCATGCTGAACATCGTTGTTTGCCATCTCGCACCATTTGATTGGATTCTTTAATCTTGTACATGCGATAAATGGTTTGATGATATTTTCTGGATCTGCATGAGGGATCGCTACCGGATATGGTTCAACCGGAAGAGCTGTTGGATAATTTGCTTCTCTTGTTTTGATTGCATCTTTAAATGTATCTTTTACATATCCAAGCTCTAAAAGCTTATCTGCCATCTTGTCAAAAAATTCATCCTGATCTTTGACTTCCCAGTCAAGCTGAATCAGTTCTCTGTAAATTGTGTCACGATTTGCCACGACTTATCACTCTCCTTTTATTATTCTGGTCAGGTTGTTTGCTGTCTCTTGTAAGCTTCGTTCCTTACCTGTTGATTTCATTATAGGACAGTATTTCTATCAATACAATTCTCATTGGGTTCAAAAAATGGAGCATTGGTTGCTCATTCCTGTGATGAGCAACCTTTTTGCTCAACGTTGCACAATTATAAAAATTTTATAAACTAATGATAAATATGGCATAAAATCAAGGTTTTTCATGGGGATTTTTTAGGTGTTTTTACAATTGTCTAACAATTCTTTTCTATTTTTTTAAGTTTCATTTGTTACTTTTGCTACTTTGTACATTCTATAAAAAAAAGAGAGCGTTATACTTTTTAGTACTTGTAATATACTGAAAAGTATAACGCTCTCTTGATTTCTGATCTAGCTTTGATCTATAGATTATGCTTCTTTTGTCTGAGCATATTCGTTTAATCTTCCAAGCAGTTCATCTAAATCCATTCCGTGAACATAAGCTGCCTGCTCTAAGCTTTCACCCTGAGATGATGGGCATCCAACACATCCCATTCCAGATGCCATAAGGATTGCTGCATAATTAGGATCTAATGCGATTAAATCTGCGATGATCATATCTTTTGAAATTGCCATTTCGTTTATTCCTCCATAAATATTAATAGTATTTTTAGAAAACGATAGTCTTCTAACAATGTTCTCTAAAATAGTTTAGACTAACATTCATAGTATAATACATTATGTTCAAAGTGTCAAAATAACTTTCCATATTTTTATTACATTATTGTTAAAAATACAACAAAATCACTTGATATTCTTTCCCAAGTATATTAAAATAGACATGGTCGAGCGGGTGATGCCCGCTACTAATGATTATACTATTTATATAAGGAGGATATAACTATGGCATATGTAATTTCAGACGCTTGTATTTCTTGTGGAGCTTGCGAAGGAACTTGCCCAGCAGGAGCTATCAGCGAAGGAGATGGACAGTACGTAATCGATGCAGATACATGCATGGAATGTGGAGCTTGTGCAGACGGATGTCCAGCAGGAGCTATCAGCCAGGAATAATTTCCAGGTAACGTATATTGTTCAAACAACAAAAAAGAGATGCATTTTTATGCATCTCTTTTTTGTTCCATATATTCTCTTACTTTCTTCGATGTCGGAAGTGATTCTATAGCCCCTGGTGTAGCGATCGACAAAGCTGCTGTATAATTGGCTATGGACAATACTTTACCTACTGAATCATCCGTACAGATTCTTGTACAAAATGCTCCGATAAATGCATCCCCTGCTGCTCTTGGATCAATCAGTTCTACATCTTCGACTGCTTTCTTATAATAAAATCTCTCTGGTGTGTTCATGATCACACCTTTCTCCCCCAGTGTCACAAGAACGGTTGGAACTCCTCGTCCTCGGATCACTGCAGATGCAACCCTTGCTTCATCCAGATTAAATCGTGTCCAGTCCCTCTTCCAATCACTGTGAATCTTAACTCCTGTCATCGATTTAGCCGCCTGTTCATTGACGATCAGATATGTAATATGCTGCATAAATTCCTTTGATAGTTTCTTTACCGGTGTTGGATTAAGCACAACATCTACCTGATGTTCATAAGCATATCTCGCAACTTCTTCATTAACTTCCATCGGTACTGCATTCTGTAAAACTACCAGATCATATTTCTCAATCTCGTCTTCCAGATAACAGATCTCATCTACTGTAATTGCCATACATGCTCCTGGTACGATGATGGATCTTTTCTTTACTTTCCGTCCAGGAATCTTCTCTAATAATACGATAGAAGAACCTGTCGGCAATGTATCATCATATAAGATCTGTTCTGTGTGTACACCTGCTTCTTTGCATACCTTGATCAGTTCTTTTCCATCCTGATCTCTTCCGATCTTCCCGATCAGTGTGACGTCTGCCCCTAATCTTGCCATCTGAACCGCCTGGTTTGCGCCCTTGCCACCAGGTGATTTCTGGATGTCTTCTCCCATGACAGTCTGTCCTTCTTCTGGTATCACGCTTGTTTCAATCCCATGGTTCATCATAAGACTTCCGACTACCAGAATCTTTGGTCGTTTGTTCATATTTGAATTCCTCACTCTATATATTAACTCTCAATCTGTTGAAATCGGAGCTCACAAATTTATTATAATATTGTCTGAATCCAAATACAATCGCAACTTATTTTTCTTTTCGTTTTCTTTTAAAGAAATGTCTTCTTTCTCTGGATGCTGCAATTTCTTCCCTTGCTTTTTGCTGGTTTCTGATCATTTCATCAAGTTTCTTAAAGCGTTGTTCTTCTTCTGATTCCCGCAGCCGAAACTGATAATCAACTTCTTTTGCCACCCTGTCTGATACTTTGGAGCTGATCTGATCTGCAATGTAATCTTTCTGCTCAAGGATTGCCTGTCCCATGATCTTTACAAGTACTTTCTGAAACTCTTTCATTTTCTCTGACGTATTGATCTGTTTGCCCGCTGGAAATGGAATGATATTTCCAGAAAGTTTCCGCTTGATCTCCTCACTGTCTAATCCTGCATTTTTTAAATCCCTGATCTGCTCAAATGTGCGGATTTCTTTTTCGCCATAATAACGGTATCCTTTTTCATTTCTCGGTATTGTTAGTGAAAATTCTTCCTCCCATGTTCTAAGGTTATATGTTTCAAGACCTAACTGTCTGGCCGCTTCTGATATCATACGTCTTTTTTCTTTCATATTTTCCTTCCTTTCCTCCCCTTCATTATAAGGTTTCAAAAGATTCGGAAACAAGAGAAACCGTCCTCTAAAAGATGACGGTTTCTTACATTATTTTCTTTATTTTTCGTACATTTACAGACCAAATTCATCCATCCCATCTTCATTTGATTCGTTTGCGATCTGATTTAGCCTATATGAAAGTGTTGTGTATCTTCGCTGCTCATTTACATTCTGTATCATTGAAAACAACATATTCCTGTCCCCAACGATCGTTAAGCAGTTCCTTGCCCTTGTAACTCCTGTATACAAGAGATTCCTGTGAAACAATACCCTTGGCCCGCTTAAGATTGGCATAACAACGGCCGGATACTCACTTCCCTGTGATTTATGAATCGTTACAGCATATGCAAGTTCTAATTCATCCAGATTTGCATATGCATACTGTACTTCTTTTGTCTCATCAAATAATACTGTGATTTTTTCTGTATAATCATTAATTTCTGTGATGATTCCCATATCACCATTAAAGACTCCAACACCTTTATCTACAGTAAATCCTTTGCTGTTTCGCATCTCCCATTCCAATTGGTAGTTATTCTTGATCTGCATGACCTTGTCACCTTCTCTAAACAATCCAAAAGCAACCTCTTTTTCTTTCTTCTCGTCAGATGGGGGATTTAAATACTGCTGCATTACCTGATTTAATCTTTCTACTCCAAGTTCACCCTTACGCATTGGTGTTAATACCTGAATATCGTAAGGTTTCGCATGGACATATCCCGGCAGTTTATCCCTGACTAAATAGACTAATACTCCAAGGACATCCTGAATATTATTTCTCTGAAGAAAAAAGAAATCTCTGCTCTTATTATCTAATTCCACAGGTCTTCCCTGATGGATCAGATGGGCATTTCTTACAATGTGGCTTCCTTCTTCCTGACGGAAGATCTGATTTAATTCTACAACTTTAAATTGTTCGGATGCAATCATATCTTTTAAAACATTTCCTGCACCAATTGATGGAAGCTGGTTAGAATCTCCCACGATCACAAGCCTTGTTCCAGGTACCATTGCCTGTAACAATGCATTCATTAGATACAGATCTACCATAGACATTTCATCAATGATGATAACATCTGTTTCTAGTGGATTACCTGCGTTACGTTCAAACATCGTGGCTCCTTTTCGCAAGTCACGTTCTTTGTCAGCCTCTCCATTGATCTCAAGCAGACGATGAATCGTCATAGCCTGATATCCTGTTGCTTCTGTCATACGCTTCGCTGCTCGTCCTGTTGGCGCAGCAAGCCTGATCTCCAATCCTTCATGTTCAAAATACTGGATCATTCCATTGATCGTTGTTGTTTTACCAGTTCCAGGTCCTCCTGTTAAAATAACAATACTATCCTCTGCGACCGCATGAATCGCTTCTTTTTGTTTCTCCGCAAATGTAATCTGTTCGTTTTCTTCGATCATCGCGATCATCGTCTCCACTTCCGAAACAGAAATATCATAATGAATATTCAGATCAAGAAGCATCCTTGCCGTATTGACTTCCATGTGATACTGGCTTGCTGCATAAACTCTCGTTTCTTTATCTTCCTCAATGACAATCTTACGGTCGATCATCATTTCCAATAAATGTTCTTCGATATCCTCTGGCGTTACTCCTAAAATATGTGCTGCATTTCTGCATAAAATATACTTTGGAAGAAATACATGACCTTCATTCAAAGCTCTCATTAACGTGTAGAAAATTCCAGAAATAATACGATAATCTGAGTTACTTCCGATTCCAACTTTCTTTGCGATCTCATCTGCGATCTTAAATCCAACTCCTGCGATATCATCGGTCATCTTATAAGGATTTTCCTGTATGATCGTATATAAATGATCTCCATATTCTTTATAGATCTTAACTGCCAGATTATTATTGATCCCATAGCCGGACAAGAACATCATTGCCTGACGCATCTCCTGCTTCTCACTGAATTCTACGGCGATCGCTCTCGCCTTCTTCTCACTGATCCCTTTAACTTCGGCAAGCCGTTCTGGTTCTTCTTCAATGACACGGAATGTATCCATTTTAAACTTCTTAGTAATACGTTTTGCAAGAGCTGGTCCAATCCCCTTGATCGCACCGGAACCTAAATAACGTTCCATGCTGTCAATATCATCTGGTGCTACGATCTCATATGTCCTCATCTGAAACTGCGGTCCATGAACCGGATGATCCACATAATCTCCCTCCATGGAAATGTATTCACCTTCATTTAAGAATGGAAACAACCCAACAACAGTTTCTTCATCGCCATCCACGTCGAGACTCAATACTGTGTATCCATTATCTTCATTTCGAAAACGTATATGATCCACATATCCTTTCAAATATGTCATTGTTTTTTCTCTCCTTTCTTAAATAACGTGAATTAAGGCCAGGATGTATTGCCATCCTGGCCTTTTGAATCTTTCGTGATTATTTTTTCTTTGTTTTTTTCTTGTCATCTTCTGCAAGATATTCGATATATTTTCCTGTACCGATCGCTACAGCTGTTAAAGGATCCTCTGCTGTCATTGTGTTGATTCCAGTCTTTTCTTCGATCAGTTCTTCTAATCCCTGAATTAAAGATCCACCACCTGTTAAGACGATTCCACGATCAGAAATATCTGCTGCTAATTCTGGTGGAGTTCTCTCCAGTACATTGTGTACTGCGTCTACGATCTGGTACGCAGGTTCTCTTAAAGCTTCTTCTGTTTCTTCAGATGTAACAGTTACTGTCTTAGGAAGTCCTGTTACAAGGTTACGTCCACGAACGTCCATTGTAAGATTTTCTGGACGTTTGTATACTGTACCTACATTAATCTTGATATCTTCTGCTGTACGTTCTCCGATCAATAAGTTATGTTTCTTACGCATAAAACGAACGATAGCTTCATCAAAATCGTCTCCAGCTACTTTGATAGAATTGCTTACTACAACTCCACCTAAAGAAATAACAGCGATATCTGCTGTACCTCCACCGATATCAACGATCATATTTCCACATGGTTTTGCAATGTCGATTCCTGCCCCGATTGCTGCTGCAACTGGTTCTTCAATGATAGAAACGTCTCTTGCTCCTGCCTGATATGTTGCATCTTCTACTGCTTTCTTCTCAACTTCTGTAGCACCACTTGGTACACAGACACTGATGCGAGGCTTTCTTCCAAATAAAGATTTACCAACTGTTCTGTCGATAAAATAGCTTAACATCTTCTCTGTTACTGTATAATCAGAGATAACTCCCTGACGTAATGGACGAACTGCCACGATATTTCCTGGTGTTCTTCCTAACATTAAACGTGCTTCTTCTCCAATTGCTTTGATCTTATTTGTATTTCTGTCAAATGCCACTACGGATGGCTCTTTTAATACAACTCCCTTACCTTTAACGTAAACTAAAACGCTGGCGGTTCCTAAATCAATTCCAATATCTGTTCCTGCTGCCATGGCAAAAAATTCCCCTTTCGCTTTCTCTTATCTATCATTATTATGTTATATCTTCTTCATCAGTATACACATGTACACATACTTCTCTTATTATATACATTTCTGCGGAAAATTCAACGTTTTTTTACATATTCCGCTAAAATTCAGTAAATCTTAAGAACTTACTTTTCCCAGCGTCCAGAAGCCCCGCACGGAAGTACCAATCCGTTTGATGAAACCGGTAATCCGATCTCATCTGAAATGACTTTTCCACCGAATTTTGCTGCTACCTGAGTTTCTAACATATAAGTTAAAACTGCAGGTTGTAAACCTGTTGTATAAGAGTTTACAAGGAAAAATAATGGATCATCTGATAGAATCTTTGTACATAGTTCAATGAATGGATAAATCTTCTCTTCGATCTTCCAGATCTCACCTTTTGGTCCTCTTCCATAAGATGGGGGATCCATGATGATTCCATCGTAGTGATTGCCTCTTCGGATCTCACGTTCTACAAACTTCACACAGTCATCAACTAACCATCGGATTGGTTTTTCTCTTAATCCGGAAAGCTGTGCGTTTTCTTTTGCCCAGTTTACCATACCTTTGGATGCGTCAACGTGTGTGACTGATGCTCCTGCTGCTGCTGCTGCAAGTGTTGCTCCTCCTGTGTAAGCAAATAAGTTTAATACTTTAACAGGTCGTCCTGCTTTTCTGATCTTTTCAGAGAACCAGTCCCAGTTCACTGCCTGTTCTGGGAATAATCCTGTGTGTTTGAAACTGAATGGCTGCAAGTGAAACTTCAATTCCTTGTAGTGAATATCCCATGTCTTAGGGAGATCAAAAAATTCCCACTGTCCACCGCCTTTATGACTTCTGTGATAATGGCCGTTTGGCTTCTTCCACTGTCTTAATTTCTTTGGTGTATTCCATAGTACCTGTGGGTCTGGTCTTACCAGAAAATAGTCTCCCCAGCGTTCTAATTTCTCACCGTTTGATGTATCTAAGACTTCATAGTCTTTCCATTGGTCTGCTAACCACATATTGTATATTCTCACTTTCTGTTTCTTCTATAAAGATATCATCATTTAAATATCTTCTTTCGTATGTATCTACATACTTATGTTTATTATAGCCTAAAGACAATTTCTTTCGCAAGGGTTCTATATAGAAAAAAAGAACTTTCTGCATCTTTACCATACAGAAAGTTCTTAAATTAAGTAATAGCTATAATTTTACGCCTGAAGTCCCATCAAATGATTAATAAACTGCTGTGCTGTACGTCCAGAAATTCCTCCGTGGCTTAATTCCCATTTGTTTGCTTCGAGTTTCAGTTCGTCTTCTCCCATTTTAATTCCTGCTTTACGAGCAAGTTCGAATACAATCTCGAAGTATTCTTTCTGGCTTGGTTTTGAGTAGTTGATCGTAACACCAAAACGATTTACCAGAGATAATTTTTCTTCCATTGTATCGGATCTGTGCATTCCATTGCTATTTTCAACATCATTTCTATCATTCCATGTCTCTTTGATCAGATGACGACGGTTGGATGTTGCATAAATTAAGATATTCTCAGGTTTTGTCTCGACACCACCTTCGATAACTGCTTTTAAGAATTTGTATTCAATCTCAAATTCTTCGAAAGAAAGGTCATCCATGTAAATGATGAATCTGTAGTTTCTGTTCTTGATCTGAGCAATTACATTAGAAAGATCTTTAAACTGATGTTTATAAATCTCGATCATACGCAATCCCTGATCATAGTATTCATTTACAATAGCTTTGATACTTGTAGACTTACCTGTACCGCTATCACCAAATAGCAGAACGTTGTTTGCTTTTCTTCCTTCAACAAATGCTTCTGTATTCTCAACAAGTTTCTGTTTCTGAATCTCATATCCGACAAGATCAGACAATACAACTTTGTCCATGTTATTGATCGCGCGGAAGCGGATGTTATTATCTCCACATTCTTCGATACGGAATGCTTTATTAAGGCCAAACATACCAACTCCATATGCTTTGTAGAAGTCTGTGACCATATCAAAGAACTCGTTCTCGTCTTTGGCTGTCTCTAATTTCTCACTTAATGCCTGAACTTTTTCACTGACATTCTTATTGTACATTAATTCAGGTTTACCGATCGCTTTATAATCAGAGATTCTGCTAAAGCAGTCAACTCCTAATTCATCTTCGATTCTGCTAAAGTCAAAATCAAATAATTCTTTGAATGCTTTGAAATCACTCTTTGCAAAGTGGTTAACACTTCCTTCGCTGGCACCAACTTTCTCACATGTGATACTGAATGGATTTTCATTTGTGATCAGTAAGTATGTTAAATAATTGTGCCACAGATTCTTATCAAATGCGTAATCTGTTGCAACTTCTAAGATCCTTTTTACCTGTTTAAATACTCTTGTTCTTAAAATATCTTTTGTTTGTGATCCTTCGTCCATGCAGCGGAAAATATCACTTAACTGCATTAAGATGGATTCTTCGTCCATGTCACCATAGATCAATAATTTTGATACGATATTATACATCTCTTGTCTTCCCCCAAACTTTCTCTTAAAATCATTCTTTTGTAACTGTTAGCAATCGTTACGTTTATTTTGGTCTTAGGTACGATTTTATACCTTTTGATTTGTATTTTTCAATAGTTTTGAAATATTTTCATGTAAAAGTTTATGTTTTTAGAAATCTTTCGTACATCGTTTTACAATATCACATGGCACCTTAAGATTCTGGCCGATTTCTTATTCTGTTTTTCCAATCAGCCAGTCAAGCGCATTAATTCTTCTGATTCCTTCATAATCCGCTTCTGGATCTTCATCCAAAGTTAGCAAAATCTTTTGATAATGATCATGAATCTTTTGAAGCGGCAACAATTCTCTCTTTAATGTTTTTTCGTCTCGAACTGTTGCAGCTACCTGATAATAGATGATTCTTTTTTGATCCATACAAACAAAATCGACTTCCAAATCATCAAACTTTCCTACATATACTTCATATCCTCTTCGGATCAACTCTAAATATATGACATTTTCCAATATATGTCCAACATCTGTTGATCTGCTTCCTAATAACATATATCTTAATCCAATATCAGCAACATAATATTTTTCTAATGTTTTCAGATATTGTTTTCCCTTGATATTATATCTTTTCGCCTGATATATAACATAGCTTTCCATAAATGCTGTCAAATATTTTTCAACTGCTCTTACATCTATTTTCCTTCCAGCTGATGTCATAGTGTCTGCAATCTTCTTTGTAGATAATTGATTCCCAATATTATCAAAAATAAATCTTGTAATACTTTCTAACATCATCGTATCTGTAATCTTATGTCTTTGAGCAATATCTTTTACTATAATTGTATTATAAATTCCATCCAGATAATCTCGGATTTCTTTCGGATGTCCAGCTAATTCCAATGCATATGGAAAAGAGCTGTTTTCCAGATATGTTGTATATTTTCTTTGAAGATCATCCTCATCTCCAGTACTTTCTACATATTCTTTAAAGGACAATGGCAGCATTTTAATTTCTACATATCTTCCAGATAATAATGTTGCAATTTCAGATGATAGCATGTTGGCATTTGAACCTGTCACATATAGGTCAACATTATTTTTTATATATAAACTGTCTACAACTCTTGGAAAATCTTCACATTGCTGAATTTCATCCAAGAATATATAATTCATCTGGTCTGGCAATAGTCGTTCTTTGATATATGCATAAAGTTTTTTAGGATCTCTCATATCATAAAAATCATAATCTTCAAGATTTATTGCTATGATCTGCTCATTTGTTACTTTCATTTCTTTCTGCAAATAATCTTGATAAATTTCCATGATCGTAGATTTTCCGCATCTTCGGATTCCTGTAATAACTTTAATTAACTGTTTATCTTTAAATGCGATTAACTTATTTAAATAGTCGTCACGACTTATTATCTTACTTACCATTTTATTATCCTCCTTTTATAAATTTTATTATATTTTAGCTTTTTATTTCATCATTTTCAATAGTTTTATGCAATTGATGTATAAAACTATTACATTTTGTATAGTTTTTGTAATTTTTATACTATTTTTTTATAATCAACAAACTTTTTATAATATATTTTTTGTAAAAGACAATAAATTCATACAAAAATAGTGAGACCGGAATTTCTATTTGTTCTTGTCTCACTATTTTTACTTACAATATTCTTATTTTAATACTTTTACCAATCGAAACACCTGCTCTACTGTATCCATCAGATTCTCCTTGGCATTTTTCTTCTTCATTGCATCTTCCAATGATACAGCTGATCTTACAATTGGAAAATATGCATCAATTCCTGCTTCGTTGCATGCAGCTGCACCTTTGGTCACTGCTCCTGAGAATCCTAATACTAATTTTCCATATTTCTTCGCAAGTTTTGCTACTCCGATCGGTGCTTTTCCCATCGCTGTCTGAGCATCTAAGCATCCTTCTCCTGTGATCACGATGTCCGCATCTTTGATCTCTTCTTCTAGTTTTGTTTCATGTAAGATCAAGTCAACACCTGACTTTAGGGTTGCATTTGTAAACGTTAAAAATGCAAATCCTAAACCACCTGCTGCTCCTGTTCCTGGTTTGTTAGCATCTGCTTTTGTAAAGCTTTGTTTTGCAATCTTTGCATAATCTGCTAACCACTGATCCATGTCTTTTACCATCTGCTTCGTGGCACCTTTTTGTGGACCAAAAATCGCACTGCAGCCTTCTTCTCCACATAATGGATTTGTCACATCGCAGGCAATATGAAATTCACAGTCTTTTAATTCTGAGATTACATGGTCATCTTTGATCTTTGCTAAATCTTTTAATCCGATTGCTCCGTGTTTGATCTGATTTCCATCTTTGTCGAGAAAATCGTATCCCAACGCCTGTAACATTCCAGCCCCACCATCATTCGTTGCACTTCCACCAATTCCCATGATGAAACGTCTGCAGCCTTTATGAATCGCATCAGTGATCATCTGTCCAACTCCATAAGTTGTTGTGTATAATGGATTGCGTTCCTTATCGCTTACCTGTGTGATTCCTGCTGCCTGTGACATTTCCATGATAACTGTGCTTGTTCCTTCCATCCCTGACTTTGTTGGAAGGATAATTCCGTATTTAGCTAACACAGGCTTTCCCGCGGGACCAGTCACTTTGATAAATTCCATATTACCACCCATGCCATCTACCAAAGCATCAACCGTTCCTTCTCCACCATCTGCGAGAGGTTTTATGACAACTTCCGCTTCTTTCTCAACTTTTTTAATTCCTTTTTCAATTGCATGTGCTGCTTGGATTGATGTCAGACTTCCCTTCAATGAATCAATCGCAATTACTACTTTCATCCGAAAACCTCCGCTTTCTTTTGTATCTTATCAACTTATTTTCCACATTTGAATACTAATTTTCTCAGACAATCCACAGGAATCATCGTCATTGACAACAAGACTGTGACAATCCAGCCTTTTGCCCCAAATGGAATGCAGCTAAACATATTTCCGATCCATGTAAATAGTGGAAACGGAATCAGTGCTGCATTTACGATAATGATCTGTACTAACATGATGATAAAGAATACCTTTAAGAAATCTGGATTTTCATTTAATCGTTTAAAGATTCCAAACCTGTCATCTCTAACATTGAATCCATTAAATAATGCACTAAAGATAAATAATACAAAATACGCTGTCAAATGTTCGGCTTCATTGTCAAATATATGACTGATCACTGGAAGTTTTAAGAATAGAAAACTTAAAATAACCAACCATACTCCTGACCACCCGATCTGTATTGCCATATCTTTACTGATAATACTCTCATCACGTTTTCTTGGTGCCTCTTTCATATATTTATGAAGTGCTGGTTCATTTCCAAGCATCATAGCTCCAAGACCATCCATGACTAGATTTACAAATAGTAAATGTGTAACCTTCAATGGTTCTTCCACACCAAAAAATGGTGCAACCGCGCTGACAACAACGGCTGCCACGTTGATCACTAGCTGAAATCTACAGAACTTCAAGATATTATGATAGATCGTTCTTCCATACCAGATGGCATCTTTGATCGATGAGAAATTATCATCCAAAATGACGATCTTACCAGCTTCTTTCGCAGCTTCCGTTCCACTTCCCATCGCAAATCCGACATCTGCTCGTTTCAATGCTGGAGAGTCATTGACACCATCACCTGTCATACCTACGACAAGATTCATTTCCTGGCACAGACGTACCATTCTTGACTTATCTGTCGGCAATGCCCTTGCAATAACACGGATCTCTGGAAGGATCGCTTTGACTTCATCATCACTCATCTGATTTAACTGTGCAGAAGATAATGCTCTGTCTGATTCATTCTTTAATAATCCTGCATCCTTTGCTATCGCTACTGCCGTCTCCAAGCGGTCACCTGTGATCATTACAACCTGAATTCCAGCTTCCTGAACTTCTCTGATCGCATCTTTTGCGGATGGTCGGACATCATCCCTGATCGCAACTAACCCTATGAGTACAAGATCATCATTGATCTGATTCTTTACAAGTTCTTTCTCTGAATAGCCAAATGCAAGAACACGCATTGCTTTTGCTGCCAATGCATCGATTTTCGCATTTAATGCCTTATGATCGATCTCTTTGATCTTCCCATCTGCGTTTATATATTTTACTGCCTTTGTAAGTAAACGTTCTGGCGCACCTTTATAAAATGTTTTTCCTAACACTTCAATTCTTGCCTGACTGAATTTATTGGATGAGTTAAATCCCTGATGTGTTGTAACTTTACATTCTTTGTTCTCATCTAACATATAAAATGTCTCTTCTCCAATAAATTTTAATAACGCCTGATCCGTCGCATTCCCACCAATAACTTTATGGTATACATCAAACATTGCCTGCGTGTTTTTCCCGATCGCAAGATCTAATAATCCCTTTACTTTTCCATGCTGTTTTAATTCTTTTGGCGGAATGGAAGTTCCATCTGCTGTAAAAAAGTCAACAACTTCCAACTCCCCTTTTGTGATCGTTCCTGTCTTATCACTAAATAAGATATTCAGGGAACCTGCAGTCTCAATTCCTTCCGCTTTACGGACCAATACATTATGATCTAACATCTTACTCGTATTCTGCATCAAAACAAGCGAGATCATCAAAGGAAGCCCCTCTGGAACCGCACAGACGATAATTACAACCGCCAGTGAAACTGCATTGATCAAATCCTCAACAATCTTCGCAACACCCATAGCAAAATATGCCTGAATACCACCAGCCATTAAAATAAAATATCCAAAATATAACGCTGCGATCACGATCGCACCAATATATCCAAACTTAGAAATCTGATCAGCAAGCTTAGAAAGTTTGACCTTCAATGGAGAATCTGGTTCTTCTTCCTGCATCTCCTCAGCCATCTTTCCCATCATTGTATGGAGTCCAACTCTCTGGACATCCATCACACCTTCCCCATCAAAGATCACAGCCCCACGGAACAAAGAATACGAATCTACAAATGTATCTCCCGTAATCTCCTCCGCTAGATAAACATTCTCTCCGGCTGCCTTCTTCTCACACTCCTCTGCTTCTCCATTTAAAGCAGAATTATTCACTCTTAAACTTCCTTCATGCAAAATACCATCCGCAGGAATCTTATCCCCCGACTGCAATAGCACCTGATCACCGACAACCACATCATCGACATCAATGACTGCCACGACACCATTTCTGTGGACCTTACACTGATCTTTCTTCGCACTTTCCTTCAATTCTCGATACTTCGTATCACTGGCAACCCCAGTCTTCGCCGTAACAAACGCCACGATCAAAACCGCTACGATCGTACCTGTTGGCTCATAAATCTCTGCATACCCGAAGAAAAACATTACGATCATCAGACCCGCGATCACAAGCAGCACCCGGATCATCGGATCCTGAAACGTCTCCTTAAACTCCTGCCAAAATGTTGTCGGCTCAGAGTCCGGAATCTCATTGGAGCCGTATTTGGCTCTAGATTCCTTTACTTCTTTATCTGTAAGACCTTTTATGTTCATAAATAACTACCTCCTAACCAAATAACTAGTAAAATTTATTTCTGATTTTCTTTAGTATAACAGAAAACAGTTAAAGCAAAACACCTTTGTAATATTTTAGCATAAAAAAGTGGGCTGCAACCATGCAGCCCACTATAATGAAAAGAGAGGATTAAAATATATATGAAAAACTATGTCTTAAGTATACCAAAATCTCCACTTCATTCAATATTCTAAATCTAAACAATTCTAAAGAAATTATAAACTTGTATAAAGAGAAAATTATCCACAATTATATTTATGTTACAAAATAACTATCAACAATCAGTCACCAGCTGCCGCCTCCGCCGCCTCCGAATCCGCCTCCGGAGAATCCTCCGCCACCAGAAAATCCACCAGAGCCTCCGCTGTCTTTGGATGGTTCCACGATCGTCAGATTCTCGGACACCACATGATCCATATAATGTCCCATCATGTAATAATGGAAGTAAGGATCACTGCCACCATAGACATACCAATCTGGTGCAGGGAGTTTTAATGCATCCAGTTTCTTTGCATATAGATCAAATAATCCAAATACCATAGAATAAGGTAGAATATGATAAAACATACCTGGTTGGTCTTTTGCCAGTACTTTCATTCGATCTAACTCTGCTGTCTCAATGAAATCACGAAGTCCTGCTAAATACCCCATCCATTCCACACACTGATGGGTTCTCTTCTTCATAAATGCCGTTAAAATCACTCCGATAAATGATACCACAACAATGACAAGATACACACCAAAGAAATCAAATAATTCACCTCTCTGTATCTTCACATAATAATACAATCCATAGAAAATAAATCCTAAAATAGAAAGTAATGCAGACGCAATCGGCAGGCCAGTTCTTGCTTCTTTTGAAATAGCATACCATTTATCTACACTGTGACATGCAAGGAACATTCCGATAAAGTATAAAATCCATGCCATCAATGGAAGGATAAGATTTAAGATTCCATCTGGACTGTACAGCATCATAACAAATGCAAATAAACAGATTGGAAGCTGCATTAGTACAAATGATATAATTCTTGCAGATTTTGAGGATGTTGTATAAATCTTTTTCCTATACTCATACTTAATATCATCTTTTACAATAGCAACTGTATCTGCAAATTTATATTGCAGTGAAGAAGCGTTCACTTGATCTTTCTTCTTAAATAACTCTTTAAACATCGTTTGCTGGTATCTTGGCTCTGATTCAGGAATATCTTTAAGTTTGATAAACTCCATATCTTCTTTGCCTTTTTCTTTCATCTTCAGATATCCCTTATCTGCCCAGTAAAGGATCAATGAAATAACGTCTTTGTCATCTACAGATCCATCTATTACATATCCAACAACCGCACTGTCCATTCCTTCTGGTGGCTGATATTGGATAGATGGGATGACCTTTTCATCTCGTCCAAACCTAGCAAATAGCACAGCTGTGATCAGAAGAATTCCCATCGTGACCACAAAAATAAATCCACCCGCTCCGATTTCATTTCTTTCTGTAAAATACCCATCTCCTAGATCACTGTAACATGTCAATCCATTTTTAAATGGTAAAGACTTCTTCAATGTTCCTGTGATCTGCGCATTTTTCTCATCATATTTTAAAGTCAGCACATCCTTTGCATTCTTTGATTCACCATAACGCCCATAGAAAAAATTCACACTTTTAAGATCTGTTTTCTTTGGAAAATGAATCGTAAATGTACTTCCTTTTGGTATGTTATTTCTCCAGAGAGTTGGAAAAATATTGTAATACAAATAATCAAATGTATCTCCCTGATATTGTGGTGTCAGCTGATACGTGAATTTATAATTTCCTTCGTTTACCGTATAATCCTCGGAACCAAACTGCAATACCTCACTGTTACCATCAGAATCTTCTTGTAAATCTGTATTGCTGTCATTTTTTAGCAGATCAAAATCTGCATAATAAAGTAGTTTTTTCTGACCTCCATTCTTGTCGATCGTTACCACATTCCCTTTGTATGGAATATAGCGGTAAATTCCATGTCTTGGATTAACAAATTTTACTTTGATATTCTCCGTTACTGTATAACTTCCGTCTTTCCCAACCTTGACATTAACATCAAATTTCTTTGTCTGCATATTCGAATCATATGTAACTTCATCATCTGCAAACACATTATTTCCTGTCCCCATAAAAATCATGGCAGCCATCATGACTGCCATTATGATACAGGTAATCCACTTTTTCATAGTGCTTTTCCCCCTGTTCGATCATTAGAATTTTACCTGTACATTCTCACGTTCTGATTCATTAGAAACCTCAAATAATGGTTTTCTCTTAAATCCAAAGATTCCTGCTATGATATTGCCAGGGAATAATTCTGTCTTTGTATTGTAGCGGTTTACAACCCCGTTATAATATCTTCTGGAGCCTGCGATTTCTTCTTCTAGTCTCTGAAGCTGATCTTGCAGTTTATTAAAGTTCTCATTTGCCTTTAATTCCGGATAACTTTCAGATACTGCAAATAAGGATCTCAGTGCTCCTGATAACACATTCTCCTGCTTGATCTTATCATCCACGCTTGTTGCTGTCATTGCATGATTTCTCGCTGCAACGACTCTCTCTAATGTCTCTGATTCGTGTTTTGCATAACCTTTGACTGTCTCCACATAGTTTGGGATCAGGTCATAACGTTTCTTTAATGAAACGTCCATTGCTGAAAATGCTTCTTCTGTCTTATTTCTTAATGTTACAAATCCATTGTATGAACTGATCAGCCATATCACTATGATAAGCACGATCACTCCGATTACGATCATTGGTATCATATAGCTCGCCCCTTTCTTATCTTGGCTTGTTTTCTCTATCATACGTTATTCTATGCTAAACTGCAACAATGAAATTCCCATCTGAAATAATCTAATTTTTCTAACTAAAACAATCCAAAAAATTCTCTTTGCAGCCTATCATAATAATAAATATTATCGGATAATATCTCATCTGTTTTCAACATTTTATTTGACTCTTCGATAATATCCAGCAGATTTTCACAGCTTAGACTTCCCTGATCCAGCAAGATAATACATTCATGAATGCTTGTTGGAAGTAAATAAAGGTTATCGTGATATTTGCAGGCAAAATTGTATAATAAGTTCTCATAACAGATCACACCCGAACCATATCTTCGTACATCATTTGACAGAAGAAATACCGGTTCATCATCTGTATGACCAATGATCTTTTTATCTGCTGGCTCAATTCTTTCTGGAAGTAATCTTGGCGTATTCTTTTTTGCCATTTTCCATAACTGATCTGTAGTCCATCCATGATCTGCTGCCTGTCTTGCATCAATTGGATGCACTGTGTATCGATCTGTATCTAACATTCCAAATACTACCGCCATATCTTCAAATATCATATATGGTCTGTCTTTTAATTGATCCTGCCTTGACTTAAAATCTGTCAGGTAATAAATAATTCTTCCTGTCTGTGTTTGCATTCCTTCCTCTTTCTCGTTGTTCTCCTGTTTTCCTGCTTAATTATTCTGTTTTCCTACCTATCATAACACTTACTATTGCTATCAGCAATATTTTAGAGTGGGACTGTCACTGTGGGATAGTGGTTTTTCATAGCTCTCGGTAATAGTATTTTTTTATGGAGGTATTTTATGAAAATCGACTTAAAAGAATTAGGAAAACGTATCAAACTCATACGCAAAGGGCAGGATCTTACGCAAGAAATGTTAGCCGAGAAAGCTGGTGTCAGCCAGCATTATATCTATGAAATTGAAGCTGGAAGGAAGGCTATGTCCATTCATAGTTTTGCATCTTTAACTTGCGCCTTGGATGTTTCTGCTGATTATCTTTTATTTGGAGATGAACCGCAGCTGCTGGATGTCGATACTCCTTCATCTCATAATCAATTAATGGAAATTGCTGCTGAATTGAATCCGTCACAGAGAGATCATGTATTGGAGATTCTGGAAGTGATGGTTCCTTATATAAAGAATTAAGTTTATACAAACAAAAATGGTGTCGAAACCTTCTGTGCTTCGACACCATTTTTTATTATGTTATTTTGTAATTTTAACTGATTTTACAGAACTCCATGAAGAATAGTATGTTTTCTTTGATACTGTTTTGTATGTTCTGATGCGGACATAGTATGTTGATTTCTTCTTCAACTTCTTCACGGTTGTGCTTGTTGTTTTGTTCTTTGAAATCTTAACTGTTTTCTTTCCAGTGAATTTCTTATTCGTTGCATATTCAATCTGATATCCGCTTCCGACTGTGTTCTTCTTCCATTTTACAGTCATTGTCTTACTCTTTGTATTCTTTACGCTGGAAAGTGTTGTCTTTGATGGATTAACTGTTACTTTAACTACTTTCTTACCTGCTTTGTAATTTGCAGTTTCCTTAGATGTAATCGTAATATTCGCAGCTCCAACGTATTTCGCCTTAATTGTTACTTTACCTTTAGAGTCTACTGTAATATTTTTATTATCACTCTTGTAGCTTAATGCAGCTTTATCATTTACTTTGGCATTTAAATTTACAGTTTGTTTCTTTGTAGAATATGTCTTTGTAGGACTAGATGCTGTAATTGTCTGGTTAGCTTTTGCGATATTAAATGTTGTTGAACCACTTCTGAATTCTTTTCCATTTCGCTTGATCGTTCCTGTAATAGTGACTTTTCCTGCCTTTTTAAATACAACCATTTCATGTGGTACACCAGCACCGCCAACATCTCCATTGATATCTACAAAAGATTTATCACCTGTTATTTTATCATCATAACCGATCGTTAAAGTTTTTCCGTTCTGTGTAAATGTCCATTTTTCAAATTCATCACCTGAATTATTCACAGCCCATCCAAAGTTGGCACCATTCATTGCAAATATATATGATTGTTTGAGCTGTAAATTAGCATTCTTAGAATATATCTTTCCTGTTTTTAAATCAATTGCATTAAAGGAAATGCTGCATTTTCCTACTGTGACCTCTTCTGAATCTGTTACCAGCAATTCTCCCTGATCTGTGTAAACTGATAATTTTATATTTCCTGTCGCAGCTTGTGCTGGAGCGTTAAACTGAATGCTCTCTGTTGTCTTTCCATCTACGTCTGAAAATTCTTTGGATTCCCATTTGTATGTAAGACCATCTGTTGGATATCCACTTATTCTGGCTTTCAGTGTGCTTGTTTCACCTGGTTCAACATAAATTCCATATCCACTAAACATGTCTCTGATAGACATCTTAAGAACATAGCATGGGACTGTTCCTTTTAAAACTACAGTTCCGTTATCATCTTTATACTCACAGATGATACTCTCTGGATCATTATTCTTTGGTTCATTGTATGTATAGATCTGGTACTCATCATTATCATCTTTATCTAACATGATAATTTTTTCATTAGGATCTTTTGATAATACCATCTCCAGATCATTATCTACATCTTTTCCTTCGATTTTAATTGATGGTCTGCATTCTGCGGAAGACCAGAATGGAATAACTGCAACAGATTTTCCATCCTTTGTTCTCATATAATTGATTTCATCATCTTTTTCATAATCATAACCATATGCTTCAAAACCAACCTGTACATCTTTATCTTCAACTTTTCGATAACTGATTAATCTGTCACCATCAAATGTTACTGCAACATAGTCTCCTTTGTATGATGAATCTTCATAATTTACCCAATGTCCATAAACTGTTGTAGTCTTACTATCATCATTCCAAACTGTTCCGATCATATTACAGTTTAGCTCATCTCCGCCACCAGCATATTCAATTTTTACTGTCTCTGGACTTGTTGTGTCATCGTAACTAATGAATTGAGAATCCATAGTCTTTAATGTATCTTTTACCTCTTCTTCAGTAAAAATATTTTCTTTAAAATCATCCGTTAAACTACTATAGAAATCACCAAAGTACATTGTAGATCCTTGGTCCTGTTTCTTAGCTTCGTAAATGATCGCAGTTTTTAAATCTGGTTTCTCTCCATCATTAAAATATGTGCCGCTGTTATCATTCGCAAGTACCTGTGCCAGTGTCCATTTTGTAAAATTATCTACGGAATCTCCACTTGCATATACCTTTTTTGCAGATGGTACTATTATAAGAGAAAATGCCATTATAATTGATAGTAACACTGCACTTATTTTTTGTTTGCTTTTTTTACTTTTTGCATAATTTTTCCCCTTTCTTTATCGATAATTTAAGTATATATTAACATACTAAACACTGTCAACTTATTAATTTCGACAGCGAATTCATCATAAAATAAAAGTTGTAACTTACATCTTTTTATGTAAGTTACAACTTTTAGTGAATCTTAATAATACTTTAAGTGTTTTATTCTAACTCCCATTGTGTCTGTTTCTAATTTATCATTATAAAAATAGGAGGTGCAAAATATCATGATTCAAGGACTCGCCGAAAGATTAAAAAAACTTCGCGAAAAATACCATTATTCTCAAAAGGATGTTGCAAAACAACTGAATATCTCCCCTTCCATTGTCTCTGGATATGAAACTGGAGAGCGTACACCTTCTGCGGAAAAACTTCTGGCTTTGTCATCTCTGTATCATTGTTCCACAGACTATCTGCTTGGAAGAACATCTGAGAACCCCGAAACGATCATCCCTGTTGATCATTTAAATCCTGACCAGATTAATGCTTTGCTGCATTTGATTTCGTCTATGAATTCTTGATTTATATAAGGGAATTTGCCACAGTAAGTTTTGTTTTGCTTACCGTGGCTTTTATTTATGTCTCACAGCTTATTAATTTTAGCTGAAATAGCTTGCTGAGCTTCTTTATTATAAACTTGCACCAGCCATTTTATTTTATCAAGTGCATGCCTTTCTATTTCGTCTCCCCTGTATTTTAATGCACTTCTCAGATCTTTTTCTAATTCTCTGGTTGCTTCACTTAAATCTCTGTAACAATATTTATCTTTGTATTTGTCTCCAAATAATCCATGTCCTTCATATACTTCCATATCATCTGTATCATAATACATAGAATAAGAACTTAAACTTGAATAGCTTCCACTGTCAAATTCACGATGTACACTGCCAACAAGTTCATCTCCTACCAGTTCTCCCTTTGCTAACATTTTGTAAGCAAGATCGCTGGACGGACATATTTCGAAATTTGAGAAATCACTTCCAAGATTTTTATCGGATAATTTTTCTGCTTCTTTTAATAACTGGATGATCTTTTGGTTTTCTTTATAATAAATACTGTTTGTATCCGATCCATACGTGTAATATGGCCCGATTTTATCTGCTCTGTATTGAGAGATCACCTGTAAAATGAACACGTCCATTTTGGAATATGCCCCATTATTAAATGCCCTTTCTGCTGCATTCTCCGCTGCTCTGTCACTTGAATATGAATAATCACTTCCACGAATGTATGGCATATTCATAGAATATTTACGTTCATCAAATGCAATATCTTTTGTTGTTGGCTCTGGAATTCCTTTCCACATTTTTAACTGTTGTTTGATCTTCATCAACTGCTCTTCCTTAGAAACAATTACGGCATCTTTATCATATTCAAATGCCTGTGCTGGACAGACTTCCATTAATGCTTTCAACTCTGCACTATCTGGTTTTAAATAAGTATTGTCTTTGACTTTGACATGTCCATCGCTTTGTTCCTCTAAGAAATCGTATCCAAGACTTAAGCAGCCTCCGCACATCATACAGTTTGAATTAACCCTTACATTACTCATTTGTACTTCCTCCTGTTTATCCTAATTGACTTAAATATTGTTTCCCTTTATTTATGATATTAATTGATGCTTTTGTGATCTCATTATTTTCGTCAATCAAAGGTGTATTGATGATCTCATATATTAGAATATTTAATTCTGAACATAAGTTGATCGCATCTACATCATTCTGTGTATACAAATCCTCATTTTGTCCTTTTTGTTTTAACATTGTTTCTATATGATTCAAAGCCATCATGTCTCTTGCAGCCAGTTTCTGCAGGATATCTGTGCATGCCCCGATTCTTTCTGTTAATGCATCATAAAAAATACAAATTGAATCTGCCTGTGCACTGACTACATTGGCATTTGCCATATTTCTTGAAGCAAGTTTCTAATTATCCTTTGCATCTTTCATGATTGCTCCGCCAAGACCAAAGAAAACGTATTGACTGATTATTTGTGCATCTGACTTTGCCACTCCATTTGCAATTGCTGGTAAATCCACTTTTTGAGCAATCTGCTCTCTTAATGTATTAATTTTCTCCATTTCACGGATTCCAAGGCCTTTGCTTAGTTCATATTCATCGATTGTCTTATAAACATCTAAAAACTTTTTAATATGATACTGTAAAATTGCGTTTTTCCTAATGGCATTAAGTTTCATTTTATCAAATAATTTTTCCTCATGAATTCGAACTTTTTCTTTTGCCTCAGCCTGTTTTCCAAATGCCTTACTGTTCTTTGCAAGTGCTGCCTTCTCCATATCATCTGCTTTCCATGCCATGGCAAACTCGCCAATCATAAATGCATCCATCAAAATTCCCACCTTTTTACCTCCCTTATCACATCTTTATCACTCTGTTTTTCTTGCCAAAGATATTTCCTTTCGTCACATGTCCTTGTGTTAATTTGTCTTGTTCTATGTTAAATTCCTTTGTGATCATTCCTAACCCTGAAGATGCCATACTGTAATTGCATTCTATAACACCTTGCATAAATTGATCATAACCTTTATCTAATTGTTGGATAAAACGTTCATTTTCTTTATTTACTAAAAGCTGTAGTCTTCCTTGTGACTCCCTTATCTCCCGTTCGGCACGATGTGCTAAAGCAAGCATTTTCTTGTTGTACTGGATTGCCTGTTGTTCTCTGTGAACGGTGTCTATGATAGTTGAACAGACTGCTGTTGTGATCATTTCTCCTACATATTGACCTACAGCAGCCCCTATTGGTCCACCAGCTGCCATTCCAACCGCTTCACCAACAATTCTCCCTGCATATGCCGCTGTTAAATATGCAGTAGTTTCTGCTATATTTTGTACAAGCTGTTTCTCATCAATATCACTATTTACATATGAATAAATCTGTTTAGTAATTTGTATGGTTCCGTTTACCAGTAATGCTGTTCTATTCTCTTTAAGTCCTTTAACTTTTGCTGCTTCAGAAATTGCTCCTGTTGCATAGCCTAAGACTCCTGCTGATACTGTATCTTTTAAAACTTCCTTAGCCGCATCTTCTCCATCTTTTTCATCCCTTATAACACTCATTGCATTTTTCGCAACTGAAAATGCTGCTGCAAATTCGGCAGATGCTAGGGCATTTGATACTCCTGCTTTGTTTATTTTTGCATGATTTTCGGACATAAAAGAGCTTGTCTTTTGGGCAATATCTTCATTGAAAGCTCTTCCTTTGTTTATTGTATCTTCTACAATATTTTTCCCATTAAGATATTGCTTGTATACTTTTAAACTAACCTTAGCATTCTTTTCTGCTCCTATTTTAGACTTTATATTTCCTTCAAAATGTGCTGAATGAACAAGCATTTTGGATTCTAAACTTGATAGATCTGATTTTTGAATCTTTATATTATGCTTTTTTGCGATTTTCTCCAATTCCTTCATTTGTTTAGGATTTGAAAATATTGGATTATCTTGATTAACATAATATATCATTCCATCATATTTTCCACTCTCTAAAAATTTTTTATGTCTAGAATATTGATATCCACTTTTATACTGAATTTCTCTTCCTTTTTGTCCATTTGCGTATTTAATAACAGCGTCTGCATTCCCATTATTATCAATAACACACTCTCTAGCTTTAATTCCTGCCTCTTTTCTTTTCTTGTTATTGTAATACGCATTCATCGGTTCCTCATAAAATCCTCTCAGGCCATCTACACTTCCACCACGTCCCAAATTAATGCTTTCCATGTAATCTATTAATTCGTCTTCTTCTTTACCCATATGATTCACCCCTAAACCATTCATTCAATATCAAATATACTTTTCCCTTGACTTCTCGCCCACATTTTAAAACCTTCCCCATAGACTTCTGCCCTGATTGTATATATACCATCCTTTTCGTTTAGAATCTTCGCTGTAGGAAGTTTATCCAAAACGTTTTCTATACTTAAACCTGAATACTTAAATTGAACCCTTTGTAATTTTCCACCATACATAAATGGTATTCTTTTTCTGAACTCTCCCTCTTCAAACCTGTCTGCATATGGCAAATGGAACTGCTCTGGTAAAACTTCTAATGATCCAATTCGATCTATACGATAGATTGTTGGAGACACTTCTTTGTAATTTATCTCTTTATCAATGTCTTCCCGATTATCAATAAATGCTATCACGTAAAAATAATAATCCGAAAACATAATTGCTAATGGCTGCAGTACTCGTTCCACCATAGTTTCTGATTTTAATTTCTTGTAATTGATCTTTATTTTCTTATGACCTTGTATTGCCTGACCGATCTCCCACATCTTGTCGATGAATACTTTATGATGATGTGGCTCTATGTAGTGAAAGCTTTCATTTCTTATAAGATCTGTTACTAATTCACGATTTTCCTTTGGAACACAGCACTCAATCAGCTTATTTAATAGTCCGTTCATCTCTTTCTTTGTAAGTGATCTGCTGTCTAACAGGATTTTACATATTGCAAGAATCTCTGGATTCGTAAGTTTTGTTTTATAATTTTGTTCTAAACGATATCCTTTTCTTATCCGGTCATATATGACATCATTGCAGATTCCATCGTTCGTTTCATTCCGATCCAAAAAATCACGAATCTCATCGATATCACGCTGTATCGTTCTTTCACTGACATTATATAATACAGCTTCTTCTGACTTATTTATTAGACTCCCGTTCATCAGTTTGGTATATAAGTCCAGCACACGATCTACTTTATCATTATTCTCATTTACCATATCTCATCCCTCCAATAGCATATGAATAATATAGCAAACCGCAATGACATACCTTTGTCATTCTGATTAAATTTTTTATTTTTTTATATCCGTATTATGTTATAAAAGAAGTATATCATAATTTTATACATATCAAAATAAAAACTGGAACTACGCACCATTTATTTTTGCATATCTCCATTCATTTTATGATTGTAAAATATTTATTTCCATTTTCTTCTTTAATTGCAACATCATATATGTATTTATTTGTGATAATTACAAGGTTCCCATTTTTATCTTTTTCTATTTCCCAATTATACTTTGAAATAAATAATAACTGCATTTTCGTAAATAATTATTCACTGTCTGCTGTCTGCATAATTGAGAATCTTTTTTCGCGAAGACCTTTTGTTTTTTATCAACTTCTTTACCACACTTTTTACAGTCCATATTTTAATAGGGCTTTCTATTTTGTCTTTTGTCTATTTTCCAGCTCCTTTTTAATAAATATTTTCCTCCTTTTTTTAATAATTTTTTATTTGTTTATAACATTTTACTACTCTTAGAATTTTAATTCAACACTTTAAGTATTTATTTTGTTACTAAATGTTATTTTTTCTAACAAAAAAAGATCCAGAAAGTAAACTTTCTGAGTCTTTAAAGTGTTTTTATATCGTTTTTTGTTATTTTATTCATATTATAATTTTTTTATCAGTTTTTGTTTATCTTCTTCAGAAATATTCATCGCTGCCATTACTTGTTGTGCTGACAATTGCATATTCTCCATTAAACTTTTGACTGTTCCTAGTAAAACTTCTATTCTTTCTTCGCTTCTTTCTCTTTTAATTCTTTCTTCCATCGCTTTGCACACTTGACCTCGACCTCCTTCTGTTTCCTTAAAATGTTTTACTGTATCCTTTAGTTCATTATAAAACATATCAACTGACCTTGTACAGCGAAAATCATGCATTAATTTTCCAATTGGATCATCATCATTCTTATAACTTCCATTTACATATATTATATGCGAGCCATCACCAAATAATTTCTGTGTTTCCTGCACTACTCGCTCCACATGATATAATGGTAATCCTTTCTTCATATAGTCATTTTCTGTAATGAAAATCACATACGAATCATGAATCTCCTTAAATTTCTGTTTAGCTTTTAACATTTTAGTATCTAACATACTACTATGAAATCTTGCCCTATGGACATCTGCTCCTGAATCAGCTCTTTGCACTTCGATATCATATATCTTTCCTTCTTTATCTTCTGCATAAATATCAAGTTCAATGCTTCTTCCATCTGTAATAGGACTCTTATATTCTCTTCTAATTTTCCTACTGCCATTATTCCCTCCCATCATATTATATTGTTTTATATATTTATTTTACTATTTGTATTATATCATATATATTCAAAAAGTATAGTATTAATTTCAAAAAAAAGACCCAGAAAGTAAACTTTCTGAGTCTTTGAAAATTATCATATTCAATCGTAGAAGTAAGAATTACTCGATGATTGTAGCAACTCTTCCTGATCCTACTGTACGTCCACCTTCACGGATAGCGAAAGATAATCCCTGAGCCATAGCGATTGGGTGAATTAATTCGATAGTCATTTCTACGTTGTCACCAGGCATGCACATTTCTGTTCCTTCTGGTAATTCGATAACACCTGTAACGTCTGTTGTTCTGAAGTAGAACTGTGGACGATAGTTGTTGAAGAATGGAGTATGACGTCCACCTTCATCTTTTGTTAAAACGTATACCTGAGCTGTGAATTTTGTATGGCATGTGATTGAACCTGGCTGGCAAAGAACCTGTCCTCTTTCGATTTCGTCTCTCTGAACACCACGTAATAATGCACCAATGTTATCTCCAGCCTGAGCTTCGTCTAACAGTTTACGGAACATTTCTACACCAGTTACAACAACTTTTCTTGTTTCTTCTTTGATACCAACGATTTCAACTTCGTCAGATACGTGAAGAACACCACTTTCTACTCTACCAGTTGCTACTGTACCACGTCCTGTGATAGAGAATACGTCTTCGACTGGCATTAAGAAAGGTTTGTCTGTATCACGCTGTGGATCTGGAATATAGCTGTCAACAGCATCCATTAATTCCATGATCTTATCTCCCCATGGTCCAGCTGGATCTTCGATAGCTTTTAAAGCAGATCCCTGGATGATAGGAATGTCGTCTCCTGGGAATTCGTATTCATTTAATAATTCACGAATTTCCATTTCTACTAATTCTAATAATTCTTCATCGTCTACCATATCACATTTGTTCATGAATACTACGATGTAAGGAACACCTACCTGACGAGATAACAGGATATGTTCTTTTGTCTGAGCCATTACACCATCAGTAGCAGCTACTACTAAGATAGCTCCGTCCATCTGAGCTGCACCAGTGATCATGTTCTTTACATAATCGGCATGGCCTGGGCAGTCAACGTGAGCGTAGTGACGTTTTTCTGTTTCATACTCAACATGAGCTGTAGAGATTGTGATACCACGTTCTCTTTCTTCTGGAGCTTTATCGATATCTTCGAAGTTCTCAGCTGTATTTCCTTCTACTCTTTCAGCTAAAACTTTAGTGATTGCTGCTGTTAAAGTTGTTTTACCATGGTCAACGTGTCCAATAGTACCAATGTTGCAATGAGGTTTAGTTCTCTCAAACTTTTCTTTTGCCATTTTAATTGTCCTCCTTATTCGCCCTATGGGCAATTACAATAATGTTTCAAACTTCAATATAGTTGCCCAACAAAGGGCCGTCCTAAATTTGATTATATTTCATTTAAACAAATATTTCAAGACTATTTTGACAAAATAGCCTCGAAATATTTATATATTAATTTTCTTACTTGTCAGCAAGTACTTTTTCCTGTACGTTCTTTGGTACTGGTTCGTATTTTTCAAAGAACATAGAGTAGTTACCACGTCCCTGAGTTCTAGAACGTAAGTCTGTAGAATATCCGAACATTTCAGATAATGGAACGAATGCACGAACCATCTTACCGCTCGCGATATCATCCATACCTTCGATACGTCCACGACGAGAGTTGATATCTCCGATAACGTCTCCCATGTATTCTTCAGGCATTGTAACTTCGACTCTCATGATTGGCTCAAGCAGGATAGCTCCAGCTTTCTGCATAGCCTCTTTAAATGCCATAGATCCGGCAATGTGGAAGGCCATTTCACTAGAATCGACATCATGGTAAGATCCATCATATACTGTAGCTTTAACACCAAGTACTGGGAATCCTCCTAAGATACCAGACTGAGCTGCTTCTTCGATACCTTCTCCAACTGCTGGGATATATTCTTTAGGAATAGATCCACCAACAACTGTAGATTCGAATTTGAACAGTTCTTCTCCATTGGCATCCATTGGCTCAAAGTGAACTTTACAGTGACCATACTGACCACGACCACCAGACTGTTTAGCATATTTGCTGTCAACGTCAACGGCTTTTGTAAATGTTTCTTTGTATGCTACCTGAGGAGCACCAACGTTAGCTTCTACTTTGAATTCACGAAGCAGACGGTCAACGATGATTTCCAGATGAAGTTCACCCATTCCGGAAATGATTGTCTGTCCTGTTTCATGATCTGTATGAGCTCTGAATGTAGGATCTTCTTCAGCAAGCTTAGCAAGTGCTTCAGCCATTTTACCCTGATCACCTTTAGTTTTAGGTTCGATCGCTACGTCGATAACTGGTTCTGGGAATTCCATGGATTCCAGAATTACAGGATGCTGTTCATCACAGATTGTATCACCAGTTGTTGTAGATTTGAAACCTACTGCAGCTGCGATATCTCCTGAATATACAACATCTAACTCTTCACGCTTGTTAGCATGCATCTGTAAGATACGTCCAACACGCTCTTTTTTGTTCTTTGTTGCATTTAATACATAAGATCCAGATTTGCATGTTCCAGAGTAAACACGGAAGAATGCAAGTTTTCCTACGAATGGGTCTGTCATGATCTTAAATGCTAAAGCTGAGAATGGTTCATCATCAGATGAATGTCTTTCAACTTCGTTACCATCTTCATCGACACCTTTGATAGCTGGGATGTCTGTTGGAGCTGGCATAAATTCGATAATAGCATCCAGTAATTTCTGAACACCTTTATTTCTATATGCTGTACCACAGCATACTGGAACTGCTTTACATTCGCATGTTCCTTTTCTTAATGCAGCTTTTAAATCATCAACACTTGGTTCTTCACCTTCAAGATACTGCATCATCAGATCGTCGTCTAATTCACAGATCTTTTCGATCAATTCTGTGTGATAAAGTTCTGCTTCTTCTTTCATATCTTCTGGGATTTCAACGATAGAGATGTCTTCACCTTTTTCATCATTGTAGATGTAGGCTTCCATCTCGAATAAGTCGATGATTCCTTTGAAGTCGTCTTCTTTACCGATAGGTAACTGAAGTACTGCTACGTTAGCTCCCAGACGATCTTTCATCTGATCAACTGCTCCGTAGAAGTTAGCACCTAAGATATCCATCTTATTGATGAATGCCATTCTAGGTACGTTATAAGTATCAGCCTGTCTCCATACGTTTTCAGACTGAGGCTCTACTCCACCTTTTGCACAGAAGACTGCTACTGCACCATCAAGTACACGCAGAGAACGTTCTACTTCAACTGTGAAGTCAACGTGCCCTGGAGTATCAATGATATTGATACGATGCTCTAAAGCACCTTTTTTAGGCTTGCAATGATCCTGCAGTGTCCAATGACATGTTGTAGCCGCAGAAGTGATTGTGATACCTCTTTCCTGTTCCTGCTCCATCCAGTCCATAGTAGCAGTACCATCATGAGTATCACCGATTTTATAGTTTACACCAGTGTAATAAAGGATACGCTCTGTTGTTGTTGTTTTACCAGCATCAATATGAGCCATGATTCCGATATTTCTGGTTCTCTCTAATGGATATTCTCTTCCAGCCAAGATTTTTTCCTCCTATAAGTTTTAACATAGAAGCATGTCTGGCAAGACGCCAGAACAGATTCTTGAAATTAGAATCTGTAATGTGCGAATGCTTTGTTTGCTTCTGCCATCTTGTGCATATCTTCTTTTTTCTTTACAGATGCTCCTGTATTGTTGGAAGCGTCAAGAAGTTCTTTTGCAAGACGTTCTTCCATTGTTCTTTCTCCTCTTTTACGTGAGAAAGTTGTGATCCAACGAAGCGCTAATGCCTGTCTTCTGTCTGGTCTAACGTCGATAGGCACCTGATATGTTGCTCCACCGATACGTCTAGCTTTTACTTCAAGAACTGGCATGATGTTGTTCATAGCTTCTTCGAATACTTCTAAAGCTGGTTTTCCAGCTTCTTCTTCGATACGGGCAAATGCTCCGTATACGATTTTCTGAGCAACTCCTTTTTTACCATCTAACATAATGTTGTTGATTAATTTTGTCACAACCTTATTGTTGTAAATAGGATCTGCTAATACGTCTCTTTTCGCAATATGTCCTTTACGTGGCACGGTTCTTCCCTCCTTAATAATCATTAATTCATCGGTACTCATACTTAGTTATTGCATGTTCGTGCAGGACTTTTATATCTCCTGTAACCTTTGTAGGAAACAATAAAGTTCCGGCACAACTATACAAGGTAGCGTTTAATTACGCTGCTTTGTACCAATTTAGTTTTGTTTTATTTTTTCTTAGGTCTTTTAGCTCCATATTTGGAACGAGCCTGCATTCTGTTAGCTACACCTGCTGTATCAAGTGTACCTCTAACGATATGGTAACGAGTACCTGGTAAGTCCTTAACACGACCACCACGAATCAGAACAACACTATGTTCCTGTAAGTTATGTCCTTCACCTGGGATATAACTTGTTACTTCGATTCCGTTAGAAAGACGAACTCTGGCGATCTTACGTAAAGCAGAGTTAGGCTTTTTAGGAGTTGCAGTTTTAACAGCTGTACATACACCTCTCTTCTGTGGTGAGCTTGTGTCTGTAGCTTTCTTCTTTAAAGAGTTAAATCCTTTCTGAAGTGCTGGTGCTGTAGATTTCTTTACAGATGTTTTTCTCCCTTTTCTAACTAATTGGTTAAAAGTTGGCATTGATTTCACCTCCATACATGTTTTCTACTATGGTTACTTAAATTCACCTTGTGACTATACATGCACTTCTCGGTTTTGCTCCCCAAAAAGGCATGCTAGGCTATTATAAAATGCCTGCATGCCTTTGTCAAGACCTTTTCCCAAGATTTTTATTAATTTCTATATATTTTTATCTTTTTGGAAATCTCATTCTATGGATCTTATTCGAAATCTTTCTTTATCTGGCTGTCTCAGAAATGCTTTCTCGTCACATCTCTGATATCGATTCTGACAGCTTCTATTCTGATCTCTTTTCTTGATCTCAATGTTTCGATTTCTTTGTTATATGGCTTCTTTACGCCATTTTCTTAATATATAAAAATCAATCTCTTATTCTTGAGAAAATATTTAGTTAATAAGTTCCAAATTATTTTGTTAACGGGTTACACTTTGCTTTAGTTACCAGTTACAAATTTTTTAAATGCTCCACCGGTCAGCTGATCGAATGTTTGTTGATCTCTTATCTGAATCTTTCTTGTTTGGATTCCTCGTCTCTTGGAATCTTTCTTGTTTGGATTCTTTTTCTTTGATCATCTTCTGATCTTATCTTAAGATCTTGTTCATTTTCTCTATTCTTCGTATTATTTTTATGAGGTTGACTCCTTTACCATTCTATCCGCTTCTAGGACTCTTAGGTTCTCTCCCGAGATCATAATATCCTGTTGAGTCAGTCTCATATTTCCCAATTATCTTAATACTTCCGATCCATCAGCTGCCGGTTTTAAAGGTCTTTCCGTTAGCCTTATGGAGCAACTTGGGCGATTCTCCTTTCTTTTAAAACTTATCTTTCATTTGTTGATTTTATTATATCAATATCTGCTTATTTTGTCAATTAAATAGTTTTTTCAGATTTCTTAAGAACTTTACATACAATAAACAGATTATATTTCGCTATATTATATTCTAAATTTTCCCAAAAGAAAAGCCAACAGATAAAGTTCTAAACTTATACCTGTCGGCCTTATTTCTTATTTTATAAAATCAGATTACTCTTCGATCTCGAAATCTGCATCATCAAAATCAATCTCATCACCGATTGTGAAATCGTCTTCGTCTGTGCTGATCTTGACATCTCTGTAACGTCTCATACCCGTTCCAGCTGGGATCAGTTTACCAAGGATTACGTTTTCTTTTAATCCTACTAATGGATCGACTTTACCTTTGATAGCTGCATCTGTCAGAACTTTTGTTGTTTCCTGGAAAGAAGCTGCTGATAAGAAGGAATCTGTTGCCAGAGATGCTTTTGTGATACCAAGCATGATCTGTTCTGCTGTTGCAGTCTGAAGACCCTGTTCTTCCATCTCTTTGTTCTTCTTCTCAAGTTCTAATACATCAACCATTGCTCCTGGTAAGTATCCTGTATCTCCACCGTCTTCGATACGAACTTTCTTAAGCATCTGACGTACGATAACCTCGACGTGCTTGTCGTTGATATCTACACCCTGTAAGCGGTATACTCTCTGTACTTCGCGGATCATGTAATCCTGTACTGCACGGATTCCCTTGATTCTTAATAAATCGTGAGGGTTGATAGAACCTTCTGTAAGTTCATCTCCGGCTTCAAGGATCTGTCCTTCCTGTACTTTCAGACGAGATCCGTAAGGGATCAGATATGTCTTCACATCACCAGTTTCTCTGTTTGTGATGATGACTTCACGTTTCTTCTTCGTATCTTTTAACTGCACTTCTCCACCAAATTCTGCGATGATCGCAAGTCCTTTTGGTTTACGTGCTTCAAATAACTCTTCGACACGAGGAAGACCCTGTGTGATATCATCACCGGCTACTCCACCAGCATGGAATGTTCTCATTGTAAGCTGTGTACCTGGCTCACCGATTGACTGTGCTGCGATAATTCCGACAGCTTCACCAACCTGTACAGCCTGACCAGTTGCCATGTTGGATCCGTAACATTTTGCACAAGCTCCAACTCCAGATTTACATGTTAACATCGTACGGATCTTAACTTTTGTGTATCCTGCATCACAAACGGCTTTCGCACGTTTTGGTGTGATCATGTGGTTTGCTTTTACAAGAACTTCTCCTGTTTCTGGGTGTACAAGCTCTTCTGCTGCATATCTTCCTGTGATACGTTCTTCTAAGCTTTCAATAACTTCCTGTCCATCCATGAATGCTTCTACATACATTCCTGGAATTTCTTCTCCAGTACCTTCACAGCAATCCTGTTCACGGATGATCAGATCCTGTGATACGTCTACCAGACGACGTGTTAAGTATCCTGAATCGGCTGTACGAAGGGCTGTATCAGACAGACCTTTACGAGCACCATGTGCTGAAATAAAGTATTCCAGTACGTCAAGACCTTCACGGAAGTTAGACTTGATTGGTAATTCAATTGTACGTCCTGATGTATCGGCCATCAGTCCACGCATACCTGCTAACTGTTTGATCTGCTGGTTAGAACCACGGGCTCCGGAATCGGCCATCATGAAGATGTTGTTTAATCGGTCTAATCCACTGATCAGTTTATCTGTTAAAACGTCATCGGCATCGAACCATGTCTTAACAACAGCTTTATAACGCTCTTCTTCAGTCATCAGACCACGTTTATACTGTTCTGTGATAAATTCTACCTGTTTCTGTGCATCTCCTAAGATCTGAGGTTTCTCAGGTGGCACTGTCATATCAGAAATGGATACTGTTAAAGCTCCTCTTGTAGAGAATTTGTATCCGATTGCTTTAATATCATCTAAGACTTCTGCAGTCTTTGTTGCTCCATGAATATTGATACATCTGTCAAGGATCTGTTTTAACTGTTTCTTTCCTACATGGAAATCAATCTCATATGCTAAGGCATTTTCTGGTTTGCTTCTGTCTACAAATCCTAAATCCTGTAAGATGATCTCATTAAACAGGATACGTCCAAGTGTACAATCTACGATCTGGGAAATAGGATTTCCATCTTTATCCACACCTGTACGTCTTACTTTGATCTTAGAATGAAGTGTGATTACCTTATTTTCATAAGCTAAGTATGCTTCGTTCTCAGATTTGAAGTATTTACCTTCACCTTTGTCTCCATCTTTCTCTAATGTCAGATAGTAGATACCAAGTACCATATCCTGAGAAGGAACAGCTACTGGACCACCATCAGATGGTTTTAACAGGTTGTTTGGTGATAACAGAAGGAATCTACACTCTGCCTGTGCTTCCACAGATAATGGAAGATGGACAGCCATCTGGTCACCATCGAAGTCGGCATTATACGCTGTACATACCAATGGGTGCAGACGAATCGCTTTACCCTCTACCAGGATAGGCTCGAATGCCTGAATTCCCAGTCTATGCAGTGTCGGTGCACGGTTTAACATAACAGGATGTTCTTTAATGACGTCTTCTAAGACATCCCATACTTCTGGCTGAAGTTTTTCAACCATTTTCTTAGCTGATTTAATGTTGTGAGCTAATTTACGCTCTACTAATTCTTTCATAACGAATGGCTTGAATAATTCGATCGCCATTTCTTTTGGAAGACCACACTGATAAATCTTTAAGTCTGGTCCTACTACGATAACGGAACGTCCAGAATAGTCTACACGTTTTCCTAACAGGTTCTGACGGAAACGTCCCTGTTTACCTTTTAACATATCTGATAATGATTTTAATGCACGGTTTCCTGGTCCTGTGACTGGACGTCCACGTCTACCATTATCGATCAGGGCATCAACTGCTTCCTGTAACATTCTCTTTTCGTTTCTTACGATGATATCTGGAGCTCCAAGCTCTAATAATCTCTTCAGACGGTTATTTCTGTTAATGATACGTCTGTAAAGGTCATTTAAGTCAGATGTGGCAAAACGTCCACCATCTAACTGCACCATTGGACGGATATCTGGTGGAATAACTGGAACTGCATCCAGGATCATCCATTCTGGTTTGTTGTCTGAGTTTAAAAATGCCTCTACAACTTCCAGTCTCTTAACGATTCTGGCTCTCTTCTGACCTGTAGCAGTTTTGAATTCATCCTGTAAGGATTTTGCTTCTGCCTCAAGATCAATGGCCTGAAGCAGTTCTTTCACTGCTTCAGCACCCATTCCTACGCGGAATGTATCTCCGTATTTTTCATACGCTTCTCTATATTCTTTTTCTGTTAATACTTGTTTATATGCAAGATCTGTATCTCCAGCATCTAAAACGATATAGCATGCGAAATATAAAACCTTTTCCAGTGTTCTTGGTGAAATATCAAGAATCAGACCCATACGGCTAGGAATTCCTTTGAAATACCAGATATGGGATACTGGAGCTGCTAATTCGATATGTCCCATTCTCTCACGACGGACACTTGCTTTTGTTACTTCAACACCGCATCGGTCGCAGACAACACCTTTATAGCGAACTTTTTTGTACTTTCCGCAGTGACACTCCCAGTCCTTTGTAGGCCCGAAGATCTTCTCGCAGAAAAGCCCATCTTTTTCAGGTTTTAATGTTCGATAGTTGATCGTCTCAGGTTTCTTTACTTCTCCTCTAGACCACTCACGGATCTTTTCTGGGGAAGCCAACCCGATTTTAATTGCATCAAATGAAATTTTATTGCTTTGATATTCATTGCTTGATTCCATCATTTAAGGCTGCTCCTTCCTAAATTGCTCGCCAATCTACATGATTGTGTTATCTTCACCTTCTGATAAGTCTCCGTGTTTATATCCTAAAGCACCGAGTTCAGATTCGCTTTCTTCATAATTATTGAAGACTCCGTCTCCTTCGATCATTGGTGCAAGATCCTGATCAGCATCTCCACCATCAATATCTTCTCTTAACTCAACTTCCTGTGCATTTTCATCAAGGATCTTAACATCTAGGGCAAGTGACTGGAATTCTTTTAATAATACTTTGAAAGATTCCGGAACACCTGGTTCAGGGATGTTATCACCTTTGATGATCGCTTCATAAGCTTTCACACGTCCAACAACGTCATCAGATTTGAATGTCAGGATTTCCTGAAGTGTATATGCTGCACCATAAGCTTCCAGTGCCCATACCTCCATCTCTCCAAAACGCTGTCCACCGAACTGAGCTTTACCACCCAGTGGCTGCTGAGTTACTAATGAGTAAGGACCAGTAGAACGTGCATGGATCTTATCGTCTACCAGATGATGCAGTTTTAGGTAATGCATGAATCCGATTGTTACAGGACTGTCAAATTCTTCTCCTGTACGACCGTCTCTTAATCTTACTTTACCAGTTGTATCGATTGGTACGCCTTTCCATTCTTTTCTGTGGTCTCTGTTTTCGTATAAATAATCCATTACATCATCGTTAACTTTATCACGCCATTTTGCGTCAAATTCTTCCCATGATGTATTGGCATAATCATTTGCCATTCTTAATGTATCTGCGATATCGTTCTCATCTGCACCGTTGAATACTGGTGTAGCAACATTAAATCCAAGAACTTTTGCTGCTAAGGACAGATGGATCTCTAACACCTGTCCGATATTCATACGTGAAGGCACACCTAATGGGTTCAGCACGATATCTAACGGACGTCCGTTTGGTAAGTATGGCATATCTTCTACTGGCAGAATACGGGAAATTACACCCTTATTACCATGTCGACCAGCCATCTTATCTCCTACAGAAATCTTTCTCTTCTGAGCAATGTATACACGAACGCTCTTGTTTACTCCAGGAGGAAGTTCGTCTCCATTCTCTCTTGTGAAGATCTTAGTATCCATAACAACTCCGTAAGCACCATGTGGAACTCTTAAGGATGTATCACGGACTTCTCTAGCTTTCTCACCGAAGATCGCACGTAACAGTCTTTCTTCAGCTGTTAATTCTGTTTCTCCCTTAGGAGTAACTTTTCCTACCAGGATATCACCGGCACGTACTTCTGCACCAATACGGATGATACCATTGTCATCTAAGTCTTTTAATACATCTTCACTTAATCCAGCAAGATCTCTTGTGATCTCTTCCTGACCAAGTTTTGTATCTCTTGCTTCTGCTTCATATTCTTCGATATGAACAGATGTATAAACGTCATCCTGTACAAGACGTTCACTTAACAGTACCGCATCCTCGTAGTTATATCCTTCCCATGTCATGAAACCGATCAATGGGTTCTTACCAAGAGCCATCTCTCCATTGCATGTTGAAGCACCATCTGCTAAGATGTCTCCTTTTTCTACTCTGTCCCCTACAAATACGATTGGGCGCTGGTTCATACAGTTACCCTGGTTGCTTCGTGCAAACTTGATAACATTGTATTCATCTCTCTGTCCGTCATCATTACGAACTACGATCTTTGTACTTGTAGATCTTTCTACAACTCCGCCATTTCTTGCTGTAATGCAGACTCCAGAGTCATATGCTGCCTTGGCTTCCATACCTGTTCCGACAACTGGTGCTTCTGTAGAAAGAAGTGGTACCGCCTGACGCTGCATGTTAGATCCCATCAGCGCACGGTTGGCATCATCGTTCTCCAGGAAAGGAATCATGGATGTAGCTACTGAGAATACCATCTTTGGAGATACGTCCATTAAGTCAAGGTTTACTTTATCAAATTCGGATGTTTCTTCACGGAAACGTCCAGATACGTGAGCATTTACGAAATGTCCATCTTCATCGACTGGTTCGTTCGCCTGTGCTACTACATAATTATCTTCTTCATCAGCTGTTAAATAAACAACTTTATCTGTAACAACTGGATTCTCAGGATCTGTTTTATCCAGTACACGATATGGAGCTTCGATAAATCCATATTCATTGATTCTTGCATAAGTAGCAAGAGAGTTGATCAGACCGATGTTAGGTCCTTCAGGTGTCTCGATCGGACACATTCTTCCGTAATGTGTATAATGTACGTCACGGACTTCGAATCCGGCACGATCACGAGACAGACCACCTGGTCCTAATGCAGATAAACGTCTCTTATGTGTTAACTCAGATAATGGGTTGTTGTGATCCATGAACTGAGATAACTGAGAACTTCCGAAGAATTCTTTCACTGCAGCTGTTACTGGTTTGATATTGATCAGTGACTGTGGTGAAATAGATTCAATATCCTGAGTTGTCATTCTTTCACGAACAACTCTCTCTAATCTTGAAAGACCAATACGATACTGGTTCTGAAGCAGTTCACCAACGGCACGGATACGACGATTACCTAAGTGGTCGATATCATCATCATGTCCAATTCCATACTCTAAATGGATATTGTAGTTGATAGATGCTAAAATATCTTCTTTTGTGATATGTTTTGGAATTAATTCATGAATGTTCTTCTTCAGAGCTTCTTTTAATTCTTCTCCTTCATATCCTTCCTCTAAGATCTTCTCTAATACAGGATAGAATACATCTTCATGAACTCCGATCTCTTCTGGGTTGAAATCCACATATTCAGCAAGATTTACTTCCATGTTAGAAAGTACTTTTGTAGCACCTTCTTCTGTCTGGATCATAACACTTGCTACTGCTGCATTCTGAATCTTATCTGCAAGTTTCATGTCTACATTCGTTCCAGCTTCCGCTAAAACTTCTCCAGTTGTTGGATCTAAGACATCTTCTGCTAAGATAAATCCGCTGATACGATTTCTTAATGCTAATTTCTTATTAAATTTGTAACGTCCTACTTTCGCAAGATCATATCTTCTTGGATCGAAGAACATACTGTTGATCAGGCTTTCTGCACTATCTACAGATAATGGTTCTCCTGGACGGATCTTCTTATATAATTCTAGCAGACCATCTTCATAGTTATCAGATGGATCTTTTTCGATACTTGCAAGAATCTTTGGTTCTTCACCAAATAATTCTTTGATCTCAGCATTTGTTCCGATACCTAATGCACGGATCAGTACTGTGATAGGTACCTTTCTTGTACGGTCTACACGTACGTTGAATACATCATTTGAATCTGTTTCATATTCAAGCCAAGCACCACGGTTTGGAATAACTGTGGAAGAGTATAACTCTTTACCGATCTTGTCATGAGCAATTCCATAATAAATTCCAGGGGAACGTACTAACTGGCTGACGATAACACGTTCAGCTCCGTTGATGATAAATGTTCCTGTTGCTGTCATTAAAGGAAGATCGCCCATAAAAATCTCATGCTGCTTGATTTCATCAGTCTCTTTATTATGAAGTCTTACTTTCACTTTTAAAGGTGCAGCGTATGTTGCATCTCTTTCTTTACATTCTTCAATTGAATATTTGACGTCATCTTTACATAATTGATAGTCAACAAATTCCAAGCTTAACTGATCGCTGTAATCTTCGATTGGGGAGATATCTTCGAATACCTCTGCTAATCCTTCTCTTAAGAACCAATCATAGGAATCCTTTTGAATTTCGATCAGATTTGGTACTTCAAGGACGTCATCCTGTCTGGCATAGCTGATTCGCATCCCTGTACCTGATTTTATTGGCTGTATTCTGTTCTTTTCCATGGACGTTTTTCACCTCTTGATCTAAACCTGGTTTATATACTACATCAACTGTAAGAAACCCTCTATCTTACTATATTTTTCTTACAATTTTACTCTTAATTTTTTACATAGTGTGGGCAGACAAACCCACATTAAGACATTTTCTTATATTATCATACAGGAATATGTATGTCAACCATTAAATAATAAATCTTTTTCTTAAAAAGAAAAAAGGACTTCAATTAATTGAAGTCCTTTTATGCCGCAGACCGGAATCGAACCGGTACTCGATTTAACTCGAACAGGATTTTAAGTCCTGCGCGTCTGCCAGTTCCGCCACTGCGGCTCAGTGGTGGGAGAAGGATTCGAACCTTCGAAGGCGGTGCCAACAGATTTACAGTCTGCCCCCTTTGGCCACTCGGGAATCCCACCAAGCATTTACCTGACAATTAAAGATTATACGGCATTGCCAGGTAAATTGCAAGTACTTTTTTTATTTTTTTTAAATTTTTTATGCTTCGGTTTCTGTTGCATTTTCTGCATCAAATAACGCTTCGAATTCTACACGGTTGATACGCTCTTTTTCTAACAATAATGCTGCACATTTATGGAGTACATCCATGTGTTCTTCGATCATTGCTTTCGCATCCTGATAGCATTTATTGACGATCTTCTTCACTTCCTGATCGATCAGTGTCTGTGTGTCTTCACCATATGGGCGCTGCTGTCCGATTTCTTTACCTAAGAAGACTTCATCTCCTTCACCACTGTCATAGTTGATCAGTCCAAGTTCATCTGACATACCAAACTTCGTTACCATTGCTCTGGCATACTGTGTTACCTGTTTGATATCCTGAGATGCACCGGTTGTGATATCATCCAGAATCAGTTCTTCGGCAATTCGTCCTCCAAGACTTACCATAATATCCTGGATCAGCTTTCCTTTTGTCATGAATACATTATCATTCTCTGGAAGCGGCATTGTATATCCTGCTGCCCCTGTTCCTGTTGGAATGATAGATACTGTATATACTGGGCCTACATCTGGTAACAGATGGAAAAGAATCGCATGTCCAGATTCATGATATGCTGTGATCCTTCTCTCACTCTCTGGTACGACACGGCTCTTCTTCTCTGTTCCAATACCGACTTTAATAAATGATTTATCAATATCTTCCTTGATGATATATGCTCTGTCATCTCTTGCTGCCTGAATGGCTGCTTCATTCATAAGATTCTCAAGATCTGCACCAACAAATCCTGCAGTTGTTCTTGCGATCTCATGAAGATCCACATCATCTCCTAATGGTTTTTCGCGGCAATGAATCTTAAGAATCTCTTCACGTCCCTTAACATCTGGTCTTCCAACACCAACCTTACGATCAAATCGTCCTGGTCTTAAGATTGCTGGGTCAAGAATATCTACACGGTTTGTTGCAGCGATCATAATGATTCCTTCATTCACTCCAAAACCATCCATCTCAACTAACATCTGGTTTAATGTCTGTTCACGTTCGTCATGACCACCACCAAGTCCTGATCCTCTTCGTCTTGCAACTGCATCGATCTCATCGATAAATACGATACATGGTGAGTGTTTCTTTGCTTCTGCAAATAAATCACGTACACGGGCTGCACCAACACCGACAAACATCTCTACGAAATCAGATCCTGAAATACTGAAAAATGGAACATTGGCTTCTCCAGCTACTGCTTTAGCAAGTAATGTCTTACCAGTTCCCGGAGGGCCTACAAGTAAAACACCTTTTGGTATTCTTGCTCCAATCTTTATAAAACGCCCTGGATTCTTTAAGAATTCTACAACTTCTTCTAACTCTTCTTTCTCTTCTGTAAGTCCAGCAACATCATTAAATGTTACTTTCTTCGCATTCGGATTTGCAAGCTTTGCACGACTCTTTCCAAAGTCCATCATCTTGCCTCCGCCGCCACCATTTTGACGCATCATAATTACCATAAAAAATATGACAACGCCGATTGGCAGTACAACACCAATCAGATTAGAAATCATATCTCCGCTGTGATCAATGCCTTTGATCTCGATCTTATTACCAAGAGATTTATTGGATGCCTTAATATCTTTGATCGTTTCATTGACATCTGTAACCTCACAACTCTTATAGTTATCTTTGCCCAACTCTGCTGTAACTGTACCTGTTGGTACTTCCTTGTTCTGTTTAATAGTTATTGCAGTGACATGGTTTGCTTTCACATCCCTCATCAACTGCTGATAAGAGTAATCCCCTGATCCCGGCTGGAATACACTGATAAAATAATATGCTGCCATAACCAGTATCAGCAGAATCACAAAAAATCCACTGTTACTTCTCTTCGGGTTCAACGTTTAGTCTCCTCTCTACTCTTCCTCTACTACTCCAATATAAGGAAGGTTACGATATTTCTGTGCATAATCTAGTCCATATCCGACAACAAATTCATCTGGTACCTCGAATCCTATATATTTCACTGGTACTTCAACTTCTCTTCTATCTGGCTTACTCAATAATGTACATAAATGAAGTGAAGCAGGATTTCTGCTCTCAAGCATAGGTTTTAAATGATTTAATGTCTTTCCTGAGTCAATGATATCCTCTACCACTAATACTTCTTTATCTAAAATCGGCTCATCTAAGTCTTTTGCGATCTTAACGATTCCTGAAGATTCTCTGGAATTTCCATAACTTGATACTGACATAAAATCAATCGTTACAGGCACTGTAATTCTCTTTGCTAATTCACATGCAAAAAATACACTACCTTTTAAAATTGCGATCAAATGTACTTCTTTTCCTGCATAATCCTTGCTGATCTGTGCTCCCATCTCAGCGATTCTCTTGTTTACATCTTCCTCTGAAATCATTACTCTGATATTCTCCATTGGAATCATCTCCTTCTCTTTTGAACTCAAGCTTTAAATAACGCTTGGTTGATCTTGTAATTTTATAATATTCGCTGACTCTTCGTCCAACGATCCATACAATATGGCTGCCATCTGCAACTAAAGGTATCTCATTCCGCAACTGCCTTGGAATCTTCTCATCTATAAAATACCTGCTTAGAGATTTTCGCTTATATTCTGCACCAAATGTAAAAAAATCTCCGGGCTTTCGGCAACGTAGTTGTACATCTGTTTCTATTCTATCATAATCAATGATTTTGATACAATCATTTTCCACGATATTTGTTAAATCTGTAACCTCTTCGCAATAAAGTTTTCCTTCTATTTCTTGTTTATCTGACAGCTCATCTTTTTGTACCAGAATATACTGATAGCTTTTCTCAGCTTTCATCTTATAGGGCAATGATATCTTCTTTCCCGTTTCATTATGCAAAAGTCTCATCAGATCTTCTATATGTCTACGTTCAAGATCTTTTTTCTTTCCCGCAGTCTTCTCCAACACTTTCTTAAGAACCTGCTTTTGTATCCATGGATTTTCCTTACCAAGTTCATTACAACAAATCTTAAATCCATTTTCCATTACACTTATACACCTTGAAAATGCCATCTCGATCTGAATACTAAGATAAGAACTTACTTCCTGAATATCCTCACATAACCATCCAATATGCTCTACCGCCTGTTCATTTACACTTTCAAGGCGGGGAATGATCTGGTTACGGATCTGATTTCTTGCAAATGCATCATCCTGATTGCTTGCATCTTCCACCCATGTTTGTCCTATCTGTTGTAAATATTCTACGATTTCTTGTTTTTTTACACACAATAGAGGGCGAATCAACACTCCATCTTTCTCTTTCATTGCACCTGCTCCATAAACTCCAGTACCTCTTGCGCAGCGATATAAAAATGTCTCCACCTGATCATTCTGATGATGAGCTACTGCAATCTTATCAGCGTGGTATTTTTTCATTATCTTGTAGAATACATCATATCTCGCTTTTCTTCCTGCTTCTTCCAAAGTTTTCTTCTCACGCTGTGCGATCATTTTTACATCCATCTTAAATGAAATACATGGGATTGAAAGCTTTCCACATAAATCTTCTACAAATTTCTCATCATCCACAGCTTCATCGCGGATCATGTGATTGATGTGGACAGCCGTGATCTTTAAATTCAGTTTATCTTTCATAGAATATAAGATTCTTAATAAACAGACAGAATCAGCTCCTCCTGAAACTCCTACTATTATATGTTCTCCAGAATTTATTAATTTTTTCTCTTTGATAAATTTCTTTACTTTGTCCATAAATTCTACTTTATCATTCTTTGTTTTTTTGTTCAATACCTATCCTATATTCCAAGCACCAAGATTGTGATATCATCTTTCTTTTTATATTCTTCCATATTCGTAATCCTGTCAAACAATCGATCTGCGACTGCCTGTGGCCGCACCACATCCATTTCTTCAAGAAACGATGCTAATGTCTCAATGTTATTTTGTGGCATACAGTCTAATACTCCATCACTAAACATTACAAGAAGATCCTCACTTTCCATTTTTTTGCGGCAAAAAGGAATCCTACTTTGAAACAGATCCATTCCTACAACAGTTCTTTCCCCTACCAAAATCTCCACTTTATCTTTTCTTTTTAACAAACATGGACATGCTCCAATCTTAAAAAAAGATCCTATTCCTGCAAACAGATCAAGCTGAAAAAAATCCAGCGTTGCATATTTTTCTTTTTCTGTCTCAAATGCTATGATTGAATCCAAAAGTTGTATACACACTTCTTCCTCTATTCCTGCGCCAAGCATATCTTCCATTACTTCTATCATTTTCTTGCTTTCTTTATTCGCCTCATTTCCAGTCCCCATTCCATCCGAGATCATTGCCACGTATCTTCCTTCTCTGATTTTTCCTATTGAAAAACAATCCCCATTCTTCTCTTCATCCTTATAAGCAGCTGTACGTATGCCACTGATCACGTAAAATTTTTCTTCTGGCGTAAAACCATACATTTCATAACCATTTTTTACAAGCTTTTTCTGTTGTGGAAGCGGCATCATTTTTTTCTTTAATATTCTGCTTAATAATGCTGCTGCCTGCCTCGTGCTGATTTCACTTCCTCTTTTCTTCTTCAGATACAGATAAATTTGTCTTCCTTTTTGCGGATTTTCATAAAAACAAACGTCCCATATTTTTAAATTATACTTTTCAAATTCTTTTTTGATCTTACTACATAGCTGATCATCTTTATGTATATAAGACATTTTCCCATCAAAAAAATCACCTAGAACTTGCCCGGCTTTCATATATTGATTTCCAATGATCTTCCGCATCTGTACCATATGATGTCTCATTCCTCTTATAAAAAGTTCTCTTTCATAAATCTGATTAGCCTCTTCAATAAAATCCTGCCCATTCTTGCACGGATGACATTGTTTAAGATCTGCATAACTTAAACCGCCCTGCTTTTCTATAATATTTCCAAGTTTGTCCTTATCTGCAATTGTAAATTTACAATTCTGATACTCCCGGCAGCCAACGCACTCTTTGAGGATCACACTTTCAAGTACATTCCTCCCACATCTTTTTGTTTCTTTTTTTTCTTCTTCCTCCTCACAAAACAATTTTCCTGCTGTAAGTAAACACTGTTGCATCTGTTTTATATGATAAACAACCATTTCCTGAAAATCCTCAAGAAAATCCTGTTCTTCCGGACGTATTTTCTTTAAAATATCCATACTTTTTCCTCCTGTTGCTTATCATATGACAGAAGTTAAAAAATATTTGTCGATATGTGCTTTCTAATACAAAAAAGAAACAGTCTTTCATAAAACTGTCTCTTCCGATCACATGATAATGATATCCGCTTCCAATTCGTTCCCCTTCTATCTCAATTCCTAGTTTCTCCAGATCTTTTAAATCTGCATATATACTCTTACGGTCAGCTGTAATCTCATATTCTTCTAATGCTGACATGATCTCTGGCATTGTAATATAATGATCTTCGTCTGTTTGTTCTGACATAATCTGTGCTAGGCGGTATAGTTTAAACTTTTGATTCTTTCCTTTTGGCATGACAGCTATTCTCCTTGTTATCGTTCATTTTAAGATAATATAATTATAGCACACATCCTATTTCTCTTGTTGCTACCATGCCATTCTTTTATTCCTCAATCTGTCTTAATGCTTCCAGAATCTTTTCTTCTGTTACCATGTCTTGTTTTACTGTAACTTCTTTATGTTCTGATTCCAATTCTTTCAAAAGTTTTTTATTTTTCTTTTTCTTGCTTAATTTACATAGTACTCCTGATGATGTTACCATTACAACCTTAGCTTTCGCTTTATCATCAATTCTGTCATAAATCCTTCCTGCACTCATACTGTCTCCGATGATCGTATATGGACTGTTCGCCACATATCCGATCTTCCCCATTCCCTTCATCTTTACCTGGATCGCTTCTTTGTCATATTCGTTATCCGGTTCCTTTTCAAGTGTTATCTTCATCCCTTTCTCTAAAAAATCTGTACCATAATAATGTTTTATTCCTGTTAATGTGAAGTATGTCTTTGCCATATAAAACTCTCCTTTTTTATACTTTATTTCTTTGATGGTTATAGTTTATAACATATGGTGGGGCATAAAAACACCAGCACTTTTCTTTATACCTTTATGTAGTCATAAACATAGACAGATCAATCAAATTCCCCAGTGTATTTTCAAGTGATGATGGTTTCATAACCTCTTCGATCTTACGAAGTGTCTGATCAAACAGTTCTTCATCTTTAAAAACACGCAAAAGTTTTGCTGTATTTCTTGCATCATCAAGAGCATCATGCTGTCTTCCGTTAAAGTCGATTCCTGCCATATCCAATGCAAGTTTCAATGAAATCTGGCGTTCAAATCCTAGATGGATATCAAATTCATTTTGAAAATCTGTCCATCCATGTTCCATCAGCTTATGTTCTTCTTCTGAAAGCTTATATTGTTTCAACTGAATTTCCTTCATGACCTGACTATGATCGGTATTGCTCCATGCATAGATCATCACATCATCTTTGATGTTCAAACACCAATCTGTAAATTGTTTAAAGGCTACCGAAAATGTTGGAGCGTTTGCTACCATTTCATTTATGTTTTTCTCTTTCTATAGAATAAAGGATGAGGTGTCCTATAAAAATACCTCATCCTTTCAAAACCTCTTATTTTAATTTTAGCGATCCATACCAAACATTGCGACTACTCCAAAGATGATCAGTAATGGAAATGCAAGTTTCACGAGTCCAATAACTAACATTCCAATTAAGATAACTGGGAAAAATACTAACATTAAAATAAATTTTGAAATCCCCCATGCTGCTCGTATTCCAAAGAAAAATAATTTTCCAAAAATTCCAAATAAAAAGATTAAAAATAGTATTGTTAACATTTCTTCTTCCTTCTTTCTTCCAGTTAAGCTTTCGCCTTCGGCTTTCTATTGCCGATTCATTATAGTTCTATTATAATGAATTGTAAATGAGAAATGCACTTCCTTTTAATAGAAGTGACATTCTCTCCCACTATAGAGGTGAAAGCTTCCCTAATCTTGGCAGGTTTTAGTCATAGGACTACAATCACAACACAATAGAAAACTCTCTAACATCCTAAACCTTCCATAAAATCCTTTCTAAAATTTACCCCCAGTAATCCGTCTCATATTCAAGCCCAATATCCCGAGCCATAAATACCGGATTTTCTCCATCTTTCTTCTGCTTCTCATAATCAGCAAGTGCCTTAAGTGCCGTATTCGACAAGATCAAGATTACCGGAATATTGATCAGTGCCATTACTCCCATCAACACATCCGAAATATTCCAAAGCATAGAAACTTCCATCCCAGCACCGATAAATACAACCAATGATGACACAATACGGAATCCTTTCATAAATCCCTTTGATGGTTGTCCTTTATGAATATAATTTAATAAGTTATCACAATAAAAGCAATTTCCAAGTAGTGTTGTAAATGCAAATAACACCATCGCTACTGTGATAAAGGGCGGTCCGAAGTTTCCTAAGGATTCATGGAGTGCTGCCTGTACCCATGGTGCTCCCTGCAGTTCTTGGGCTGGTGCGATTCCTGATGATAAACACATCATAGCTGTTGCTGTACATAATAGCAGTGTATCAATAAATACAGATAACATCTGTACTAATCCCTGTTTGATCGGATGGCTTACCTGTGCAGATGCGGAGGCGTTTGGTGCTGATCCGATTCCTGCTTCGTTGGAATAAAGTCCTCGTCTGATTCCCTGCATCATTGCGGAACCTGCAAATGCTCCAAAGATTGCCTGAAAGTCAAATGCTTCACTGATGATCTTTGAAAATACAACTGGCAGATATGCGTGGTTGATGATCATAACGATGACTGCGATCAGGATATATGCAACTCCCATGGCTGGAACTAATGTGGATGTTACTTTTACGATTCTTGATCCTCCGCCTAAGAGGCACCATCCTGTAATTAATGCAAGAATTCCTCCGATGATCCATGGAGTCCATTTTGTATCATAGAATGAGAATCCTGAAAATGTAGACTGTAGGTTATAGGATGCAAGCATGTTAAACCCAAATGCATAAGTTGCGATCATGGAGATACAGAATATGATCGCTAATGGTCTGCAGTGAAGTGCTGCTTCAATGTAATATGCCGGTCCTCCGTAGCATTCTCCGTCTTTTCCTTTTTTCTTATAAATCTGTGCTAACGTACTTTCGATCAGTGCGGATGCACTTCCAATGATTGCGATCACCCACATCCAGAATACAGAACCAAATCCTCCAATACAAATAGCGGATGAGACTCCAATAATATTTCCGGTTCCAACTCGAGATGCAGTCGATACCATTAATGCCTGAAATGATGATACTCCATTTTCATCTTCTGGCTTTTCTACAACGGCTTTGCAGGCATCTTTAAATAATCTCATCTGTGGCAGTTTTGTACGGATCGTAAAATAGATTCCCGCTCCGATCAACAGTATTACTAGCAATTTACTGTACATAAAAGTACTGATGCTGTCAATGATGATTCCTAACATAAATTCTCTCCTTGTACGATATTCTCGTATAATAATCTGGATCAATAGTTACAATTTTTATTGCAGCTACTTTAATTCAACAGAAAAATAGACAGTCCCTGCCTGAGGGACTGCCCATTCATTTTAAAAGTATGCGATTTTACTGTCTGCGTCGTTTTTGTATCTTATGATATAATCGCGATTTTCAGAATTCTGATAAATGATGAATATCCCGTTTTCCTGCCGTCTGTCGGCAGAAAGGTCCGTTGAACCTTCTTCGTATGGCTTCAGAAGCTTTCGCTGCTGGTTTAAAAACCTATCTGTTATTATAATAACTCATTCGTATTGATTACGCAATTACAATTATCACTTGGCCATGATTTTCTGAGTGCCCCATAGGAGATCAGAAAGTTGGCAAACCAGCCAGCTGGTACAGCGAGCCAGACAAATGCAATACCAAAACGCGGTGCAAAAATCAAAGCAACTGACAAGCGGATCGCAAGATTTACCATATTAGCAACAAGAAATGGACGCATGATTCCAAGACCGCGAAGGACTCCATCTGTTGCCATCTTGATTCCCATGAAGGTGAAGAAATAACCGAGCCATCTCATATAATTTCCAGACACCTGATATGCTAAAGCAGTTCCATCTTTCCCTAGGAACAGTGAAGAAATCTGGGTATGCACGGATTCGATGATCATGAAAGCAAGGATTGCGAAACATATATCTAACACCAATGCAGCATGGTATCCCTTTTTGATACGTTCAATCTTCTTTGCACCAAGATTCTGAGAAACATACGGCGAAACTGCATTACCAATGGATACAAATATCAATGAAAAAACATTTTCTACTCTCATCGTTGCTGAATATCCTGCAAGTGCCTGTGTACCGAATGGATTCACGACTGCCTGTACGATCATCATGCCAATTGACACTGTGGACTGCTGAAGAACTGACGGTACAGCAATTTGAAGCATAGAATGTAACTCCTGTCTGTCAAACCAGTCAAAGCGACTTTCATATCGACGCATCCGGCACAAGAAGATCAAAAGTGACAACACTGCGGAAATCCCCTGTGCAATGAGAGTTGCGAGGGCTGCACCGAACACACCGAGTCCAAGTCCAGCTACCATCCAAAGATCCATCAATATATTTAACATCGATGAGAATATTAAAAGAGCCAACGGTATTTTCGATTCACCGATCGAAGTAAACATTGTTGAAAGAATATTATACATAAACAAAAATGGAAATCCCACAAAATAAACTCTTAGATACAATACCGCTTCATTTAGTATATCAGCAGGTGTTTGTAATACACTCATCATCAAATGAGAAAAACAAAAACCAAAGACACCCAAAAATATACTTAAGACCAGAAAACTGATCAATGATGTTGACACGATCGTTTTCATTTTGCCATAATCTCTAGCTCCAAAATAGCGGCTCACAAGCACACCCGCACCTACACCCGCACCCAATGCTACACAAATAAATACATTTGTGAGGGCAGCACAGGCACCAACAGCTGCAAGTGCAGAAGAGCCTACAAACTGACCGACTATGATCGAATCAGCCATATTATACACTTGTTGAAAGAAGCTGCCGAGGATCATGGGCATTGCAAAAACAGTCAGCGCTTTAAGGGGCGCATCTGTGATCAAATATTCATCTTTTGACATTATCATATTCCTCCATAAGTTTCTTTTTGTTATCTAAAAACACTAACGATCAACTCAAAATGCTTTCGATTCGTTTTTATAAAACCATCTTTTTGTAATTTTGATATCTCCGTAGACATTGCTGCACGATCAATACAAAGATAATCTGCCAATTGCTGTCGATCAAAAGGAATGTCAAAAGACAACGATGACTGTCTGATAGATTCTGCTGACAAATAAGACAACAGTTTATCTCTGGTCGTTCGCTTACCAACATGTGTGATCTTGTCGTTTAGGATCAATATCTTATTGGCCAAGACACTGACCAGGTTACGGATCAACTTCTGATGATGTTCGCATGCAGTTGGACAGGAAACCAAAAGTCTCTGAACATTTAAAAAAATGATTTCACAATCCTCATCTGCTGCCACGCTGACATTCAAAACAGCTCCCGGACTTGCTGCATATGGCTCGCCAAAAAAATCACCGGCATGGCATTTTGACAGAATATTCCGGTGTCCCCACAGATCTTCCTGCATAACAAGAACGCAACCCGACACCACAAGTCCCATAACTTCGGTAGAGTCTCCAGCTCTGAAAATATAAGAAGCCCGTTTTCTGTAAATTGTCGTTGCATTTACGCAATGTAATATCGATAGTATCTCATTATCCGTAAGGCCTTTAAAAAAAGGACTGTTTTTTAAAATAGGCAAATATTTTTTCAAAATGATCCCTCCTGTTGGAAATCAAACATACATGTTGCAATTATTATACTATATTTTTTACAGAAACCCAAGTTGTATACTATTGACAGAGGATGGAAATGATAAAAAAGATCTTAGAATAAAAGGAGAATATAGTAATGGATAAGAATATGTTTTGTTTTCAGTGTGAACAGACGATCGGATGCAGTGGATGTACAGGAAATTCTGGTGTCTGTGGAAAAACGGCAGATACAGCAAAATTACAGGATGAACTGACAGGTGCGTTGATCGGTCTGGCAAGAGCTGTTGACAGCACAACAAATGTTTCCAAAAAAACTAGTCAAGTCATAATTGAAGGACTGTTTACTACAGTTACAAATGTCAATTTTGATAATGCTTCAATTGAAAATATGATACAAAAAGTCAGAGCAGAGAAAGAAAGACTGGCTCCTGATTGCAGCAAATGTCAGTCTCCGTGTGGTAAAACAGATGAATATGATATGCAGCAACTATGGAATGCAGATGAAGATACCCGATCTCTGAAGTCTCTCATTCTCTTTGGCATTCGCGGAATGGCTGCATACGCCTATCATGCAGCTGTTCTGGGTCATGAAGATGATGAAGTGAATCTGTTCTTCTGCGAAGCATTATTTAAGATCGGTTATGAAGAGAACACAGAAACACTGCTTTCTACAGTTCTCAAAGTAGGAGAGATCAATTTGAAGTGTATGGCACTTCTTGACAAGGCAAATACTGAAACCTATGGAACACCAGAACCGACAGAAGTTACACTTACCGTAGAAAAAGGGCCATTTATTGTAGTAACTGGTCATGATCTGAAGGATCTGCAGCTTTTACTTGAACAGACAAGTGGAAAAGGAATCAACATCTATACTCATGGTGAAATGCTCCCAGCCCATGCCTATCCATTCTTAAAGAAATTTCCTCATCTAAAAGGAAATTTCGGAACCGCATGGCAGAATCAACAGAAAGAGTTTGATCATCTTCCCGCTCCGATCCTTTACACTACCAACTGCCTGATGCCTCCAAAAAACAGCTATGCTGACAGAGTGTTTACAACAGAAGTTGTTGCTTTCCCAGGCACTGTTCATATCGATGAGAAAAAAGATTTTACACCAGTTATTGAAAAAGCACTGGAACTGGGTGGTTACAAAGAAGATCAAATCCTCACAGGTATCAACGGTGGTACGAAAGTAACAACTGGTTTTGGTCATGCAGCCATCCTGTCCCATGCAGATACTGTAATAAAAGCTGTAAAATCAGGCGATATCAGCCATTTCTTCCTGGTTGCCGGCTGTGATGGTGCTAAGCCGGGTCGAAATTATTATACAGAATTTGTAAAACAGGCACCTTCTGACAGTGTGATCCTCACTCTTGCATGTGGGAAATTTCGTTTCAATGATCTCGATCTGGGAGAAATCGGTGGCCTGCCACGACTGATGGATATTGGCCAGTGCAACGATGCTTATGGTGCGATCCAGGTTGCTGTCGCACTTGCGGATGCATTTGAATGCTCTGTTAATGAGCTTCCGCTTTCCTTCGTTCTTTCCTGGTATGAACAGAAAGCCGTCTGCATCCTGTTAACACTTTTGCATCTGGGTATCAAAAACATCCGTCTTGGTCCTTCTCTTCCAACGTTCTTATCACCTAACATTCTGAACTTTCTGGTAGAAAATTATGGCATTGGACCTATTACTACCCCGGAAGAGGATATTAAGACACTTCAATCAGGTTGTGTGCAGTGACATCCACGCTCACTACAGCATCTATTTCGTGGCTTGTCTCCTTTCCACAATCCTTCCTGTTATCTCTTGTTGTTTCTTGATGCTTCCAGTATAATAAGATCCATAGAGAAAACACACGCACAGCATGTGGACTTAACACCTGATAATCCTCATGTTTTGCGATATACAGGGAGGAAATTCTCATGGGTAAACAATCTACCAGAGAAAACAAAACAATTTACCAGCTTTGCCGGGAAGCCGCAGGGCTTACAAGGGCAGAAGCAAGTGATAAAATGAAGGCTGTCTCGGATTCTAAAATCGAAAAATTCGAATACGAAACACAGGAGCCTACACCTTATGATATCATTCAAATGGCTGATGCTTATAAGAGACCGGATCTCTGCAATTATTATTGCTCACACAAATGTGAAATAGGCCACCGCTATGTTCCAGAAGTAGAAGTAACTGACTTGTCAAATATCATCCTAGAAACCATTGCCGGTCTAAATGAAATCAACCCTCTTACCAGTCGGCTGATCCAAATCGCTCGTGACGGCAAGATCAGTGATGATGAGATGAGGGATTTTGCTTTTATCAGTAAAAAACTGGATGCAATTTCTTTAGCCATAGACTCTCTGAATCTTTGGGTAGATAAGACGGCCAGTGAACAGGGGCTCAATCTTGAACTTCTAAATGCTGAAAAAGAAAAATTAAAATAATCCATAAATCGCACGAACGGCAACGAATCACTTCTGATTCATTGCCGTTCTCTTTACATACGCTGTAATTGATTGACGATACTTTCCGTTCTTCGAATAGCTTCTTCTACCTGTCTTTTTGCAGTATTGATTCGATCCTGGACCATCCAGTCCACCACAAATCCATCGAAAAAATAATCTGCAAATGAAAGAAAATCTCCGGTATCGATGTGTAGATCACATGCCATATTTACATCATTTAATTCCCTGCTGAAATTACGGAGGTCATACTTTGCCTGATCCATATTCTGCTTTGCATGATCCATTTTAGAATGTTTCAGCATCGTACTGAAAAACCCTCCACCAAACATATCTACCAGACCCCAGTTTTTTGCACTGTTCAGATTCTCTTTTGCTGCACTAAGACTATTTAAGGCTCTGCGTCCGGCTTCAATTGCTTCTCTTTTTTCTTTTTCAATATCATATCCCATCAAAAACACCTCTCTGACTTTTTATGAATGTGACGTTACAAGTCCGATGATCCCACCAATGATCAATAGTGGAAAAGCTATATACATTAATCCGCCTACTACCATTCCGATCAATATCACTGGAAAGAAAATAATCGTACAAAGTAATTTCATGATTCCCCAGGATGCTTTTAAGCCAAATATAAAAAATTTTCCAACAAACCAAATCATACAAATAGTAAATAATACTGATAACATCTTTTTCTCCTTCTAACACTCATCCAGTTGTGAGTGATTCATCTTTTCTGTTGATATTGTCAGTATAGCAAAATAACTTTTTACAATACACATCCGTAGCAAAGAATTAAATCTTTATAATTCCCATTTTTGGTGGAATAACACAAAATAAGGCCCAAAAGGACACTTTCCCTTTTGAGCCTATACACTTTATCAACTAACGTATATCACTTTTATTTTTCCTCATAGACTGCCTGATCTACAATCATGCCATGTGCCACAAACTGCTCCTAGCAGCACTCCTTCGCCAATCTTATATTTTCTCAAGTGTCAGTTCATTCTGCAGGGCAATGTCAAATGAATAAGCAAGCTGCGCTCAAAGCAACAATTATCTTAACATGCCCCAAATGCACTCCAGTAATGTTAGTGCAAGGATCATGTTAATAACACGGAAATGCCGCAGATAAAACTTCTGAATCAGTACGCCCAAGC
>OGPW01000059.1_pt1 | contig 84330 bp, 75 predicted proteins | sample 1553061 | NCBI WGS metagenome assembly OGPW01 (sample SAMEA2580292, study PRJEB22360) | human gut metagenome | biome: human gut; feature: human-associated habitat; material: faeces | place: Denmark | collected 2008/2010
TAGACCAGTCCTTCACAGAGGAGCATTATGAAAATACAATTCTCCATAGTGACCAGGGATGGCAATACCAACATCAGTATTATCATCAATTTTTAGAGGATAAAGGGATCCAACCATCCATGTCACGTAAGGGAAATAGTCCAGACAATGGTATGATGGAGTCTTTCTTTGGCATTCTTAAGTCTGAGATGTTTTATGGTTACGAGAAGATGTTTCACTCACTTGAGCAATTGGAACAAGCTATTGTAGACTATATTGATTATTACAATAACAAACTAATCAAGGTAAAATTAAAAGGACTTAGTCCTGTGCAATACAGAACTAAATCCTTTGTGTAAATTAATTGTCTAACTTTTTGGGGTCAGTACAGAAGGCTCGGGGTATTAATTATTCTGATTTAATCGCTTCAATCAAAGCCTCAGCTTGATTCTGAAGGCTTTCAAGAACTTCTTCTGTTACTACGAATTTTCCATCTACCCAGGCTGTATCATTTACACGTGTCGCTGTAAAATCACCAACTACTTGGGTACGGATAAATGGTAACAATTCTTTGTAGGCATCAAAAAGTTGATTGTGACCACCATTAGCAACTGATGATACAGTTACAATCTTATCTTGAAGAGCTGATGGTCCTGAAGGATCTGATAGATCAAGGGCACGACTCAACCAGTCAAGCAAATTTTTCACTGGCCCAGGAATTGAAAAATTATAAACCGGTGAGAAAATCCAGATAGCATCAGCAGCCAAGATCTGCTCTCGAACTTCTGTCAAAACAGGAAGAATTGGACTTTCTAAATCCTGATTAAAAACAGGTACTTGACTATATTCAAGATAAGAAACATTAGCTTTACCAGCTAGCATTTTCTCAGCTTCTTATGCTAATTGGTGGTTAAATGATCCCTTACGAAGAGAACCAACGATAAATAGAATGTTTTTCATGATAAATTTCCTTTGTATTTCTAATAATCATTTTTACTACTACGTAGTAATATAATTGATTTTAGTATAAATATAAAGAAATCTCTGCTCAGACATTCTTAAATTTTTTCAGAAGCTCTACCAATTGGGACTGTTCGTCAGGAGACAAAACGGAAAAAGTCTCATCAATTGCTCGCTGATGTGGGGGATTGCTGCTTGGATAATACGGCGTCCCTCATCCGTCAAATCAATCTCAAAAGCACGCTTATCTGTTTGACAGGCTTTTCGTATCAACCAACCCTTTTTCTCCATGTTTTTAATGACGACAGTCATATTACCCGAAGTGGCAAGCATGCAATCAATTAATTCGCTAATCTTCATACGCCCCTTGGCATTAAGCATATCCATGACTCCAAATTGAGTTGGTGTCAAATTAAATTCTTTAAAGGTCTCAGAAACCTTTGGCATCGATGGTCCGAAAATCCTTACGCATAACAACCATACTTTTTACAGCCATGTTTTTATCTAGATCACTCATTCTAGCCCTTTCCAAATAGATGCTATTTTTAATAATCTACCACAGTTTTTCTAAAAGTGGTATATAAAAATGAAAAAATAAGAAAAAGAGAATTCTGAGATATCTAACCAATATCTCAGAACTCTTTCATTTCTAACTATTACGATTCCAAAAAAGGGCTAATAAGATAACAGCACCTAATACCGAAGGAACTATAGCTGTATCTGCTAGCATTGGTCCCCAATTTCCAAAAAGAAGCTGACCAACAAATGCACCAAGCCATCCTACAAAGGTCTTACCAATGCAACCCATATGTTCTCCTCTATTCGAAATAGCAGAGGCAATAAGGCCAATTAGAAAACCAACTATCATACTTCCAATCATGAGAAATCCTCCACAATACTTAAATCACCCAATCACCATTTCGGAAGATTGGTACACGGCTACCATCATGGTGGATGCCATCAATATTCATTTGATTTGAGCCAATTATAAAATCTACATGTACATCAGAACGGTTAAGACCAGCTGCTTTAAGTTCCTCTTCTGTCATATCTGCTCCTCCCTCAACACTGGTCGCATAGGCTGCTCCAATAGCTAGGTGGTTGGATGCATTCTCATCAAAGAGGGTATTGAAGAAGGTAATCCCAGATTGTGAAATAGGGCTTGAATCTGGTACCAAGGCACATTCACCTAGAGCACGCGCCCCATTATTGTTGAAGACGAGATTCTTCATCACTTTCTCACCTTGGTCTGCTGTAATATCTACAATTTCACCATCTTTGAATGTTACTTTGATTCCCTCAATAATATTACCATTATAGCTTAGTGGTTTTGTACTTGAGACATAACCATATGCACGACGGAAATCTGGTGCCGTAAAGACCTCTTCTGTTGGCATATTAGGAAGGAAGCTCTCCCCCTGGGCATTGATTGCACCTGCAGACTCCCAAACGTGGTTTTTCGGCAAACCAAGGGTCAAATCTGTTCCTGGTGCTGTGTAATGAAGGGCTGAGAATTGTGCTTCATTGAGTATACGTGCTTTAGCATCTAAACGATCAGCATGTTCCTTCCAGGCACGTACAGGATCCTTTTCGTAAACACGACAGGTCTTGAAAATTTGGTTCCAAAGTAAATCTACGGCTTCCTCATCACTCGAAGCATTAGGAAAGACCTTCTTAGCCCATTCTTTACCTGCTGCTGCAGCTACTGTCCAACTAACCTTATTAGACTGAGTTGCTACCTGCATAGGTTTAAAGGCCGCTCCAATAGCCTTAGCATGAGCAGATAGACGTTCAGGAGCTACACCATTAAAGGCATCTGGATCAGAAGAACGGACTCCTAAACGACTTGCTTTCTTTTCTAACAAATATTCCATCTCCGCTTTTTTATAAGCTGGAACCTCTTCGATTCGATTCATCTCTGCATGCAAGAAACGCTCGCGATTAATAGTATCATCCGACCATTGAACAATTACCTCAGCTGCTCCTAAAGCATAAGCTTCTTTTACTAAGAGGTGAGCCAGCTCTGCTTGTTCTACATCAATGCTCAAGGCCACTGTGTGACCAGGCTGCACATTAATCCCATTAGTAACCAATAATTTAGCATATTTCTCAAGATTTTCTTTAAAATTTGGTAAAACCATGATTAACTCCTTGAAACTGTAATTTTCTATCAGTATACCATAAGACGAAGAAAAAAGTTTTCTATCAGCTTTGGCTTTTTATCATCACATACAGATATCCAAACAAAAAGAGAACGGAGACTGACTCCATTCTCTCAACGTTGATGACAATTCACTTTAGCTATTAAAAGAAATCATCAAAAAGACTTAACTGATTATCTTCTGGCATATTTCCTAGAATGCCCATTTCATCTAATCTTTCAACCAAGGTTGATGATAGGCCTCCTCGTTTACGCAATTCTGTTTTGGAGAGGAATTCCCCTTCTTCACGCGCAGCAACCAATTGCTTCGCAACGTTTTCACCCAAACCTTCAAGTGCGATAAACGGAGGAATCAAGGTATCTCCTTCAATCAAAAATTCAGTCGCCTGACTCTTATAAAGATCTAACTGGCCAAAAGTAAAGCCACGTTCTAACATTTCATTGACAATTTCAAGCGTTGTAAACAAGTCATTTTCAAGATTAGTAGCTTCATTTCGTTGGCGCTTCTCCTTAATATCTTCCATTCGAGCTTTAACAGCATCGAGCCCTGCAGACATCGTCTTAAGCTCAAATGCTTTGGCTCGAATCGAGAAGTAAGCACAATAGTAATAAATAGGATGGTGCACCTTGAAATAAGCTACGCGAAGGGCCATCATAACGTAGGCAGCCGCATGGGCTTTAGGGAACATGTACTTGATTTTACCACAAGATTCAATATACCAGTCCGGAACATTATTTTCACGCATGGCTTGAATATAACCATTTCGCTCTTCTTCAGAAATTTTCAACCACATTCCCTTACGCACACGTTCCATAATGGTAAAGGCCATCTTAGGATCTAACCCTGCATGCATTAGGTATACCATGATATCGTCACGACAACCGATAACTGTTTTCAGGGTGGCAATACCTTCCTTAATCAAATCTTGTGCATTACCCAACCAAACATCTGTACCATGGGATAAACCAGATAACTGTAAGAGTTCCGCAAAGGTCGTCGGATGCGTCTCTTCGACCATACCACGAACAAAGTTAGTCCCAAACTCAGGGATTCCCAACACGCCCGTTGAGGTCCCAATTTGTTCAGGCGTTACCCCTAAAACCTCAGTCCCTGAAAAAAGTTTCATCACATCCGGATCATCTGCTCGAATATCCTTTGGATCAATTCCTGATAGGTCCTGTAACTTACGAATCATAGTCGGATCATCATGTCCCAGAATATCTAGCTTCAACACGTTCTCATCGATATCGTGGAAGTTAAAGTGAGTTGTCTGCCAAGCAGCAGTTACATCATCAGCCGGATATTGAACAGGTGTAAAATCATAGACATCCATATAATTTGGAATAACAACGATACCACCTGGGTGCTGACCTGTATTTCGCTTAACCCCAGCAACACCCATAGCCAAACGATCAACCTCAGCATCACGATAGAACTTATTGTAATCACGTTCGTAACCCTTGACAAAACCATAAGCTGTCCGATCTGCAACAGTACCTACCGTTCCAGCACGGAAGGCATATTGCTCTCCAAAAATATCACGTACATCCAAGTGAGCCGACGGCTGATCATCTCCTGAGAAGTTCAAATCAATATCAGGAACCTTATCCCCATCAAAACCGAGGAAGGTCTCGAAAGGAATATCCTGACCATCTTTTTTATACTCAGTTCCACATTCTGAGCACTCCTTATCAGGCAAATCAAAGCCAGAGCCATAAGAACCATCCGTGATAAACTCTGAGTGTTGGCATTTAGGACATAAATAATGAGGTGGCATAGGATTTACCTCAGTAATTCCAATCATTGTTGCAACAAAACTAGAGCCAACAGACCCCCGAGAGCCAACCAGGTAGCCACGTTCATTTGAACGGTTCACCAGCATCTGCGATGCTAGATATATTACGGCAAATCCATTACCAAGAATTGAGGACAACTCTTTCTCAATCCGCAAGTCAATAATATCAGGCAAAGGATTACCATAAAGCTCAAATGCTTTAGCATAAGTCATCTCTGCAACCTGTTCTTCTGCACGATCAATATAAGGTGTATACAAGTCTTTTTTGACGACTTCAACCTCTTCGATTTGATTTGCCATAGCTTGTGTATTAGCTACAACAATCTCATAGGCTAAGTCTTTCCCCAAAAAGGCAAATTCATCTAGCATCTCATTGGTTGTTCTAAAATGAGCTTCCGGTAGAGGAGCAGGTTGAGCGTTTTCCCCCTTACCAATTGGTCTATTGATCATAGCTCCTTGTCCCAAAGCACGAACAATGATTTCACGATAAATGGCATCTTCAGGATTGATATAATGTACATTTCCCGTAGCAAGCACAGGCTTGTCAAGACGATTAGCAACTTCAATCAAATCTTTAATAAGTTGTTCTATAGCTCCCTCATCCTTGATTAAATCCTTTGCAATCAATGGCGCATAAATCGCTGGTGGCATAACTTCAATAAAATCATAGTATTTAGCAACTTCAACTGCCTTATCAATACCATGAGACAAGAGAGTATCAAAAACTTCACCATCTGCACATGCGGAACCGACTATGATTCCCTCACGATACTCATCTAAAACCTTACGAGGAATACGGGCTACTCCCTCAAAATATGATACATTTGATAGGCTTACCAATTTAAAGAGATTCTTCAAACCCGTTTGATTCTGAACATATAGTGTCGCATGTTTGACACGAGACTTCTTATACGAATCATCAGAGACCAATTCTGTGTTCAACTGTTCCAGATTAGTCAATCCATGCTTTTCGAATACATCTTTAATGAAAATAAACAACAAACGACCTGTTGCTTCCGCATCATAGTTGGCCATGTGGTGGTGGTCCAAGGCAACGCCAAAACGCTTTGTCAAAGGACCCAAACCATGACGTTTATACTCAGGATAAAGATTCCGTGCAAATTCTAAAGTATCAATAACCGGTTGTGAGATTGTCGGTAACTGATGTCTTTCATAATTGGCATTCATAAACCCAACGTCAAAGGTCGCATTGTGGGCGACTAGCACAGCTCCTTTACAGAATTCTTGAAACTCCTGTAAAACTTGCACTAAAGGTTTGGCACCTTTAACATGATTATCAGTAATACCAGTCAATTCAGTCGTAAACGCAGAAAGCGGATACCCAGGATCAATGAATTCATCAAATTGCTCAACAATATTACCTTTATGCATTTTTGATGCCGCAATCTGGATCAAATCATTATGAACAGCAGACAAACCTGTTGTTTCTACGTCGAATACAACATAAGTTGCTTCTTTTAATTCCAAATTTTCGGAATTATAAACAATAGGAACTTTGTCCTCAACAAGATTGGCTTCAAGACCAAAAATCGCCTTAATTCCAGCTTTCTTAGCTTTATGGTAGCCATGAGGAAAACTTTGAACATTTGCATGATCTGTTATCGCAACTGCTGGATGTCCCCAAAAAGCCGCTGTATCGATGAGCTCTTCAACTGTTGGTATAGCATCCATAGTTGACATGTTAGTATGAGCATGAAATTCAACTCGCTTCTGTCCCTCGGGCATCAAATCCTTACGAGGAGTATGAGAAATTTCCTTAATATCTTGTACGTTCATAGTCAAACTATGTGTAAAAGGATTATTCTCAATACGACCTCGAACTCTTACCCAGTTTCCTTTTTTAATCATACCGAACTTAACAAGTTCTTCGCTATCCTTCACCCAACGTTGCATAGCAAAACTAGAGGTATAATCAGTTACCTTAAAATTTATTATAATCCTACCTGTTTTCGTTTCACGTTGCTCTACATCAAAAATATATCCTTCAAAAACAATCCTATTTTCTTCAGAATTGACTTCAATCATTGGAGTAATCTCAGCCTTATCAAAGCTTGCAACTCGTTGACTTTGTTTCTCAGCAAAATTTTGGGCCTGATGCTTCTGAGGTGGTGGTACCGGCGAACTTTGAACAATTGATTGAAGTGCTTGTCTAGCTTGAGATTCTGCCTCTTCTTGTAAGGAGATCTTATTTGTCTCGTAAGCCTCTTCAAGAGAGGATGAAGCTTCTTTATCCTCAAGAACCGAAATAGAAACATTAGATAAACCAACATTCGAAAGAACATCAGCAATCAGGGCTATAAATCTCTCATGTAAATTCTCTCTAAGGATATGCGCAGGAGCCTTAACAGAAATACTATTATTAGAAATCTCAATCCCCAAATTGGAGAATAGGGAATAGATTGAAAAGTGTGATGATTTTAAAATATCTAAAGCATATGAAAAATAAGCTTCAAGTAAAGATTGATCACAAGAAATATCTTCTACATTAATCATATATGAAACTTTAGCCCCTAAAGAATCAAAAGAAGAATGAAGCAGATTATCAAAAAGAGTGAAAGTCTCATATGACAGTAGATTTCTGAAAGAAAAAACAAAAAACCACTGACGTTTTGATTTAAATAGCTTTACTGATTCAATAGAACCACTTTTAATTTCATTATAAGCTTCCTCATGCTGTGGAAAATGAATTTGTTTTAAAAGAAGCTTAAATTTATCAGACATAAAAAATAACTCCTATATGCAAAAAAACACTCCTTATGGAGTGCAACTTATACCGGCGGCCGGGGTCGAACCGGCACGTCCTTGCGGACACTGGATTTTGAGTCCAGCGCGTCTGCCAATTCCGCCACGCCGGCAAAGTTTTACTGGGGTAGCTGGATTCGAACCAACGCATGAGGGAGTCAAAGTCCCTTGCCTTACCGCTTGGCTATACCCCAAAAATAGGCGAATGAGGGGAATCGAACCCCCGAATGTCAGAGCCACAATCTGATGTGTTAACCACTTCACCACATTCGCCACCTTATTAACACGGGCAGTAGGAATTGAACCCACACTGAAGGTTTTGGAGACCTTAGTTCTACCTTTAAACTATGCCCGTAACTATGGAAGGGGAGGGATTCGAACCCCCGAACCCGAAGGAGCGGATTTACAGTCCGCCGCGTTTAGCCTCTTCGCTATCTCTCCTTAAGAACAAGAAACAGTATAACACAGTTTCTTGATCAAAGCAAGCCTTTACTTTGGATTTTAATGATTAAGATTGTAGGCTTCGATAATGGCAGCTATTGCATCATCCATTTTCTTGTGGAAACCTGATACATTTTCTTTATCAACAACGGCAAACTTTCCATCGATTTCTACAATTTGTCCGATGACTTTCTTTCCAACAAGAAGCTCAAAACCTTCAATGGTTGCTTTGTTTACAATGACTTTGGCATCTTTGATTTGGATTTCAATTTTTTTGTCTTTTTTACTCATAGATCTATACCCGATACCTAAATCGAGCCATCCTTTCTTAGTGTATGTCCTTAATTTTACCGAAAAAGAGAAAAGCTTGCAAGGGCAAGCTTTAAAATAATCATTTATTTACTTGGAATTAGTCAACTTTGACAATCCATCCTTCTGGGGCCTCAACGTCACCAAATTGGATACCTGTTAGCTCATCATAAAGTTTACGTGTTACAGGTCCGACTTCTGTTTCTGAATAGAAGACATGGAAGTCATCACCGTGTTGTACACCACCAATTGGTGTGATAACAGCAGCTGTACCACAGGCACCGGCTTCGACAAATTTATCCAACTCGGCAATCTTAACATCACCTTGAATAGCTTTCATACCAAAACGATTTTCAGCCAGGTAAAGCAATGAGAATTTCGTAATTGATGGCAAGATAGATGGGCTAAGCGGAGTAATGAACTCATTATCTGCTGTAATCCCAAAGAAGTTTGCAGAACCGACTTCTTCAATCTTAGTGTGGGTTGCTGGGTCAAGGTAGATAACATCAGAGAAATTAGAATCATGGGCAATTTTCCCTGGCAACATACTTGCCGCGTAGTTACCACCAACCTTAGCAGCACCTGTACCATGTGGTGCTGCACGGTCATATTCGTCCTGGATAAGGAAATTCGTTGGAGCCAATCCGCCTTTGAAGTAGTTCCCTACTGGCATAGCGAAAATTGTAAAGATATACTCATCTGCCGGGTGAACACCAATAATGTCTCCAACCCCAATCAAGAGTGGACGAAGATAAAGTGTTGCGCCAGTACCATATGGTGGGACGTATTCTTCATTAGCACGGACTACTTTTTTACAAGCATCTACAAATTTTTCCACTGGAACTTGTGGCATCAAAAGACGATCAGCAGTACGTTGTAGACGTTTGGCATTTTCATCTGGACGGAACAATTGAATAGAGCCATCTTTAGTGCGGTAAGCTTTGAGACCTTCAAAAGCTTCTTGACCATAGTGAAGGGCTGGAGATGATTCTGAAATGTGCAAGGTTGCATCCTCAGTCAATTGCCCCTCATCCCATTTACCATCTTTGTAATATGAAATATAACGGAATGGAAGTTTACGGTAATTAAATCCTAAATTTTCCCAGTCTAAATCAACTGTCATGTGTATGTCCTCTTTTCTGTTACTATGTGCTCTCTAGTATAGTCCTTTTCATTGAAAATTTCAATGTTATTTTGCAAAATTCTGACAATTATTTTATAAGAGTTATTTTGTCAGCCAAAGAAAAAACTCTGTCCTCTAGTAAGAGAACAAAGCTTTCTTAACTCTATTTTTTAAGAATTTTGGCTGAGAAGACTTCCTTATCTGCTAGTCCTTCAATGAAACTTCCGTTGCTAGTACGCTCTGACAGATTAAGAAGTGATAAATCAACCTCTGCAGTTTCACCTGTCGTAGCTATTACAAACAAGATCTGAGGAGTCTCTTCTACTGGTGTTGCTAGAAGATCTATCTCAGCTCCAGCATTTTCTGTAAAGACTGGGCCAGCTGTGAAGACACGGTGAGGCTTGGTCTTAAGCTCACGAAGAACCTGGAGACCTCGACCAGCTCGCTTAGCCCGTGGAATATCGGACGTCGCCACACGTTTGAGACTAGCTCGTTGTGTAAGTAAGTAGAAACTTTGCGTATTTGCCACAAAAACGGCTTGAACCTTGTCGTCATCCTTAAGATTGATTGCCTTAACACCTACTGCCTTAGCACCAACCACTGGAACTTCATCCGCATTGAAACGAAGGGCATATCCTTTTTGAGTGATAATCATGATATCATCCAATTGAATTGGAGTTACTGTGACAATCACATCACTTTCATCCTTGAGTTTACCATATTTAACTGACTTAGACTTATAGGTACGCCATGGCGTAAATTCCTTACGTTCGAAACGTTTAATTTGACCAAGCTTAGTGGTTGCCAGGTAAGTACCAGTTTCAAAATCATCCAGGATTTCTGCATAAAGCACTTCTTCATCTTTCGAAAAATTAGTTATAGTTTGTGATAAATGCTCTCCTAGATCCTTCCAACGAATATCTGGTAACTCATGTATTGGACGATAAATCACATTGGCCTGATTGGTAAAAATCAAGAGATGCTGTGTCGTCTTAGCCTGCTGAACCAGAATCAAATCATCATCATCACGTTTTCCAACTTCTTCAATCTTCGAAGCATTGAAAGATCGTGGGCTAGTACGTTTGACATAACCACCACGAGTGATGCTGACATAGGTTTCTTCTTCAACAATTAGACTTGCGGTATCAATTTCAATAGTCTTGGTTTCTGCTTGCAACTCTGAACGACGGTCATTTCCAAATTTCTTCTTAATATCACGAAGTTCACGTTTCATGACATTAAACAGGGTACGCTCATCACCAATGATGGCAGCCAAGGTCGCAATCTGTTCACGTAAATTGGCTTCCTCATTTTGGAGAGCGACGATATCCGTATTTGTTAAACGATAAAGTTGCAAGGTCACGATAGCTTCGGCTTGTTCTTCTGAAAAATCATAGCTGACTTTAAGATTTTCCTTGGCATCTGACTTATTTTCAGAAGCTCTAATAAGGGAAATAACCTCATCCAAAATTGAGATAACACGAATCAACCCTTCAACAATATGAAGGCGTTTTTCAGCCTTTTCCTTATCAAATTTTGAACGAGCAACGATAATATCGCGACGGTGAGCAATGTAGCTAGACAAAATCTTTTGTAAGCCCACTTGACGTGGGGTGAAATGATCAATAGCCACCATATTGAAATTGTAGTTGACCTGCAGATCCGTATATTTCAAAAGGTAGTTAAGAATGGTTTGGCTGTCAGCATCCTTCTTAAGTTCGATAGCAATACGCAAGCCTGAACGGTCAGACTCATCACGAACTTCTGCAATGCCTGGAACCTTGTTATTGACTCGAATATCATCAATTTTTTTAACAAGAACTGCCTTATTAACATCGTAAGGAATTTCAGTAACAATAATCTGTTTCTTGCCACCTTTGAGTTGTTCAATTTCAGTACGCGAACGCACGACTACTCGGCCCTTACCAGTTTCGTAAGCCTTACGAATCTCATCTTTCCCCTGAATAATAGCACCTGTCGGGAAATCTGGTCCAGGCAAGAATTCCATCAACTTATCCAGTTTAGCAGATGGATGGTCAATCATATAAACAACGGCATCGATGACTTCTGCCAGATTATGTGGCGGAATGTCTGTAGCATAACCAGCAGAAATCCCTGTCGCACCATTGACCAAAAGGTTTGGAAAGGCTGCAGGTAAAACGGTTGGTTCCTTCTCTGTATCATCAAAGTTCCAAGCCCAAGGAACAGTGTTTTTATCGATATCTTGAAGAAGGTACCCAGCAATCTCTGACAAGCGTGCCTCGGTATAACGCATAGCCGCTGGTGGATCACCGTCCATAGAACCATTGTTACCGTGCATCTCAACTAGGATTTCACGATTCTTCCAGTCCTGGGACATACGCACCATGGCATCGTAAATAGAGCTATCACCATGTGGGTGGAAATTACCCATGATGTTACCAACAGACTTAGCCGATTTACGATAGCCTTTGTCATAGGTATTGCCATCCTTATTCATGGAATAAAGAATACGACGTTGAACGGGTTTCAGACCGTCACGAATGTCAGGTAGCGCACGCTCCTGAATGATGTATTTGGAGTAGCGTCCAAAACGCTCTCCCATGATGTCCTCAAGGGACATGTTTTGAATGTTAGACATAAGATACAAAGGGACGATTCGGCTTGCCGAAAATCTCTGTAGAAAAATAGGAAACCGATACAAGGTTCGATGAAGCCAAGGCGATTTATCTACTTTTCCTAAGAAATTAGTCCCGTGTTCAGTTACATTCAGTAACCAAACGACCCTTTCTGTAAAGTTTAAAATACGTTGTTAAATGGTGGGGAAGGAATTTTCACACAGTATTTAGGGCGTGTTCAACTCCTTTCAAAGAATGTTGAGTGGTTTTCTATAGAAAAAGGAATTTAGTTACTGCAAGTAACCGAACAATCCTTTCTGTAGTTTAAAGTGTTTAAAATAGATTATTGAATCAGTGATTAGAGAGTTCCTCCTCAGCATAAGCCGTCATCTCTCATTCTCTTTATGATTGTAGGCAAACCCCATTTTTTTAGCCAATCATACTTCCCTGTAAAATCATCATGAGAAGCCTTACCTCTAAAAAACTTTCAGGGTCTCCAAATTTAGATTCAATTACCTTAAGTATGCATAGACGAAATACTATCGGTGTATACAATCCTAAAAGTCTAATTTGTCGACGATTCATGATGATTACAAGAAAAATTGAGGACAAAAAACTAATAAAAGAAAACCTAAGTATAGATCCATTATTCACACTCCTTAAAACGCTGTCGTTTCTTCCAAGGTAAATTTAACATTATCCTCAATCCATTGACGGCGAGGAGCTGCCTTATCTCCCATTAGCACTGAGACGCGGCGTTCGGCACGCGCTAAATCGTCAATAGTCACTCGGATAAGCGTTCTGGTCTCTGGATTCATGGTTGTTTCCCAAAGCTGGTCAGCATTCATTTCACCAAGTCCTTTGTAACGTTGGAGAAGCGCACCTCTACCAAACTTTTGACGAAGTTCTTCAAGTTCCCCATCGGTCCAAGCATATTCGACAACTTCCTTCTTGCCTTTACCTTTAGACATCTTATAAAGAGGGGGCAAAGCAATATAAACGTGCCCTGTTTCAACCAATGGACGCATATAACGATAGAAGAAAGTAAGCAACAAGGTCTGGATGTGAGCCCCATCGGTATCAGCATCGGTCATGATGATAATCTTGTCATAGTTGATATCGTCAAGGTTAAAATCAGCTCCAACACCTGCACCAATAGTGTAAATCATGGTATTGATTTCTTCATTTTTGAGAATATCTGCCATTTTGGCTTTCTCTGTATTTAGGACCTTACCTCGTAAGGGCAGAATTGCCTGGAATTTACGATCACGGCCTTGTTTGGCTGATCCACCAGCAGAGTCCCCTTCGACCAGATAGAGCTCATTTTTCTTGGCATTTTTAGACTGGGCTGGCGTCAGTTTCCCTGACAAGAGTCCCTTATCTTTTTTATTTTTCTTTCCATTTCGGCTAGCATCACGAGCTTTTCTGGCAGCTTCACGGGCATCACGGGCCTTGATAGCCTTACGCACCAAGTTAGAAGCCAGATCTCCATTTTCCATAAGGAAATAAGTCAGATACTCTGAAACAATACCATCAACAATAGGGCGAGCAAGTGGTGACCCCAACTTATCCTTGGTTTGCCCCTCAAACTGAAGGTGCTCTTCAGGAACTAAGAGCGAGATAACCGCTGACAAGCCCTCACGGTAATCCGACCCTTCAAGGTTCTTATCCTTTTCTTTGAGTAAGCCAGTCTTACGTGCATAATCGTTAAAGGCCTTGGTAATAGCAGATTTGAACCCCGTCTCGTGAGTACCTCCGTCCTTAGTTCGGACATTATTAACAAAGGAAAGGATATTATCAGAGTAACCATCATTGTACTGAAGGGCTAATTCCAAGTGAAAATCTTGCTGATCTCCATCAATATAGATGACTGGCGTCAGCGTTTCCTTGTCTTCATTCAAGTAAGACACAAAGTCTTGGACTCCATTTTCATAATGGAATTCTTCGCGTACTTCTTCTTCACCACGCAAGTCTGTCAATGTCATGGTAACATTCTTAAGAAGGAAGGCTGATTCTTTGAGACGCTCTGAGATAGTATTAAATTTGAAGTCTGTCGTTGAAAAGATGCTAGCATCAGGCATGAAGGTTACTTTTGTCCCTGTCTTAGACTTAGGTGCCTTGCCAATCTTTTCGAGCCCTGTAACAGGGTGACCACCATTTTCAAAACGCTGGCGATAAACACTACCATCACGGGTAATCTCTACCTCAAGCCAGCTAGAAAGTGCATTTACAACTGATGATCCTACACCGTGAAGACCACCAGAAGTCTTATAACCACCTTGTCCAAATTTACCACCTGCGTGGAGGACTGTGAAAATAACTTCTACCGTTGGTTTACCCATGGCATGCATACCTGTCGGCATCCCACGTCCAGAGTCAGAAACGGAAACAGAACCATCCTTATTTAAGGTGACAGCAATGACATCACCAAAGCCTGAGAGAGCTTCATCGACCGCATTGTCGACAATCTCCCAAACCAAGTGATGAAGACCTGTCCCATCTGTTGAGCCAATGTACATCCCTGGGCGTTTGCGAACAGCATCTAACCCTTCCAGTACCTGAATGGCATCATCATTATAATTATTTACATTTATTTCTTTTTTAGCCAAGAGTGACCTCCAAAATTTTCATCCTTATTATTTTATAAGTTTTCAAAAGAATTTGCAAAGGAAATTGAGAAAGCTCATAGGGTATCTTTATGCTGACTAGCTTTGTCAATTACTAGGATGTATGCTATAATTATCTCATGAAAATCTTATTGTTAATCCTTATCGCCTACTTGCTAGGTTCCATTCAGACTGGTCTCTGGATTGGAAAAGTTTTCTTTCACACTAATCTTCGAGAGCATGGATCTGGAAATACTGGAACAACCAATACCTTCCGTGTTCTTGGTAAGACTGCTGGCACAATCACTTTCTTAGTGGACATGCTTAAAGGAACTTTGGCAGTGCTCTTACCTATTTGGCTGGGTGTCACGGAAGTGTCACCCCTAATCATTGGTTTCTTTGCAATTATCGGGCATGTTTTTCCATTCTTTACGGGATTTAAGGGTGGAAAAGCCGTTGCGACAAGTGCTGGGGTGCTTCTTGGTTTTGTTCCCCTCTACTTTGTCTTCCTACTCCTGGTCTTTGCTTTAACGCTCTATTTAACCAGCATGATTTCATTTTCAAGTATCACTGCTGCAGTTGTTGGACTGATCACCTTGGCTACTTTTCCAGCCATCCACTTCTTGCTAGATGGCTATGACCCAATCTTTAGTGCTGTTCTTATCATCATAGCTTTAGTGATTATTTTCCGTCACACTGAAAATATAGCTCGTATCCGTAACCATCGAGAAAACCTGGTACCCTTTGGACTTAATTTAACTAAACAAAATCCAAATAAATAATTAATTACTATTGACCACTAGCCAAGCTAGTGGTTTTCTTGTTCTGCTAACCAACTGACGGCCTCAAAACAAATAATAAAGATCCAAAGTCTCTACCTCGGATCTTTTTAGGCTTAAGCTTTAAAGCTGACACCATTTTCTTTTAATTTTTTAACTGTCGCAGGTCCTACCCCCTTGAGCGCTAGGACTTCTTCTTCAGTCACAGTAGCAAAAGCCGCTACTGACGTCAAACCTTCATTGTAGAGGGTCTCTACAAGGTTCGAACGAAGACCGTCAACTTCTGGAAGTTCTGCAAAGGATTCAAGACTAAGATCTGTAGTTACCACTTCTTCCTTAGCAACTGTCTTAGATTCAGCAAAAGGTTGTGGTGCTACTGGTGGCACCGGTGGAACAGGGGCTTTAAGATTATTGAAAAGTCCTTGTTTTTTCAAACGGTGTTTAAAAGCTTTCTTTTTATTTTTTACTTTAGCCATGTCTAGTTTTCTCCTATTTTGACAAACGACTTTTTCTTATAAAGCACGGTTGTCATTTTTTTCATTCTCTATTAATAGTGACGTTCTCCGAACAGGCCATCTGGCATATCATGGAAACCTTTACCCGCACGATAATTGGTAAACTTACCAATTAGGAAATTGTAGGCATCTAATTTAGCCTCATAACGGAAACTTGCATCACGTGCACGCTCATCGCCATCTTCTTCCCAGATTTTCTTGCTAGCAGCCAAAGCCGTTTCGTTTACTTTAACTTGGGTAACAACCCATTCCTCAAAGTCTTTTAGAAATTCTTGTTCGTAGGTCATGTTTTCCTCTTCATTTTAAAAACCAGCTTAATGCTGGCTTCATTTTCTACTAATAGTGTGTAGAGCTAATAGCCTTACAATTTCTTATTATAACAAATAATTAGAAATTTGACTAGGTTCTAAATTCTTGATATAAGGCTTTAATGTCATTTGGACGTGTTCGACAGCAACCACCCAAAATTTTCACGCCAAAATGAGCATGCCAATACTTGCTATGTTCAACTAGGGTTAAAGCGTCTTTATCTTTGGGTTTCCAAGTCTGACTGTCGCCATCATAAACTTCACCTGAATTGGGATAAGTAATGAGCGCCTTGCCAGCATTCTTAAGAAAAGCTAGAGCCTGGTTATACAGAAGAGGTGAACTACAGTTGATGCCTACAGCCAAGATTTGATTTGACTGAGAAACAAGCTTGGCCATTTCAGCTAGAGAAGTCCCATCACTGATAGCATCTGGAATCTGGACTGTAAAACTCATATAAGCTTCTGCTTCTGGAAACTCTTCAGCTAGAAGTTCAATCAAGGCTTGTGTTTCCAAACGATTTGGAATGGTTTCCAAAGCCAACAAATCCACACCTTGATCTAGGAGAATTTGAATCCTAGGGCGATGAAAATCCTTAAGCTCCTTGATAGTAATTTGACCATAATCACCACTATACTCAGAACCATTAGCCAAATAAGCCGCGTACGGACCAACATCTCCAGAAATCAAAGGATATGGTCGTTTTGCTTTCTCAGTCTCATCTAATGCTCCCCATACCTTATCACGTGCAGCCTTTGCTAACCGGACCGTCAGGGCAATAATCTGCTCCGCTGCTTTCTCGGTAAGTCCTGCCTCTACCAATCCAGGTAAGGTCGCCTGATAAGATGACGTGGTAATCAAGTCAGCCCCAGCAGCTACATAAGTTTCGTGAAGTTCTTGAATAACTTCTGACTTCTCAAGAAGGTACTTAGCTGACCAGAGCTTACCTGAAATATCATACCCCAGGGCTTCCATCTCTGTTCCTAGAGCCCCATGAAGAATGAGGAGAGAATTATTTTCCAAATAATCTTTAAATGTTGCCATAAAACTCCTCCTTACCATTTGTTAAAGCAAAGGTAGTGATAAAGGTAACAGAAAATCATGAAAGGAATACCGAAATAGAGTCCCGCACGTTGTGAACTATCCCAAGCAATCCCAAGCACAGAAATAGCCAACAGAACAATTGTGATATAAGGGAGGATTGGATTAAACGGTGTCTTATAGTCCAGTTCGTCTTCGGAATGTTCTAGCTTCCACTGTTTTCGGAAATTAATCTGTGCCATAGGAATAGAAAGCCAAACAACAACAACTGCAAAACCAGCAATTGATACTAGAGCTAGATAAACCGTATCCGCTGCATAGATACTTGAGAAGAGCGATAAAACTGCCCCAGCCATGGAAATCAAAAGGGCTGTGATTGGAACGCCATGCTTATTGATTTTCACTAGTTTTTTATTGAGCATTCCCTCATTGGCCAAAGACCAAAGCATACGGCTTGAAGCATAGAGCCCCGAATTCCCAGCCGAAAGAATAGCTGTCAGGATAACAAAATTCATAATGTCTGCCGCAAATGGAATCCCCATCTTGTCAAAGACATCAACGAAAGGGGCTGAGGATACCCCTGCTTCTTTCATTGGAAGAAGCGAAGCCAATACCACAATAGTCAAGACGAAGAAGATAACCAAACGTCCAATGGTTGTTTTAATAGCACGTGGAACAGCCTCTTTGGGATTATCTGTTTCACCAGCTGCAATACCGATTAATTCTGTTCCCGAAAAGGCATAATTAACCGCCAACATAACTGACACAATGGCAAGACATCCATTGGGAAAGAGACCATTGGCCGTCAAATGCTTAAACATAATAGCTTCATGGTGACCTTCAAAACTCACCAAACCAAACATAGCTCCTAGACCTAGTATGATGAAAACCAAGATGGCGATGACTTTGATTGACGAGAAGATGGATTCTGCTTCCGCAAAAGATCTCACACTCAAAGCATTAATCCCCAAAATTACTAAGGCAAAGAAGGCTGCAAAAATCCAAGCCGGAACTGACGGAAACCAGCGTTGCATCAGCATGGCCGCACCTAGGAATTCTGTCCCCAAGGCAACCGTCCAACAAATCCAATAAAGCCAGGCTACAGTAAAACCTGTTCCAGGACTGATAAACTTAGTGGCATAGGTGTGAAAGGATCCCGTTACTGGCATAGCTACCGCTAACTCCCCCAACGAAAGCATAACCAAGTAAACGACAACAGCTCCCACAAGATAAGAGAGGATAGCACCAAGGGGACCTGCTTGTGCAATCGTATAGCCCGAGCTCAAGAAAAGACCAGTGCCGATAACACCACCCAGCGAGAGCATAAAGAGGTGGCGTGAGGTCATCTTCCGTTGAAACTGACCTTCATTTTCATAATTATGGTTTTCCATAGATTCCTCCAATAGATGTAATAAAACAAGCTTATCACAATAAAAGATCTTTGGATAATAGGTTGAAACTATCAAAGAGATAGAAAAAAACTATCACAAGAAAAAAACTCGGATTTCACCGAGCTTTTCTTACAATTCTGCCAAAATAGTATCCCATGCCTCGTCATAGCCATCACGTGTGACAGATGAAAAAACGATGAAATGGTCATTTTTGTCGAAATTGAGTTTTTTCTTAATGATCGATTCGTGCTTGTTCCATTTTCCACGAGGAATCTTATCAGCCTTAGTCGCTACAACAATAACTGGAATTTCATAATACTTTAGAAATTCATACATTTGAATATCGTCCTGAGTTGGCTCATGTCGGAGGTCAACCAAGCTAACAACGACACGAAGATTATCTCGAGTCACAAGGTACTCCTCAATCATTTTCCCCCATTTAGCACGTGCTTTTTTGGAAACACGGGCATAACCATAACCTGGAACATCCACAAAGCGTAACTTGTCGTCAATATTATAGAAATTGAGCAATTGTGTTTTTCCTGGTTTACCAGAAGTACGTGCTAGATTTTTACGACCAAGAAGTGTATTGATAAAGCTTGACTTACCAACATTCGATCGTCCTGCTAGGGCAACTTCAGGTAGGTCATCTTGTGGGTAGTGACTCTTATTTGCCGCACTGAGTAAAATCTCAGCATTGTGCGTATTTAGGACTTGTTCTTCAGTCATAGGTCCTCCTTATGCTGTTTCCAATACTGGAGCAGCTTTCCCATCAACAGCTTCTTTGGTGATACGAACCTTAGTGACATCTTCCAGACTAGGGATTTCAAACATAACATCCATCATGACTTCTTCAATGATAGAGCGAAGCCCACGCGCACCAGTCTTACGTTCAATTGCCTTACTTGCAATAGCCTCAAGGGCATCCTGGTCAAACTCAAGTTCAACCCCATCATAAGACAAGAGGGTTTGATACTGCTTCACCAAGGCATTCCTAGGCTCTGTCAAAATACGCACCAAGTCGTCAACCGTTAACTGTTCAAGGGTCGCAAGAACTGGCAAACGTCCGATAAATTCAGGGATAAGTCCAAATTTTTGGATATCTTCAGCCACAATTTCTTTCATGTATGATGATTCGTCATCAATTGCTTTATTATTTTGACCAAACCCAATGATTTTCTCACCAAGACGTTGCTTAACGATATCTTCGATACCATCAAAAGCACCACCCACGATAAAGAGAATATTCTTAGTATCAATTTGAATCATCTCTTGATTAGGGTGTTTACGACCACCTTGAGGTGGAACACTAGCCACTGTTCCCTCAATAATCTTCAAGAGAGCTTGTTGAACCCCTTCACCTGAAACATCACGAGTGATTGAAACATTCTCACCTTTTTTGGCAATCTTATCAATCTCGTCCACGTAGATAATCCCACGTTCCGCACGTTCAATATTAAAGTCTGCCGCTTGGATTAGTTTGAGGAGGATATTTTCCACATCCTCACCCACATAACCTGCCTCTGTCAATGATGTCGCATCCGCAATCGCGAAAGGAACATTCAAACTACGAGCCAAAGTCTGAGCTAAGTAAGTTTTCCCTGACCCTGTTGGTCCAATCATGAGAATATTTGATTTTTGCAAGTCCACATCATGATCTTCACGACTTTCTGTGAAGTTGATACGTTTATAGTGGTTGTAAACAGCTACTGCCAAGGCACGTTTGACACGATCTTGCCCCACGACATAGTTGTTCAAAATATCTAAAAGTTCTTTTGGCTTTGGCGTTTCAGCCAAGTCAGCTAAAACTTCTTCAGCCGTTTCCTCACGAATGATTTCTTGTGACAAGGCCACACATTCGTTACAGATAAAGACGCCATTACCGGCGATAATTTTCTTCACTTCTTCTTGGTTTTTGCCACAAAATGAACAATAAACCATCTCTTCATTACGATTTCCAGCCATTTATTCCTCACTCTTTTCTAAAATAGGGTGCCATAGAAGGCATGAATAGTATTGACAAGGTTAGTAAAAGCATTTAAAAAGAGAAAAACTGCTAACCCATAACGTTTCTTACGAAAGGCAGGAATTGCGGAAAGCACACAAAGCACTCCCAATAATGCAGTAAATAATCCAAAAACACTACGTTGCATGAACCTAGTCCCTTTCTTTTTCATAGCGACTTATACTAAAGTCATAGGCATTTTTTTCATTCTTGGGCACGCGGTCACGCGATACCTCTTTAAATGCCGTCGTATCTAGTTGTGGAAAATATGTGTCTCCCTCTAAATCAGCCTCAATAGTTGTTTTGATGAGCACATCATAATGTCCATCAAAAGCCTTGTAGACACCAGCACCACCAGCAATATAGAGATCCTTATCTTGCTGTTCAAACCAAGCTAGAGCTTCCTCAACACTTGTAACGGTCGTTACTTCCTCACAGTCGAAGTCCTTGTCTCGTGTTAGAATTAAGGTTTCACGTCCTGGGAGGCAACGACGGTTCATGCCATCAAAGGTCACACGTCCCATAAGAATTGCTGAACCCATGGTCGTTTTCTTGAAATGTGCCAGTTCAGCAGGCAAGTGCCACGGCATGGTGTGATTCTTCCCAATAACATGGTTACGAGCTTCCGCCCAAATAGCAATGATTTGTTTAGACACGGTATTTCCTTTTCTTTATAGGTTTACAATCCATTCTAACAAAAAAAGACAAAAAGAGCTTGGAAAAACTTTGCCAGCTCTTTATGGACTTAAATCATAAGCATGTATTAAATTGCTAAGTCAAATTTGAGTTGAGGTTTAACAGGATCATAGTCCACCAATTCAAAATCTTCTGGTTTGATATCAAAGAAATTAGTTTCATCAGGAACATTGAGGACCAAGCGTGGTTGACAATCAGACGGCTGACGCTTGAGGAGTTCCTCAGCTTGTTCAAATTGATTGTCATAGATATGGAGGTTGTTGATGAAATAAAAGAATTTACCAACTTTCCAACCAAAATGCTTGGCAATCATCATCTGAAGTGCCACATACTGCATAGCATTAATGTGATGGGCCACCAACATATCGTTTGAGCGCTGCGTCAAAGTGGCATCCAAATAAACGTCCTCACCCACACGACGAACATCAAACATGGTCTGGAAGGCGCAAGGCTGAAGTCCAGCTGTCTCCTCGAAGGCCTCGTAATCCCAAAGGGAAATGACATTACGGCGATTCCAAGGATTGGCTTCTAACTGTGCTAACAAACGATTAATAATATCGTGCTTCTTAACGACCGCCCCATAACGCTGACCGATTGAACGCTTGTCCCCATTATTAGCAGGGACGCCTTCAACTTCCCAGTCATTCCAATAATGAACATTATACTTATCTTCAAGCACATCTAGGCTATTTGTCTGGTCTTGATAGATCCAGAACACTTCTTTGATGGCAGATTTGATAGCAATGGGACGCAGAGTCGTAATTGGAAACTCTCCCTTGCTCAAATCATATTCTGCAAAAGACCCTGTGATGTATTTGGAATTGGCTGTTGTGCCATCCTTGTATTTAGGACGTGCTTGCTCTGACCAAACTCCCTCTTCCATGATTTTAGTGATATTTTCTTTAAAAATAGTGTCTGCTTTCGTCATGATTTTCCTCTTTATTCCATTGAAAATAAAGTCTCACTTAATACTCGTAACATATAGATGGAAATAACTTTGCTTATCTAATTATAGCTGTAAATAATGTTGCTTTTCATTTTTATTTTACCTTATTCTGGTGCAAATGAGAACTAAAAGCTATGGGATTACCAAAACTACGTCTTTTGAAATCCTCTAGTTCATATCAAAAAATAAAGTGTTACTAACTATCAGAGTTTTTTTCAAGGCGAAAGCTCTTTTTTATGGTAAAATCACTATAGATTAGTATCCTCTGGATACTTTACAATGAAGAATAAAAGGAAACATCATATGTCTATTGGAATTGACAAGATTGGGTTTGCGACCAGTCAATATGTTCTAAACATGGCGGATCTTGCTCTTGCTCGAGGGGTGGATCCTGAAAAATTCAGCAAGGGGCTGATGCTTGATGCAACCAGCATTACACCAATTACAGAAGATATCGTGACACTTGCATCTGACGCAGCCGCTGACATTTTAACTGACGACGACAAGAAGGCCATTGATATGGTCATTGTAGCTACTGAGTCTTCCATTGACCAATCAAAGGCTGCTGCAGTTTATGTCCATAGTCTTCTCAACATTCAACCATTTGCCCGTTCTTTTGAAATGAAGGAAGCTTGCTATGCAGCAACTGCTGGTCTTAACTACGCTAAATTGCACGTAGCAGCTCACCCGAATAGCAAGGTTCTGGTTATCGCTAGTGATATCGCCCGCTATGGTGTAGGATCCTCAGGTGAATCTACTCAGGGAGCTGGTGCCGTAGCCATGCTAGTCAGTCAGAATCCACGTATTTTAGAGCTTGCGGATGACAATGTGGCACAAACCCGTGATGTCATGGACTTCTGGCGTCCAAACTATAGTTCAACGCCATTTGTTCAAGGCATCTATTCAAACAAGCAGTACCTTGATAGTTTGAAGACAACTTGGGTAGCTTATCAAGAACGTCATCAAGTCGATTTTGCTGATTTTGCAGCTTTTTGCCTTCACCTTCCTTATCCTAAATTGGCTCTTAAGGGACTTAATAAGATTATTCCCAAAGATTTGAATCCAGAGAATAAAGAGCGTCTCACAAGTAACTTCGAAGCTTCTATTACCTATAGTCGACAAATCGGAAATATCTATACAGGATCACTTTATCTTGGACTTCTTTCTTTGCTTGAACAGTCACAAAATCTTAAAACAGGAGATAAGATAGGCTTCTTTTCTTATGGTTCTGGAGCCGTCTCTGAAATTTTCTCCGGTCGTTTAGTGGAAGGCTACAAAGACATGCTTCGTTCTGATCGTCTAGATATCTTTGCCCAACGCCATAACTTGAGCGTTGCTGACTATGAGCAACTTTTCTATGAAGAGGCTCAATTGGATGACACTGGCTCAACCCAATTCAATACTTATCAAACTGGACCTTTCCGTTTGACTGAAATCTCTGAACATCAACGTATCTATAAAGGAAATCAAAATGACTAAACTCTCTTGGACTGGTTTTTCCAAGAAGACATTGCAAGAACGCAAAGAGCATTTGAAAAATAATGCTCTTTTGTCTCAGGAAAATCAAGACCTTCTGGATAATGACCAACAGCTTACTCTTGAAACAGCTAATCAAATGGCTGAAAATGTCATTGGTCGCTTTACACTTCCCTTCGCCATTTGCCCAGATGTATTGGTAGATGGCGTTACCTATCAGGTTCCCATGGTTACCGAGGAACCTTCAGTTGTGGCTGCTGCTTCCTATGCTAGCAAGCTCATCAAGCGTTCTGGTGGCTTTACAACCAAGATTCATGACCGGCAGATGATTGGGCAAGTAGCCCTCTTTGATGTCCCTGATAAAGCCACTGCGGCAAGTAAGATTCAAGCAGCTAGTCAGAAACTTATAGATATCGCCAAAGAAGCTTACCCTTCTATTGTTAAGCGTGGGGGTGGTCCTCGCAAGCTCTGGACTGAAACCAAGGGAGATTTCCTCATTGTCTACTTGGCAGTTGATACTCAAGAAGCCATGGGTGCCAATATGGTCAACACCATGATGGAAGCCCTGGTACCAGAATTAGAAAATCTCTCGGAAGGTCAAAGCCTCATGGCCATTCTCTCAAACCTAGCTACCGAAAGTCTTGTCACAGCTACCTGTCGTCTTAACACACGCTTTCTCAGTCGTAACAAGGCAGAGGCCCATAATTTTGCTAAAAAAATGGAACTGGCTAGCCAATTGGCCCAGGTCGACCCTTACCGAGCAGCTACCCATAATAAGGGAATTTTCAATGGTATCGACGCCCTAGTTATCGCGACTGGCAATGATTGGCGAGCAGTTGAGGCTGGGTGCCACGCCTATGCTAGCAAAGACGGAAGCTATCGTGGCCTATCGACATGGACCTATAATCAAGAAACTAAGGAACTGGTGGGAGAATTAACCCTACCAATGCCAATCGCGACCCGAGGTGGTTCTATTGGACTTAATCCGAGTGTATCAATCGCCCACGACTTGCTCAACCATCCAGATGCTAGAACCCTAGCAGGTATCATCGTCTCTCTTGGTTTGGTACAAAATCTTGCTGCTCTTAAAGCGCTTACCTCAACAGGTATCCAAGCAGGACATATGAAACTTCAGGCTAAATCTCTAGCTCTACTAGCTGGTGCTAATCCAGAAGAGATGCCTCACGTTTTGTCTGAGCTTCTCAAGGCCAAACATATGAATCAGGAAACTGCCCAAGCGATTTTGGAAAAACTCAGAAATCCTTAAAAAGAATACCGTAGCAGTTTAAAATATTACTTACCTTTTTAAGACTAAAAAAAAAGATGTTGGAACCTCTTATTCCGTCATCTTTTTTCTTGTCTTTTAAGTTCTGACTTTACTTGAATTTCTATAATGTTATAATCTAGTTATGAAAACTAGATAAAGAGGTTTTTGTAATTTGACAACACAACAATACCCTCTCTGGGAAGAATTACCAGAGATTGAACTCTATTTGGATCAGGTTTTGCTCTATGTCAATCAGGTCACCCAAAGCACTCTGGGACCAAACGAAAAGGGGCTAACTGCCTCTATGGTCAATAATTATGTCAAACATGGCCATATCGCAAAATCTATCAAGAAAAATATAATGCTGCTCAGATAGCTAGACTTATTGTCATTACTAGTCTGAAGACCGTCTTTGAGATTTCAGAGATTGCCAAAACCTTAGAAATCCTACGACCAGATGCCGAAAGTCAAAAGAGCTACTACAATGACTTTATAGCCTGTATGAATGGTCAGTTTCCCCAAGAAGTTCCGCAAGTCATACTCTCATTCTGTCAGACGCTTCAATGCTACCGAGCTACCCATCAACTTTTAAACGACCTTGAAGGAGGAAACAATGTCTAATACTGCTACTTTTAACACTTCTCAAAACCTCAAACTCAGTAAAAAACTTAGCTTTGGTGAGGAAGTGGCAAACAGCGTGACACACGCTGTCGGCGCCATTGCCATGCTGGTCTTATTGCCAATTACTGCCGTTCATGCTAACAACGGCTACGGCATGACTGCTGCTGTCGGTATGTCCGTTTTTGTCATCAGCCTCTTCCTCATGTTCTTGAGCTCAGCTATCTATCATGCTATGGATTACAACTCACCTCACAAGATGGTTTTGAGAATTATTGATCACAGTATGATTTATATCGCCATTGCTGGAAGCTACACCCCTGTTGCACTCTCACTGGTTGGCGGATGGCTAGGCTATAGCATCATCATCCTCCAATGGGGAACAACGATTTTTGGGATTCTCTATAAAATCTTTGCTAAAAAAATCAATGAAAAATTCTCCCTCTTCCTCTATCTGATGATGGGATGGTTGGTTATCTTCATTATTCCAGCTATCGTCACTAAGACAGGGCCTGCCTTTTGGGGACTCATGCTTGCTGGAGGGTTGTCATACACGGTTGGGGCAGCTTTTTATGCTAAGAAAAAAACATACTTCCACATGATTTGGCACCTCTTCATCATGCTGGCTTCAACTCTCCAATATATGGGGATTGTCTACTTCATGCTTCCTTAAAGCCCATACTAGACTTCAAGGTGTTATGGTATAATAAGGAAATACGGAGGTAAATCATATAAAAAAGAACTCAGACGAGATTCAAACAACAAAATCATCGCCGGTGTTTGTTCTGGTATCGCCAATTATCTTGACATTGACCCTGTAATTATTCGCCTTATCTGGGCTGTAGCGATTTTCTTATTGGGAATAGGTTTTCCATTCTACATCATTTGTTAGATTATTATCCCAGAAGAAAGCGAGTGGTAAGTTATAATTGAATATAAAAAAATAAGCCAGACCTGAATTTCTTACAGATCTGGCTCTTTCTTTATTTTTTCAAACGGAAAATCAAATAGCTGACATTAACAAGTAGTAAAACACTCCAAAGAATGAGGAAAGGGATATTTCCTCGGACAGCATTGTGCCAAATACCTAGGGCATATAAGGCCATAAAGACTAGCGATCCTAGAACCGCTGTTCCTTCTTTATTGTTTTGTGGTTGATTAGACATATAAACCTCTTTTATTGCTTTGTATAAAACGGCTTGACACCATAAACCATGGCGAGAAAAGCTCTGGCTTGGCGTTTGACATCATTAGCCAAAGATCTATGGGACTGGGCATAGATACCATTTGGATTGTAAAAAGACTTGTCAAAATGCTCAGGCTCTTTTTGGCCCCACTTCCTCCTCAATTTGTTGGGTGATCGAAACTCCTTAGTCATCCGATTACGAAAGGCCGGATCGTTTAGTTGGACTGGCTCCACATCCAGTTGCCAATGGCGCTTGAAATTACCATAGTTGAAACTAGCACCATTTACCACACCACTCTCAGTTACCTTCTCCGCATCGACCTCATTGAGAAAATTTCCCTGACTATCCAAAATAAACTCTATGCGATTATAAAGGAGAATCTTAAGATTAACACTGGGAGTTTCATCTGGATAAATCACCTTGCCATCACGGATAGCAATCTTTTGGTGCAGACGTCCCTGATCAAACATGGTGAAAGGTTTCCATCTGAGATAGACAGCTAAAGCTTCCTTGTCTGTCATCCCTGTTCTTTTATAATGTGTCCTCACATACTGGGCTTGTTGACTCGAAATCAGGTAACGTAGCTGATGGATTTGTCGCTCTACAAGGCCTTCCTGAGACAAGCTATCACCAGGAAAAGCTAAATCTACCAAGCTGACAATATCCTTCCAGAAGACATCATGAGGCGCCAAATCAAGGTCAAAATAGGATAATAACCGCTGAGTTTCCTCAAGCTCCCCAGATAGATCCTCTGGCATCTCTATATAAGCAAGCAATAACTTCAGTACCTGTAATGGCTGATATTCCTTTTGCCATTCCTTCCATAAGCTAGAAAAGGCTTTTGAGCCTATGAGCATCTCATCTCTCCTCAATCATTTAATCAGTTGTCTCTTGTATGAATTCCTCTATGCTTCTAATCACCTCTTTGGTCTGATAGTGATAGAAATAATGAGGAGAATCATAATAAGTGACTTCCATATTTTTCTGACCCTTTGCAAAACTAGTCGCATAATGTCGCCACTGCTCCTGACCGAAACCTGTCCCTTTTCCATTAGACACCATGAGTAGCACGGGCATTTGAGATTTAATACTAGTAGAGTTCACCTTTTTATCATTCTCTTTCGCACATAGGCTCTCATTTAACATAGCTTGCGACAAGAGTTGTCTGTAAGCTATTTCTTGATAAAGACGGCGGTCACTATCACTTAGGTTCTCATTGGGCATATATAATTGTCTCGGCAGTAATCTTAACAGACCTAATTGACTTTCCCAACGAGCTAGACGTAACATCTGAGGGTGCCTCTTCAACTGGAAATAACTTTCTGGAAATGCCCAATCAAGACAAACCACAGCTTTCACTTCACTTGGGTAGTTTTCTTGCCAAAGAGGCGTCTCTAAGGAGGCCATCGAATGAGAAAGAATAATATATGGACCTGATACTTGTGACTTGGCTAGGGATTGACGTGTCTCTGAAAGGATCACAGATACATCTCTTGACTTAGACGTGTCCTCACTGTAACCATAGTCAGCTCTTTCAACAACAACTATTTTGTACTCCTTTGAGAACCCATCATACACATCTTTAAAATCTAGGATTGGTGAAGCCGTTCCAGCACCAGAGAGAAAAACTAGGGTTTGTGACCCTTGACCCTTTACAAAGACGCTAATTTTGTATCCATTGACAGCTACCATTTGCCCTACAGAGTTAAGAAAAGCATTCTCTCTTTGCAAGGCTAACCTATGATAAGTAAAGCTAGCCAGTAACAAGACTAGAACTACTCCCAGCAGAAATAAAAGTCTCTTTATAAAAACATGCATGGTTTATCCTACTAAAAAGTCAGCTAGCTTAGCTAACCGACTTTCTGATTTATTCGGCATCTGGGCGTGATTTGCGAGCGATATCAGCAAGGATATTTTCTACAAATTCTGACACAGTCTCAGTGTGTGTTTGTTTTTGACCATAACGACGAACGTTAACAGTTCCGTCTTTCATTTCCTTGTCACCAACAATCAATTGGTAAGGAATTTTTTGCGTTTGAGAAGCACGAATCTTAAACTGCATTTTTTCATTACGTTCATCAACTTCGGCACGAACACCACGATCACGAAGTTTCTTAGCCACTTCCCATGCGTAGTCCACGTGTTTTTCGTTAGATACTGGGATAAGGGTTACTTGGTGAGGGGCAAGCCATGTTGGGAAGGCCCCCTTGTAGTTCTCAATCAAGATCGCAGTAAAGCGTTCCATAGTTGAGATAACCCCACGGTGAATCATCACTGGACGGTGTTCTTCACCGTCAGCTCCGATGTAGTGAAGGTCAAAACGTTCTGGAAGCAAAAAGTCCAACTGGATGGTAGAAAGAGTTTCTTCCTTACCAAGAGCAGTCTTAACTTGGATATCCAATTTTGGTCCATAAAAGGCTGCTTCACCTTCAGCTTCGTAGTATTCAACACCCATGTCATCAACAGCTGCTTTCAACATGCGTTGAGCATTTTCCCACATTTCATCATTGTCAAAGTACTTGTGCTTATCTGCAGGGTCACGATAAGACAAACGGAAACGGTAATCAGTCAAGTTGAAATCTTCATAAACATCAATGATCAATTGAAGAATTTTCTTGAATTCTTCTTCGATTTGTTCTGGAGCAACGAAAGTATGTCCATCGTTCAGTGACATTTCACGTACACGTTGAAGACCTGTAAGGGCACCTGATTTTTCGTAACGGTGCATCATACCGATCTCAGCGATACGTATTGGCAATTCACGATAAGAGTGAACATGGTGTTTGTAGACTTCGATATGGTGTGGACAGTTCATTGGACGAAGGACAAATTCTTCCCCATCTCCCATATCCATTGGAGGGAACATGTCTTCACGGTAGTGATCCCAGTGACCTGAAGTTTTATAAAGTTCAACTGACGCAATTGGTGGAGTGTAAACGTGCTGGTAGCCCGCAGCGACTTCCTTGTCTACAATGTAGCGTTCCAACTCACGACGGATTGTGGCACCATTTGGCAACCAGAAGGGAAGCCCTTGACCGACTTCTTGAGAAATCATGAACAAATCAAGTTCTTTACCAAGTTTACGGTGGTCACGTTCTTTAGCTTCTTCAAGGCGTTTAAGGTAAGCCTTGAGATCTTTTTTATCGAACCAGGCTGTACCATAGATACGTTGCATCATCGCATTATCACTATTTCCACGCCAGTAAGCACCAGCAACATTCAAAAGATGGAAGATTTGGATACGACCAGTTGATGGCACGTGCGGACCACGACAAAGGTCAACGTATTCGCCTTGACGATAAATAGTCAAACCACCATCATCTTCTGAGTGTTCTTCAATCAATTCCAATTTATATGGATCGTTCTTGAAGATTTCACGTGCCTCGTCTTTAGTCACTTCTTCACGGATTGATGGGAAGTTTTCTTTAACGATTTTCTTCATTTCTTCTTCGATACGAGGAAGATCTTCGTTAGAGATTTGGCCAGCTTGATTGTCTGTATCGTAGTAGAATCCATCTTCGATAGCTGGACCTACACCCAAATGAATATCTGGGAAGAGACGGCGAGCTGCTTGAGCAAACAAGTGTGCCGCTGAGTGACGCAAGATTGGAAGGGCATCTTCGTGATCTGGTGTCACGATTTCGATGCTTCCATCTTCAGTGATTACACGAGTTGTGTCAATCAATTTACCGTTAAATTTACCAGCAAGAGCTTTTTTCGCCAAAGAATTACTGATAGATTGTGCAATTTCAAAGGTTGTCACGCCAGATTCGAATTCACGAACAGCGCCATCTGGGAAAGTAATGTTAATCATAATTTTCTCCTTTTATTATTTCATAGTTTCTAAGCATTGACTTTTGACTATCAGACTACTTCCTAGTCTTAATGTTCAACTGTTTCTCTTTATCAGAGAGGAAGTTTTCCATTTCCGTCAGAATATCTACATCCAAACGTTGAGAAAGTTCTACTAGCCACCAGATATTTTCTGAAAGTTTTTGTTCCAGTGTGTGGGGTATTTCATCATAGTAGCGTCTCCTTGCTTTGTCATCACTAGTCGTAGGAAATTTCCAATATCATTAGATAAAGCCAAGAGGTCCTCTTCTACCGTCCACTTGGAATCATGATACTTAACTTCCAAATTGTGATAAGCTTGTCGGATTGCCCAACTACGGTCCACTAATTCTTGCAAGTCCATAGTTAGTCTCCTCACAAAAAAATTGCAACATCCAAAAAGGACGTCGCAACGTGGTTCCACCTTAGTTCGTGTACGACAAAAAATAAGTCTGTCTTACACCTCTGATTGGCTCTAACGTGGCCACCGTTTTATGTTTGCATAAAAAGTTAATCGAGTAGTCCCAACCATGTCCTCTGCGTGATTTCCAGCACCGCACGCTCTCTGAAAGATTTCCCATGACTGATATGTCTCTATGCGTTATTATAGCATGAAACAGTAATTTTTCAAGCTAATTTTCTCTTTTATTAATCAATCTAAGATTTTATCTGACTAGGAAAATATGATAGCTTTCCTAATCCAAAAATTTTTTGATATTTCTGATTTTCTTGACCTGTTTGGCAGATCCTTTGATAATCCGAACAGAGCCATTGACAGGCAAGGTAATAGCCTTAGTTGGCAAATGAGTCACCATACGGGTCAATCGTTTCATAGTGCTATCTTCACCATTAAGATCATTATGGAAATCCTTAGAAATCGTAAGGTCCAAGTAATACTCATAGACACGTTTTCCAAAGTTTTCCGCAGAAATTTCATAGAGCTTCTCAGCCCACTTAGTTTCATCTTTTTCTGGCGTTACTATAGCCGCTTCCAAAATTGCCCCTGCTAAATCATTATCATGATAATACAGTATTCCAAACATCTTGTCAGTGATGATATTGTCCAAATAAGTATTTCCATGAGCAATGATAGGTGTACCGCTTGCCAAGGCCTCCAAATAAGTCAACCCTTGAGTCTCACTGGTTGATGCCGAGATAAAGAAATCAGCAGCCTTATAGTAAAGAGCTGTTTCGCCAGGTGCAATCATACCAGTGAAAACTACCTTATCCTCAATACCAAGTTTCTTAGCTTGGGACTTCAAGTGTGGTAGATAAGGTCCATCGCCAGCAACAACTAACCGAACTTTGTCCTCTTCCTCTAAAACCGAAGGTAGAGCCGCCATAACTGCTTGGATATTTTTCTCATAAGAGACACGAGACAAGCTCAACAACATGGTTTCATCTGAGGAAATACCAAGCTTGGCTCTCAAGTCCGACACATCTTCCTCAGTAATCTCTGGACGCTGGAATTTCTCAAGTTCAATACCTGTTGGAATGACCCTTTTCTCAGCAGCAACCTTATACTTGAGCAAAAGGTCATAAACAATCTCACTCGGGCAGATAACCCCATCCAAGTCACTCATAAAACCACGAACAATGTACTTAACCATACTCGGTCGAATAACCATACCTTTGGCAATATAGCGGACATAGTCTTCATACTGGGTGTGATAGGTGTGTACAACAGGTATCTTAAGTTCATGCGCAATGGCAATCCCTAGAAGCCCCAAGGAGAACTCTGTCTGCGTATGAATAATATCTAGCTTGTACTGTTTTGCAATCTCTAAAGCCTTAGAAAAGCCACGATAAGCCACTCGACGATCCTTAAAAGCAAAGAAGGGCACACTAGGAATACGAATAATCTGCCAGTCTTCATAGCGATCAACATCTCTATCAGTCGTAGTAAAAATAAAGACATTATGCCCCATTTTTTCCAACTGCGTCTTCAGTGTGCGAATACTAGTCGCAACACCAGATACCTGTGGAAAATAGGTATCCGTAAACAATCCGATACGCATTTAAATCTCCAATACTTCTTTGTAGGCTTTAGCAAGTTTTTGGGCGACATCATCAATCGAGCGACTTTCCGCAACCTTGTATCCTGCTTCACGCTTGTCCACTTTACCATCGATAATATCTTGTAAGGCCACTACAAATTCATCCACATTGTGACCAAATGAAGCAGATTTCTCATCAATCCAACCCTCATAAACAGGGATATCACGTAAGACTACATGTTGGTGACTAGCAAGGGCTTCAAGTACTACAATTCCTTCTGTCTCTTCATAAGATGGGAAAAAGAAGGCGTTGGCACCACTCATAGCTCCCTGGAAGACATCTCCCGTGAAATAACCTGGGAAGCTGACATTATCAGGATGCTTACCATTGACAATGTCTCGAATCTTTTTAGGAATTAGCCATTTACTAATACTGCCTAGCCAAATGAAACGAACATGTGGCATCTTCTCAGCAACCTTGACAAAATCTTCAATTCCCTTACGTTGGAAGTAAAGACCCGCACAAATAACCACTGGTTGTCCTTCCTCGATACCAAAGTAATCTCGGAAAACTTCTTCCTTGCGTGGGTCCTTGCCGTATTTTTTCAGATCAATCCCATTTGAAACAGCAATGATTGGTGTGGTCACCCCATAAGATTGAATCAATTTTTTAGAATACTCAGATGGCGTAATCACGTAATCAGCCTTTTGATACATATGGGCCAAATATTTCCCAAAAAGTGACGCCATGAAGTTAGAACCAATGAATGAATTTTCAAAGTCTTCACGTGTCGAATGACCATGCATGATGACCTTCTTACCACGACGTTTTGCTGCATGCAACAACATCAAACTGCGTGGTCCATAAGTATTGATATGAACAACATCATAATCACCCAAGATGTCTGTTGTATAGGGAATCCCCGCCAAGTCCAAGGCACGCATCTGATGGTGAAGAGCCCGTCCGATTCCTGATTTTTCAAGAATCGATTTTCCTTCAAGATAAAGTAGAACTTTCATACTCATAATTATAGCTTAATTTGTTCGAAATTTCATCTTGCAGTTAACTTTATCTTGATTTCTCATTTAATGAGATAGGGTAGAAAAGCACAAAAAAGATCGAGTACTCTCGATATTTTAGGTCATCGTCTTAAACGTTTTTACGGCGACGATGGCTATATGCTACACCCATGACTGCTACCACTCCTAGTGATAGCAAAGCAGTATCATTAGTTTGATTAGTCTCTGGAAGTTGAGGACCTGATTTCTCAGAGGATACAACTGGCTTAGCTGATTTGGGTGTCACCGGTGGAGTAGGCGGAGTTGGTATTGTTCGAGGTTTTAGTAGAATGAAACTATTGTTGAATTCCATATTCAAAGGAAGGATAACCGCTGCTACAAGCAGATTATCCTTTTCACCGACAGTCTTAGTAACAGTCACTTGGACTTTTCTAAAACGGTCTTTAAGGACAAATTGGAATTGATCTGCTTTTAGATCTTGCATAACACCTGTCTTAGTTAATTCCTTGCTGAACTGAATAGTGGCTTTAGCTGGAGTCGCAAACTTATTGTTAAAGATACCTACCGTCTTCTGGGTAGGAAACCTTGGCAACCAATTTAACTTGGTTATCGACAGTTTCTCGAACAAGCTGAATAGTAATATTGGCTTCTAGCTTATCATATACCACATCTTCATCATTTCCTGGAACTTCAGTCACGCGATAATGATAGATGCTTGGCTTGCTAAGTGAGAAATCTGAAAAGACAATTTTACTCTTGGCATCATTAGTGGTTTCCCCTAACTCAACAGGATTGGCACCATCAGTAACATCAAGGAGTTTGAATGTAAACTCTCTATCTTTGAGGTCTCTACCTGTCAATTCCTTTTCAAGTTCAAAATTGAAATGAATAAGGTTATCCCCGATGGCATCTCCACAACCTCCATCCAAGTGAATGGTTGACTTATAAGAATTAGAAATAACATCAGCATGAAGCTTAATACGGTTAACAGGGTTGTGTGATTCTTCAACAGGTTGTGTCAAACGGGTTTGATATCAAACATAGACCATGCGGTCTAACTGATTAAGTTTAAGATCAAAATGGGAGTCGTCATAAGAGAAACTCTTAATCAGGTCTATAGCAGATCCCTTGTCAATTCAAGGATCTGCTAAATCAATGTAGCGAAGCTGTAGAGAACCGTCCAAAAACCGTTGATTGTCAGACCAAGTGTCAATCAATCTCAAGTTGTTATGGACAAGACGTGAGTCGTTAAGACACATTTGCCAATTTAGAAGAGTTAGACTCTGCTTATCTTAGCTTCCCCATTTAGAGATGACCTCTTCCCATGGAGGAGGTGACTGCACTTTACCCACTGTAACTTGAATGATACGTCCCACAAAATCAAGAGTAATATGCTCCCTTTCTTCTACTTCATCAGAATATAAGGTATCCAACTCCCAAATCATAAGCTTATTGTTTAGATGGATCTTGAAATAATTATTAAAAGTCGTTGTGATACGATTCTTTTCAGGATTTATCTATTCAAGACCCACAATTTCATTTTTAGGATTATAGACATTGATCTCGTAGCTAGTAGGGAAACGCAGCCTTAAATCACAGAATAGATTATTCATGATTCTATCTTCCTATTTTTGCAATCCTTTTCAACAAGAGTTACACGCTATTTTCAGAACTTTGCAAGTAAATAGATAGTGCAATCTAAAAAAACTTATATTATAGACTTTATGGTCAGACCCCTCTTTTAACATTGTTTCACTTCCTCATTTTTTGCCATAATTTTAATTGTGATTCTATTTTAAAAATGCCGAAATTCAAGTTATTGCTTTCAAAGATTGGAAGATTATATGAATGTATAGTAGAAAAAAACTGCCATCCTCTTAAGAATGACAGTAGCTTTTAACCTTATTAAGAAGGTGGACCTTAACACTCATTTATACTACTTAAGCAAGTTCTTTGAGAAACTCCACTAGGATCGCAGCTGATTGTTTACCCGCCTGAATAATAAATTCGTCAAAGGTAATATTAGCGTCATGAGCTGCTGTATCACTCATAGCACGGACAACGATGAAAGGCTTCTTCACACTTTGTGCAGCTTGAGCAATGGCTGCTCCTTCCATTTCAACGGCTAAGACTTCTGGAAAGTGCCCTTTAATAGCATCAATCTTATCCTGACCTGCAATAAAGCTATCACCAGTCGCAATAAGACCAATTTTAGAGTCGATAGAGGCTTGAGCCAAAACCTTTTCAAAAGTCTCTACAAAGCTAGGGTCACTTTCAAAGTAAAGCGGCTGCATAGACATTTGACCATAATCATAGCCAAAAGCTGTCAAATCAACATCGTGGTAGACTAATCTTGATGCCACAACAACGTCCCCAATCTTAAGTTCAGGCGCTACGGCTCCTGCAGAGCCAGTGTTAATTAGAGCATCAACCTCAAAGTGGTCTGCCAGAACAGCCACAGACATGGCTGACATGACCTTCCCTACACCTGATTGCACCAAAACAACATCATGTTTACCCAATCGTCCTGTATAGTAGATATTGCCTAAAACAATTTTTTCAACCTTATTTTCCAATTGCTCCACTAGAAGCACTAATTCCTGCTCCATGGCAGCTATAATTCCGATTTTCATATAGTTCCTTTTTTACTTGTAATCTTAACAGAGATCAGCAAATACATCTATCCAACTCACAGACTTTTTAGAAATAAAAGACAGCAACAATGAGAATAATTAAGAGGACGACAATCCAAAAGAGAATACGATTAAGCTTGTGCTGAAATTGATTACGTTTAGCATTCTCAATCCGGCGGCTCTTGTATGCAGAGGGCTGATAATTAGCCTCATAGTCCTCATCATAGAACTCTTCCTCGTAATCCTGATAATAAGGATGATCCTCTAAGTCAATTTCCCCACGCTTGGCTTGCTCAATGACATCGTCAGTCAAAAGTGGCTTACTCATAACTTATTTTCCTCCAAAATGAAGTGCATAGTACTGGAGAGCAATGATGGTTTTAGCATCCTGAATAGCACCTGAAGCTACGAGTTCCATACACTCCTCATAAGTCAACTCATAGATTTCAAGAAACTCATCTTCGTCAAGCGGACGTGGATTTTCAACAGGCTGGAGGTTTGTAGCCACATAGAGTTTAATTTTTTCATTACAGAAACCAATGGATGTGTAAAACTCATGAATCAATTTAAGTTCGCCCCTATACTGAGTTTCCTCTTCAAGTTCACGCGCTGCTGCAGCCATCTCATCGCCAGCCTCACCGACTTCCAGTTTACCCGCAGGAATCTCGTAGGAAACCGCCTCAATAGCCTTACGGTATTGCTTGACAATAATAATTTTCCCTTCAGGGGTAATAGCTAAAACGGCCACTGCTCCCTTGTGGAAAATCAGTTCACGGCCAGCTGTCTTACCGTCTGGTAAGAGAACTTCATCCACTGCAACTTCAAAAATATGTCCCTTAAATTTTAACTCACGTTTGAGTGTTTTTTCTTCAAACTCCATGACTTGACTCCTTCAATCTATAAGCCCAATCTAATTCATCTCCTCAATAGAACCAAGACTTAGATGAGCTTAAGCCTACTTTTGTTGGCTTGGGTGGTGAGGTTTCTTAATAGCGTAGCCTTCTTTATTGACCTGACGGCTGCGTCCAATGGCTACGCTGTCAGCTGGGACATTATCCGTAATGGTTGAACCAGCTGCTGTAAGTGCATTGTCCCCAATTTCAAGCGGTGCAATCAAGGTTGAATTGCTTCCGATAAAGGCGTTGTTAGCAATTTGGGTCTTGAATTTATGTTGGCCATCATAGTTTACAGTGATCGTCCCTGCACCAAAGTTAACGTCAGAACCAACTTCCGCATTACCAATGTAGGTCAAGTGACCGGCCTTAGTATTTTCACCGATAGTAGACCCCTTAACCTCGACGAAGTTACCAATATGAACGCCTTCTTTGAGCATTGAATCCGGACGAATATGGGCAAATGGACCAACTGTAGCGCCTTTTTCAACCACTGAATGCTCAATCATTGAGTTAGTGATAACAGTATTGGCACCGATAGTTGAATCAACAATATAAGTTCCATTAGTCAACACCGACTCTGCTCCGACTTTAGTTTTTCCTTTAAGAGTAACATTAGCTTCAATCACAACGTCCGGTGCAATTTCCACATCTACATCAATGTATGTCGCATTTGGATTTTGGAAAGTAACACCATTAATCATGTGAGTCTTGTTAATACGACGACGCATAACATCTTCTGCCGTAGCTAGGGCAACACGGTCGTTAACTCCAAGACTTTCTTCAAAGTCACGAAGGGTATACGCACCTACCTTTTCACCATTTTCACGGAAAATAGAGATGACATCTGTCAAATAGTATTCTCCTTGAGCATTGTTAGTATTAATATTTTTAAGTGCTTCGAAGAGACGTTTATTGTCAAAGACATAAGTCCCTGTATTAATTTCTTTAACCTGTTGTTCAAACTTATTTGCATCTTTTTGCTCAACAATCTTAGTGACTTCACCATTTTCATTACGGATGATACGGCCATAACCAAATGGATTATCGGCAGTTGCAGTCAAGATAGTGGCAACATTTTTATGATTAACGTGGAAATCAATAAGGTTTTTAAGGCTTTCACCAGTAATCAAAGGCGTGTCACCGGCGATAACAAGCGTTTGCCCTTCAAGTCCAGCCAACTCTTCTTCAGCCATCATTACTGCGTGACCAGTCCCCAACTGTTCAGTTTGCATAGTGAAGGCAGATTGACCATCCAAAACCTCACGAACAAGCTCAGCCTTATGACCAATAACAGTAACATTTTTAGCTGGTTCGATAACTGAAACTGCACGGAAAACATGCTCAAGCATAGTGATGCCTGAAACCTTGTGTAATACTTTTGGAAGATCTGATTTCATGCGAGTTCCTTTACCCGCAGCAAGGATAATAGCGTAATTACTCATTTTCTTTTTCCTTCTTAAGATTTTTTTGTGATGGTTTCCTTCGAGGCGGTTTTAGCCTTGAGTCCCAAATCTCAGGGCCTCCACCTCCCACTGGGATAGCCTACGAAAGAGAGGGGCCTTAAAAATAAGTCTCTTATTTCTTAGAAAATATGTCCTCATAACTGACGTTTTTTAGGGCCTCTGATTATCTATAATCGCCCTATTATACCATAAATGAAAAGGTTTTGGCAGAATGGACGGTATTGAAAAAAGAGCTGACGCTCTTTTTAGAATAATCTTTTTTGAGACTTTCCTGAAGTGAGTGCGGACGTCAGTGATCTTCTTCGAAGCTCCATGACTAATTTTTGAGCCCCTTCACTTTTTAATTTCTAGGCTCAGGCTAAAACAGTTCCCCAAACTGTTTTATTCTCAAAAATTCCGAGTTCTTGAAACACTAGTGTTTCAAGAACTTTTCTCACAGCGGAAAGTCTCATTAAATGCTCTTTTAAATCAAGTCTAAACAAGATTTGAGTTACTTATCCTTTACCGAGGTTAAAGTGATATCACCTTTATGACTTCTCTTGTTTGACATAAGTCCCTTGTAACTTTCCATATAAGATGTAATCTACAGATTTGAGCTCATCAATAGTGCGACAATCAAGGGCACACATGATAAGGCGAAGGTCATCCTTCCAGCCATTGACGATAGCCACAACCTTATCCACAGGATAACGTTCCACCAATTCAAGAACTGTTCGTGAGAGGCCTACACCTTTTGCTCCTAAGACCAGACATTTAACCATATCAAGTGGATTGCGCACGCCACCAGAGGCTAGGATTTCCACCTCCTCACGAAGGTCTTGGGCTTGCAAAAGGGTCTGAACCGTACTTTGTCCCCAGTCATTTAGGTAATCACAGTTACCACCTCGACTATTTTCAATATAGGCAAAGCTAGTTCCACCACGACCTGAGATGTCCACAGTCTTGATGCCCTGAGACATGGCGTAGCGAATGGTTTTCTCATCCATACCAAAGCCAACCTCCTTAAGCACAAGAGGAACCTCTATTTTCTGTGCATAAGCCGCCACATTTTCCTTCCAAGTGTGGAAAATACGCTCTCCCTCAGGCATGAGAAGCTCCTGCATAAGATTAACATGGAGCTGTAAAAAGACTGGATCCATAGCTTCCACCGTCTTAATCCCCAGGTCCACAGACTTATCAACACCGATATTGGTCGCAAGGTCTAAGTCTGGAAACTCATTACGATAGTCAAAGGATTCTGGTGCCTCTCCTTTTAGAGCAGCACTGTAGGAACCCGTCACCATGAGAATACCTGTTCGGCTAGCCACCTCAGCTAGTTTTCGATTAACAGCCCCACCTTTGGCAGATCCACCTGTCATGGCATTGATATAAAAGGGGAATTTCCAATCTCGTCCAGCAAAATGTGTGGACAAGTCAATCTGATCTAAATCATAAGTCGGTAGAGACTTGTGGATAAGTTCCATATCGTCAAAACTATTGTAGGGCGACTGGTACTTGAGGGCATAACGGATGTGATCGTCTTTACGATTTGTCATAGGTTATTTCTTTACTTTCTTGCGTGGATTATATTCTACTAAGCTGACCCTAAATCTCATACAAGAGCTCTATGCCTGCCTGTTGCCAGCGCTCAACTAGGATATCTCTGCTAGCTTGATCAAAGGTAAAGGCGATACCGCAGTCACCACCTCCAGCTCCAGAGGACTTGGCAATAGCATCAAGCCGTTGTTCAGCTTCTTTGAGTTTTTTCAACTTGTCCACATAGATATCTGGACTCAATGATTCTAACTGGTCGCTTACTGTTTGAAGGCTTCTCTTAAGCAAATTCTTATTTCCTGTTTCCAGTGCCTTGATGGCATCTTGGACGGCAACTTCTGTTTCACTTAAATACTTGCTTGATATGCGAGATTTGACCATTTTAACCATGTCTTTTGAGATAGCAGCTTGCTTGGTCCACCCCACTAAGAAGCGAGCTTTTAGTTCTGACACTACTGGACTGATACGGTAACCCCAGTCTATTTCCAAAAGTTCGGATAGAGTCATTTGATCTATAAGCTCCGCTATTTTTGCACGGTCAAAGGAGTGATAGGAAACCAGATCCTCGTATACGATACAAGCTAAATCTCCCATAGAACCATTGTCTCCTTGTTTGAGGAGGGTGTAACTAGCTAATTTAAAGAGAATGTCTTTGGATAAGTCTTTCTGAAGCGATGCCGCCAAGGCCTTAAGGGTCAATACTACAACTGAACCTGATGAGCCAATGCCAAATTTAACCCCATCTCGTTCCAACTTTCCAGTGATTGAAAGGTCTAGAGCAGGCAAGTTCTCACCACAATAGGCCTCAAAAGTATTCAAGGCCTCTTGAATGAGGGCGTAATTTACGTCTGGCTCACGGTCCACACTGTAGTCAAACATGTCTGAGGTCAACTGGGTAGTTTGGGCTTTCTTGATCTCTGCTGACATAAAAATAGGAATAAATTGAATTAGGGCTGTCTGCCCCGGTGTTAAGACTGAATATTCTCCAGCAATGTAGAGTTTCCCACCTGTTTTTACTGTGACCTGATTGACCGACTGCTTAGGCATCTGGCAACTCCTTGGTGCGTGAAACGATGACCTGATAATCCTTGCGTAAGTGTTCTGCTAGGCGGTCAAGGTCTTCTTCCATACAGAGCACCTTGACATTTGGTCCTGCATCCATAGTGAAATAACATTGCTCACCAGAGGCACGGAGGGCCTTAACCTTGTCCATAGCCTGATAAGAGGCTTCCGTTAGATATGAAAATGGAGGGTTAGCCGTACTTGTTGTTTGGTGCATACGAAGGGCATTGGCTTCAGTGAGCTCACCGACCGCTTGGAAATCATTTGCTTTGAGATAGGCCAACATATCCTTATAATCTAGCTCAGACTGTCTGATCCACTCTGGGAAAGAAGTCGATGTTTCGGTACACAATTTCATACCGTCTCGGCTAGATACGGGTTTCTTTTGATCTGTCAAAACCAACATAATCATGGCCAATTTGAGATCTGTTTCAACTGGATAAACCTCACCACTATCCTTATCCCAAGCTGCCAGCGGCCCAAAGAAAGAACGTGATGATGAGCCTGAAGCAAACTTGGCAATCTGAGCCAATTCAGACTGCGTTTTTCCTACTTGGAAGAGCTCGTTAGCGGCCTTGACCAAAGCTGAAAGGCCTGAGGAACTTGATGATAGGCCTGCTGCTGTTGGCATATTGTTCCATGTTTCGATTTTGACAGGCTGATTTGGATCAGTACGGAAGATATCTAAAACCTTGCTGGCCTTAGTCGTCTCTTTTTCTCCTTGGAGCTCGTCACCGATATACATGACATCACTGGTCGCATCCTTAGGCAGAAAAGACAACTTGGTTTCCGTATACATATTTTCCAAAGTCAGTGAGATACTACTGGTTGAAGGAATCATACGATCCGCATCCGCCTTACCCCAGTATTTGACAATAGCAATATTTGCGTACGATTTGACGCTTACAGGCTTTCTATCCACGTGTTTACGGCTCCTTTTTCTTGAAGTTTTTTAGCAATCGTTCGGGCTTGGTCTTTAGTACTTGTCAGAGCAATAATACAGCCACCAAGCCCTCCGCCTGACATCTTGGCTCCCAGTGCACCATGCTCCAGAGCAGTTGCTACTAGAAGATCCGACAAATCACAAGACACCCCTAAAGATTTAAGGTGATTATGGGCTTGAGACATGAGCTGACCAAGAAGCTTTTGATCCTTGGCTTTGAGGGCCCGTTCTGCCTTCTGACTTAATTCGCCCAGTTGGTTGAGATCTGACAAGGCATCTAAACCATTAGCTTCAACCTTTTCCACAGCTTCACGGGTGTTTCCATGGATGCCCGTATCAGCAATAACCAGATAGGCACCTAGATTGACCTCAATTTCCTCGAAACCAATATTACGAGTAAAACTGATTGCATGGTCACTCAAACAGGTCTTTGCATCTAAACCACTAGGTTTACTATGGGCAATGGTCTCCGCCTGATGAACCAGCATTTCCAAGGTCTCCTGGCTAAGCTCCTGATCAAAATAATCAAAGACCGCTCGAATTGCCGCAATAGCTACAGCCGCAGACGACCCCATGCCACGCTTTTCAGGGACACTAGACTTAATAGCATAGCTGATAGGCTGATTCTTGATTTCCAGATAGTTAAGCGCTGAAAAAATCGCTGTCGTCAAGGGATCTTGAGCCTTGAGCGTCAAAGGAGTCTCAGCCGCCTGAATCTGACAAACAACCTCAATATCCTTAAGAGGGAGAGCAAGGGCAGGATGACCATAAACGACCGAGTGCTCCCCCATCAAAATAATCTTACTGTGAGCCTTGCCCACTCCTACTTTCTTAGTCATAAATTACACACACTCACAGACAAATTTTCAGGCGAGTGTCTTTCTATATTTTTCATACAGATTCTAGTGGTGACTCAAGGTCAATAAACCTCCCTGAGTGGATTAAGAGCACCAATCTAAGGAATTTTCCTATGTCACTTCTATCTTATCATCAAAGCGCAAAAAAAGCGACATCTAATCTAGAGTGTCGCTTTGCATTAGAGACATGGTCCTAAATTGATATTTCTATCTTAAACTAGTACAATGCCAATGAGGTTAAAAAATGATTGATGTCGAAAAACTAATTAAACAGAACTCCGAACTAATGGCACTATTAAAGATTATCCACTCTTTCCAACTTAATGACTGTTGGCTTTGTGCTGGAACTTTACGCAATTATATTTGGGACTACTTAAGCACCGGAAATACATCTTCAAATATCAATTTCTCAGATATCGATGTCATTTTCTTTGATAAAAACATATCATATGAGCAAACTGTTGAAATAGAAAATCAAATAAAGAAAAAATATCCTGAATACAATTGGGAAATAAAAAATCAGTATTATATGAATATACATAGTCCTAATACTGAAAAGTATGTCAGCTCTACCGATGCTGTTTCAAAATTTCCCGAAAAATGTACTGCCATAGCTGCTAGACTAAATGACAATCAGGAACTAGAAGTATTTATTCCTTTTGGAACAAACGATTTGACTAACTTCAGAGTATCACCCACACCGCATTACTTTTCAGACAAGGACCGACAAATGATCTATAATGAGAGAGTAAAAAAGAAAAATTGGAACATATTCTGGCCAAACATTTCTATAGAATTTATCAAATAGATTAACCTATGATTTGTGATTTACTTTTTACAAGACTTTCCGCTGTGAGAAAAGTTCCTGAAGCATAATAGTTTCAGGAACTCGGAATTTTTGAGACCTTAGGCTCAAAAATTAGTCATGGAACTTCGAAGAAGGTCGCTGACGACCGAAATCACCTAAGGAAAGTCTTAAAAAATTTTTCTTCTATATTAAAAAAGAGCCTCACGGCTCTTTTCATGTTAAATCGCAAACAAATCGTTTAGGTTCTCAGCCATAGTTGGGTGAGTAAAGATTTGTTTAGCCAAATCTGTGTATGGAATATGATGGTTCATAGCAAGGGTAATTAGATTGATAATTTCATGAGATTCTTGACCAAAGAGGGTCACACCCAAGATTTCCTTAGTTTCAGGATTTACCACAGCTTTGAAGGCACCGCGCAAATCGCCATTAACATGGCCACGAGGCATGCCAGCAACTGGAAGTTCCTTGACAGCAACCGGTCCACCTGCTGCTCTGGCTTGATCTTCAGTAAGACCAACTTGTGCCAAAGGTGGATTGAGGAACAAAGCAGTTGGAACAGCTCCACGTGTTTCAAGGTTATAGCTACCATCACCAGTTAGGTAATTAAAGACAATGCGGAAATCATCTAGTGAGATATAAGTGAATTGAAGTCCACCATTAACATCACCCACCGCAAAGACACCTGGAACACTTGTTTCCAAATGCTTATTAACCTGGATACCACCACGTTCAGTCAAGGCAATATCAGTATTTTCCAAGTGAAGGGGTTCAATATTAGGCTTGCGTCCTGTCGCATAGAGGAGCGCATCAAAACGGAAGTCCCCTTTGTCAGTAACAACGACAACTTCATCACCGTCATTCTTAACTTCAGATGTTCTAACACCTTGCTCAAAGACAATGCCGTCCTCTTCCATGTATTGCTTGGCCAACTTAGCAATAGATGGCTCTACACGTGGCAAGAAGCTAGTCGCTGCATCCAAGACAGTCACTTGACTACCCAAACGGTTATAAAGGCCAGCAAATTCAAGACCGATATTACCACCACCTAGGATACCCAAGCGTTTTGGCAAAGCTTCAAGAGTTTGAATGCCAGTTGAGTCGTAAACATGCTTAGTTGTTGTCAAACCAGGAATAGGCAAGATATTAGATACAGCACCAGTATTGATAACAATAGTCTCAGCTGTAAGCTCTTGGCGGTCATCCCCAGCTACTACTTCAATAACCTTATTTGACACAAAATGTGCCTCTGCATCAATGACATCAACGCCATTGTCTGCCAACATTTTATAATTCTTAGCATTAAGACGACTAGTCACTGCACCACGTTCTTTCATGGTGTCGTCAAATGACCAGCCCTTCTCAGCCGCAACAATCATAGTCTTAGTTGGGATACACGCAATATTAATGCAAGTACCACCATACATCGCTTTACTGCGCTCGATGACAGCAACTTTCTTACCAGCCGCATTCATCTTAGCAGCCAACGTTTTACCGGCTTTACCGAAACCGATAACAATCAAATCATAGTTCAACATTTCTGTATCCTCCTATTCATCGGCATTATATCATTTAATCTTTCAGACTGCACATATATGAACTGGAAAATAAAAAGGCTACAGTTTTTGATATAACCGATTTCATATCTTATGTTAATGGAGATATATGCACCCTTTGAAAATTATGTGGTAAAAAACTAAAAAAAAAAAGAAGAACACAACATTTTTTCTAAAGAGTTGTCCACAGTTTCTCCAAAAAGCTTCGAAAGAAATATTTGCTCCTATCTTCGAGCAAGTATCACATGGTAAAGCATTTCAAGCAGCGCTGCCACACCTACTGTAATTAGAAGCTTGGTCAATGATACATCGATTTTTACACCAAAATAAAAGACGACAAGATAAGAGAAAATAATTTCTGTGAGAACACGAATATGATTGGCTATGGTAAAACCTCTTTATGAGCGCATTTTTTAAGTAAAAACAGAAAGAGTCATAGGTGCTCATTACTAATGTTGAGATGTCTGCTCATTATAGCATAAAACAATACCTAGATTAGAAAAAATAAGCAGATTTAAGCTTTATAGACACTTGACGATCAACTACCAAACACACGATTACCTCTTATCCTAACTAAAAAAGTCACACCAATTCATGGCGCGACTTATCTTTCATTCTGATAGAATTATAAACTTATAGTCACTCGTCAATAGCTGTACAGCTTCTATTCAATCCTTCTGGAACAGGTTGGCTAGTAATGTGAACTTGATAAGTCGTTACACCTTGGCGAAGGCCTTCGTCATTTTCAATAGCCTGTTTAAAGCCTACTCCTGCAAGAGCTTCGATATAAGGAATGGTAACATTGGTAAGAGCAATGGTTGATGTACGTGCTACTGCAACTGGAATATTAGCAACAGCATAGTGAAGGACACCGTGTGTTTCATAAACAGGCTTATCGTGACTTGTCACACGATTCACAGTCTCAACAACCCCACCTTGGTCAACGGCAACGTTAACAATAACAGAACTTGGACGCATTTGTTTCGATTAATACTACGTGTCCCTTAGCCAAAAGACTTTGGACACCTGCAGGTGTAAGAGCTACACGGTTTTCGTTGTTTTTGATTTCTTTTGGAATACCAATTAACATATTTTCTCCTCATTCGGAGGTCATAAGGTAAAGGATTGTGCAAATCGCTTAACCACTTCCTATCTATCTTTCTGTAATGATAGCGCTTTCATTTTAACTAAAATCAAGAGAAAAAAATCTCCGCTATTTTAAGACCTTAGAATCATACTCCCCTAACTATCTAAACAATTCACAAAAGAACCCAACCAATCGGCTGGGCTCTTAAGTTGTAAACTAAATGATCAAAAGAGTATTTTTTCTTATGCACATCCTCCTTTTTATTTTCAAAAGCAGCACCAATTTAAAATCCTTAAGCTTCATGGAAAACTCTTAATAAAATAATCAAAGAGTCCTTGGTCTGCTAATTGCTTATGACCCAAGAGAAACTCTGGATGATTGGACTTCTTTCCGCAACAGTTTTTTCATTACTAGTGATTCCAATTAAGGGAATAGTCAGTCGTCTTGCTCCTTAAAATAATCAAGGAGGAAAAGAGCGTTTTCCACATAGTAATTAACGGCTACAGGCAAGGCTTCATCTTTCACAAGGAAATCATCATGATGCCAGCCTGGGGCATCCTCCTCACCATTAGTGCCGACAAAGGCAAAGACTCCTGGTATTTCCTTTTGATAAGCCGCAAAGTCTTCTCCGCCTGTTGATGGCAGCGTTTCAATCACTTCTGCGAAGGCTTTAGAATTTTCAAAGATGAGGGGTGTGAGAGTCTGGTCATTGTAGGTCACGTAAGGTGAATTACCCCAAGTAATGTCAACTTGAGCACCAAACTGATCCGCTGTCGCCTGAACAACTTTTTCAAAGCGAGCAATGACATCTTCCCGAACCTTAGGCTCGAAAGTCCGAATCGTTCCTTCGAAGAAGCCGGCTGCTGGAAGAACATTCCAGGTATTTCCAACTTCGATATGAGTAACTGACAATACAGCTGACTCAAAGGGAGATACCGTCCGAGCCACAATTTGCTGTAAATTATTAATGATAGTCGTAGTAACCAAGACCGTATCCACACCCAAATCAGGACGGGCTGCATGGGACGAAACACCCTTGACATCAACCCTAAACTGCTCCACGCCTGCCAAAATAGCACCTGAACGAAGGCCAATCTGACCAGGTTTCAAGTGAGGATTATTGTGATAACCGATGATAGCTGACACACCCTCAATACCGCCCGCTTCAATGACCTGATAGGCCCCTTGGAAATTTTCCTCAGCCGGTTGAAAAATTAATCGAACAGTCCCCTTAAGCTCTGCTTCTCTTTCTTTTAAAAGCTGAGCAGCACCAAGCAGAGAGGTCTGGTGAAAATCATGACCACAAGCATGCATGGCACCATTGTCGCTAGCATAAGGAAGACCTGTCTTTTCCTTAATCGGTAGGGCATCAATATCAGCACGCAAGGCAATAATAGGATGACCTGACCCAATCTCAGCGATGAGTCCTGTCTTCAAGGGATAATTTAAAGGCTCAACACCTAGATTTTTCAAATAAGCTTTCAAAAAGACTGTCGTCTCATGCTCCTCCCCAGAAACCTCTGGATGTTGGTGAATCTGATGACGCGTCTTTGCTAAATGATCGTAAAATACTTCTGTCATAATGAACCTCCCTCTCTGATCAGTTTTGGATTGTCAATCTATTTGTGAAACTCTCAATCGAATTGATTTCATCATACCACCAGAAGCGATACTTGAGAAATAAAAAATATTTATAGTATTCCATAAGTATTTCTTATACCTCTAAAAAATACTGTCATTATAGGTGTTGTCGTATTAAGACTAGCGATAAGATAGTCTTATCAGCTGATTGAAAGTTCCTATCGCACCTTAGCTACTAACCCAAATAAGTACGCAAGATTGTTTTTTCCGCTTCAGTCAAGGTTCGGTAGGAACCTACTGCCATCCCTTCATCAAGTTTAAACTCTCCGAAAGAGATACGCTTGAGATAGGTCACCTTGACCCCATAAGCCAAAAACATCTTTTTTACTTGATGAAACTTACCTTCTGAAATCGTGACTCGAGCGCAACTTTTATCACTTGCAGAACTTAAAACTTCCAGCTGAGCTGATTGACAAACAGTCCCATCCTCAAAGACCACACCAGACTCAAAAAATGCAGGTGCATCAGGCCCCAGAATATCATTAACCTCAACATAATATGTCTTAGCCACATGATAGCGTGGGTGAAGCATGGCAAAGCCCAAGGGACCATTATTGGTAATCAACACCAAACCTTCCGTATCTCTATCCAAACGTCCCACAGGATAAAGGCCCTCTCGCTGATCCTCAGGCCTAATCAAATCAATAACTGTTTGGTGTTCCTTGTCCTTTCTAGCTGACACCACTCCTGACGGCTTATTCATAAGGTAGTAGACTTCTGGCGCATGCTCCAGTTCTTTACCAGAAACCATGATGGTTTGAAGACTAGCATCCACATTAAGATTATCTCGATCCGCCAGGACACCATCTACATATACCTGACGACTACGAATGAGCTTCTTGACCTGATTGCGAGAACCATAGCCCGACTGTCCTAATAATTTATCTAAACGCATAGCCCTATTGTACCATGGATAAGTCTGGTCTAGTAGACAAAAAAAGCCTACCTAAAAGGTAGACTCATACTACTAACAATTACACATTCACATGAAAGACTTGCCCAACTACATAGGTCACGAGCATGGTCAAGAGTCCTACTGCCAAGTTTCGCAACATCGCTTGTTTAACAGGTGCTTTCCCAAGTTTAGCACTAACATAGCCAGTCAAGATTAAGGTCAGTGCAACCACAACCGCTGTTATAGGAATACGATAAGGATCTGGGAAAAGCAGGATAGCTAGCGTTGGAGGCAAAGATCCCACTGAAAAGGACAGAAAACTAGATACGGCAGCATGCCATGGATTGGTGATTTCTTCCATATCCACCCCATATTTTTCCTCAACTAAGACCTTGATAGGATTTTTACTGAAGGCTTGATTGACCTTAACTTCCGCTTCTGTTTCGCAATCCCCTTGACTGAGGAAGGTTTGATATAAACTTTCTCTAGCTGACTCAGGAGAGCGATCCAAAAGGGCTTGTTCCTTAGCGACAGCCGCTTCTTCGGTATCTTTTTGCGTTGACACACTGACATATTCACCACCTGCCATCGAAAAGGCACCGGCAAAAATCGCTGACAAGGCTGAAATCAAGATAAACCAGATATTAGATGTCGCACTAGCCACACCGATAACCACTCCCGCAATGGAAATGATGCCATCATTGGCACCCAACACACCAGCTCTCAAAATATTTAAACGTTCTGCAAAATTCTTATCTTCCAACAATTGTTCGCTCCTTATTTAGAATCATTCTAAATAATATTATAACAGTTATTTAGAATGATTACAAATAATAAACTTTAAAAAGTAAGGTTTTTAATTTCTGCTCCAATCACACGCAAACTCTAAAGCTAATAAAGCTACCTTGTCCTTTTCATCCAAGTCCATATGATTCATCAAGTTACGGGCATCCCAATTACCTTCAGAAAGGTGGTCCGCAGCATAGAAGAAGTGGCAGATGTCAACACATCTAAACTTTGCTAAAGCTGCAACAGCAGAACACTCCATATCCACACAAATGGCTCCTGCTGCCTTTCTAGCTTTGAGTTTACCATTCGTCTCACGGTAAACGCCATCAGTTGTCCAAACCTTGCCTTCCTTATGAGAAATCTGACGTTCATTGAGATAGGAACGAAAATGGTCTAAAACACCCACATTTACCGCAATCTCATCGCTGGCTTCCACATAGTGAAAACTCGTCCCTTCATCTCTAAGGGCATGACTAGGAATAATAATAGAAGTCTCTTTAATATCTTCATCAAGCACCCCACAAGTACCAAAAAGTACAAGTTTATCAGCTCCCAAGACAAAAATATCCTCTAAAATACCCACACAGGCAGAGGCGCCTACAGGTGCATTAAAAATGGCCAACTCATTATCATCAATAACAAGCTTATAAATCGGAATAGCCACATTCGCCATGGATGTTTCATAGATAAGTTCATGGGGAAACATCTCAAGCATTCGTTGAAAGGTCAAACGAGAAAAACAGGATACAGCTATTTTAGGAAAACCTTCAAGAGGCTCATGTAAGGCCTCGGGATTGATAATCGCTTGTCTATTCGCATCAAATTCAGTTAGTAGCATACGTGACCTCCTTAGTTTTAGGAACCATTATAACACAAAAAAATCAGACAAAAAAGAATGGTCTGATTCTCTCACTATTTATTCTTCATTCTCCAAATCGTCTAGTTGTTTTTCAAGACGTCTTCTCTCAAATCTTCCCAATGCAGCGAGAGCCCAATTCACTAAAAAGACAAAGGGAACATATATGGTATAAGTAATTGGCCAAGCCATGAGATATCTATGATCCAAGGGATTATTATGATAGACATCATGGTTGTACCGATAGTTAGCTGACATTATCATAAGGGTGATAAGCCCAGTCACTAGTAAACAACCTAAGACTGTTATACTCGAACTACCAAAAGCATTTACATCAAGACGTTCAGCTCTATAAATAGACCAAATACTACTTATCAACAATGGATAAAGTAAGTAATCAGCAGAGATGACACCATTGTTAAAGAGGGAGCCATAAACTAAGCATACAAGCGTCCCTACAATCATTATGTAAAAACATTCAGCAGCAACCTTATTATTTAGAACTGCTTCGTCGCGTTCGTCTGTAACCTTATTAGCAACCGATTTAAATTTCATCATATTTACTTCTTTTCTAAATCTCCCAAAACAGTTGATCCAAAGTCCTATCCAGTGTTTTACAAATAGCAATGCATAAGGCTAGGCTGGGATTGTACTTTCCAGCTTCAATCAATCCGATGGTTTGTCTTATTGAACCTACCGCTTCAGCCAAGTCACCCTGAGTCATATCATGCTCTGCTTGTGCTACTTTTAAGCGTAAATTCTTTGCCACATGCCCCCTCCTTCTCAGCATATCTGATATTCTCTCCGAAATCGATTATGATTACCATCTCTTTTCATTGATATTACACACTATATGTTTCTATTTGCAATATAAATCTGACATTATTTTAGAAATAATTTGCAAAATAAAAAGCCGAGATTTCTCCCAGCTTCTTCAATATTTAAACTTAGGCAGGTGTTACATCCAAGCCCTCACCAATTGCCGCAAGGCGTTCAACAACCTCTTCTTGGCTCAAATCATTTTCAGAGACATAACGGTTGCGTGGGTGAACACGGCATTCGTGTGAGCAGCCACGGAGGTATTTGTCTTCATTTTCCTCTGAAGTAAGGATACGGCGATTACAGAATGGGTTGCCACAGTTGACATATCGTTCACAAGGTGTGCCATCGAACCAGTCCTTACCGACAACGATAGGATCTACACGGTTGACATCAACGGCAATACGCTCGTCAAAGACATACAACTTACCATCCCAAAGTTCCCCTTGAACCTCTGGGTCTTTTCCGTAAGTCACGATACCACCATGCAATTGGCCAACATCTTTATAGCCTTCACGGACCAACCAACCTGAGAATTTCTCACAGCGGACACCACCAGTACAGTAAACAACCACGCGCTTATCCATGAACTCTTCTTTATGATCGCGGACCCATTGTGGCAATTCACGGAAGTTGCGAATGTCAGGACGAATGGCACCACGGAAGTGACCAAGGTCATATTCATAGTCGTTACGTGTATCAAGGACAACAGTATCCTCATCCAAAAGAGCGTCTTTAAACTCTTTGGGTGACAAGTAAGCACCTGTAGTTTCAAGTGGATTGATGTCGCTATCAAAGTTATTATCCTCTAAGCCAAGGTGAACAATCTCCTTCTTGTAGCGAACAAACATCTTCTTGAAAGCTTGTTCTTCTTCCTCATCAATCTTGAACCAAAGGTCCTCCATCCCTGGAAGGCTATGAACGTAGTCCATGTATTTTTGAGTGGTTTCATAGTCTCCAGAAACCGTTCCATTAATCCCCTCGTCAGCGACCAAGATACGACCTTTCAGACCGATTGACTTACAAAAAGCCAAGTGGTCAGCCGCAAATTGCTCAGCGTTTTCGATGGGAACGTATTTATAATAAAGCAATACTCGAATAGGTTTTGCCATTGTATTTCCTCTTTCTTTATGAAATATCTATATTTGTTGTTTGATAATAAAATCAACTTAACTATTATACCGCTATCAAAGAGGACTAGGCAATTGATTTGTTTGGAGAAGAATTTTCACAACAGAAAAAGGCTAAGTGCCAGATGTCTAAACCTGAGTTTCGTAAGATTGTTTTCCATAAGATAGTATTACAACTCTTTCTGTAGTGTCCCTAAGATAAGCAGTTGTGTCAGAAAAATCCAGAAAATAAGAACTCCTATATCTACAAGCGAAACAGTTCCATGTCTATAAAAGCTAGCTCTAAGAAGATTCGCAGAAGGGACAAATGGAAGTAGAAAATAAAGTTGATCTAACCAATCTGGAAGACGACCTGCCGGATACATGATTGGTGAAAACATAAGACCAATCATTAAAATAAGCTGAGACATTAGCGTGACAATATTTTGGGAAAATATATAAGCAATTGAAAATCCTAGACTAATCATTGTTAGGCAAATAAGTAACATCACAAAAACAGACAAAATTGACAAATTTAATTGGACAGAAAAGCGAAGACAGCCTAATAAAAAAGTGAAGAATACACCTGGTAAAATAGCAATTAACCATATACATAGGTCAGCTAAAGAAATTAGAATTCTAGGAATAGGTAAAGCTCGAATATAGTCCACATGACCTTCTGACTTGGCATTGGCTATAACAGGAGATGAAATCGTACAGCCAATAGAAATAACTCCCATTAAAACTGATCCAGAGGCAAGATAGTAAGCAGTTGTTGTGTCCATCTTACCAATTACCAACGGATACCCAAAAAGAAGTGAAACGGACAAAAGCACTTGAGCTAGTGTGAATAGAATGAATAGATTTTTTTGTCGAAGATAGTTCCAACGAAGTAAGTAAAAAAATTGAGTCATATCAGTTAACAAGCTCCTCTTTATAAAGATCGGAAATAGATAATGTTTTCATCTTAACTGAAAGGTTTGAAATAAGCCCTTTTTCTATACCTTCCTTAACTTGAATGAGTATTCGGGTTAATTCACTTTCTTCAATTTCCATCTGACAAACACAACCATTGACCATCGTAAAATGTTCGAATAGACTTAAAAATTCTTTACTAACAAAATTGAAAGAAATTTGATAATGATTTTTATAAGACATTTGGTGTACTGGACCAGATTTTAATAATTTACCATGGTTAAAAAGAGCAAAATTATCCGCATATTTTTCAACTTCTAGTAGATTGTGGGTAACAATGATAATAGTGTGTCCTTTATAAGCCAGTTTTTGTAATAATCGCCACTGTTTTTCACGACGTACAGGATCAACATCGTTGGTTGGTTCGTCAAGAAGCATGATATCAGCAGAGCCAATTAATGCCATGGCAAAAGATGTAAGCCGTTTTAAGCCTCCTGAAAGATTCTTCCCTTTTTTATCACGGTATTCTACTATTTCCAGATCTGCTAGAAGGTGCTCAATTTCTTTTTGGAGTTCTGAGGTACTTAACCCTCTCATTCTTCCAATCATCTCTAAATTTTGCTCAACAGTTAACTTTTCAAGAGGTGCATACTGTTGTGACATATAACTCATCATTGTTCGAGCTTGTTTACGGTTATGTATAAAAGAAATATCTCCGTAGTGAACATCTCCCTGATCAGGCTTAATAAAACCAATCATTTGCTTTAAAAGAGTTGATTTACCAGCACCATTATGTCCTATAAGAGCTGTGATTTTTGCAGCTTCTAGCTCTAAGAAGATATGGTTATTAGCAAAATGTTGTTTATCAAATGATTTTGTTAAATTTTCAATGGTGAGCGTTTCAAAAGTCATAATTTTATTTCTCCGTATTGAGAAAAGATTTCCCAATTTTCCTCCTTACCATTACCACATGTAGGACACTCATCAGGATAATGTCCCCAAGGTTTGTGTGTGAACGACGCTCCGTTTTCATAATTAATCTCGTATTGGCGATTAAGACTCATTGGTTCTGCATATTTAGTTATTAATCGAACAGCCTCATCAACAATAGCAGATGTCAATTGAAACATAGCCGGACCATAAGCAATTGTAGGAATTTTCTTAGTAACAGTACGAATACCCCGAAATTGTTCCAAGAATAGACTATCAATTTTCGTGTAATGAATGTTTAAACAATCAAAACATCCTGTTTGATGGGGTACTACAGAATAAACACGTCTGCGACTAACTTGACTTGCACCAAAAACACACGGAATATTTTTTGTAACTACAGCTTTATTTACAATACGCTGAATATCATATTGTGGTTCATCAATAACACAAATAACAATGTCAACATTGTCTAATAATGGCAACAAGTCGTTTACACATGTTATACGTAAATTATGAGTTTCAACTTCGATATCAGAATTCATTTTTGACACTTCTTGATGGGCAATCTGTGTTTTAAGAGCCCCTACGTCTTCCTCCTTATATAAAAATTGCCTACCTAGATTACTTTTTTCAATGATATCAAAGTCCACAATTTTTATTTTTTTAGGTCCTAGACCAGATAGCAAAGTTAGTATATTGGACCCTCCTCCGCCAAGTCCTAATAAAAGAACTGTCGTTTCATTAAGTCTCTTTTGAATATCTATACTATCTTTAAAACTATTTAAATAGCGACTAAAATAGTAGATATTTGAATGATATCTTTCCTTAATACAATTTATTGTAGCACCTTCTTCAATAACCCCCTCCTTATCCAATAGTTCAATAGCACCTATTATATCTTGTTCCGTCAAATCTGGATACTTAGTTAACATAATATCTACAACGTCATTAATAGTCCTTCCATCTAAAATATTAACTAAACTCCACATTTTATCGTCCTCATCACTGATTTCAGTAGTTATACCAATTTGGGAGCCTACCCTAAACAAATTATCGTGAAGTTTATAAATAGGATATATTTCTTTTATTCTTGGACAATGGGATTTCATTTTTTCCTCACTGTTTTTCAAAAAGAAAGATGAGGTGATTCTATAATTTCCCCTCGCCTTATTGTAGTAATTCTATCAAAAATTTTCCGTGATAGAATCGAAGGTAACATTTGCTTATATGTTTATTTAACATTTTTAAGCAATTAAATAATACCCCAGCTAATTTCGGTTTGAGCTACGGCCTTACGTACTTGAATGTTTTTCATTTGGAATTCTCCTTTCATCTTTAATAAGAATATTGTATACTAAACTTACATTTTTCTTACAATTATGTCATAATTGACCATTTTAACGTTATAACTAACATACAGAAATGAGTGAGGAGGTTTTCAATGTTAAAAGTTGCTATTTGTGATGACTCTGATAGAGATGCTAGCCAATTAGAACATTATTTACTTTCTTATGATAAATTTCCTCTAGAAACAAAACTTTATACAAATCCACAAAAACTCTTAAATCAGCGGACGCCAGACATCCACTGTGTCTTTTTGGATATCAATATGCCAGGAATCAATGGAATTGACGTAGCACAAAAGATTAGAAAATTTAATCCTTTCATTCCTATTATTTTTGTGACAAGTTATCGTGATTATATGGAACAAGTCTTCGAAGTTCAGACTTTTGACTATATCGTAAAACCGATAGAACCTCAAAAGTTAATGAAAGTATTGGATCGTATTTTGCGTTTTTTGGATATAGGCCAAGCACTTTTTACCTTCTCATTTGGTAAACACAATTATTCTGTCCCTTCGAGCGATATTGTATTTTTTGAGAAAGATAAACGTTCAGTATTTATATACACAAAGACAGGTACCTACAAGTCTCTACTAAAAACAAAAGAGATTTTGGAAAAACTCCCTAATTATTTTATTCAAATTCATGCTTCCTATATTTTAAACCCCAAATACATCAAAGACTTTGATTCAAAAACAGTTACTATTTTACTAAATGGGACTGAAGAACACCTACTCCCAATTAGTAGAAAGTTTCAGTTTTCTTTTAAAGAAAAGTATTACAGCTATCTAAGTGAAAGGCATTTTTAATGTTAGTAGGATTACGAATAATCAGTATCTTGTACGATTTATTTCTAGCAAGTATGTTATTTTATAGACCATTGTCTAAAATCAATATGAAAAAGAAGCCTTTAGTAGCCCTTTTTTTCATATTGATTTTTCATGGGGAACTCGTGTTCCTATTCTCTGAAAGTCGTATTTTTTTGGTCAGTAATCTCCTTCTAAACATTTTAGAATACTATCTAATCGGTCTCAATTTTGATTATCCTATTCGCCAGTCTTCCTTTTGGATTCTTTTACAAACTAGTCTAAGTTTGTTAGCAGGAGCTGTCCTAAACCAAGGAATCCAACTAATTTTACCTTTAGGGGAACTATCAAAAAATTTAGAAGCTATTAGTTTGTATCTCGGAATAAGTTTCTTCTTATCTACAGGAATAACTCTTATCTTACGAAAGCTTCTCCTATCCCATCAAAGGCTTCGTATTGCTACTTCTAAGGGAAACTGGCTTTATCAGTTTATCGTGCCTCTTTTATCTATTTTCTTTGCTTTTACAATATCTGCCATTCAAGGAGGGGTATTTGGAGCAGATTACCTGTCAATCATTTCTCTCTCATCTCTCATTGTATTAACTCTCTCCTCTCTTTATTTTAATCTGTACCTTGCTCGTCAACAGCAGCAATATTACCAAAACCAATTGGAAAAAGAACAATTACAGTTCCAAGTTCGAGAAATACAACAATCTCAAGAAGAATATCAACGTCTCCAAAGCCTTCGGCATGACTTAAAAAATAAACATTTAACTCTTTTATCGCTTTTAGAGAAAAATCCTGAAGAGGCAAAAGATTATCTTTATTCATTAACAGATAGTATAGTAGGTGAACAAACTTTCTACTCTAAAAATCAAACTATTAATTTTTTACTTAATCAAAAACTACATCATTTAAAAGATGAGATAGAAATGGAAATTGATTGCTTTGTACCACAAGAATTATCTATTCAACCAGATATTTTAGCTGTTATATTAGGAAACTGCCTAGACAATAGTATTGCAGCTTGTCTCAGACTACCAAATAAAGAAAGAAACTTATCACTTAATATCCGATACTTTCAACAAAATCTTTTTATCAATATTAGAAATAATTTTGATGAGAAAGAAAAATCTACTCGTAAATCCCGTCAAAAAGATGGCTGGGGGTTGCGAAATATTGATGCTCTTGTTCAAGAATATCAAGGTAATATCAAACACTTTATAAAAGATGGACAATATCAAATAGAGATTTTATTACCAATAAAAATAGGGACTATTCCGACTAAAGAATTTTAGGTAATTGATGAAAAATGAGTAATAATTAGGTAACGTAAATATTTGAAGTCAAAATCTATATTATGTTTATTCATTAATAAACAGGTTGAGTAGCACTAGCTCAACCTGTTTTTTTCTATAACTTTCTGATTACCTAACTCGCATCTGCTCGACTCATGTTTTCTCCTACAATTTCGCAGCAGCAGCCTCATCTAAGATAAGAGTCACGTCTGGATGATGTTGCAAGACACTAGCTGGCACTTCCTCTGTCACTGGCCCCTTGACCATCTTGAAAATGGCATCTGCCTTCTTGTCACCATAGGCAAACAAGATAATCTTCTTAGCAGCCATAATAGAAGCAATTCCCATTGAAATAGCCTTTGTAGGGACTTGGTCACGACTGGCAAAGAAACGGCTATTTGCTTCAATGGTGCTATCCGTCAAGTCGACCACATGGGTTTGACTATCAAAAGGCGTACCTGGCTCATTAAAACCAATATGCCCATTACTTCCGATTCCTAAGATTTGCAGATCAATGACATGTTGTGCCAAGACGTCATCGTAATCCTTAGCCGCCTTCTCCAAATCTTCAGCCATACCGTCAGGTAAGAAGCTTTCCTTAAATGGCTTGGCATCAAAGAGTTGAGCCTTCATAAAGGCATGATAGCTCTGCTCATGCTCTGGTGATAGTCCGACGTATTCATCCAAATTGACGCTGTAAAGTTCCGAAAAATCCACGTCACTCTCAACCATCTCTTGGTAAAGGGCGATAGGGGAACTACCTGTCGCCAATCCCAATGTTTGAGCACCCGCTGTAAGGCTCTCTTTTAGAAGTTCAAAGGCAACTTTGCCTCCCTCAACTTGATTCTTAACTAAAATCTTTTTCATTCTATTCACCTCAATATTGGTATATACCATTTTCTTTATTATCTCTTTTTTAACCTTCCTGTCAAGCGTTTTCACTTGATAAGTTTAATGACTGTCGCCCTATATCGTGCTATAATAAAAAGGCTGAAAATTTTTAAACGAGGAAACAAATGAATACAAACGATTTTGATTTTGAACTACCAGAAGAACTAATTGCCCAAACCCCATTGGAACAACGTGACGCCTCTAAACTCTTAGTCATTGATCCTGTAACTAGGGAAATGACTGATACCCACTTCGACCACATCATTGATCAGCTTAACCCTGGAGATGCCTTGGTCATGAACAATACGCGCGTGCTTCCTGCCCGCCTCTACGGTGAAAAAACTGATACACACGGCCATGTAGAATTTCTCCTTTTGAAAAATACCCAAGGTGACCAATGGGAAGTTTTGGCCAAACCAGCCAAACGCCTTAAAGTAGGTGCTAAAGTCAGTTTTGGTGATGGTCGCTTGACTGCCACTGTCACTAAGGAACTGGATCACGGCGGACGTATCGTAGAATTTAGCTACGACGGTATCTTCCTTGAGGTTTTGGAAAGCTTAGGCGAGATGCCACTGCCACCTTATATCCATGAAAAATTGGAAGACCGCGATCGTTATCAAACGGTCTATGCCAAGGAAAATGGCTCTGCCGCTGCTCCAACAGCTGGACTCCATTTCACACCTGAGTTACTTCAAAAAATTGAAGCTAAAGGCGTAAAATTGGTCTACCTCACCCTCCACGTTGGACTAGGAACCTTCCGACCTGTTTCTGTCGATAATGTCGACGAGCATGAAATGCACTCAGAATTTTACACCCTCAGCCAAGAAGCGGCCGATACCCTCAATAGTGTCAAAGCTGCTGGAGGTCGCATTGTTGCAGTAGGGACAACCTCAATCCGAACACTGGAAACAATTGGAAATAAATATGATGGCCAACTCCAAGCCGACTCGGGCTGGACCAATATCTTTATCAAACCAGGTTATCAATTCACAGTCGTAGATGCCTTTTCAACCAACTTCCACCTTCCAAAGTCAACCTTGGTGATGTTGGTTTCAGCCTTTGCTGGTCGTGAATTCGTCCTAGAGGCCTACAAACACGCCGTCCAAGAACGCTACCGCTTCTTCAGTTTCGGAGATGCCATGTTCGTAACACGACCTTCGGAAAAATAAATAGTGATGTTGAGACTTCTCTTACAGGGGAAGTCTCTCTTACTGCACATCACATTCAGAAAAAATCCACCAGTTATGAACTGGTGGATTTTTTTGTTTATTTCTCTGCAAATTGACTATTATACAAATCGTAATAGAAACCTTTATCTGCAAGGAGGGATTCATGGTTCCCTTGTTCGATGATTTGTCCATCTTTAAGGACCAAAATCTTGTCTGCTTCTTGGATTGTTGATAAACGGTGAGCGATGACAAAACTTGTTCGACCTTGCATAAGTGTCTTCATGGCTTTTTGAATCAAGAGTTCCAGACGGGTATCAACTGATGAGGTTGCCTCGTCCAAAATCAAGATTTTAGGGTCAGCCAAAAGTGCACGGGCTATGGTCAAAAGTTGCTTTTGTCCCAGTGAAATGTTACTTGATTCCTGGTTTATTTCCATGTTGTAGCCACCAGGCAGCGTACGGATAAAGTGATCCACATTGGCAGCCTTCGCTGCTTCAACAATTTCTTCATCAGTTGCCTCAAGATTACCAAAACGAAGATTTTCCTTGATAGTTCCTTCAAAGAGCCAAGCATCCTGAAGCACCATACCAAACTGTTTACGATAATCTTTACGCGACAAGTTGCGTATATCATGACCATCAACCGAGATAGAACCTGCAGTAACATCATAGAAACGCATGAGAAGATTGATAATAGTTGATTTTCCAGCACCGGTAGGACCGACAATAGCCACCATTTCACCAGGATTAACCTCAAGATTAAAGTCACGAATCAAAGGTTTATCAGCTACATACTGGAAGTCCACATGATTAAAGATAACTTGACCAGTTAAATCTCCTTCAAGCACCTCAGTAGCATCATTAGCCTCGTCTGGTTCATTCATCAGTTGGAAAATACGGTCCAAGGAAGATTTAGCACTCTGCAATTGTCCAGTCAGCTGAGTCAAGTTCTGAATAGGTTGATTAATCTGCCAAACGTACTGAACGAAAGCCTGCATATTACCAATCGTCAAGCGACCAGCCAAGACTTGCAAACCACCTAGGACGGCAACAATTAGATAGGTCAAGTCAGATAAACCATTAAGGAAGGGCATCATGAGGCCTGAAATGAAATTGGCCTTAAAACCTACCTTTTGAAGGTCTTCCGTAATTTCTTTAAAGTCGTCTAATGATCTACCCTCACGCCCAAAAAGTTTAATCACATTGAAACCAGTCAGATTTTCCTGAACAAAACCGTTAAGAGTACCTAGGGCATCAGCCTGCTGCTTAAAGTAAGGTTGAGACTTACTCATAATGAAGCGAGCACCAAAGTAAGAAATCGGAATAGTGATAACAAACACAGCTCCCAACTGAAGATTAAGGTAAAGCACTGTCCCAATAACCAAGGCTAGAGTAAAGATGGCGTTGACAACCTGCAAGAATGACTGCTGCAAGGCATTTGAAACTGTCTCGACGTCACTAGTAAAGCGACCCAAAAGGTCTCCAAATTGTTGCTTATCAAAGTATGACACTGAGGTACGATTGATTTTCTCAATCATCTCATTTCGCATATCCTGAACCGTTGCTTGCACAGCATTGGTCATAAAATAGTTGGAATAGTAAGAAGCCAACTCATAGATGAGACCACGCAAGAGGTAAAAGACCAAAACTAAACCAACGTAGGACACGTTGATATGAGCACCTGCTACCCCCTTAATGATGTCCAGTGTATTTTTAGTCAGTTCCGTAATGGCTAAACCAATGACCACCGGCTCAATAACACTCATGATGACACTAATAATTTTCAGGAAAATAGCTAAGTAAAGTGGGAAACGATAAACCTGCAAGTATGACCAAAGGCGGCCAAAACTTGAGGAATGAGTTGTTTTCTTTTTATTATCCTTCATTTTCACCTCCTTCTAGTCTTCCGTAAGACTCTTTTGATTAAATTGTGAATTAGCAATCTCACGGTAAATCTCATTACTTTCCATGAGCTCTTCGTGACGGCCACGACCAACAATTTCACCCTTATCAAGAACGATAATCTGATCTGCATCCATAATGGTTCCCACACGTTGAGCCACAATCAAGACTGTCGCATCCTGGGTCACTTCTTTTAGACGACGGCGCAAGGTCGCATCAGTCTTGTAGTCCAAGGCAGAGAAGGAATCATCAAAGATGTAAAGGTCAGGACGTTTAACCACAGCACGTGCAATTGACAAACGCTGCTTCTGTCCACCAGAAAGGTTGCTACCACCCTCAGCCAAGTGAGAATCATAGCGTTCTTCCTTACTTTCGATAAATTCCTTGGCTTGAGCCACATCAGTGGCTTGATTCAATTCTTCATGACTGGCATTTTCCTTACCATAACGGATATTTTCACCGATAGTCCCTGTAAAGAGTAGGGCTTTTTGTGGGATAAAGCCAATCTTACGACGAAGAGCCTTAAGATTGTAGTCACGGACATCTACACCATCAACAAGAATGCGTCCAAGTGTTACATCATAAAAGCGTGGAATCAACTGTACAAGTGATGATTTTCCTGAACCCGTAGATCCGATAAAGGCAATGGTTTCACCTGGTCTAGCTTTGAAAGAAATGTTGTGTAGGACAGGACTTTCAGTTTCACCGGGATAGGCAAAGGTCACATTGTCAAATTCCAAATATCCCCTAGTCTCGGTTTCTGTCACGCCATCTTCATTTGGATTGATAGAAATCGGCATATCCATAATTTCCTGCAGACGTTCACTAGATACCGCTGTACGAGGATACATGGTAAAGAGATTAGCTAGAAAGAGGAAGGATAATAGTGCATGGAAACTGTACTCAATGAAGGCAACCAAGTCCCCGATTGCCAGAGTTCCAGAACCTAATGGATTTAGGGCAAACCAAACAATAGCCACAATCATAGCGATGATGATTTGTACAAAAAGTGGCTCTGTTAAACCAGTCAATTTAAAGAGCTTGCTTGAATTATCTGCATAGACAGCATTTTCAGAGGCAAACTTCTTCTCTTGGAAATCTTCTCTAGCGAAAGCACGGATGACACGAAGTCCAGTCAGATTTTCACGAGCATACTGGTTAATCTTGTCGAGAGTTGCCTGTTGTTTTTCAGAAAGCGGACGCGTTTTTACCGCCACATACCAGACAACTACAGCTAGTAAAGGCAAGGAGATTGCCACAATCCAAGCCAAAGATGGACTTGTCGTCAAAATCAAAAAGACACTGGAAACCATCATCAAAGGAGTGATAACACCCAACTTGAGGACTTGATCTGCAAACTGCATGAGAACAAAAGCATCCGACGTGATACGAGTCACCAAAGAAGATACCCCAATTTGTTCGTACTCATGGTGTGAATACTCCTGAAGTTTGGCGTAGATATCATTACGCATGACCTGCACCATAGTAGTCGTCAACTTACCAACCGCATAGACCAAAAGCACACGACCAACAATACCAGTTAAGACCACACCAAACATGACCCAAGCATAGGTATAAAGCTTGTCAGCATCCCCACGGTTAATTCCCTCATCAATCATTCTGGCGAGAACCGTCGGCAGACCCAGGTTAGCAATAACAAATAAAATAGCTGCCGTAAAATTCATCGCTAGCCACTTAGGGTAACGCCTGAGATAAGACCAAATATAAGCCATAAATTCCCCCTTTTTCTTCTTCATTTAGCTATACTTTTAGGTTCACAAGAATCGGATACTAACTTTCAATACCTTAAAAAGCACATAAAAAGGGCGTGACAAGCACGCAAATTACCTACATTCTAACAAATGAAAATATTAAAAGCAATAGAAAAAAGCAGGGCTTACACCCTGGTTTTCTTTATTAAGCGACTTGAGTCGTTACCTTATTATTTTAAGAGTACCTGAAGCAGACTGATTCTAATTACTGATATTGCTGAATTTATTTAATGAATTTACATTTTGACAATTTTTTGGAAGGATACTAAAGAATATTTGATTGTAAAATATTTTGAGTGATCTTTCCAGAATCCCGATTACATCATTATGATACCAAAGACTATAAGCATTTTAAGTCACTGATTTATCAGTGTGACCTAGTCTATGTGAAACATATAGGGGACATATCTTAGGAACATTAAGAAGATAATATGAATGACTATAACTCAAGCCTTTTCTAGGATTCCTTTAAACATCCACAATCTCAGCCTGTCGTTTAATAATACGGCAAATAATTGATTTAAATAAGGGATTGCCAAATCGAGCTAAAACATAATCATCTTCGTCATTTTACACTTGAACTCACGCCAATTAGTTAATACTTCTAAAGTTACATCGTCTAAATCAATTTTACGCAATCCAGCAACCATCTTTGCTTGCTACTTAGAATACTAATTTCCATATTCAACTTTTTAAAGTGTTTCATAGGCGTTGAGAAGCTTTTTATAAGGTTTATAGCCATCCCAATTACACTCAATATATGATATTTATTATAATAAATTAAGAATTCAATTTTCAGTTTAGTTTCCTGAAGAGATTATATATTTTTGTATTTTTACCAAGAATAAATTAGTATAATTTTATTTCAATTAAATTACATATACTTCCTTTAGTTCAATGTGCACATATTCCTTTCATAGATAAAGTAAAAAAACTGATGAATCATTCGATTCATCAGTTTTAAGGAAGATATGTTCATTGCAAACAAATCGTATCAATTAGAAAGATTAATCTTCTTTCTTCTTACGAGCTACAAGACCAAATCCACTCAATACTCCGAGAAGTCCAAGTGCTGCTAGGCTAGCATTATCTTCTGTACCTGTATTTGGAAGTTCACGTTTGCCATCCATATATTGAGGTGTAGAAGGTGATGCTGGTTGAGCTGCAGTTGTTGGAGTTCCATTATTATCTCCATTATCTGTAGGTCTTACAGGTTGTGGTACTGGAACATAGTTGATTGGTGTATCTTCTGTTGGGTTTTCAGGTGTTGGTGGAACATATCCTTTACTTGGATCGTTTGGATCTACTGGTTTCAGTGGGTTTCCATTTGAATCTTTTGGAGTTGTTCCTGGCACTTGAGGAATCACTGTTGTTGGTGTTCCTGGTTTTGTTGGATCTGTTGGATCGTTTGGATATTGAGGTTTATCAAGTTTTGGTTCCTCGAATCCTTCTGGTACTTTTGGTACCCATGAACCAAGTTTAGTGTAGACAACTTCGATATTTTCATCTTTAGAGTCTACCGTTAATCCTGTTGTAGCTGCTACTTCTTTTTGTTTAGCATCTTTCAGGATGTAGCCTTGAACTACTGGTGATTCAACTTTATCGAATGTTGTATCTCCATCTTTAGCTGTCCAGTTGCCGTAAGTGATTTCACCTGTTACAGAATTAATCTTACCTTCACGAGTGAATGTAACTTTATCTGTTACTTTCTGAGCTACTTCCTCACCTTTTTCGTTAACGGATGTGATTGTACGGTTCACGTGGCGAGTTGTATCAATCTGTTTAATGAGATCTTCTGTCCATTTTGGTCCATCAGGGTTGTTAGGATCGATTGGATCACCTGGTTTTGGTTTATTTGGATCATTTGGATTTTCTGGATCTACTGGTTTGATTGGTTCAACGTGTGGTTTAACCGTTACTACAAAGCTTTGATCTACTTTCGTATCTTTATCGAAGTTCTTATCTGTAGCTGTTGTGAATCCATCAGTTACGAGGTCATACCCTAGAGCTTTAAGTTCAGCAAGCTTAGCTACTGTTGAGTAATCAATTGGTTCTCCAGATTTACCTTCTAGGTTATCTGTGTGAAGTACTGTTCCTGTTCCTTCTACAACATAAGTTACTGTTGCTTTTTGCTTATCTGCTGTATAGGTGATCGTTGTATCTTTCCCAATATCAGAAGGTGTTGGTGGAATATAGCCCTTAGTATGATCATCGGGATCAACTGGCACCAAAGGAGTCCCCATATGGTCTTTAGGTGTATAGCCAGGAAGAAAATCAATAACCGGGTAACCAGGCACAGATGAATCAGCAATCTTAGTAGGGTCAATAGGATCATTGGGATAAATAATTGATTTTGTCGAGCCATCAGGATTAGAGACGACCCAGTTGCCGAGCTTTCTGTAAACATACTTAACATCAGAGGTTTGTGGAATATATGGATTTTTAATTGCGACTGTCGTATAACCTACTTGATACTTTATCACAGGATCTGAGGGCTTTATATTTGTATATGTCTTGATAACTTTTCCATCTTGAGCAATTGAAGCAGACATTGTTCCATCTGAACCAGTCTGAGTGTAAGTAACAACTATTCCATCATGAAAGTCTTTAACATAACTAGCACCAATCTCTCCGAATGGTGACATAACGCCATTTGAATTAGAAGGTGCAGTAGCATAGTAACCATTTATAAGTATGGGACTCGTCGTATATTTTTGGCCAACTAACCCTTTTTGTGTATAAGGAACAACCGGATTACCATTACTGTCGGTGATTTGCTTGCCATCTTTATCAACAAAATAGGTTGTTTGTGTGATCAATTTGGGTACCATATAGGATAGTTTATTGTAGTAGCCAGTATCATATTTACTAACAATATATTTAACAGCAAGAGGATCTCTTAAACTTTCAACCATCGCATAATAAGTATCATTATAGTAGGTAGTGCTATCAAATACAGTAGATGGTACCTTAGTATTTTGATTTAAAGTGTATTGTTTAAAAACTTTATTTGATGGCGATAATTCCGTTACATAAACAATTCCATCGCCCGTTCGATTAGTTGAAAGAACAATCTGGTTTCCATAATATGTTTGCACCCATTCATAACTGTAATGAGATTTATCTGGATCAATCCACATTCCAGATGGATAATCTGGATCACTAACTGAGAAACCCGTATTGGTAACTGAACCTGACAATACCTTTCTATCGTAGTTTTGAGCAAACTTAGTTGTATCTATTGCACTTCTTTTGACTCTTCGTCTTTGGTTAATAGAATCTGTATTCTCTCTATTACCACGCTTGTTATTATCCACTGTTTCCACAGAATTTGCATACTTTGCATTTGTCTTAACTGCAGTGCCGGCGGTACCTGGAGTACCATTAGTTGTATAAATTTCAGTTGGTCTTAATTTCTTTTCAGCAGTATTTGATTCAGTTACAGCTGTGCTCAAAGCTGATACAGTTTCTGCTTGTGCATCTACATCGGCTTGACTAGCATCTGTATTCGCTAGAGTTGCTTTAGTTGCTGCCTTTGTAGCTGCAACTTCTGATTTCACTTCTGTAGCTTTTTCAGTTTCTGGATTCACAGTTTCTGGCTTCATAGTCTCTGAATTCACAGTCTCTGGATTCACAGTTTCTGGCTTCACAGTCTCTGGATTCACAGTTTCTGGCTTTATAGTCTCTGGACTCACAGTTTCTGGCTTCACAGTTTCTACTGTTTCTGCTTTAGGCTCAGCCTTTTCCGTCTCCTTGTCACCTTGACTAGAAGCAGATGTTGTAATAGCTGTTTCAGCTGATTGTACTTCCGTCGCTGATACTACGCCATTACCTAAGAACATTAAACCAACAGCAATTGCTACTGATGCTGCTCCAAAGCTGAACTTACGAATACCGTAACGAATGTACTTCTCTGTTCGAAAATCTTGTTGTTTCCCTCGCATATGAGTAATAACCCCCTTATAAATTGTTTTATTTTTCAAAATACTTAATTTTTAAAAAAAAAACGATAATTTTAACATTTAATGTAACAATGTTTTTATGCCGAAACTATATACTTTGAAAATAATTTAATCGTATCACACTTCCGTATTATAAGCAAATTTTCCATTTAAAATTTAGACTATAATAACTAAATTTTATTTTTCAAAAATTATTTATAGTAGTAATTATATTTTTGTTTTTAAGTATCTACCTTTTTTTGTAATATTAAAATAATTTTTACCATTTTATAAAAAGTTAGCCAACTCATTTTCAGAAAACATTTGTAAATTTCAAAAAACCAATGATTTTTACATCATTGTTTTTCTATTATATTCGTTTATCAGAAAGATTTAATTAATCTTCCTTCTTACGAGCTACAAGACCAAATCCACTCAATACTCCAAGAAGTCCAAGTGCTGCTAGGCTAGCATTGTCTTCTGTACCTGTATTTGGCAACTCTTTTTGACCTTCAACATCTTTTGGTGTTGCTGGTTGACTTGGTTCAACCGGTCTTGGAGTCGGCATTTCAACATTTTTGAAGATATGTTTGATATTTCCATTTGGATCAGTCACAGTCTTCACATATTCGTAACCTGAAACTGTTCCCGGTTCTTTAGAGCCTGGTTCAGTTGGTTTCAATGGATTTCCATTGTCATCAGCCCAAGTAGTTGTACTTTGCTTACCTGGAGTTGGTTGAGGAAAAGGTGAAGGTTGTTGGAGCTGGTGTTGAAACTTTCTCATAAACGTGTTCGATGTCGCCATTTGGAAGGGTCTTAGTTTCTACAAAGCGGTAGCCTGGGATATCTTTCTTAGGTTGTTCGCCGTCTTCTGTTGGATAGTTTGGAATTTCGTTACCATCTTTATCCTTATAACTTGCCTTAACTTTTTCGTAGACGTGCTCTGTATCTCCGTTTGGAAGTGTCTTAGTTTCTACAAAGCGGTAACCTGGAATATCTTTCTTAGGAGTTGTACCTTCCTTAGTAGTTGTTCCTGGAATTACATTGCCATCTTTATCTTTGTAAGTTGTTATGACTTTTTCATAGATATGTCTTGTATTTCCTTTTTCGTCTACTTCAGTTTTAACAATCTTGTATCCTGGGATATCTTTAGTAGGTTTAGTTCCATCTTCTGTTGGTGAAAGTGAGTTACCCTCTTTATCAACGAATGAAGTATCAGGATGAACTTTTGGTGTGTAAGTAGCTGTTACTGGCATTCCGTTCTTACCTACACGTTTAACTGTTACTCCTGTTGCTTTACCTACGAAGTCAGGTTCTGGTGTGAAGGTTACTTTACTGTTTTCATCGATTGTATATATACCTTCGTCTGGTACTTTCTTCTCAGTTGTTCTATCGTCAAATGTTCGTTTAACAGTTTCATCAATTGGTACATTTGGATTTCCTAGGATGAAGACTGGTGTCCCTGTTTGTGGTTGTCCTTTAGGCCCTTCAGATTCTGCAGGTGTTCCTTCTGGTGTTACTGGTGTAACTGTTGGTGTGTATGTTCTGGTATAGTAAATTTGTAACACTCTCCTACCTAATAAGTTAAACTATTCATTAGAATAGGAGACATAACATGAAACACTATCCAGACGAAACACGACAAAAAATTGTTCGACTACACATTCAAGACGGACGAACATTAAAAAGCTTAGCTTGCTGAGCATAGCCAATTTATGCATCAAGATTCCCAATGTATCTAAAAACGCCAAATATAAGGTTTTATCCAAACTCATTATATAGCAAGAAATCTTCATTGTTCCTATTGGTTCTTTTAAAAGTGTGGCCAATTCGGGGCAAAATTTAAAGTTTAGTTTGCCACAAATAATAATTGTCATTTTATAATATTCCTACTTGGTTGTTTTTTATAGGTAAAGAAAAAAGATAAAATGACATTCATAAATTTTTAAAACCATAAGAATAGACAACCAATCATTAATAAATGAATAAGAAGGCGGATACAATGGTGAGTATAATTAATTTTCTTTCCACTTTTCTTTCTATCAGAGAAAAAGCTAACCGAAATTAATAACAAAATCATTGATATCAATAGCTTTAGAACAATATTCGAATAAGATAATCCAAACAACGCTGAGAAACATAAAATAAAAACTAAGACCACTGAAACAGTTGATACTCCCAGCTTCTTCTTATGTCCAAAGTAAGTTGAAAGCAATAAAATAATAGAATAAGTAAAAATAACGTAATTCATTGATTCGCCTCTATTGTTATATAATAATTCTAATATTATTTGATAATATATATATTACCACAATTAGAGATAAAATGAAAAACACATCCCAAATATATGTTTTAAAACTGTTTCTCCTAACTACTTCCTTAAAAGCCAAATTCTTTCTCATTCCAAAATAGTAAATCAGCACAAAATTAATGAAAAATAACTTCGTTGATTTATCAAAAAGAGTATATGTGACACCCCAATAAAAATTACTAGTACTATTAAAAACCTTTTCAACACATTAAGTGATACACTAATAATAAATAGAATTAATGACAGGAGATTATTATGTTTTTAGCTATTAAAGAGATGCTACATGAAAAATTGCGTTATAGCCTAATAGTGGCACTTATATTTTTAGTAAGTTATCTTTTGATTATTCTTACTGGTTTAGCCACTGGTTTAGCTAACCTAAACAAAGCGGCAATTAACGAGTGGGATGCTTCAAGTATTGTCTTAAATAGTGATTCTGAAGGACGTTTACAACAATCTTTTCTTTCACAGGATCAGGTTGCTAGTTTACCCAATAATGGTACCAGAATTTCACAGTATAGTACACTTGTAAAATCAGAAAATGGATTAAAAGAGAATACTCAATTAGTAGCTCTTGATTCCAAATCGTTCATATTTAAAAAATTGAAAATAACAAGTGGTAGTAAAAATGTCCGAAACAATGCCGGCGTCGTATCGGATAAATTCAAACGTGATGGATTCAAAATCGGTGACCACTTGTTAGTTGCTAATTCATCATTGAGGATTAAAATTACAGGTTTTACACCCAGGGCAACTTTAAGTGCTCTTCCCGTGGTTTATATTTCACCAGACACTATTCAATCACTGAATAAAGGTGTAACAAATGCTGTGGTATTCAAGAATACGTTAAATAATTCAAAAATACCAAAAGGGACTATTCAGTTAAGCATTGACTCATTTATTAATAAATTACCCGGATATAGTGCACAACAACTCACATTCAACTTCATGATTGGTTTTTTGTATATTATTATTCTAATTGTTATTTCAATTTTCTTGTATATTCTGACCGTTCAAAAATTACCTAACTTAGGTGTCTTGAAGGCGCAAGGAGTCTCAACGCAATATCTTGTTTTGAGTACGTTATTTCAATCATTTATTATGTCAGTTATTGGCGTTATTATAGCCATTATATTAGGTGAAATAACAGCTATTACGTTACCCAGCGAGGTACCCATTGTCATCGATAAAAGTAATATTATTGTAACTGGAATCGGTATTATTATTATGTCCTTGTTGGGTGCGTTGATACCAATTCGCCAAATTGCCAAAGTTGATCCTTACAAAATTATTGGAGGTTAATTTCATGTCAAATCTCATTTTCGACTCAGTCACAAAAATTTTTGGTGAGGGGGGTAGTAAGTACGTAGCACTAGAAAATATTAATTTCGAAGCAGAAAGCGGTCAGCTTATTTTAGTTGTAGGGCCATCAGGATCAGGAAAAACTACATTTTTGACTATAGCAGGCGGACTACAGACACCAACTAATGGTGACGTAAAAATAAATGACAGTACAATTAACAGTTTGTCCAAAAAACAACAAACAAAATTAAGATTGGAAAAAATAGGATTTATTTTACAATCTTATAACTTAGTCCCATTTTTAACGGTCGAAGAACAGTTTAAATTCGTAGATAAACTAAAAAAACAAAATTTGACTGAACAAAAATTGCATGAGCTTCTTTCTGATTTAGGACTTTTAGAACTGCTAAAAAAATATCCTAATCAACTTTCTGGTGGACAAAAGCAGCGTGTGGCAATTGCTAGAGCATTATACACTGATCCTGACTATATTTTAGCAGATGAACCCACAGCCGCATTAGATACAGATAGATCCATGAAAGTAATCGAGTTACTCAGAGATTTAGCGCACAAAAGAAATAAAATTATTATTGTAGTTACTCATGACTTAAGGTTAAAAGATATGGCAGACAAAGTTTATCAGATAATTGACGGTAAAATGACAATCCTGGAGAAGTAATTTAATTTATGACTAAAAATCAGCAAAAATATAATTATGACTAAGGAATATATTATTAACTAACCCTTAATAAAGCAATTCATGCTCAGCATTGTAATCCATCTAAACTGATACTTCATTCAGATCTAGGTGTACAATTCACCTCACTAGAATTTACGAGATTTTGTTCATCATTGGGCATTTCTCAAAGTATGAGTCGTGCGGGTACTCCGTATGATAATGCTCCAATGGAACGTTATTACAATACATTAAAAGCTGAAGAAGTTTATCAACATCGGTATGATACCATCGAGGAACTGGACCAAGCTATAAACGACTTTGCCTATGTTTGGTATAATCAAATTAGACCTCATTCTTATAATAACCACCTAACACCTCTAGAAAAACGATTGAAATAATTTTATTTAGTCAATGGTGTTACAAAAATGCTTGACCAGGACAGAACCACTACCACGATAACTTAATTCCACTCTATCACCCTCCTATAACTATAATAAAAGTTAGGATTTTATCTAAGCATTATTTATGATTATTTTAACACAAGACAATATTTATAATTCAGTTTGATGAAGAAAAATAATTATTTCAGAATCTTCTCTTTGATACTTTTAATTGACAATGACAAAACTATCATATAAAAAGAAGTGGCAGAAATACACTGATTTCCTCTTTTCATTGTTGCAAATTAGTTTACTTCGCAATCTAATCCTTGATGGTTATAAACGGCTCTATAATTTCTGTAGTGGGTAAATCCACCATGGAAATTATGGAGCCTTTTTGAGTATATACAAAAAGTCCCATATGACCTATAATAAAAAGTGCTCAAACTATCATTTTAGAAAGACTCATATGGAACAACTAAATCTTATCACAAATTTTCTCAGAATTAAAGACAAAAATATCACTATCACTGATGAATATGATATGGGAACTCACTTAGAACTCCACGGTCACTTGGATCACACAGCCCCTAAATGCCCAAAATGCAAGGGACAAATGGCTAAGTACGACTACCAGAAAACTTCTAAAATCCCCTACTTAGAAACTGCTGGCTACCCTTTACTTATCCGTCTTCGAAAGCGTCGTTTCAAGTGTAAAGATTGCGGAAAAATGGCGGTCGCTGAAACTCCTCTTGTCAAGAAGAACCACCAAATCTCTGTCGCTGTTAACCAGAAAATCGCACAATTACTCATCGAAAATCAAGCAATGAAACATATTGCACACAGGCTATCAATTTCAACATCGTCAGTTATGAGAAAGCTCAATGAGTTCAAGTTTGAAACGGATTGGAATACCCTACCTGAGGTGATGAGTTGGGACGAGTATGCCTTCAAGAAGGGGAAAATGAGCTTCATCGCTCAAGATTTCGACTCCCTAAATGTCATCGCCATTCTCGACGGAAGAACCCAAGCAACCATCCGAAACCACTTTCTACGCTATCCTAGAAAAGTTAAAAATCGGGTCAAAGTGATTACCATGGATATGTTTAGTCCCTATTATCAACTTGCTAAACAGCTTTTTCCGAATGCAAAAATTGTACTCGATCGCTTTCATATCGTGCAACACCTTAGTCGTGCTATGAACCGTGTCCGTATTCAAATTATGAATCAATTCGACAGAAAATCGCAGGAATACCGAGCCTTGAAACGTTACTGGAAATTGATACAACAAGATAGCCGTAAACTCAGCGATAAACGATTTTATCGCCCTATGTTTCGAATGCATTTGACTAACAAGGAAATACTCGAAAAACTCCTATCCTACTCAGATGAACTCAGACAGCACTATGAACTCTATCAGCTTCTCTTATTTCATTTCCAAGAGAAAAACTCAGATCATTTCTTCAGTCTCATCGAACAGGAAATAGCCACTGTTAATCCTATTTTCCAGACGGTATTGAAGACATTTTTAAAGGATAAAGACAAGGTTTTAAACGCCATGGAATTGCCTTATTCCTACGCCAAACTGGAAGCTACCAATAATCTCATCAAAGTCATTATGAGAAATGCCTTTGGTTTCAGGAACTTTGAAAACTTTAAAAAACGGATTTTGATTGCATAGAACAGTGAAAAGGGCTGGGGAGAGCCCTTTTCAGCTTATCTCCTAAAAACAAGAAAGAGATAAAGAAAGAGAGAGCGAAGTTCGTCCTCTCTAGGTGTTAGCTTTTCATCTACCCACTACAGTTGACAAAGAGCCTTATCGCGGGTTATTTCATGGCTTTTACTTACTCTTTGGATGACTTTGCTGTAACCTTTTTCGTAACAGGAAATGGCTATTCAAATCTTTCGGTTGAAATCTACTCAAGGGCTCGACAAGGTATTTCTTTGGAAATCAATGCCTTGTCAGCGGTTGTGTTCCTTTTCTCTATCTTGTTGGTAGTGGGTTATTATTTCCTTTCACGTGAAAAGGAGGCCAACTAATGAAACGACTGTATTCATTTTTTGTAGGTATTGTAGCTATTATTCTTGTTTTATGGGGAATCAGCTACAAGTTAGAAGATAATTCGACACAAGGAACGATAGATAAATTGGTTATCTATAATTGGGGCGATTATATTGATCCTGAATTACTAGATGAATTTACTGCCGAGACAGGAATTCAGGTTGATTATCAGACTTTTGATTCCAATGAGTCCATGTACACAAAGATCAAGCAGGGGGGAACAATCTACGATTTAGCAGTTCCATCAGAATATATGATTTCCAAAATGACGGAAGAAAATATGCTGGTTAAGCTCGATAAGTCTAAAATCGAAGGTTTGGAGAACATTGACCCTCAATTTATGGGATTGAGCTTTGATAAGAATAATGACTATTCTATCCCCTACTTCTGGGGAACCTTGGGGATTGTGTACAATGATACTATGGTTGAAAATCCTCCTCAAGAGTGGGAAGACCTATGGTCCGACGAATACCGTGATAACATCATGTTAATTGATGGCGTGCGTGAGGTTATGGGCTTTGGTCTACAATCCCTAGGTTATAGCCTGAATTCTAAAAATCCTGTAGAGATTGAAGAAGCAGCTGAACATCTCTACAACCTGACACCAAATATCAAGGCTATTGTTGCTGACGAAATAAAGGGCTATATGATACAAGATGCAGCAGCCATTGCGGTGTCTTTCTCAGGTGAAGCCAGTGAAATGTTGGATGGAAATGAACATCTTCACTATGTCGTGCCATCGAAAGGATCGAATCTTTGGTTTGATAACATGGTAATTCCCAAATCAGCTAAAAACATTGATGGCGCCTATGCTTTTATGAGTTTCATGCTCCGTCCTGAAAATGCATTGCGTAATGCAGAATACGTGGGTTATTCCACTCCAATTCCTGCAGCCAAGGCTATGTTGGATGAAGAAACACAAAGTGATGAAGCTTTCTATCCTTCTGAGGAAACGATGAAGCAGATGGAAGTTTATGATAATTTAGGAAAAGAACTACTTGGTACTTACAATGATTTGTACCTCCAATTTAAAATGTATCGTAAATAATTTGATTGGACAGGTAGCAACATAAATATAAGAATGGGAGTGAGGTTCTTTACTAAGTACTTATTGCTCCCATTTTTTTGGCGTGTATACCATAGAAATAATGGAAAGGAAGTTCCAATGGAAAATCACCGGAAAGAAGTTAGTTTTATTTCGCAATCAATCATCTATTCGGTTCTGCTTGGTATTATAGTTGGTATTGCTGCTGGTTTAGTGGTTGTTGTATTTCGCTTAGCCATTGAAAAACTATTTGGTGTTTTTTCACACCTCTATCCTCTGGCAACAGACAATCCAATCTATTTACTTCTTATTGGGGGGCTTTATCTGGTTATAGCTTTACTTGTTGGCCACTTGATTAAGTACGAACCCAATGCAAAAGGTTCCGGAATTCCTCAAGTTGAAGCGGAACTAAAAGGATTGATGGATTTAAGTTGGTGGTCAGTTCTTTGGAAAAAATTTATCGGTGGCGTTTTATCCATTGCATCGGGCTTAATGCTGGGTCGAGAAGGTCCCAGTATTCAACTAGGTGCTCTAACAGCTAAAGGTGTATCAGTTCTTCTTAAATCCAGTGAAATGGAAAGAAGGAGTTTAATTGCTAGTGGTGCCGCGGCTGGTTTGGCAGCGGCTTTCAATGCCCCAATAGCTGGACTTTTATTTGTTGTAGAGGAAGTCTATCATCAGTTTTCGCGGCTGGTTTGGGTCTCAGCCTTAGCTGCTAGTATCACTGCAAACTTTATTTCCTTACATGTTTTTGGATTAACACCTGTTTTGCACATGCCGGAAGATTTGCAGCTACTATCTCTTGACCAATATTGGATCTATATCTTACTTGGTATTTTCCTTGGGCTTGCTGGATATGTATATGAAGTTGTTATCCTCAACATACAAGTTTTCTATACCATGCTTGCAAAAATCATTCCTCTCCCAGCTCCGTATTATAGTGTATTTGCCTTTTTGTTCATCATGCCGATTGGTTATTATTTCCCTAATCTATTGGGTGGCGGGCATCATTTGATTTTAGAGCTTCCACATCTGGATCAAGGGCTACTGACATTAGCAATCTTGATTTTAATACGATTTGTATGGAGTATGATTTCTTATGGTTCTGGTCTACCAGGGGGGATCTTTTTGCCTATATTAACCTTAGGAAGTCTCCTTGGTCTATTTGTTGCACGGTTCTTCCTTGATATTGGTTTCATCAGTCAGGACCAGATGCTATTGTTTATTGTATTGGGGATGGCAGGCTTCTTTTCAGCGATTTCCAAAGCCCCTCTAACTGCTATTATTCTAGTAACTGAAATGGTAGGAAGTTTGAATCAATTGATGGTCATTGGGTTGGTGGTTTTGAGTTCCTATGTGATAATGGACATCTTAGGTGGCGCGCCTGTCTACGAAGCGATGTTGGAAAAAATTCTGCCAGAAGAAGTAGAACAGCAAGAACATATGACCTTAATAGAGGTTGTTGTCAACGAAACTTTGGATCAAACCTTTGTAAGTGAGTTACGTTTGCCGGATTCATGCTTGATTACCAGCCAAATTCATCACGGAAAGTCTAGGATTGTGAAAGGAAACAGCCAACTTTTTATGGGTGATTCCTTGCTCGTTGCAGTTCCAATTTCACAAATTCATGCCGTTCATAAGATATTTGAGGGAGATTAGCATTTTTTTAGATTGTCTTAACAAAGAGATGAGAAAAGTCCCAATATTATAATGTTTCTGTTGTCTGGTCAACTTTCTCAATTCTGGAATGATTACATCGGGAACAAAACTCCGAGGTAGCAGACCAATCCGCATTTATTTGGCAATCCAGTAAGCATCTTGCTTGTCAGTTTTCTGACCTGTAATGGCCTTCATGTGGGCTGGTTGAGCAAGTATTACCTCGAAGTCATCACATAGAGCATGCCAGACAGGTCACCAATAGACACCTGTGCTTTCCATACCAACAGCTTCCACATGAAATTGACTGAGAAAATCGTGGTAAGCACGTAGACCTTTAGTCGTTGTATCAAATGTAGCTAAGTAACACTTTGGACAAGTTGAGGGGAATACAAACGACAATGTCGACTTGATCTACACATGATTATCTATGACAATTCCTTCCTTCTTAAAATTAGAGAGCCTATCTACTGAATTTTAGTCATATTCTTGAGCGCATATTGTAGTTCTTATCAGTAGGGTGGAGTAGTTTTGTCATCATAATTAACATTAATAATGCACCAACAACAAGGCACTCATTAGGTATATAATCTTAGTGAGGGCTTTATGCTTATTTTCATTAAGGACGGAGCCATCATGAATGTCTTGCTCACTCCCTTTTTAGTGTGCATTATCTGTATCTATGGTTATAGATATTATTGATAGCTAGTTATAATTTGAAGAAATAACTGAATTTTCAGAATATACTTGCGATGCCGACAATTTTATGTTTTAATATATTTATTGGTTTTGCCAATAATGAAGGAGAAAAACTAGGAGGAAAAGTTATGAAAAAGAAAGAAACTTTCTCACTTCGGAAGTATAAAATTGGAACTGTGTCTGTTCTTTTGGGTGCAGTTTTTTTGTTTGCAGGTGCACCATCGGTAGCTGCAGATGAATTGACAAGCCTTGTAGAGACTAAGGTGGAAGCAACTGTTCCTGACGCAATCGTCAGCGAATCAGCCTCAGAAAGTCCCGTAGCCGAGGAGTTGGTTGACACTTCTGTGGAGGCTACCTCAACTGATGTAACCACTACAGATAATGTAGAGGAAACACTTGGCTCAGAAGCTCTTGAAAACATCACAAATACAGAAGTAGAAGCGACTCAACCAGCTGTAGAAACTCCAGCTATTTCAGAGAAAAAAGTAGAAGAAGAGGAGAAGCTTTCCGTAGCAGATGAGACTACTGCTATTACTAATCAGGAAGAAGCGAAACCACAAAACATTGATAGTAATACAATCATTACAGTACCTAAAGTTTGGGATAGTGGTTACAAGGGCGAAGGAACAGTAGTTGCAATCATAGATTCCGGTCTTGACGTTGACCACGATGTATTGCATATTTCAGATCTCTCAACCGCAAAATATAAATCAGAAAAAGAGATAGAAGCAGCTAAAGAAGTAGCAGGAATTTCCTACGGTGAATGGTTTAACGATAAGGTTGTATTTGGTTATAACTATGTTGATGTGAATACTGTCTTGAAAGAAGAAGACAAACGCTCACACGGTATGCACGTAACGAGTATTGCCACAGGAAATCCGACACAACCAGTCGCTGGACAATTAATGTATGGTGTAGCTCCTGAAGCGCAAGTCATGTTTATGCGTGTATTCTCAGACCTCAAAGCTACAACAGGCGCAGCATTGTATGTAAAGGCGATTGAAGATGCTGTAAAATTAGGTGCAGATAGCATCAACCTCAGCCTGGGAGGAGCTAACGGCTCTGTTGTTAACATGAATGAAAATGTGACTGCAGCAATCGAGGCTGCTCGTCGTGCAGGGGTTTCTGTTGTTATTGCAGCTGGTAATGATGGAACATTTGGTTCAGGTCATTCTAATCCGTCAGCCGATTATCCAGATTATGGCTTGGTCGGTGCACCTTCAACAGCTCGCGATGCAATTTCTGTCGCTTCTTACAATAACACAACGGTTGGTAGTAAAGTAATCAATATCATTGGCTTAGAAAACAATGCTGACTTGAATTACGGTAAGAGTTCGTTTGATAATCCAGAGAAAAGTCCGGTACCATTTGAAATCGGGAAAGAATATGAATATGTTTATGCGGGAATCGGTCAAGCTTCGGATTTTGATGGTCTAGATTTGACTGGAAAACTTGCACTTATTAAACGAGGAACCATCAGTTTCTCAGAAAAAATAGCCAATGCAACAGCTGCAGGTGCAGTAGGGGTGGTCATTTTCAATAGCCGTCCAGATGAAGCCAATGTAAGCATGCAACTTGATGATACAGCTATTGCAATTCCATCTGTCTTCATTCCATTGGAATTTGGTGAAGCTTTGGCAGCTAACTCATATAAGATTGCGTTCAATAACGAAACAGACATTCGTCCTAACCCAGAAGCAGGTCTTCTTTCAGATTTTTCAAGTTGGGGTCTATCAGCGGATGGCGAGCTAAAACCAGACTTAGCTGCTCCAGGTGGTGCTATTTATGCAGCCATCAATGATAATGACTATGCCAATATGCAGGGAACAAGTATGGCTTCACCACACGTAGCAGGAGCAGCCGTACTAGTAAAACAATATTTACAGGCAACTTACCCTACTAAGTCCCCTCAAGAAATCGAAGCCTTAGTAAAACACTTGCTTATGTCTACTGCTAAAGCACATGTGAACAAAGAAACAACAGCCTACACTTCCCCTCGCCAACAAGGTGCAGGTATCATCGATACTGCAGCAGCGATTTCTACAGGTTTATATTTGACTGGCGAAGACGGTTATGGCAGCATTACTTTGGGAAATGTTGAAGATACATTCAGCTTTACGGTCACACTTCATAACATTACAAACGAAGATAAGACTTTAAACTACTCAACGCAATTAACAACTGATACTGTCCAAAACGGATTGATCACCTTGGCTCCGCGTCTATTAGCTGAGATTCCTGGCGGTAAGGTGACTGTGCAAGCCAATTCAAGTACAACTGTTACAATTAATGTCGATGCATCAAGCTTTGCAGAAGAATTGACAGGTTTAATGAAAAACGGTTACTATCTTGAAGGTTTTGTTCGATTTACAGATGTAGCCGATGGCGGTGATATTGTCAGCATTCCATACATTGGTTTCCGTGGGGAATTCCAAAATCTAGCCGTTCTAGAAGAGCCGATTTACAATCTTATTGCCGATGGTAAGGGGGGCTTCTACTTTGAACCTGTTACAGCACAACCAGATAGTGTTGACATCAGCCATCACTACACAGGTCTTGTTACAGGAAGTACGGAGTTAATCTATTCTACAGACAAACGATCTGACTTTGCGATCAAGAAGACTCTAGGTACATTTAAAAATGAAGCAGGATACTTTGTTTTAGAGCTTGATGAGTCTGGTAAACCTCATTTAGCTATCTCGCCAAATGGGGATGACAACCAAGATTCGCTCGCTTTCAAAGGTGTCTTCTTGAGAAATTATACGGATTTAGTCGCAAGCGTCTATGCTGCAGATGATACTGAGCGAACAAATCCACTTTGGGAAAGTCAACCACAGTCAGGCAATAAGAACTTCTATAGTGGTGATCCTAAAAATCCAAAATCAAGCATTATTTACCCTACTGAATGGAATGGGACAGACAGCGAGGGAAATGCTTTAGCAGATGGTAAGTATCAATACGTTTTGACCTACTCATCTGAAGTTCCAGGTGCAGCAGTACAAACTATGATTTTCGATGTTATCATCGATAGAGAATCACCAGTTATCACCACAGCTACCTATGATGAAACAAACTTTACATTTAACCCTCGTCCAGCCATTGAAAAAGGAGAATCCGGTCTATATCGCGAGCAAGTATTCTACCTTGTAGCAGATGCAAGCGGTGTGACAACTATTCCTTCCTTATTAGAAAATGGAGATGTAACCGTTTCTGATAACAAGGTATTTGTGGCACAAAACGACGATGGCTCCTTTACATTGCCTCTTGATCTTGCAGATATTTCAAAATTCTACTACACAGTAGAGGATTATGCTGGTAACATCAGCTATGAAAAAGTAGAGAATCTGATCAGTATCGGCAATGAAAAAGGGTTGGTAACTGTCAATATTCTTGATAAAGATACAAATAGTCCTGTACCAATACTTTTCTCTTACTCAGTCACAGATGAAATAGGCAAGATTGTTGCAGAATTACCACGATATGCCGGCGATACTAGCGTTCTTAAGCTACCATTTGGTACTTACACCTTTGATTTATTCTTATATGATACAGAATGGTCAAGCCTAGCAGGCGAAACCAAAGCAGTCGTGACGATTTCGGAAGAAAATAGCACTGCCGAGGTGAATTTCTATGTGACTTTGAAAGATAAGGCCAACTTGCTGGTAGATATTGATGCATTACTACCTTCTGGTTCAACCATCCAACTGGTAACTGCTGATGGCCAGACTATTCAGCTACCAAATGCTAAATATTCTAAGACCGATTATGGTAAATTTGTACCAGTTGGTACCTACACTATCCTTCCAACCCTCCCAGAAGGCTATGAATTTTTGGAAGAATTAGACGTAGCAGTACTTGCAAACCAGTCAAATGTTAAGAAATTAACCTTGATTAATAAAGTTGCTTTGAAAAAACTGATTGCTGAACTTGCTGGACTTGAAGAAACAGCGCGTTATTACAATGCTAGTCCAGAACTTCAAACTGCCTATGCTAAAGCATTAGAAGATGCCAATGCAGTATATGCCAACAAACACAATCAGGCACAAGTAGATTCAACACTTGCCAGTCTTGTGGCGGCGAGAGAACAGCTAAACGGTCAGGCTACCGATAAGGAAAAACTAATTGCTGAAGTATCAAACTACACACCGACTCAGGCAAACTTTATTTATTTCAATGCTGAAAATACCAAACAAATTGCCTATGATACAGCTGTTCGTTCAGCACAACTTGTATTGAACCAAGAGAATGTAACACAGGCAGTTGTCAACCAAGCGTTGGCGGACTTGTTAGCAGCGAAAGCCGGCTTAGATGGTCAAAAGACTGATATTTCAGCCCTTCGTAGCGCAGTATCCGTTTCTTCCGTATTAAAAGCGACAGATGCTAAGTATCTCAATGCATCTGAAAACGTGAAACAAGCTTATGACCAGGCAGTTGAAGCAGCGAAAGCGATTCTAGTTGATGAATCTGCAAGCCAAGCAAGTGTCGATCAAGCTCTAGCCGTTCTGACAAGCGCTCAGGCAGAACTGGATGGTGTTGCTACTTCAACAAATGATGCCAAAGAGCCAGCAAATACTGCCACTGACAAAAAAGATGAAGGCACTGTAACGCCTCCACCTATAGACTCAGAAATAGTTGATGTACAGGCACCTCCTGTAAAAGATACTGGGAATTCAGAGCATGTACCGATAGGTCAGAAGCCAAACCCTCAACCAACTTTACCTCGTCCAGTCACTTTGCAAGCTAGTCTATCTAGTCCTAATCAAGAAAAACAGGTGACCCAACTACCAAATACTGGAGAAAATGATACGAAATACTATCTTGTTCCTGGTGTCATTATTGGGCTAGGGACTCTGTTGGTAAGCATACGACGTCACAAGGAAGAAGTATAACCAACACTAGCTTTATCACAAGTTTGCTAAATAATAAAACCGCTTAATCATTGTGATATACTCCCCTTATAGTGGACAGTGAAAAAACAAAAATTTTCACTAGAAACTATAAAGGGAGTTTTATTATGTCCAAAAGAAGTCCAAAGTCTATCTCTGAGAAACTAGAAATTGTTCTACTCCACTTGGAAGCTGGGAAATCACTTAGCTGGTTAGCTAGGCGCTATGGTGTGTCTAAAGACACTCTATCAAACTGGGTTCGGAAGTACAAAGAAGCTGGTGTTGAGGGGACTAGAGGAAAGTCATCACTGGACGAAGTATAGTAAGGAACTAAAGGAACAAGCTGTTTCCGACTATCTCAATGGCTTGGGAAGTCTCAAAGATTTGACTGAAAAATATGGAATTTCTTGTGATTATGTTCTCAGATCTTGGATAAAACATTATACTAGTGGTAAAGAATTGCAAGCTACTAGTAGAGGAATGAGTCGCATGAAACAAGGATGCAAGACAACTTTTGACGAACGGGTTGAGATTGTCAATTTTACCCTTGCCCACGAGAAAGATTACCAAGGGGCTGTTGAGAAGTATGGCGTTTCCTACCAACAGGTCTATTCGTGGGTCAGAAAGTTTGAGAAGGACGGTTCTAACGGCCTCCTCGACCGTCGTGGAAAAGGTTTGGAAAGTAAGCCTAATCTGACTTCGGAAGAAGAGTTACGCCTAAAAATCAAGCAACAGGAAGAACGGATTAAGTATCTTGAAATGGAGAATGGCCTGCTAAAAAAGTTAGAAGAAATCAAGCGACGAAACCGACGGTAAGACTAGGTCGCCACTTGGAATCCTTCCAAGCGATTAAAGAATATGCGGATGAACAGAAAGAGGCTTCTATCAGCCACTTGTGCCGTATTCTAAAGGTATCTCGCTCAGGCTATTACAAGTGGTTGCGTCATCAAGAAACTCCTTCTGAACAAGAAAATACAAGATTGATAGACGTCATCAAGGCCCTTCATAGCCAACATAATGGCATTCTTGGTTATCGTCGTATGACTCGATTTGTCAATCGCAAGCTTGAAACAAACTACAATAAGAAGCGGATTCGTCGCTTGATGCATATTCTAGGTATTCGCTCCATTATCAGAAGATCCAAGGGGTATTGCACCAAGACTAGCTTTGTCAATGTAGAAGACAATATTCTCAATCGTGATTTTACAGCTACTGCCCCCGATCAGAAATGGTGTACAGATGTGATGTTTTTGAAGTACGGTATCGGCTGTAAAGCCTATTTGAGTGCGATTAAGGACCTTTATGACGGCTCTATTGTCGCTTATGTGGTTGGTCAGTTTAATGATAATGAATTGGTATTCGAAACACTTCGTAAAGCCCGAAAAGCTAATCCTGAGGCGACACCATTGATTCACAGCGACCGAGGTTCACAATATACTTCGAAAGATTATTACCGTTTAACGACCAAGTATCAGATGATCCGCTCCATGTCTCGTGTTGGTAAGTGGATTGACAACGCACCAACTGAGAGCTTCTTTGGGCACTTTAAGACGGAGTGCTATGATTTGAAGAAGTATAAGACTTTTG
>OGPW01000062.1_pt1 | contig 83231 bp, 74 predicted proteins | sample 1553061 | NCBI WGS metagenome assembly OGPW01 (sample SAMEA2580292, study PRJEB22360) | human gut metagenome | biome: human gut; feature: human-associated habitat; material: faeces | place: Denmark | collected 2008/2010
TGGTATGTGGGGAGCTATAAAGCGATGGGTGAAAATACTAAAAGAAAAATATGGGAAATGTTTAGAATATGATATGGAAGATGCCTGATGAGTTTTATTTAAAATACAAAGATGTTTTTGATAACCCTAAGTGGTATGATTAAGTAACAGGTGAAATGATATATTCTAGTACTGGAATAGTTGATGCAATACTAGAAAACTTAATAATTAATATGTGAAAGTTATTAAGGAGTAGAAAATAACTATGAATATTAAAACATTAAAAGAAGCTTTTGAAATAATTAATATTGATATGTTATATGATGAAGGCATAATTCGAGAAAAGAAAGCTGGTAATGAGGATTACTATGGTTTTCAATTTTCAGAAAAATTATGGAATATTTTTTCATATCAAAGAGGAAATAAAAAAATTTTATATTCGTTTGATGAGAAATCTAAAGCTGTAAAACATTTTATGATTTTTATGATAAAGAAAAAGATTTTAAAAGAATATTTAATGCCAATAATATCAGATAACCCGATAATATATGATGCAAATGTTTCTTATGCCGATATAATAAATATATTCAATAGCAATAATATCAAAATTGAAAAATTATATATTTATAGTTTAAGTCTTATAAATTGTGATAATTATATTAGTTTAATTGTTATTAACAATATAGAAAAAAAGAAAATATATGTAAATGATATGACTGATATAACTGATGCATTATTTGTTTTTCTGCAATTTGGAATTGTTTTATATAACTATATTGCATTGATCAGTACTATTGAAAATAGTGGGATAAAAATAAACGCATTAAATGATAAAGATATAATTACTTTGCTTAAAGATTATTAGAGTTGAGGTATATAAATAAGCTGGAGAAATTTTTTACGAAATATATTGATGAATTAATAAGAAAACTGAATAATGAAAATATAATTATGAATGGTTGTACAGAAAAACAAATAAGTGAATTACAACAGCTTTGTAATGGTTTTTGTTTACCACAGTCATATATAGAATTTATGAAATGTATGGGAAATGGAACTGGTGGACAATTTATGAGAGGTGACTCTTGCTTTATGAATGAAATATTTTATTTAAAAGAAGGAGCAAATGAATTACTTATTGAAAATAATTCTAAAAATATATTATTGGATGAAGATTTTGTATTTTGGATGAGTCAGGGGTGCATGTTTTGCTTTTTTAAACTGAATGAGGGAGATAATCCCCCAATATATTTTTATAATGAACATGGTAATGATAAGTTTGTAAGAAGTGCTTATTCATTTACAGATTTTTTAATATCTCGCTTAGAAATTAATGGTTCATTATTTAAAGAAAAATGAATAGAGAATTGATAACAGATAAAAGAGAGTACGAATATGATTGATTACATAGGAATTGCAAGAAAAGCCGTAGAATGTGATGATATGGTCAAATTGTTAGAGGGAAAGGGTGAGTATCGTTGCGAATTTTATTATTATGGATTTCCACCTGATGCGGATGTTACGGATTGGAATAATCTTATATCAAGAGGAATTTATGCACTGTATAACGAGGGTGGGTATGACTGTATTCCGGATATGATTATTGAAGCAATTAAAGAAATGTGTGAGGGAGATGTTGAAGAGGTATACTGTGCATTTCGAGTTTTCTTTAATTCTGTAATGGATGAAAAAGAAAAATCCAAACCGGCGCCATTTCGTATATCAGAGCAGATAAAATCTGTAGTTATGCAAGCGGTTTTCAATAATAAAGAAAAGTTAAGTAAATGTTTTGACTGGGAAGGATGGAGCTATTCTGATGGTATGTGGGGAGCTATAAAGCGATGGGTGAAAATACTGCAGGAAGATTACGAGACGTGTTCAGAGTATGATATGGAAGATGCCTGATGAATTGAAATGATATATTAGAAAACGGAGATATTTGTGAAAGTATTTGAATTAGAAGAAAAATTGAATAAACTAGGTATTCCTAAAGATACATATTCTATTTTAAAAGGGGGTTTGCCTAACGAAAGATTATGTATAGTAAAAGAAGAGAAATGGTGTGTATATTATAGTGAAAAAGGGAGAAGATCTGGTTTAAAGAAATTTCAAACAGAAACAGAAGCATGTGAATACTTTTTTGAAAAAATAAAACGCCTGAGATATGCTGGCAAATGAATTATTTGCTTGTTATCTCTTTCTTACAATATTGTAAGAAAAGAATACACAGATATTCACGGGAATGTAAGATAGAAGTGAGAAGATAGATACAACGAAAATGTATCTATCTTTTTTTCATATATATCACGGGGAGGTAATGAATGACAGATTATAAAAAACTCGCGCTTTATTATCTGAAAGCAGGTAAAAGGCAGTGTATCGTTACGATCATTGGGGTGATGATCACGGTAGCTGTATTATATACGGCATTGAATTTTGGATATTCGTATGTGCTTCAGACACGGCAGGAAGTGAGAAAAGAAGCAGACTATGAGATCGTTTTTCTGTCTGATGATACAGAGAAATTAGCGCAGATCGCTGCAGATGACCAGATACTTCAGGCATATAACGGGGCGTATACAGGGGAAGAATATGTCAGTGATGAAGAAAGATTTGTAGAAGTAAATTATAAAAATGCTTTATATGTGAATGTCAGACATCCTTATAAGATGGAGTCGGTCATGGAGGATATGAAAGCCGATTATGGGGTGGATGCAAGATTAAATAATGAACTGGCAGTGTTATATTTTCAGGATGAAGATGGGCTGATCGGTGTCCTGCTCATCCTTGTTCTGCTGATAGCATATATCTTTGCGATCTTCGCTGTCGGAATGATCAGGAATACGGTTCAGATGTTTGTCCTGCAGCAGGTGAAGGACTATGGAATCCTGCGATGCATCGGAGCAACAAAAGGACAGTTGAACCGGATCATATACAGGATAGGGGCAGGCATGGAAGTGACAGGCATTGCAGTCGGTGTACTGCTCGGAACCATCATCAGTGTGATCCTTGGTTTTTTAAAGGATGTAAATGTCGGATTCCATATCGGACCGGCTATTCCGATCCTGATCGCATATCTTGGAGATCTGTATTTTGTTATGCAGGAGTGCTCAAAGCTTGTGACGAAGACATCGCCGGTCAGTGCGGTCCGTGGGGAGTACCGGATCAAAAAGGAAAAGATCAAGGTTCGTGGAAATGGTCTGATGGGGCGGTTGTTCGGTGTTGAAGGCGCCTATGCAAGAAAAAGTGTACTGCGGAACAGCGGACGATTTGCAAAGACAGTAACAGCCATGATGCTCAGCATAACAGCGATCATTATATGCTTAAGCACCGGGAGTATGGTTCATGATACGAAAAAGAATATTAATGATATGTATGGCAGATATCTGGAAGAAAACCAATCCCCTGCCAGCATATTTAATGATGTGGAATGGATACAGAGTGAGGATTTGCCTTCTGTCGAGGAGATCAAAGAGAATTCTTTGCATTACTATGTAACAGAAACAAAAATGGTATACAGTGCCAGAGGAAATCTGGTAGATCCTGAAACCTATTATGGCAAGTTTAACAAAGATTATGCAGAACAGACGAGTTTGGGAAGTTACATCGAAGCAATGATGCAGAGATGGAGAGAACGGAATACAAAGGAATACAGCGAGAAAGATGATGTAGAATATGAAAAGGCTGTTGATAGTCTGAATAGTTCATTTATAAGCATTGAAGGTTGTGATCAGAATGATCTGGACTATCTGTCCGAGTTTATAGAGAGTGGAACTGCGGAGCTGGATGACGATGGTATTCTGGTCGTTGGCGGAGGAAGCGTAATGGATTATTCCGGAAGCTATGATGACGGAGTGACGTTGTATGATCTGGGAAAGCATTTTGATACATATGATCTGCAGGTAGGGGACACGATCCAGCTGGTTGATTACAGGGAATATGAGAAACGATATCAGGCGGCTTATGAAAAGATGATGGCAGACAGTATTCTGGTCAGTCCTGAGGTAGATACGGGAGATACCTATATCTCAGAAGAACGGGCAACCAAAGAGGGCAGATCAACCTGGCGTGAACAGTATGTGATCGCTGAGCGTATCCGTCAGGAACTTATTGAGGAAGGATATTATCGAACCTATACAGTTCAGGGAGTTCTGGATTTTGGAGATCAGCTGCTTCCGGACTGGGGAGATATCTATATGAAAAGAGATTCCTACTTTGACCTGACCGGATATGGCGAACAGGATGTGACAGGAGTAAAGTATGCGATCGATCTTGACAGTGTACCGGTATCCTATTTTGAAACCGGAATAGGCGATATTACAGATGTACTGTACGGATATGCTTATGCCAGAAATATAGTCCGGTATGCATTGGCGTTTGCCGCTTTTATATTTGTATTGAGCTCGGTGAACATTATTAATACCACAGCAGGAAATCTGCATATGAGGCGGAAAGAGCTGGCGCAGCTCCGGGTGATCGGAATGTCCAGAAAGAGATTGATCTATACGGTCATGTTAGAGGGCGTGATGGCGACGGTCCTGTCAAATGTTCTGGGATTCTTATTTGGTTCGATTTTTACGATATATATTTATACATATCTGAGTATGTTTTTATATATAAAACAAACCATTGCCTGGTGGGCATTTGGAGTCGGGCTTGCCGCATCCACATTGGTAATCTTTGGAAGCATCTATGCATCACTTAAGGATCTTCCGATTTGTATTGTGGATGACCTGAAGCTTGAGGAATAAAAAATCGATAATGATGAAGTGAGGTCAAAATTATCGGGGTGAAATAAAAAGGAGAGGTGAAAATGACAGACTATAAGAAACTTGCAGTATATTACCTGAAAGCAAGCAAAAAACGATGTGTGATTACGATCCTTGGGGTAATGATCACGGTGGTCGTGCTATATGCGGGACTGAACTTTTTCTATTCATATATGCTGCAGTAGCAAAAGGATGTAAGAAAGGAAGCGGATTATGAGATCGTGTTCCTGACGGATGATCAGGAAACCATATCACAGATCGCGTCGGATGACCGTGTCACACAGGCATATACAGGAAAATATGCGGTGAGTGAGTGGGAGACAATTAACGGAACGGATGGCAAATATGTAGAAAAGATATATGACAATGCATTATATGTAAATACCGGACATCCTTACAGGATGGTTAAGATCATGAACGAGATGATAGAAGATTATGGGGTGGATGCAGAACTCAACTGGAATCTGTCCACCTGGTATCTGCAGGATATGGATGAAGGATTTGCTGTTATATTGATCGTGGTTCTGTTAGTTGCATATATATTTGCAATCTTTGCAGTCGGAGTTATCAGAAATACGATCCAGATGTTTACATTAGAGCAGGTGAAAGACTATGGAATCTTACGATGCATCGGAGCGACGAAGGGACAGTTAAGCGGCATCATCTATCGGATGGGAGCCATACTTGAGATTGCCGGACTGCTTGCCGGCATTGTGATGGGCGGAATCGTCAGCATGATCCTCGGATTTATATTTAAGATAAGCGCAGGCTTCCATATCATTCCGGTGATACCGATCCTGATCACTTATCTGGGAGATATGTATTTCGTAATGCGTGAGAATGCCAAGCTGGTAACGAAGATGACACCGGTCAGTGCGGTTCGTGGTGAATACAGGATCAAGAAAGAAAAGCTTCGTCGTCATGGTGGTGGTCTGCTGGGAAAGATATTTGGAATCGAAGGTGCATATGCCAGAAAGAGTGTCCTTCGAAATAAAGGAAGATTTATAAAGACGGTAACAGCCATGGTATTCAGTATATCGGCGATCGTACTGATATGCAGCTGCTGGGGACAGCTCAGAAAATACTGGAAGGATACAGATGAAAAATATGGGGAATATCAGATCAATCTGACATCGTATTCGTCAGCTTCAACGAGCCTGAAAGAAGCACAGAGCACCTTGCCATCTGCGGAGGTATTTCGGGATCTGTCGAAGAATAACAATGTGGTAGCGTCCAAAAAGGTATATGCCTGTGTGGGGGATCTTGTAAATACGGATTCTTATACAGGAAAGATCACAGATGAATTCCGGACAAAGGTCACGATGGGATATTATTACGATCTTTATATGGATAAGTTAAATGGAACAGGAGATACATCAGAGGATAAAGATCCGGAAGTTACCAAAAGTGTAGCGGAAAGTATAGTAAACAGCACAGATGTGATCGGATGTGACGATTCTGATCTGAATGACCTTGCAAGATATCTGAAAGCAGGAACGACAGAACTATCCGAGGACGGTATTCTGGTCGTTGAGGGAGGAAGCTTTAACAGTTGGGATCTGAAAGAGGCAGATGATACGAATGATACCTTATATGATAAAGCGTATCATTTTGATACTTATCATTTCGAACTGGGTGATACGGTTCAATTAGTTGATTTTGCTTTATATCAGAAAGAATGTCTGAAAGCAAAGGAGAAGATCAATCAGGAATTTGAAAAACAGCAGAAAAAAGCAGGTACGACAGAAGATAGCGACAGTGAATACGGCACAGTAAAAAACGCAGAAGAACGGACTTCCGTGCGGCAGGAATATGTGGAATATAAGAAGATTAAAGACCGGCTGATCGCGGAGGGTCATTATAAGACCTATAAGGTAGAAGGTATTCTGGATCTTGGAACGCAGGTATTTGAAGGGGATTCTGACCGACAGATCTATATGCGGCAAGGTGATTATTTTGATCTGACCGGGTACGGAGAAAATGATATTGCCGGTATGAAATATAAGATCGATATGGATCATATATCAGTTAGTGCTGTAACAGAATTGCTGTCCTATAACGAGGATTCATTATATGGAGAGGCTATGCAGATCTGTGTATACCTGAAAAGCTTTGTTCGGTATGCAGTCGCAGCAGTACTGTTTATCTTTGTATTAAGTTCGGTAAACATCGTGAATACGACAGCCGGAAATCTGCATCTGAGACGAAAAGAATTCGCACAGCTCCGGGTGATCGGAATGTCCAGAAAGCGTCTGTTAAAAACCGTTATGTTAGAGGGTGTTATGACGACGGTCGTTGCGAATGTATTCGGCTTTATTATAGGTGTTGGCATATCATATGGATTCTTTATCTATCTTAATATGGTGCTCGATGTAGGAAAGTCTATAGCCTGGTGGGCATTTGGAGTCGGACTTGTGGCATCGGGGCTGATCATCTGTGGAAGCATCTGGCTGGCGATCAGAGATCTTCCGGCAGCAATGGTAGAAGATCTGAAACTTGAGGAGTAAGCGTGACATATAAACCTGATACAGCGGACGAAGGGCTAAACGGAGTTGCTGCATTGCAAGGTAAAAAACAGAAACGTAATAAATATGCAGGTAAAAATTATAGACAGAAAGATCTGCGGGGAATGCAGAGGAAAGAGGGTACGCTATGGAAATCGTAAAAATGGAACATGTAACAAAGATATACGGAGAAGGAAATACCAGAGTATGGGCGCTTGATGATGTGAACCTGACAGTGAATAAGGGCGAGATCGTGGCGGTTGTCGGTGCATCCGGTTCCGGTAAATCCACCCTGCTTCATGTTATGGGTGGTGTGGATACTCCAAATGAGGGAAATGTCATCGTAGACGGAAAGGATATTACAAGACTGACCGATGAGGAGATGTCAGTCTTCCGTAGAAGAAAGATCGGATTTGTATTTCAGGCATATCATCTGATCCCGGTACTGACAGTAGAGGAAAATATCAAGATGCCGATCCTGCTCGATCACAGAAAGCCGGATCGCGATTACATCGATCATATCATCGAGATGTTAGGGCTGAAGGACAGACGGAAGCATCTTCCAAACCAGTTATCCGGTGGACAGCAGCAGCGTGCAGCGATCGCAAGAGCACTGGCAAATCGCCCGGCGCTGATCCTTGCCGATGAGCCTACCGGAGCACTTGACTCCAAGAACGGAAATGAAGTTATCACCCTGCTTCAGGATTCTGTTAAGAAGTTGGATCAGACACTGGTACTTATCACACATAATATCGATCTGGCGAGAGAGGCAGACCGTATCGTGAGGATCACGGATGGAAAGATATCAGAAGGAGAGGAGATGTAGAGATGAAACGAATACTTACAATCTGTATGGCATGTGTACTTGGATTCCTTGCTGTATTTGGATATAAGGACACGATGGCTTCTGTATCAGCAGCGGAGCCAAAGGTTATGGTAACCGATTATAAGATCAAAGAGAATGAAGTAGTGGCAGGCGGGACCTTTACACTTGAAGTGACGATCACAAATACTGCGGATAAAAAGATCACAAACCTGAAAATGGCAGTCACATCCGATGGCGGAGAGCTGATCCCTGCATCCGGTGCAGGAACAGGATATCTGGCAGAGCTTGGAGGTGGGGAGAACTATACATTTGAGTTCCCGATGCAGGCAGCAGCCAATCTGGAAGAAAAGGCTTATAAGCTGACAGTGACAGATGAGTATGAAGACCGCTATGGCAATCCATATACCGTGACAGATACGATCTATCTGCCGGTTACGATCGAGCAGCGCGGTGAGATCACCGGTGTATATGCAGAATCAGATGTGACACTCGGAGATTCTATCGAGATCATGGGAAGTGTCAGCAATCTGGGAGCATCTACTCTTTATAATGTAAAGGCAAAGATTGATACAAGATTTACATCTGAAGGTGATGTCTATATCGGCAATATCGAACCGGGTAAGAATGGCTCGATCGATATACTTGCAAACACAACGAAGACGACAGGCACCGGCGGTGAGATGGGTAAGCTTATCGTTACATATGAAGATAAATCGGGAAATGTAACAACGCTGGAAGAGAATTTCTCGATCAGCGTAAATGCACCTGTCTATACAGATATTGAAAAGGTAAAGGATGTACAGAAGAAGGATTACAGTAAGATGATCATAGAGATCGTTGTTGCTGTGGTTGTTGCAGCACTCATTGTTATCTGGATCATTCGCAGAAGAAAGAGGAAGAAAGAGATATTGGAGGAGTTCTAAATGGGTTGGATCAGTCATTTATGTTTGATGAATATGAAAAGACGAAAAACCAGAACCTTTCTAACCATACTTGGAGTTGTGATCGGTGTGATCTCTGTTGTGACCCTGCTTGCAGTTGGTATCGGCGTACGACAGGAAATGATAAATACCATGGTGGATAGTGAAAGCATCTGCCGGATTCAGGTGACCGGAGCAACCGGCGGCAAACACAAGGATCGGATGATTCAGGATCAGACTGTAAAAGCATTTCAGGAGCTGGACGATGTGGAGTCTGTCTATCCGTTCTATGAATTGTATGTAACGCTCACAAATGGAAAATATTCGTATGATGGTGTGATAACCGGTATTCCACAGTCTGAGCTGGCAAAGAAGGATTATACGAAAACTTCAAGACGGACAACGTCAAATGTAAAGCCTGTGCTTGTCATGGGAGATAAGACTGCAGCCTTATTCTATAATCCGGACACGGATCAGACCTATGATACAGCAGAGAAGAAAAAAACGGAGAGCTGGATCGGGAGAAAGATGGAGCTGTCCTTCTGGAATTCGCAGGATACAGTGCCGGTAAAACTGGAGGTCGGAGCGGTCATAGACAGTGGCGAGGATACCTACAACAGGGATTCGCAGAGTGTTTACTGTGATCTGGATGTGTTAAAGAGCTTTTTGAGCAGAATGTCCGGAGGTGGAACTCTGTATGGACAGCCGCTTGATGCAAATGGAAATCCATATAAGGATTTTATCTATTCCGGGGCAGTTGTAACCATTGATGATATCGATCATGTGGATGCAGCGGTAAAAAAACTTCAGGATATGGGCTATACAACAGAAAATGAGAAAGAATATCTGGATACCATACAAAAATATCTGAAAATGATACAGCTTCTGCTTGGTGGAATCGGTGCGATCGCCCTCGTAGTAGCCGTGATCGGAATCAGCAATACCATGACAACATCAGTATTTGACCGGATCAATGAGATCGGCGTATTAAAGGTTCTCGGATGCGATCCGGATGAGCTGCAGCTCCTGTTCCTTACAGAAGCAGGAATCATCGGAGCAGCAGGCGGTATCATAGGAGTGCTTTTATCTTATGGTTTTAAGGGTATCGTAGATAAGATTGCTATTAAAATGTTCGATCTGGCAAAGGGAACGCAGATTGCAATAATCCCATGGGAACTTGCAGCCGGAGCCGTTGCCGGAGCGATTCTGCTTGCGATATGTGCCGGATATTTTCCTGCGAGATTTGCATCGAAACTGCAGCCGTTAGATGCTGTCAGAAACAGATAGAAAAAAAGGAAAAAAACGGAACAGTATTTTGTTGACTTTACTGTATCCATGCGTTATATTATAATCGTCCGCGGGGCAGTGAGATAAACATTTACTATATTTAGGAGGAATTATTAATATGTTCGATAAGGTAAAAGCTATTTTCGAAGAGCAGTTAGGAGTATCACAGGATGAGATGCAGCTCGATACTAACTTCAAAGATGATTTAGGAGTAGATTCATTAGATTTATATGAGATAGTAATGAAGATGGAAGATGAATTCGACGTTGAGATCCCTGCTGAGGAGCTTGAAGACGTTGCTACATTCGAAGACGTACTTAACTATCTTAAGAGCAAAGGTGTAGAAGAATAATTCACATCAGAAGCAGACAAGAGGCAGCGAAGATGTCTACATACCAGATTTGCCCGGCGCAGGTTGGTGGATGACAGACTGGCTGCTTCTTTTAGTATACAGGGATGGGCAATTGTGATGTTTAGATATTGTGTGATGTCCAACCATCTTGACTTTCCCAACCAGAGGACGCTTCCGCTCGTTTCGTCCTGCAGCGGTACTAAGATGCCGCTTGCAGCGCCATCCACACCACAAGGGCGCGCTTTCGTTCTAACCTCGTGCCAAAAGGCACTCGCTAAGTACGAAATGTGACGACCGGCGGACTCAAATGCCTCTGTGTTGGCAAATCAAATGATTGAACATCATCTACTCTTTGAACATCGTAATTGCCGATAAATAGAATAGACAGGTGAGAAAAATGGGTAAAACAGCAGTTATTTTCCCTGGCCAGGGTGCTCAGTATGTAGGCATGGCTAAGGATTTTTATGACAATTTTGAAGACAGTAAGGCAGTGATCGATACAGCAGACAGTGTGCTTGACATTGATCTGAAGAAGATCTGCTTTGAGGAAAATGAAGATATCAACAAGACAGAATATACACAGCCTGCTATGGTAGCAGCAGAACTTGCTATCTATGAGCATGTAAAGAATGCAGGTTTGAAGGCAGATGTATTCGCAGGTCTGTCACTTGGTGAGTACAGCGCACTTACAGCTTGTGGAGCTATGAAGCTTCCGGATGCGATCCGTACCGTAAGACAGCGTGGTATCCTGATGCAGAATGAAGTTCCGCTTGGTCAGGGTGCGATGGCAGCCGTTATCGCTACAGATGCAGAAGTGATCGCAAAGGTCTGTGAGGAGACTCCGGGCAATGTTCAGATCGCAAATTATAACTGCCCCGGACAGATCGTTATTTCCGGTGAGACAGAAGCCCTTGACAAAGCATGTGAAGCCCTTCAGGCAGCAGGTGCCAAGAGAGTGATCAAGTTAAATGTCAGCGGTCCATTCCATTCCAAGATGCTTGAGCCGGCCGGTGAAAAGTTATATGCATACTTAAGAGATGTAGAGATCGCAGAAGATTTCCTTCCATATGTATGTAACGCTGATGCATGTTATGTAACAGATGCGTCACAGGTTAAGACTTTACTGATGCGTCAGGTATATTCATCTGTCAGATGGCAGCAGAGTATCGAAGCTATGATCGCAGACGGCGTAGATACATTTGTAGAGGTTGGACCTGGAAAGACCCTGTCCGGCTTCATGCGAAAGATCAACAAGGAAATGAAATGCATCAACATCGCAACTGTTGATGATCTGAAGAAATTGGAGGAACTGAATGCTTAAGGATAAGGTAGCAGTCGTAACAGGTGCCGGACGTGGTATCGGCAGAGCCATCGCAAAGACATTTGCAGGATATGGCGCAAAGGTAGTTGTCAATTATAATGGCTCAGAGGAGCGTGCAAACAGTCTCGTAGCAGAGATCAAGGAAGCCGGCGGAGAGGCAGTTGCTTATAAGGCAAATGTAGCTGATTTTACAGAGGCAGAGGGACTTATCAAGTTCGCACTGGAGCAGTATGGCAGAGTTGATATCCTCGTAAACAATGCAGGTATTACAAGAGATAATATCATGCTCGGTATGAAAGAAGAAGACTTCGATCAGGTTATCAATATCAACCTGAAGGGTGCATTTAATTGTATCAAGCATGTGTACAGACCGATGATGAAGCAGAAGTATGGCAGGATCATCAACATGTCATCCGTAGTCGGTATCGAGGGAAATGCAGGACAGATCAACTATGCTGCATCCAAAGCCGGAATCATTGGCATGACAAAGTCTGTAGCAAAGGAGCTTGGCAGCCGTGGTGTAACAGCAAATGCGATCGCGCCGGGATTCATCAAGACAGATATGACAGACGCAATGTCAGATAAGATGAAGGATGCGATGCTCGACCACATCACAGTTAAGAGATTGGGTGAGGTGTCAGATATCGCTGAGACAGCAGCATTTCTTGCATCCGACAAGGCATCTTACATTACAGGACAGGTTATCCGTGTAGACGGTGGCATGAGCCTGTAAGATAGAATAGAATATAGCTTAAAGAATATAAATGCCAGATACAAAGTATATATTTGTATCTGGCATTGTTTCGTTATAACATTTTTATTTTCCAAAAAATTGTATTTATTTTGTAATGAAATTATCATTAATATTGTTTTTTTATATTCGATATTGTAATATAAACGTATAAAAGCAATACAATATATTGACATATTAATACAAACACAATACAACAACAAGAATAAAGGAGACACTATATGGCAAGTACAATTCAGGTTAGAGTAGACGATGAATTAAAAAGAAAATCAGATAGTTTGTTCAAGGATTTGGGAACAGATACTACGACGGCGATAAGAATCTTTTTGACACAGGCAGTAGCCGCAAATGGATTTCCATTTGAGATTAAAAGAAGTAACAACATATATCAAAGTATGTCCGAAGAAGATGTACTGAAAAGACTGGAAGATGCGAGGGAACACGCAGAGCAGGGAGCATGTATAGACGCAGATGCATTTGTGGCAGATATGAGGACAAAATATGGCATATAAGATTTTTATGACGATTGATGCAGCAGAGGAGTTGAAGAAGATTATTCAATATTTGATTGAAAAAAAGAGAAATCCGCAGGCTGCGACAAGTTTATTAAATGACTTTGAGAATACGAAAAAGAAGTTAGAAGATGTTGCCGGAAGTTTACAATTATGTCGAAATAAAAAGTTGCGGGATTTAGGATATAGAAGAATTAATTTTGCAGGACATAAATATTTTATGTTGTATAGGATAGTTGATAATCTGGTTTATATAGATGGTATTTTCCATGATCTTCAAGACTACGAAAATAAGATATACTGAGAGCAAAATTAATTGCTTACAAGGATATTGATTTTGCGAAATATTGATAAATAAAAGATCCAGATATGGCAGAAATGCTGTATCTGGATTTTTTTTAATTCTTTAAAACTTTTTCTGCCGATGCCCTGTCTATGATAGTAGATGTTCCTATTATGAGAAAAGGGACATGCAGATAGTTATAGAAGGGAGAGAGTAAAATGAAGCAAAATATATAAAAAATGAGAAATATTTTGTGAACTATTGACAGCCGTTTTTTTTTATAATATTTGTGCTTTTTTACAGACATCAATGAGGTTTACATAAGTATAAGAAAAGCAGTGTAACCGATAGAAGGCATAGTGTATAAGAGAAAAGGAGAGAGATGGATGAAAAAGAATAAGATGAAAGAACGCATCATGTGTCTTGTATTAGCCGTGATGCTGGGTATCAGCGGTATCATACCTACGGCACCGGTATTAAAGACGGAGGCAGCATCATTATCAGCGGCGGATGATTCCCAGACAGTGATAGGATGTCATAGATTGCATGATACATCTTATGCTGCGGTACAGGTAGGCAATAAGATTTATTATTCAAGTGACAGAACGGGTTATATCTTTTGCTATGATGTCAAGAAAAAGACAAACAAGAAGTTAGCAAAGCTGCCAAAGCAGGTAAGAAATAAGAATACATATTATTCCTATAAGAATTATGCCAATATCAGCAACATGTTTTACTATAAAGGATATCTTTATTGTGGTTTAATGGATGGTCTTATGTGTTATGGCATTATTCGCGTAAATGTGAAAAACGGAAAGGTGAAAAAATTATTTTTTGAGCGTTCATCAAGCAGTGTTTTGCCGGAGCCGGGTTTTGAGTTTTCCATTTATAAGAATAAGATATATTATGCATATTCAAATGGCACTTCAAACTATAATTATTATTTTGCATCTATGAATCTGGATGGCTCTCATAAAAAAGTAATCAGCCAAAAAGCGCTTACGAAAGTGTGTCGAAATGTAAAGGACAGCCGCATGATTGTTTATAGAGATGCGGTGTATGTCTATAACAACTTTGATGTTTTCTACAAAATAAATAAAAAAGGGAAAAAGACAAAGATCAAGAATCTGCCGAAAACATATATGAAGGTTAAGGTCAGCACATCCGGCTGCGTAATTGACGGTGAGAAAGCACAGTATAAGGGATATGAATATGACTCAATGGGATCTTTTGGCCTGTTAAACAAAAAGAATATTGCGACAGGAGAAGAAAAGGCCATTAATTCCAGCTCAAGCGAGAGAAGAAGCTATATTGTGCTTGGAGACTATATTCTGTTAAGAAAGAATAAAGCAAAGAAGAAACTGGGTGAATGTAAAATCACCCTTCAGCTTCTTAATAATAAAGGTAAGAAGATCAAAGATCTGTATAGCTACAATGTAAATTATAATGAGTAATATATCACAATTTTAAAAGCAAAGGAGAGATGATTATGAAAAAAATGAAGAAACTACTGGCGCTTATGTGCATCGCTATAGCTGCACTCATATGGCTGCCGGGACTAAAGTTTCCGGTAGAGGCGGGAGGTATTGATTACGAGGAGATGGTGTTGGTAGAATCCGGAGAAGATGTCACCTTATCAATAAATCTCAGTAAGTTAAATCTACCGGCAGGTTTTGAGGTGGGTAGTTGTAACTGGCTTACAGATGGTGGAGCTGTCAGTGCAGATGGATTGTCATATACATTGAGAAATGTTACAAAATCCCAGTTTGTTTATGTATCTATATCCGACAAGAATAGTAGAGATGGAAAATTTTGTGAATTTTATATTTATGTAAATTCTTCAAATATAACAGCTAAAGCAGTTGGCAATAATACGGTGATAGCGAACTCAGGAGAGAAAGTAACACTAAAGGTATCCGCAAGCAGTAATCAGGGGAAGCTTACATATACATGGTATAAAGGACAGTCATACGGGGGAGATGTAGGACAGTTAGGGCATAAAGCATCTTATACCTGTACAGCACCGGTAAACAAAACAAAAAAGCTGAAGACTGAGGATTATCACTGTGTGATTTCTGATGAAATGGGTAATTCAAGCACAGTTTCCTTTACTGTATATGTAAACAGTACAGCCAAAGAGAGCAAATTAAAGACAAATAAGGTCTATATTCTGACATGGGATAGTCAGGTGGAACAGGCGATAAAGGCGGTTAATAAGAAATATCCGTCTTATACAAAGAATATCGAAGTGATCAAATATGAAGTTGGCGGAGGATCAGCTGAATATTATGCATTAGTACAGCAGAAGCTTGCAAACAATCCCGAAGCTACGTTTATTGTTTTGATGGATTCAGCAAAGCTGGATGTACTTTTATCTACAGGAGTATTTACAGATTTGGACAAGCTTGGACTTACAGATGCTTACAGCCAGTCTTATCCATATACCAGAAAAGCAGGAACCTATAAGGGCAAGCTTGTAGCGATGACACCGGAAGCAACACCGGGAGCATTTATGTTTGATCCGGATATTGCACAGAAGGTTCTTGGAACTTCAGATCCTGAAAAGGTTCAGAAGATGATCGGAACAGCTGATGGCTATCTGTCTGTTGCTGCAAAGATGAAAGAGGCCGGTTACTATATGACCTCCGGAGCATCAAAATATACAATGAGTGGTTGTGAGGGTATTCTCAATAACATGATAGGGGATACATCGTATTCTTACGAGGATAATAGCAAGGTATTTATGTTATCTGAAGCAGATAAGAAGACTGTGGAAAAGATCGCGAAGGCGACCCGTAGAAATGGATATGATACAGGAAGCTCGATGTGGAGCAGTGCTTGGGTGGCTGATATGACATCCGGTAAGGTATTTGGCTGGTTCTCTGGCACCTGGGGACAGTATAGCATTACATTTGACAAGCCGATGGCTGCCTGCCAGGGACCATTTGCCTATAACTGGGGTGGTACATACTACGCAATTAAGAGTGGCAGGCAGGATGAAGCAGCAGTGCAGTTCCTAAAAGCCTTATGTTGCGATCCTTCTGTAATGAGTTCTCTGGGCGACCTTCCAAATAATACCGTTGCAGCTCAGAAGGTGATCAGTAAGGGTAAGAATCCTGCAGCTATGAAAAATAATCAGAATATTTATAAAGTATTCGATAAGATGGCAAGAAGCATTAATGGTGGTTCTTATAAGATCTCAAAACCAAAGGTATCCCTTACAAGTAATGGCATTGTAAAGGGATCTGACGGAAAATATTACTATGTAAAGAAAGGTCTGATCCAGTCAGGCAGAAGCGGATTCATCAAAGTTGGCAAGAAGACCTATTACATCAAGAAGGGTGTAGTGCAGAATAAGAAGACCGGATTCGTGAAGAAAGGCAAGAAGTACTACTATGTAAAGAAGGGTGTCTGCAGTACAAAGAATGAATTCGTAAAGGTTGGTAAGAAGACCTATTATCTGAATAAGGGCGCAAAGAACACCAAGACCGGATTTGTAAAAGTCGGTAAGGCAACTTATTATGTTAAAAAAGGTCTGAAGACAGACAAGACAGCATTCATCAAAAATGGTAAGAAAGAATGTTATGTCAAGAATGGTGTATGGAAGAAATCTTACACTGGAAATGTCACCTATAGAAAGCATGTTTACTATGTGAAGAAGGGTGTAAAAGTAAAAAAGGTGAGATAATACATGAAGAATAGATTGAAGCAGATCATTGTCTGGTGCATGGTGGCAGCATTGCTATGCGTGAATTGCTCATTTACATCAGAAACGAAAACAGGCAGTAAGGTTACAGTTCCAAAGACATCTATTACGTCAGTAAGATCCAGATCAGCGGGACAGGTGACAGTAAGATTTAAGAAATCAAAAAAGGCGGGCAGCTATCAGATTCAGATCAGTACAGACAAGAAGTTTAAGAAAAACGTAAAAAGCCAGAAAGTCAGTGCTAAGAAAACAACGGTAACGTTTAAGAAGCTGAAGCAGGGCAAAAAATATTATGTCAGAGTGCGTGTGTACCGGACTGTAAAGAAGAAAAAATATCACAGCGCATGGAGTAAAGTGAAGTCTGTTAAAGTGAAAAAGAAGACGACAAAGAAGGACTCCGGTCAGAAGAATACTGGTGATAGCAATAAGTCTGAGAACACCACAGATGTAACGGATGCCACTGAGAACGCAGGCACCACCAAGGATACAGACATCACTGGAAACACAGGTGCAACTAAGGATACAGATACCATCGGGAACTCAGGCACTACCGGGGACACGAATTCCGGCGGACAGGAGTCCGAGGATCAAAAAAAAGAGTGGGATGGCACGGCAGAGCTGGAAAAAATGGAATATGAAGTGGGAGAAGAAATAAAGGTTCATTATTCCAAGCAGCCGGAATGTGCAGGAGAAATAAAGGAATATTATACTTATGGTAATCAGGGAGAATATATCGATTATACAGAAAGATATACCAAAAAGAATGAGAACGGAAATGTGGTATGTACGAGTGCCGGACATACCAGCCTGTGTATTATATTCCCTGAGACAGAGCATTATAAAGAGACATGGATTGCTTTGGGAAAAGTGAGAATATACAATAATGAAGACCCACTTGGAGGATTTAATCTGTCCGGTTATAGGTACGGGGAAACCATGAAGAAAGAGGTTGAAGATATAACCGTAACGAATGGTACAGGTTCTTTTTGTGAATGGTTTGCATGTGAAGGTAATGCTGCATGGTTAAATGAACATATAACCTTTAAGGTATCCGATGTTACACCGAAAGAATACAGAAATCTGATGGATTGGGCAGGCTGGAATACTTCAGAACCGGAAATAAAAGTAGAAACCTATAATCTGAAGGGGGTATATGGAGAGGCAACATCCGTTACGACTTCGACAACAAGTGGAAAAATAGAATTTTCCGGCAAGGCAATGTCACAGTGCAAGCTTACTGTAACAGCTGGTGTAGGTGTGCGCGTGTGCAGACTGGATGCTTACAGGGATGGTGTTTTATATGACACTATGTATGTTGCTCCGAAGCCATATGATGAAGATGGAAATCTTCTTGATACAGAATTGTATACAAAGGTTCGGAGAAATGTAGAGGCAAAGCTGTGGACAGATGATATGTCGAATTATGATAAGCTGAAAACTCTTGCAGATTATATTTCAACGACAGCGCATTATCCGGGATATCAATGTACTCAAAAAGATGTAAATCCGACTCTGTGGGATGGATTCTCAGTCGATGGTATTGCGCTTTATTATAATATGTTCAATATGCCGGTTTTAAACCGCGCGATGGCATTGCGTGGCGGTATCATAACCTGTGTGGCTATAGATATTGTCTGCGCTGCGGCAGAGGAGGATCTGAGACTGAATTATCTGTATGATAAAGCGACAGATACTGTTGCAGAAGGCGAAGGCGTATGGCTTACGATCGGAGATGCCAGTACCAATCCAAGCGCAGGAGCGCATGAGTCTCTGGCATACAAAGATGCCGATGGCAATATTGTATATATCGATGCGCAGGGAAGAATGGCAAGAAATTCATGTGAAGAACATGGCTGCCTGGATAAGGTCATCAGAGACTAGAGCCGCGCCGGACATGAAGAGGCGAAGAATATAGAGGCAGATATTTAATCAAATAATGAAGGAGATGGATAAGATATGAAACAATTTTTAAAATCACATGCAATTTTATTCAGTATGCTTGCAGTCCTGATCGGATGCTTAATTTACCCGAATCAGGCAGATGCAAAGACATATCAGACACAGGATAACTATATTGGTGGTGGCGGATGTTCAGTTGTGATCAGTGGTAATAAGGTTTATTATTCAATCACGGAAACTGGAAAAATCTTCTGCTATGATATCAAAACGAAGAAGACAAAAATCATTGCCAAAGCAGGTGGAAAAGGATTTAGAAGCTTGAGAAAAAAAGGAAATTATCTGTATGCAGTCTATGATAATTATGGCGGATCCGATGGATCAGATAAGTATATCGTGCGTGTATCTATTAAGAATGGTAAGAAAACAAAACTTGCAAGAGGCCGTGATTTTGTATTTGCAGGCAAAAAGATCTACTATACAAAGACGCAGCATGTAAAGACCAGTGATATAGAATATGATAAAACGGTTGGTACATATTCCATGTCACTTACCGGAAAAAATAAAAAGAAAGCAAAATCTGTTGTATTAAGTACAGAACGGGATGCAAGAACGCCGATCAAGACATCAAAAGGTTCACTTACCTCCAGAGGAAAGACAGTGGGTAGTTTATATTTTCCACAGGCGATAGATTATACGACGTCAAAGGGAAAGAAAACGGAGATCTATAATGTATTGAAGGATAAGAATGCAAGCAGTACTTCAACGATACAGTATTATACATTACAGGGTGATTACATTGTGTATAAGAAATGTGATAAAAATGGATATTCCAAACTGATACTCGTGAAAAAGAACGGGAAAGGATCCAAAGTTTTATATTCAGAACCTTCTGCAAGCGGTTGGTAAAATGAAAATACAGGCGTTACAGCCGGTCGGTGTCAGGTGAGGGTCAGAACTTATAGCGTCAGATAGACAGTTAGAGCTTATGGCATCAGATGGACGATGTTGTATTTAGCATACGGCATCAGGTACAGATAATAGAATTTATTTGTATCTGGTGCCGTTTTTTACGCATTGTGATGGTAAAAAATGCGGATTAATGCTACAATAAAACGAATGGGGAAACGCTTTGGCAGATACGAATGAAAAGGCTGAATGAGATCATACGAGAGGAAACGAAAAAATGAACAAACGAAACCGGTTAAAAACCATTCGGCCGCAGAATGAACGTGCGGCAAGAGCATTCCGTAAGAAGCAGAACATGAAGGTAGAGCTGAATAAAAAGTGGCTGCCTGTTGTCTATGTGGTGATGCTCGGTATCTGTATTTTACTGAATGTGACAAATGATAGTCTGGATCCGGCAAATGTGCTGATCAGTGTCTGTATGTTTGGAATCGTGGGAGCGATATTTGTCTACGCATATAAGCATCTGAAGCATATCGACCAGATGGGGGAAGATTTTCGTATAGCCATCAGCTATATCAAGGGCGACTATGCAAAAGAAAAGAAGCTTCTTTGGGATCTGTATCGTACCGAGACCCGGTATGGTATCTTTAATGAGGAACATCTGAGAAATTCCTATGTAGATTATGTGGAAGAAATGAAACGTCTGGAGCAGGATGAAGAAGGAAAATATGCCTGCGATATCGAAGATTTTATCAATTACCAGCTGATCGATGATGCGGTTGAAAAAGGTCGTCTGAGTCTGGTTCCGGGAGCCATGACAGGGCTGGGTATTCTTGGTACCTTTATCGGTCTGTCAATCGGACTTCAGGCATTTAATACAGGTTCAGCAGAGGAGATCACGAACAGTATCGGACCTCTGATGGATGGTATCAAGGTTGCGTTCCATACATCTATCTATGGTATGATCTTTTCCCTGACATTTAATCTGATCTTTAAGACGGTTTTGGAACAGGCATATCACAAGCTGGATGAATTTGTAGCAGAGTTCAAACGGTATGTGCGTCCGGATGCGACTTACGATAACGGTAATCTGGAACTGGATTTCCAGAAGAAACAGTTGGAAGCAACGATAGCAACACAGAAGGCAATCGAAGAAACACTTGCATATCTGAAGTCCATGCATGAAGATATCGAAGATATCCGTATCTTGACGAAAGATCAGAATGACATCTTCCGGGGCAGACTGAACCGCCCGAGGGCGATCGGGCAGAGCGGCAGGGAGGGATAAGGCATGAGTAAGAAACGAAGAAGACCGGAGGAAGAAGAAACCTCTTATTGGCTGTCGTATTCCGATATGATGGCGGCACTCCTTCTGATCTTTATTCTGATCATTTCTTTTACACTGATGCAGTCTAAGAGTCAGTATGAGAGTAAACAGGCGGAGCTTGATAAGCAGAAAGAAATTATCAAGGAACAGGAGCAGTTGTTAAAAGATCAGCAGGAGGAGCTGGATCGGATCGCAGGCATCCGAAGTGATCTGGTGGCGGCGCTCCGTGATGAGTTCGCAGACAGTTCGTTAAATGTCAAGGTAGACGAGAAAACGGGTGCGATCACATTTGATGCAAGCGTTTTGTTTGATGTAGCAGACAGTGATCTGAAGGAAGAAGGAAAGACATTCTTGAAAGAATTTCTTCCCAAATACTGTAAAGTGCTGCTGGATGAAAAATATCGTGATTATGTATCGGAGATTATTATAGAAGGTCATACAGATACGAATGGATCTTATATTTATAATCTTGAACTTTCCCAGCATAGAGCCTTTTCTGTTGCAAAGTATTGCCTGACCGAGAGTAACGGGATCATAAGCTCCACGGATGTTGAACTGCTTCGAAGTGTGCTGACGGCAAATGGAAAGTCCTACAGCAATCCGATTTATAAGGAGGATGGAGCTGTCGATCTGGAAGCATCCAGACGAGTAGAGATTCTGTTCCGGCTTCAGGATGAAGAAATGATCGCTGAGATGATGGATATTCTGAAAGAGAAATAGATATTTTGAAAGAGAAACAGACCAACACTTGCGGTTTTAAAAACGAGATGGTACAATGAGCATTGCGATGGGATGTGTTTGTACATACCAGCATAATGCGAAACCAACATTGAACCGACAGGTGAAATGGTACAATGAGCATTGCGACGGTACATATTTATATGTACTAAATGGATAGATTGTCTTTTGAAAGGAAAACGAGATGAAAAGAGTAGTTGTAACAGGAATGGGCGCTGTAACCCCGATCGGAAATAACGTAGAAGAATTCTGGGATGGCATTAAGAAGAATAAAGTAGGTATTGGCGAGATTACAAAATTTGATGTATCCGAATATAAATGCAAAATGGGTGCTGAAGTAAAAGATTTTGATCCGAAACAATATATGGATCCAAAGGCAGCCAGAAGAATGGAGCCGTTCTGCCAGTATGCAGTTGCAGCTACAGGCGAAGCAATCAAGAATGCCGGTATTGATCTTGAGAAAGAAGATCTGACAAGATTCGGAACCTGTATCGGTAACGGACTTGGCGGTGTAGCTACGATCGAAAAGGAACATGCCAAGGTTATGAATGGTAAGGCAAACCGTGTCAGTGTAATGATGGTTCCTATGATGATCTCGAATATGGCAGCCGGAAATGTAGCGATCGCATATGGCTTAAAGGGCAAATGTACAGATGTTGTAACAGCATGTGCGACAGGGACAAACAGCATTGGCGAGGCATATCGTTATATTCAGGTCGGAGATGCAGATGTGATGGTAGCCGGAGGCGCTGAATCACCGATCTGTGAGACAAATGTTTCAGGATTTATCTCCATGACAGCACTTTCAAGTGCAACGGAAGCAGATCGTGCGTCGATTCCGTTTGACAAAGACAGATGTGGATTCGTTATCGGTGAAGGAGCTGGAGTCGTAGTTCTGGAATCTCTGGAGCATGCGCAGGCAAGAGGAGCAAAGATCCTTGCCGAGGTTGTCGGATATGGTTCCACCTGTGATGCATTTCACATTACATCCCCTGCCGAGGATGGAGAGGGTGCAGCAAGAGCCATGACACTTGCGATCAACGAGGCTGGCATTACACCGGCAGATGTTGATTATATCAATGCACACGGAACAAGTACCCACCACAATGATCTTTATGAGACAAGAGCTATCAAGAAAGCATTTGGTGAGGATGCATATAATGTAAATATCAATTCTACAAAATCCATGATCGGTCATTTATTTGGCGCGGCCGGAGCAGTTGAATTTATTACATGCGTAAAATCTATCGAAGATGGATACATTCACCCAACAGTAGGTCTTCGTGAGACAGAAGGTGAGATCGACCTGAATTATACAAAGGGTGAGGGCGTTCATAAGGACATTACATATGCACTGAGCAATTCTCTTGGATTTGGCGGACACAATGCAAGTATCCTTGTAAAGAAATGGGAAGAATAAGATCCAGACAAAAACAGATATAAAAGAATTACACATCATAAATAATGTGAGCAAAAGTATTTGCACGAAAAAGTGTAAATTTACATGGAAAAGTGAAAATTTACATCAAAAAGTGAAAAAACGTATTGACATATTCCTTGTGTTATGGTAAAGTATCTCCCGATGAACTGCCGAAGACAGTAGGTGCCGGATGGCATAAGTTGAAAAACACCTACCGAGGAATATATCGTTAATATTATTTTAACTATATGCTCTCTGTCTTATCGACAGAGAGCTTTTCTTATTTTAGCAGAAGATGCTTTCTGTTAACTATGTGCAGTCATTAGTAAAACAAGGAGGCGCATTATGGCAAAGGTAGAGATTAAGAAGCCAGTAGTTGAAGAAATCAAAGCTAACTTAGATGGTGCTCAGACAGCAGTTGTAGTTGACTACCGTGGACTTACAGTTGAGCAGGACACACAGCTTCGTAAGCAGTTAAGAGAAGCTGGGGTTGTTTATAAGGTATACAAGAACACCATGATCAACTTCGCTATTGAAGGCACAGAGTTCGAGGGACTGAAGCCATGTCTCGAAGGACCTACCGGATTAGCTATCTGTAAGACAGATGCTACAGCAGCAGCCAGAATCCTGGCTAACTTCGCAAAGACTGCTCCGGCACTTGAGCTTAAGGGTGGCGTTGTAGAAGGTACATTCTACGATGCAGCAGGTATCGCAGTTATTGCAAACATTCCTTCAAGAGAAGTACTTATTTCCAAATTCCTTGGAAGTATCCAGTCACCTATTGCAAACTTCGCTCGTGTTATCAAGCAGATTGCAGAACAGAAGGAAGCTTAATTATTTGTGCATACAGGCACATCGGCTTCTATTTAATAGAAGCAGCAATTATTAAACTATATTATATTAATGGAGGAAATAATAATGACAACTCAGGAAATTATTGAAGTAATCAAAGGTTTATCAGTATTAGAATTAAATGACTTAGTTAAAGCATGTGAGGAAGAATTCGGCGTATCAGCAGCAGCAGGTGTTGTTGTAGCAGCAGCAGGCGGAGACGCTCCAGCAGCAGAAGAGAAGGATTCATTCGATATCGAACTTACAGAAGTTGGTCCTAACAAGGTTAAGGTTATCAAGGTTGTTCGTGAGATCACAGGTCTTGGCTTAAAGGAAGCTAAGGATGCTGTTGATGGCGCTCCAAAGGTTATCAAAGAGGGAGCTTCAAAGGACGAGGCTGAGGAAGCTAAGACTAAGTTAGAGGCTGAAGGCGCTAAGGTTACATTAAAGTAATTTTATTCCTTGTATTTATGAATATCTTTCGACCTGGCGGGAGAATTACCTGCCAGGTCGTTTTTGTCAAAGTTCCGGCGAACTGATCACTTTTTATCAATAAGAACGGGTTCGTCCGAAGATACGGTTTTAAGATTCTGATCACAGATACAAATATCTATACAATGATGAAAAATTACTTGCTTATAAGGGGTGATTTTTTGAATGCATAGAGTGAGAATGCACTCATGGTATAGCCGAATTTATGTATCTGTTCTATAAAATAAAATGCCGTTGCATATTGTTTTTAGAAAATGCAAACAGGCGCATAAATATGAATAAAAGTTCATATACAATTCTTTTATAAAAAATTCCAAATATTTCTTGACATATACCTTGAAAATGTGATACAGTGTAGGATGTCTATACTATGGGTTGGTTTGCGTTCAAACCAGACATATAATGACACGGCTAATATATTTCGGTTAAATGTAAGCATTTCAACAGAATATACGCTTAAAAATAAATTCCAAGGGGTGAATGTGTCGATGGAAAAAAACAGAATTAGTCCTGTTCAATCTGGTAAAGGTATCCGAATGAGTTATTCCAGACAGAAAGATGTCCTGGAGATGCCTAACTTTATCGAAGTTCAGAAAAACTCATACCAGTGGTTCCTTACCGATGGTCTGAAGGAGGCATTTAAAGATATCTCTCCTATTACTGACTATACAGGACAGCTTAGTCTTGAGTTTGTAGATTTCCAGTTATGTAGAGATGATGTGAAGTACTCAATCGAAGAGTGCAAGGAAAGAGATGCAACATATGCTGCACCGCTTAAAGTAAAAGTAAGACTCCATGCAAATGACGCAAAGGAAATGTCAGAACATGAGATTTTCATGGGTGATCTTCCTCTTATGACCGAGACAGGTACATTTGTGATCAACGGTGCAGAGCGAGTTATCGTAAGCCAGTTGGTGCGTTCACCTGGTATCTACTATGATATTGCACATGATAAGATTGGTAAGAAGCTGTACTCCTGTACAGTTATCCCAAACCGTGGTGCATGGTTAGAGTACGAAACAGATTCGAATGATGTTTTCTATGTTCGTGTAGATAGAACCAGAAAGGTGCCTATCACAGTACTTATCCGTTCACTGGGAATCGGAACAAATGCAGAGATTATCGATCTGTTTGGCGAAGAACCAAAGATTTTAGCAAGTATTGAAAAGGATCCTTCTGAGACATATCAGGATGGTCTTCTTGAGCTGTACAAAAAAATAAGACCGGGTGAGCCTCTTGCAGTAGAGAGTGCAGAGAACCTGATCAATGCAATGTTCTTTGATCCAAGACGTTATGATCTTGCAAAGGTTGGACGTTATAAGTTCAATAAGAAGCTGGCATTCCAGAACAGAATCACAGGTCAGATACTTGCAGAGGATGCGATCGATCCGGCAACCGGTGAAGTGATCGCAGAAGCAGGCACGACACTTACAAGAGCACAGGCAAAGGATATCCAGGATGCTGCTGTACCATATGTTATGATCCAGACAGAAGAACGTAACGTAAAGGTGCTTTCAAATATGGTAGTAGATCTGTCCAAGTATGTTGGATTTGATCCTGCTGAAGTAGGTATCCATGAGGGTGTATACTATCCTGTTCTTGAAACCCTTTTAAATGAATATTCAGACGAAGAAGAATTAAAGGCAGCTATCGCAAGAGATGCATCTGACCTTGTTCCAAAGCATATAACAAAAGAAGACATTATCGCTTCAATTAACTACAACATTCACCTTGAATATGGTATTGGAACAAAGGATGATATCGATCACCTTGGTAACAGACGTATCCGTGCAGTCGGAGAACTTCTTCAGAATCAGTATAGAATCGGTCTTTCCAGACTGGAAAGAGTTGTAAGAGAGAGAATGACGACTCAGGACGTAGAGACGATCACTCCACAGTCTCTGATCAACATCAAGCCTGTAACAGCAGCAGTTAAGGAATTCTTCGGAAGTTCCCAGTTGTCACAGTTCATGGATCAGAACAACCCATTGTCTGAGCTGACTCATAAGAGAAGATTATCAGCCCTTGGTCCCGGTGGTCTGTCACGAGACAGAGCAGGATTCGAGGTTCGAGATGTACACTATACTCATTATGGTAGAATGTGTCCTATCGAGACTCCTGAAGGTCCTAACATCGGTCTGATCAACTCTCTGGCTACTTATGCAAGAATCAATGAGTATGGTTTTGTAGAAGCACCATACAGAAAACTGGATAAATCAGATCCTGCAAACCCTGTAGTTACAGATGAGGTTATTTATCTGACGGCAGATGAAGAAGATAATTACAGAGTTGCACAGGCAAATGAACCTCTGGATGCAGATGGTCATTTCGTAAATAACAACGTATCAGGAAGATACAGAGAGGATACAACAGAGTTCCCGAAATCAAGAGTTGATCTGATGGACGTTTCTCCTAAGATGGTATTCTCAGTTGCTACATCCATGATTCCTTTCCTTGAGAACGATGATGCAAACCGTGCTCTGATGGGATCAAACATGCAGCGTCAGGCAGTTCCGCTTATGCTTACCGAATCAGCCGTTGTAGGTACCGGTATGGAAGCAAAGGCAGCTGTTGACTCAGGTGTATGTATCGTTGCAAAGAGAGATGGTGTAGTTGAATATTCCACAAGTAAGGAAATCTGTATTAAGGCAGATGAAGATGGAACAAAGGATATCTACCACGTTATCAAGTTCGCACGAAGCAATCAGGGTAACTGTATGAACCAGAGACCTATCGTATTCAAGGGCGAGCATGTTAAGGCTGGAGAGGTTATCGCAGACGGACCATCTACTTCAGGTGGAGAGATCGCACTTGGAAAGAACCCTCTGATCGGTTTCATGACCTGGGAAGGTTACAACTACGAGGATGCTGTTCTTTTAAGTGAAAGACTTGTAAAAGATGATGTATATACATCTATTCATATTGAGGAGTACGAATGCGAAGCAAGAGATACCAAGCTCGGACCGGAAGAGATCACAAGAGATCTTGCGGGATTGTCCAATGATGCATTAAAGGATCTGGATGAGAATGGTATTATCCGTATCGGTGCTGAGGTTCGTGCCGGAGATATCCTTGTCGGTAAGGTTACTCCTAAGGGAGAGACAGAGCTGACAGCAGAGGAAAGACTCCTTCGTGCCATCTTTGGTGAGAAGGCAAGAGAAGTAAGAGATACTTCCCTTAAGGTTCCTCATGGAGCATTTGGTGTCATCATGGATACCAAGATCTTCACAAGAGAAAACGGTGATGAACTTTCACCGGGTGTTAATAAATCAGTCAGAGTATACATTGCTCAGAAGAGAAAGATCCAGGTAGGAGATAAGATGGCCGGTCGTCATGGTAACAAGGGTGTAATTTCCCGTGTACTTCCGGTAGAAGATATGCCATTCCTTCCAAATGGTCGTCCGCTCGATATCGTGTTGAACCCACTGGGCGTTCCTTCACGTATGAATATCGGACAGGTTCTTGAAATCCATCTTGGTCTTGCTTCACAGGTTCTCGGATTCAAGGTTTCAACTCCTGTGTTTGATGGTGCAGACGAGTTTGATATCATGGATACTCTTGAGATGGCGAATGATTATGCAAATACCGAGTGGGAAGATTTCTATGAGAAATATAAAGACTCTGTTTCGGAAGAAGTAATGAATTACCTCTATGAGAACAGAGACCACAGAGAAGAATGGAAGGGCGTTCCGATCGACAGAACCGGTAAGGTACAGCTTCGTGACGGTAGAACCGGTGAAGAATTTGACAGCCCTGTAACAATCGGTTACATGCATTATCTTAAGCTCCACCATCTGGTTGATGATAAGATCCATGCACGTTCAACCGGTCCGTACTCATTAGTTACACAGCAGCCTCTGGGTGGTAAAGCTCAGTTCGGTGGACAGCGTTTCGGTGAGATGGAAGTTTGGGCACTGGAAGCATACGGTGCATCATATACATTACAGGAAATCCTGACTGTTAAGTCGGATGATGTAATCGGACGTGTTAAGACATATGAAGCGATCATTAAGGGTGAGAATATTCCTACACCTGGTATCCCTGAGTCATTCAAGGTACTGCTGAAGGAATTCCAGTCACTTGGTCTCGATGTCAGAGTTGTAAAAGACGATATGACAGAGGTTGATCTCGGTGAGACGATCGAAGCGTATGACGAGAATGTTAAGAGCATGATCGATGATGATAAACGGGAAGCTGATGGACGTGAATTTGAAGAAGCGGGCTTCAGCGGAACAGATGAAAATGATGAGCTGACATCATTATCAGACGGAGAATATCTGGATGATTACAATGACGACTATGATGGCAACTCGGATGATGAATTTTAGAAAGGAGATTTTGTAAGATGCCAGAATTTAACATGGAAACTCCAGAACAGGAACAGGCTTTAAGCTTTGACGCAATTAGAATCGGACTTGCATCTCCTGAAAAAATCAGAGAATGGTCACATGGTGAGGTTAAGAAACCTGAGACTATCAACTACAGAACATTAAAACCGGAAAAAGATGGTTTGTTCTGCGAGAGAATATTTGGACCTAGCAAGGACTGGGAATGTCATTGCGGTAAGTATAAGAAGATCAGATATAAAGGTATTATCTGTGATCGATGCGGTGTAGAGGTTACAAAGGCCAGCGTTCGTAGAGAGCGTATGGGTCATATCGAGCTTGCAGCACCGGTATCCCATATCTGGTATTTCAAAGGTATTCCTAGCCGTATGGGACTGATCCTTGATATTTCTCCAAGAGTACTTGAAAAGGTATTATACTTTGCATCTTATATCGTTCTTGATCCAAAGGACACACCGCTTACTTATAAGCAAGTTCTGACAGAGCAGGAATACAGAAAGGCTGAAGAGGACTTCGGATACGGCTCCTTCCGTGCAGGAATGGGTGCTGAGTCCATTCAGGAGCTCTTAAGAGCAATCGATCTGGATAAAGAAAGCGAAGAATTAAAGGCTGAGCTTAAGAATTCAAGCGGACAGAAGAGAGCCAGAATCATCAAGAGACTGGAAGTTGTTGAAGCATTCCGTAATTCTGAGAATAAGCCGGAGTGGATGATCATGGATGTTATTCCGGTTATCCCACCGGATATCAGACCTATGGTTCAGTTGGATGGCGGCAGATTTGCTACATCTGACCTGAATGACTTATATAGAAGAATTATCAACAGAAATAACCGCTTAAGAAGACTTCTTGATCTGAACGCTCCTGACATCATTGTCAGAAACGAGAAGAGAATGCTTCAGGAAGCTGTTGATGCGTTAATTGATAATGGTAGAAGAGGCCGTCCTGTAACAGGTCCGGGTAACAGAGCATTAAAGTCTCTGTCCGATATGTTAAAGGGTAAGCAGGGACGTTTCCGTCAGAACCTTCTTGGTAAGCGTGTTGACTATTCAGGACGTTCCGTTATCGTAGTAGGACCGGAACTTAAGATCTATCAGTGTGGTCTTCCAAAGGAAATGGCTATCGAATTATTCAAGCCATTTGTTATGAAAGAACTGACAGCCAGCGGCAGAGCGAATAACATTAAAGCTGCTAAGAAGATGGTAGAAAAGCTTGAGCCGGAAGTTTGGGATGTACTTGAGGATGTAATCAAAGAGCATCCGGTTATGTTAAACCGTGCTCCTACACTTCACAGACTGGGTATCCAGGCATTTGAGCCTATCCTTGTAGAAGGTAAGGCAATCAAGCTTCATCCACTGGTATGTACAGCGTTCAACGCCGATTTCGATGGTGACCAGATGGCTGTTCACCTTCCACTTACAGTTGAGGCACAGGCAGAATGTAGATTCCTGCTCCTGTCCCCGAATAACCTTCTGAAGCCTTCAGATGGTGCTCCGGTTGCCGTTCCTTCACAGGATATGGTCCTTGGTATCTACTATCTGACAATGGAGAAGGATGGCGATATCGGAGAAGGCAAGTTCTTCAAGTCAAAGAACGAAGCACTGCTTGCATATGAGAACAAGGAGATCACTCTCCACTCTAAGATAAAAGTAAGAAGAACTGTTACGACAGAAGACGGAGCAGAGGTTACAGGTATCATCGATACTACACTCGGTCGTTTGCTGTTCAACGAGATCATTCCTCAGGATCTTGGATATGTTGACAGAACAAATCCTGACAATATCCTGAAACTTGAGATTGATTTCCATGTTGGTAAGAAACAGTTAAAGCCGATCCTTGACAAATGTATCAATACACATGGCGCAACCAAGACTGCTGAAGTTCTGGATGACGTAAAGGCAATCGGTTACAAGTATTCAACCAGAGGTGCTATTTCAGTATCTATTTCAGATATGAAGGTGCCGGACGAGAAGAAGCAGATCCTTGCAGATGCTCAGACTCAGGTTGACAAGATCACAAAGATGTTCAGACGTGGTCTTATGACAGAGGAGGAGAGATACCTCGCTGTTGTTAAGGTTTGGGAAGAAGCCGATAAGGTTCTGACAAAAGCCCTTCTGGACGGACTTGATAAATATAACAACATCTTCATGATGGCAGATTCCGGTGCCCGTGGATCTAACCAGCAGATCAAACAGCTGGCTGGTATGCGTGGTCTGATGGCAGATACAACCGGTCGTACGATCGAACTTCCGATTAAGTCAAACTTCCGTGAAGGTCTTGACGTTCTGGAGTATTTCATTTCAGCGCATGGTGCTCGTAAGGGTCTGTCCGATACAGCGCTTCGTACAGCCGATTCAGGATACCTGACCAGACGTCTGGTTGACGTATCACAGGATCTGATCATTCGCGAGACAGATTGTTGTGCAGGAAAAGCAATTCCTGGTATGGAAGTAGAAGCATTCATGGAAGGCAAAGAAGTAATCGAATCCTTCCAGGAGAGAATTACAGGTCGTTACCTTGCAGAATCTGTATACGATAAAGATGGTAACCTTTTAGTTAAGGCAAACCACATGGTATCACCAAAGAGAGCTGCTCTGATCGTAAATCAGGGTGTAGATTCAAACGGTGTTCCGTTCCTTGATCCGGATACAGGTGTTACAAGACAGGATGCAAAGCTTAAGATCAGAACGATCCTGACATGTAAGTCACACCTTGGTGTATGTGCAAAATGTTATGGTGCCAACATGGCAACCGGACAGCCAGTACAGGTTGGTGAAGCTGCCGGAATCATCGCAGCTCAGTCAATCGGTGAGCCTGGTACACAGCTTACCATGAGAACGTTCCATACTGGTGGTGTTGCCGGTGATGATATTACACAGGGTCTTCCTAGAGTAGAAGAGTTGTTCGAAGCAAGAAAGCCAAAGGGACTTGCGATCATCGCAGAGTTTGGCGGTAAGGTTCAGCTTCGTGATAATAAGAAGAAGAGAGAAGTCGTTATCACAAATGACGAGACAGGCGAATCAAAGGCATACTTAATTCCTTATGGTTCCCGTATCAAGGTTCTGGACGATCAGGTTCTGGAAGCCGGTGATGAATTAACAGAAGGTTCTGTTAATCCACATGATATCTTAAAGATCAAAGGTATCCGTGCAGTTCAGGATTACATGCTTCGTGAAGTACAGCGTGTATACAGACTTCAGGGTGTTGATATCAATGATAAGCATATCGAGATCATTGTTCGTCAGATGTTAAAGAAGATCAGGATCGAGGATAACGGAGATTCATCCTACCTTCCGGGAACACTGGTTGACGTTCTTGATTTTGAAGATACAAATGAGCAGCTCATCGCAGAAGGCAAACAGCCGGCAGAAGGCTCACAGGTAATGCTTGGTATTACAAAGGCATCACTTGCTACAGATTCCTTCATGTCAGCAGCGTCCTTCCAGGAGACAACAAAGGTTCTTACAGATGCAGCTATTAAGAGTAAGGTAGATCCGCTTAATGGTCTGAAAGAGAACGTTATTATCGGTAAGCTGATCCCAGCAGGTACAGGCATGAAGCGTTATCGTTCTGTAAAGCTTGATACAGAGATGGATGAGATCAACTTCTTTGATGATGATGAAGAGATCGACTTCGGAGATGATCTGGAAAGCACAGAGTTAGAAGATGCAGTTGATACCGATGCAGATGCAGAGGATGAGGCGGAAGAAAATACTTCAGACTTGGAATCTGTAGAGGCAGAGACATCTGATAACGAATAAATAAATTTGAAAAGTGCTTGACACGAATAATTTCAATATATATAATGGTAAGGCATGCGTGAGAACGTATGCCTTATATTATTTTTTATTTTGAAAGTAGGAGGTGAAAACATGCCAACATTTAACCAGTTAGTTAGAAAGGGAAGACAGACAGTAGAGAAGAAGTCAACTGCACCAGCTCTTCAGAGAAGTTTCAACTCATTAAAGAAGAAGCCAACTGAGACAAGCTCTCCACAGAAGAGAGGAGTTTGTACAGCAGTTAAGACAGCTACTCCTAAGAAGCCTAACTCAGCTCTGAGAAAGATCGCCAGAGTTCGTTTATCAAACGGTATCGAAGTTACAAGTTATATTCCAGGTGAAGGTCACAACCTTCAGGAGCATAGCGTAGTTCTTATCCGTGGTGGTAGAGTAAAGGACTTACCTGGTACAAGATACCATATCATCAGAGGTACTCTTGATACAGCAGGTGTTGCAAAGAGACGTCAGGCTCGTTCTAAGTACGGTGCTAAGCGTCCAAAAGATGCTAAGAAGTAATTAAAACCGTATTATTGGAAACATTCCAAAAAAATGTGCTGGTTAGGCCATGTTTTTGCTATGAGATAAGGTGTTGATGCATAATAATGCAGAAAACATCAGATAGATAGAAGAGATGGAAATAACAGCACGAACACATTTTATAATGTGAGTACCGAAGAATTAATAAATATTAAGGAGGGAAGAACCGTGCCACGTAAAGGACATATCGCAAAGAGAGACGTATTAGCGGATCCAATTTACAATAACAAGGTGGTTACCAAGCTTATCAACAACGTAATGTTAGATGGTAAGAAGGGTGTTGCTCAGAAGATTGTTTACGGTGCATTCGACCGTATCGCAACTGAAACTGGTAAGGACGCTATCGAGGTATTTGAAGAGGCTATGAACAACATCATGCCATTACTCGAGGTTAAGGCAAGACGTATCGGTGGTGCAACATATCAGGTACCTATCGATGTAAGACCAGATAGAAGACAGGCTCTTGGACTTCGTTGGTTAACAACATTTTCACGTGCCAGAAGTGAAAAGACCATGGAAGAAAGACTTGCAAGAGAAATCATGGATGCAGCTAATAACACAGGTGCATCTGTAAAGAGAAAAGAAGATATGCACAAGATGGCAGAAGCAAACAAGGCGTTTGCTCACTACAGATTCTAATCTGTGCTGCCTACAGAATAATAAAAGGAGGACAATCCGTTGGCTGGAAGAGAATATCCATTGGACAGAACAAGAAACATTGGTATTATGGCTCATATCGATGCTGGTAAGACAACTCTTACAGAGAGAATCTTATACTATACCGGTGTTAACTATAAAATCGGTGATACTCATGATGGTACAGCTACTATGGACTGGATGGAGCAGGAGCAGGAAAGAGGTATTACAATCACTTCCGCTGCTACAACCTGTCACTGGACATTAGAGGATCATCACAAACCAAAGGCTGGTGCTTTAGAGCACAGAATCAACATCATTGATACTCCAGGTCACGTAGACTTTACTGTAGAAGTAGAGCGTTCACTTCGTGTACTTGATGGCGCCGTTGGTGTATTCGATGCAAAGGCTGGTGTAGAGCCTCAGTCAGAAAACGTATGGCGTCAGGCTGACACATACAACGTTCCACGTATGGCATTTATCAACAAGATGGATAAAATGGGTGCTGACTTTTTCTACTCAGTTCAGACAATTATTGATCGTCTGGGCAAGAATGCAATTCCAGTTCAGATTCCTATCGGTAAAGAATCCGATTTCATCGGTCTGATCGACTTATTTGAGATGGATGCATACTATTATAAAGATGATAAGGGTGAAGACATCGAGATCACAACGATCCCTGATGACTTAAAAGAGCTTGCTGACAAATGGCATGAGAACCTTGTAGAGAAGATCTGCGAGTTAGATGATGACTTAATGATGATGTACCTTGAGGGTGAAGAGCCTTCAATCGACGAAATGAAGAAAGTTCTTCGTAGAGCAACTATTGCTTGTGAAGCAGTTCCGGTATTCCTTGGTTCCGCATACAAGAATAAGGGTGTTCAGAAGATGCTTGATGGTGTTATTGAATATATGCCAGCTCCTACAGATATCCCTGATATCACAGGTGTAGATCCTGAAGGAAATGATGTAGTTCGTCATTCATCAGATGAAGAACCATTTGCTGCATTGGCATTCAAGATCATGACAGACCCATTCGTTGGTAAGTTAGCATTCTTCAGAGTATATTCAGGTACATTGAACTCAGGTTCATATGTATTAAATGCAACAAAAGACAAGAAAGAGCGTGTAGGACGTATCGTACAGATGCATGCAAATGCTCGTAAGGAAATTGATAAGGTTTACGCTGGTGATATCGCAGCTGCTGTTGGTTTCAAAGTAACAACAACTGGTGATACAATCTGTGATGAGCAGCATCCGGTTATCCTTGAGTCAATGGAATTCCCAGAGCCAGTTATCGAGCTTGCTATCGAGCCTAAGACAAAGAATGATCAGGGTAAGATGGGCGAGGCTCTTGCAAAGCTTGCTGAAGAAGATCCTACATTCAGAGCACATACAGATAAAGAAACAGGACAGACAATCATCGCCGGTATGGGTGAGCTTCACCTTGAGGTTATTGTTGACCGTCTGCTTCGTGAGTTCAAGGTTGAGGCTAACGTAGGTGCACCTCAGGTTGCTTACAAAGAGACATTTACCAAGGCTGTTGATGTTGATAGCAAATATGCTAAGCAGTCAGGTGGTCGTGGTCAGTATGGTCACTGTAAAGTTAAGTTCGAGCCAATGGATCCAAACGGCGAAGAGACATTCAAGTTCGAATCCACAGTTGTTGGTGGTGCTATTCCTAAGGAATATATCCCAGCAGTCGGTGAAGGTATCGAAGAAGCTGCTAAGGCTGGTATTCTTGGTGGATACCCAGTACTTGGTGTCCATGCAAATGTATACGATGGTTCATACCATGAAGTCGATTCATCAGAAATGGCATTCCACATCGCTGGTTCTATGGCTTTCAAGGATGCTATGGCTAAGGCAAACCCAGTTCTTCTGGAGCCTATCATGAAGGTTGAAGTTACAATGCCTGAGGAATACTTAGGTGATGTAATCGGAAGCTTAAATGCTAAGAGAGGCCAGATCGAAGGTATGGATGATATCGGCGGTGGTAAGATCGTCAGAGCATTCGTTCCACTTGCAGAGATGTTCGGTTACTCAACAGAGCTTCGTTCATCTACACAGGGACGTGGTAACTACTCAATGTTCTTTGAGAGATACGCTCAGTGTCCAAAGAGTGTTCAGGAGAAGGTTATTGCAGAAAAGTCAAAATAATAGTTTGACAACTCAGAAAGGCATTTTGCCGTGCCTTTCGACTTAAAAGAGTAAAATAAATCATATCAGCAGGTAAAAAGGTTGAAAATCCTTGTGCCTGCTGGTATAAAGAGATAAAAAAAGGTTGAAAATCTTTTATATATTCTATATAATGAGTTTTAGCCAAGCATAGCCCTTAGGGGTACGAAATTTAAGGAGGATATTAAAAAATGGCAAAGGAAAAGTTTAATAGAAGTAAGCCACATTGTAACATTGGTACAATCGGTCACGTTGACCATGGTAAAACAACATTAACAGCAGCTATCACAAAAGTTCTTTCAGAGAGAGTAGCTGGTAACGCAGCTGTTGATTTCGCTAACATTGATAAGGCTCCAGAAGAGAGAGAAAGAGGTATCACTATCTCTACAGCTCACGTTGAGTACGAGACAGAGAAGAGACATTATGCTCACGTTGACTGTCCAGGACATGCTGACTACGTTAAGAACATGATCACTGGTGCAGCTCAGATGGATGGTGCTATCCTTGTTGTTGCTGCTACTGATGGTGTTATGGCTCAGACAAAGGAGCACATCTTACTTTCACGTCAGGTTGGTGTACCTTACATCGTTGTATTCTTAAATAAGTGCGATATGGTTGATGATGACGAGCTTATCGAACTTGTAGAGATGGAAGTTACAGAACAGCTCGAAGAGTACGGATTCAATGATTGCCCAATCGTTAAGGGTTCAGCTCTTAAGGCTCTTGAAGATCCAATGGGACCTTGGGGAGATAAGATTATGGAACTTATGGATACAATAGATTCATACATTCCAGATCCTCAGAGAGATACAGATAAGCCATTCATCATGCCTGTAGAGGATGTATTCACAATCACAGGTCGTGGTACAGTTGCTACCGGTAGAGTAGAAGCTGGTGTTATCCACTTAAATGATGAAGTTGAAATCGTTGGTATTAAGCCAGAAATCCAGAAGACAACTGTAACAGGTATCGAGATGTTCAGAAAGCTCCTTGATGAAGGACAGGCTGGTGATAACATCGGTGCTCTTCTTCGTGGTATCAAGAGAGAAGATATCGTAAGAGGTCAGGTTCTTTGTAAGCCAGGTTCAATCACATGTCATACAAAGTTCACAGCTCAGGTTTACGTTCTTACTAAGGACGAGGGTGGTCGTCATACACCATTCTTCAACAACTACCGTCCACAGTTCTACTTCAGAACAACTGACGTAACAGGTGTTTGTAACCTTCCAGCAGGTACAGAGATGTGCATGCCTGGTGATAACGTAGAAATGACAATCGAACTGATTCACCCAATCGCTATGAGCCAGGGTCTTACATTCGCTATTCGTGAAGGCGGACGTACAGTAGGTTCAGGAAGAGTTGCTTCTATCATCGAGTAATCTACGCGTAAGTAACGAGAAGATTAGATAAATAAAAAATATCCGGAGAGTGTTTACACTCTTCCGGGTATTTTTTTGTTTATCGATTAGCAGCAATATTGACAATGAAATTACCGGTATGTTATTTTGTAGATGCAAACAATTGGGTGGGCTTATAAGCAAGCCCTGTGCAGCAGAAAAGGAGATATCAATGAAGAAAATCTTGATTACCGGTGGAACCACATTTGTCAGTAAGTATGCAGCAAAGTATTTTGTAGAGCATGGATATGAGGTCTATGTAGTGAACCGTAATTCAAAACCGCAGGTTAAGGGCGTGACGCTGATTGAAAGCGACAGGCATAATTTAGGGGATAAGCTGAAGAATCTGCATTTTGATGTTGTTGCCGACATAACCGCTTATGATGCACAAGACATAATTGATTTACATAATTCGCTGGACTCTTTTGATCAATATATAATGATTAGTTCCAGTGCGGTATATCCGGAGTATGGTGTACAGCCATTTCCTGAGGATTCTGAAAGAGCAGTAAATAAATTCTGGGGAAAATATGGAACAGATAAGATCGAAGCAGAAAATGCACTGTTGGAGAGAGTCCCGGATGCTTATATTTTAAGACCGCCATATTTATATGGTTCTATGGACAACGTCTATCGGGAGGCGTTTGTATTTGACTGTGCAATGGCAGACAGAAAATTTTATTTGCCGGAAGCCGGTGAGATGAAATTACAGTTTTTCCATGTGGAAGATTTGTGTAGGCTGATGGAAGTAATAATTACAAAGTGCCCAACGGATCATATTTTGAATGTCGGAAATGAAAAGTCAATATCGATAAGAGACTGGGTTATCAAATGTTATGCTTGCTTTGATAAAGTGCCGGAATTCGTATCTGTACCGGAAACAGTAGAGCAGAGAAATTATTTCAGCTTTTATAATTATGAATACTGTCTTGATGTGACCCGGCAGAAGAAGATATATCCGGAGACGATGTCAATGGATGCCGGGTTACAGGAGGCTGCAAATTGGTATATAGAGCATGAAGGTGAGGTAAACAAGAAGCCATATTGGGAGTATATTGATACCAATTTGGTATAAAGGTAATTGACATAATAAGATGACAAGCGTGTGTATCGGGAAGGAAATTACGATGAAAATAATAGAAGTAACGGATCTGAATCGTCCGGAACTGGCGGTTTATGCGGAGCTTTCGGAACGGCAGCTTGCAACAATTTATGAACCGGAGGAAGGATTGTTTATTACCGAGAGTCCGAAGGTGATCGAGCGGGCATTAGATGGTGGATATGAACCGGTGTCTTTTCTGGCAGAAAAGGGACAGCTTGCAGAGGCTGAGGAGATTCTGGATCGGATGGAGGATGTCCCAATCTATGTTGCACCGGATGAGATATTGACGAAGCTTACCGGTTACCATCTGACAAGGGGGCTCTGGTGCACGATGCGCCGCAGGACATTGCCAACGATAGAGGAGGTATGTCAGGGAGCGAAGCGGATCGCTATTTTGGAAGAAGTGGTCAATCCGACAAATGTGGGAGCATTGTTCCGCTGTGCCGCAGCACTTGGTATGGATGCAGTGATATTGACCGGTGGCTGCAGTGATCCTCTTTACAGACGTGCAAGTCGTGTGAGTATGGGAACAGTATTCCAGATTCCGTGGACAATGTTGTCAAAGAAGGATGGTGTCTGGCCGGAGCAGGCAATGAAGACATTGAAAGAAATGGGCTTTAAGACGGCGGCAATGGCACTCCGAGAAGATAGTGTAGGAATTGATGATCCGCAGTTAAATAGTGAGGAAAAGCTGGCAATTGTGCTCGGTACAGAGGGCGATGGGCTGGCCGGAGATACGATAGCTGACTGCGATTATACGGTTATGATTCCGATGGCACATGGTGTAGATTCACTTAACGTAGCGGCGGCAGGAGCGGTAGCTTTCTGGCAGCTGGGACATCAGCGGCAGGAGTAGTATCCGTTTGTAAAGATTGTGCGTCGACGACAGGAAAGGGTGGTCTTCTGGCAGTTGAGATACCGCTGACAGGAATAAATAGTATTCATCTGGAAAGTTATAGCATCAGTCGCAGAAAGTTGCAGCCCGCAAGAAAACATGCTGGGAATATATTGATGCCAATTTGGTAAAATAATAAATTGACAAATAATAAGATGGCAGTATAATGATTGGTAGCACTGAATTGGTGCTACCAATTTCTTTTATATGAAAAAGTATAGTTCAAACGAAAAAGGATAAAAAATGTAGAGAGGATATTTGAATGAAGTATATTAGACAGTTTTTAATCATTCTTGCAATTTCATTTATCGGGGAACTGCTCAAATATGTATTACCTTTGCCGATTCCTGCCAGTATTTATGGAATGGCGATTTTATTTGTATGCCTGATGACTGGATGGATCAAGTTAGAGGCAGTGAAAGAGACAGGGAAATTTTTAATTGAGATCATGCCATTGATGTTCATTCCTGCCGGTGTTGGTCTGATGGTTAGCTGGGGAACGCTGAAGCCGGTGCTGATTCCGGTATGTGTGATCACGGTCGTTACGATCATTACGGTTATGGCGATGACAGGCAGACTGTCACAGTGGATCATCAGAAAGGATAGGAAGAAAGAGGAACAAGAGGATGCATGATTTTTTTGAAAACTCCCTGTTTGCGGGAGTTACACTTAGCCTGATCTCATATTTGATCGGGTCAATATTAAAGAAGAAATTCAAACTGGGAATATTTAATCCGTTGCTGATCTCGATTGTAGTTACCATCCTGGTACTGGTTGTGAGCAAGGTGGATTATGATACTTATAATGAAGGCGCCCAATATTTAAGCTGGCTGTTGACCCCTGCAACCGTATGTCTGGCGATCCCGCTCTATGAACAGTGGGAACTGCTGAAGCATAACTGTAAGGCGGTTATGGCAGGTCTTGTTGCCGGTGTGGTGACAAGTCTTTGTACGGTGTTTGTATTGTCAAAGATCATGGGACTTACACATGAGGATTATGTAACGATGCTTCCGAAGTCTATCACGACTGCGATCGGTATGGGTGTTTCAGAAGAACTGGGTGGATATGTAACGATTACGGTTGCGGTTATTATCGTAACGGGTGTTCTTGGAAATATATTTGGTGAATTAGTGTGCAAGATTTTTCGAATCACCGAACCGATATCAAAGGGTCTGGCATTTGGATCTGCATCTCATGCGATCGGAACGGCAAAGGCGATCGAGATCGGTGAAGTGGAAGGTGCAATGAGCAGTCTGGCGATTGCGGTTTCCGGTATTCTTACGGTTGTGCTTTCGTCGTTATTTGCGCATTTTATGTAAATATATATGCTGCTTATAAAATGCAAGGATTTATTTCGAATTTACAGATCGGATATAGAAATAATGAAGTTAGTTGATAATCTCATAGGCGGGTATCCGCTGGTAGCAGATATCAAAATATAGAAATAACGAAATTTATTGATAGTCAGGGAGACGAGTATGGAAAAACAACATGTTACATCAGAATATGAAAAAGCAATTCAATATATTTACAGCCTGATGCAGGACGGAACCTTGCAGAACGGAAGCAAGCTTCCAACCGAACGTACGATAGCGGAAACGTTAGGAATCGGAAGAAATTCGACCAGGGAGGCACTCAGTATCCTGCATGGCATGGGAATGATCGAACGCGTACAGGGATCGGGAAATTATATATCAAAAAATGCCGGAGAGTCGATCCGTCAGATGCTTATGATGATGCTGGCACTTGGCAGTATCACGAAATCCGAGGTCTGTGAGTTCCGTTGTACAATGGAAAAGTCTGTATGCAGTATGCTGATCGAGAAAGGAATACCATTTGAGTGTCAGGTGCTTCTGGAGGATAATCTGGCAAGGATGGAGCAGGCGGATGGTTCCGAACTGGTTAGCGTGGATAAGGAATTTCATGAATTGCTGATCCGGGCAACAGAGAATGAACTATTTTCGATGATCATGGAGGCGGTTATGATCGTTTATCGGGAATGGATCGATCTGGTGCTGCGCCGTGTGAATACAAAAGAAAAGGCAAACTTGCTTAATTATCACAAGCAGATCTATAATAGTGTATTAGAACGTGATGAAGCAGCCATGAAAGCGGCGGTAGATGGGCATTATCATCTGATCAGCCAGATGCTTGCATTGTAGGTGAGTAGAGGTAATATATAAGAAGGAGGTAAGAGAGTATGATCGTAACACTTGGAAGACAATGTGGATGTGCCGGAGATGAAGTTGGGAAAAAATTATCGGAGCTGTTAGGGATTCCCTTTTATACGAAGCCAGAGCTGATCGCGCTTGCAAAAGAAAAGAAAATTTATGAAAAGTATCCAATGTATTTTGGTGAGCAGCCGGTAAATGCGATGATCAGTTCGGTTGCGGATGATTTCTGTCCGAGGAATCAGTATGATACACCGAAACGGGCATTGTCAGCAATGTTTGGAGGACAGAGTTTTATCATTATAGGACGTGCTTCGAATTATGCCTACCGGGATGATAAGGATGCTGTCCGGGTGTTTCTGTGCGGAGATAAGAAGCAGCGGGCGCATCATATCGCGGGAAAGCATAAGATCTCGGAGCGAAAGGCTATAGCGCTTGTTGAAAAGACAGATGAGAAACGGCGTGGTTATCACAGATATTATACCGGAGAAGAATGGGGCTATGCAGAGAATTATGATCTGTGTATAGACGCGGTACGACTGGGTGTTGATAAGACGGCGGAATTGATCGCAGACTATGTAAAGCATGTTGGAGGAAGATAAATGACAACGAGAGAAGAAGCGCTGGCATATGGACTGTCTTTTCCTGATACATATCAGCAGGCGCCGTTTCATGATCCGAACTGGCAACTGGTGCGTGTGAAAGGAAGCAAGAAGGTATTCCTGTGGACATATGAGAGAGACGGATATATTAATCTGAATGTAAAGGTCGATCCTGAATGGCGGGATTTCTGGCGGAGCGCATTTGACGCGGTGATACCGGGCTGGCATCAGAATAAGGAGCACTGGAATACGATCATTCTGGATGGAAGTATTCCGGATCAGGATGTGAAACGGATGATCGCAGAGAGTTATGATCTGGTGACAACCAGTCCATCAAAGAGAATCTATGAGGCGGTGAAAAAGATTCCTGCCGGAAAGGTTGCAACCTATGGTCAGATCGCGGAGCTTGCCGGGGATAAGAAGATGGCGCGTGCAGTGGGAAACGCGCTTCATAAGAATCCGGATCCGGAGCACATTCCCTGCTTTCGTGTGGTAAATGCAAAGGGTGAATTATCCGGAGCATTTGCATTCGGCGGAAAGAATGTACAGGCAGATCGATTGACGGCAGATGGAGTTACAGTTGTCGATGGACGGGTGGATATGGAGAGATTTGGAATAAAGATCTTAGATGGAGAAATCATATAAAGTGAAAAATGATTTATATGCAGGAAATGACCGTTCAAATACAAAGGTTATTTGAAACAGAAAACAAGTCATTTTTGCAAGACTACTGTACAGGCAAGGGGGAGGCAGTATATAATATATCCGTAATTCCAACATGGGGATTTAAATGAGGTTTGGGATACATATATAACCAGAGACTTGTCGGGGGCGATAGTCTCTGGTTTTTTTGTTTGGGATGCATATTTTACGGAGTGGAAGTTAATTATTTTGTAATTCCGTTTGAATGTGTAAGATTTGTAGGCAATTCTTTATTTGAAAGGAAATAAAAATGTCAGAATATCAGTATGTAGAGCATGAATTTGCTCCGGTATATAATGAAGAATCACAGGTGCTGGTTCTTGGCAGTCTGCCATCGGTGAAATCCAGAGAGCAGGGCTTCTACTACGGACATCCGAGAAACCGTTTTTGGAAGGTTGTGGCAGCTGTACTTGGTGTACCGGAACCCTTGACGATAGAAGAGAAAAAACGGATGCTGCTTGCCGGTCATGTGGCGGTCTATGATGTGATCCGGGCTTGTGAGATCATCGGTTCCAGTGACAGCAGTATCCGAAATGTTGTTCCTGCAGATATTAAAAGCATTGTAGCACATACACCGATCCGGGCAGTTTTTACAAATGGTAAGACTGCCGGCAGATTATACAAAAAATATCAGGCAGAACATATCGCTCTTCCAATGATCGAACTGCCATCGACAAGCCCGGCAAATGCAGCGTTTTCGCTGGAACGACTGGAAGAAATATGGAAATTGGAGATTGGTAAATATTTGTAAAAGTATTTTACAATAGTGACGTTGACATATAAAAAGAACAGTATTTTACATTAATTATACACAACTTTACAGATTCATCAGATGATTTTACCTGTGTATGATAGCGGGCGTTTTTTCTAATTGATAAACTTATATTATAAAAAGTAATGATGAACGAAAGAGAGAAAGAAAATGAATGAAAATGTGATCGAACAGCCGGTTGCAGCTATGTATATGGTATCCAAAGAATTGAATCGTCTGGCAGGTTTTACGACAGAAATGTTGTTTGGTCTTAAATCAACAATTATGAGTAATCGATCCGAAGAAAGTCAACAGAAGTTTACAGAGAAGCTTCAATATGAAACAGTTCCTTCTGCAGGGCTTTTCTCACATCCTGAATTATGTAGATTGTTTTTTCTCATGCCATTAGTTTATTTTTAATTTTACAAAATTCTGGTGGGTGTGGTATAGTAAGGATAACTTTTTTTCTGATGAACAATAGACGTGGAGGTTACAAGGAAATGTCTCAGATAACGAAACGTGCGTTGGAAGCATCACTGAAGAAGCTTCTTACAAAGAAACCGCTTGATAAGATAACGATAACGGATATCACGGAAGACTGCGGCATCAACCGAATGACATTTTACTATCATTTTAAAGATATCTATGATCTGGTAGAGTGGGTGTGTGTGGAGGATGCAACGAGGATACTGGGTGAGAATAAAACCTATGATACCTGGCAGGAAGGCTTCCTTCGTATCTTTGAAGCGGTGAGCGAGAATAAGACATTTATGATGAATGCATATCATTCGATCAGCAGAGATCAGGTAGAAAAATATCTGTACAGTCTGACGTATGATCTGATGATCAAGGTCATCGAAGATAAGGCGAAGAATATGCAGGTGCGGGATGAAGATAAGAAGTTCATTGCTGATTTTTACAAATGCTCCTTTGTCGGTGTGTTGCTTGAATGGATTGAGAATGGCATGAAGCAGGATCCACATGTGGTCGTGGATAAGATGGGACTGGTGATGCATGATAATATTACCAGAGCACTGGAAGCATTTCGGACGGATGTCTTTCACAAAAAAACAGAGAGCTGACAGATACATTGAAAAAACAATGTGTCTTATTTTTCAGACCGGTTATCCCATCAAAACAGGGGAAATGATAAAATTTTAGACAGAACAAGTACCGTGAATATATTTTTATCACGGTACTTTTTTTGTTTATTGAGGGCAAAAACGGGGAATCTTATAATAAAGACAGTTTTTGAGATAACCGGTCTGTTTGCAGGCAGGCTGTATAGATTGGAGGTAATTCGTATGTATTACGCAAGTGGAAATTATGAAGCATTTGCCAGACCAAAGAAGCCGGCGGGTGTGGATCAGAAATCGGCATATATTATAGGTTCGGGACTTGGTGCATTGGCGGCAGCCTGTTTTCTGGTAAGAGATGGACAGATGAAAGGCTCGCATGTGCACATTCTGGAGAAAGACCCGATTCCGGGCGGTGCATGTGATGGTTATCAGTACAGCGATATCGGCTATGTTATGCGTGGCGGACGTGAGATGGATAACCATTTTGAGTGTATGTGGGATCTGTTCCGTTCGATTCCGTCCATCGAGACAGAGGGTGTCAGTGTACTGGATGAGTATTACTGGCTGAATAAGGCAGATCCAAACTATTCTTTGTGTCGGGCAACTGAGAATCGGGGGCAGGATGCACATACCGATAAGAAGTTTGGATTGTCCGATAAGGGTGCAATGGAGATCATGAAGCTGTTCTTTACCCCGGATGAAGAATTATATAATAAACGGATCGATGAGTATTTTGATGAAGAAGTGCTTAATTCTAATTTCTGGATGTACTGGCGGACGATGTTTGCATTTGAGAACTGGCATTCTGCACTTGAGATGAAGCTCTATATTAAGCGTTTTATCCATCATGTCGGAGGACTGCCGGATTTCACGGCACTTCGTTTTACCAAATATAACCAGTATGAGTCCATGATTCTTCCGATGGTAAAATATCTGGAATCATTCGGTGTGGTGTTCCATTATAATACTAAGGTTATAAATGTGGAATTCGAGATCGAAGCAGGAAGAAAGCTGGCAAAGAAGATTGATATTATCCGTGACGGTGAAGCAGATGCGATCGACCTGACCGAGAATGATCTGGTATTTATCACAAATGGCGGCTGCGTGGAGAATTCTTCATACGGAAGCCAGAACAAACCGGCTGAGTTTAAGACCGAGATCCGCGAAGGCGGTGGATGGGATATGTGGCGGAAGATCGCTGCACAGGATCCATCCTTCGGACATCCGGACAAATTCTGCTATGATCCGGAACAGTCGAACTGGATGAGTGCAACGGTAACGACACTAGATGAAAAGATCCTTCCATATATTAAGAAAATCTGCAAGAGAGATCCACTCTCCGGCAAGGTAGTTACAGGTGGTATCGTGACTGCGAGAGATTCCGAATGGCTGCTTTCATGGACGATCAATCGTCAGCCGCAGTTCCGTAATCAGCCAAAGGGACAGGTGCTTGTATGGGTATATGGATTATTTTCGAATAAACCGGGTGATTATGTAAAGAAGACCATGCGGGAATGCACCGGTAAGGAGATTTGCGAAGAGTGGCTCTACCATATCGGAGTACCGGAGGAGAAAATACCGGAGCTTGCTGAGCACAGCGCAAATACAGTGCCGGTTATGATGCCGTATATTACAGCATTTTTCATGCCGCGTGAGAAAGGTGACCGCCCGGATGTTGTACCGGAGGGAGCAGTAAATTTTGCATTCCTCGGACAGTTTGCAGAGACAGCAAGAGATACGATATTTACGACCGAGTATTCGATCCGTACCGGTATGGAGGCAGTATATACCCTGTTGAATATCGACCGTGGTGTACCGGAGGTCTGGGGCAGTGTCTATGATGTACGGGATCTGTTAAATGCGACCGTAGCAATACGCGATGGCAGAAAGATCACAGATATGAAGCTTGGACTGAAAGAGAAGATCGCAATGAAGGAGCTTTTAAAGGCGGTAGAAGGAACCGATGTCGAGAAACTTCTCCGGGAGCATGGAGCGATATAGAGAAAAATAGAATAATAAATATAACAAATGCTCTGGCAGAGGTGTGGTTTGCCAGAGCATTTTTGGGATTGTACGATAATGTACAAGCGGAAGGACTGCCACATGGCAGATTCCTGTGTTTTGGTTGCGTTTAGAGATGTGTATTATTTATTAAACAAGTGCTTCGCCAAGTGCGGTACAATCAGCAAGACCTGCTTCATCCGGTGTTTCATGGCAGATCAGTGGAGCTGCTGCAAATACAGCACCGTCAGCCTGACACTGAGCTTCCCATGTATCCATCCATTCGCCGCTTCCCCAGCCATATGAACCGAAGATGGCGATCTTCTTACCGTTTAATGCCGGTTCACATTCAGCGAACATTGGCTCAAATTCGCTTTCTTCTAAGACTTCGGCACCCATAGCAGGGCATCCGAATGCAATCGCATCGTAGTTATCTACCATATCTACAGTGAATTCTGCGGATGTTAAAAGATCACATTCTGCTCCTTTTGCCTTTGCACCTTCTGCAACAGCCTGTGCCATTAATGCTGTGTTACCTGTGCCACTCCAATATACAACTGCAACCTTACTCATAGTAGGTTCCTCCTTATAATCATGTATTTTATATTTAGAGATCTCCGTATGGAAATGCCTGCGGGAATCTCCTATATTCATTTTTGTTATGTGAACGTCGTTTGCATAAATACTTATTTTGTTATGCGGATGCAATTTTCTAAATACTTATGCGGCAACCGTCAACTGCCAGATCGTTCGTCCCTGATGCCAGAGATTTGCATAGATCTCACGGCATTTTTTAAATTTGGCAAATGTTTTCTGGGCCTCACCCAGATCTCCGTATACCTTCCAGTCGCCCATGCCTTTGCAGTTACTTCCGTGGTTTTTGATAAATCCGAGAACATCATTTAACGGATAACCAAGGAAGACACCGATCTCATGCGGAAATTCTTCCGAACCATGAAGACGACTACGAAGCTGTTCAAGCATTTGATCGATCGTTCCTGCCTGATATCCTGTGCTTACAAGAAAAGAGATGATCTCCGGTCTTGATAATTCACGAACCATAGTATCCGGTCTGTAGACATAGATCAAAGCAGTTTCGGTATCTTCCCGCAGGATCGTGATCCGGATCCCTTTTTTCTGAAATTGTGCATCCCAGACAGCCACACTTTCGTATAATTCTTCTCCAGAAGAAAAACGATAAAGAAACAGGCTGGCAGGTTTTAAGGACGCCAATGTAGGCGAACAATGTGTGATCAAATATTCTTCAAACATAATCTGAAACTCCTGTAACATTAAATTATCAAATGCGACAGTATTAGTATGTGTCGTTTCAGAACCGTTCATACAGCGGTTAGGCACATCTAACTTATGGCTGCATTATACGGTGTGTTTTTGTAAAAATCAAGCGAAAAATGTGATAGAAATTCTCAATAAATTCGACCATTTTTTGTTGACGGAAAAGGCTTCTGCATGGTATTTTTATAAAAAGTTAGTATGAACTAACTAAAAATCTTGTGAATAAATCGTGTGACTCCATTCTGTATGCATCCCTGACTGCTGAAAACAGGGTATGCACCCGGATGCAATGACGGATCCGGGACAGAAGCTGTCACCAGAAAGAAGGATCAAAGCATGATGAATTATTTAGAAATCGAAAAAGTAATTGGACGAGAGATTATTGACTCAAGAGGAAATCCTACAGTAGAAGCAGAAGTTATTCTTGCAGATGGTACTGTCGGACGCGGAGCAGCGCCAAGTGGTGCATCAACAGGTGAGTTTGAAGCATTAGAGCTTCGTGATGGCGATAAGGATCGTTTTGGCGGTAAGGGCGTTCAGAAAGCTGTTGAAAATGTCAACACAAAAATTAATGACGTATTAGTTGGAATGGATGCATCTGATACATATGCTGTAGATCAGGCAATGATCAAGGCAGACGGAACAAAGGACAAGTCAAATCTGGGTGCAAATGCAATCCTTGCTGTATCAATCGCAGCAGCAAGAGCAGCAGCTATTTCACTGGATGTACCTTTATATCGTTTCTTAGGCGGTGTAAGCGGAAACAGACTTCCGGTTCCTATGATGAACATTATCAATGGTGGATGTCATGCATTATCATCCGGTCTGGATGTTCAGGAGTTCATGATCATGCCGGTTGGTGCTCCTTCATTCAAAGAGTGTCTCAGATGGTGTGCAGAGGTATTCCATGCACTTCAGGCTATCTTAAAGGAAAGAGGACTTGCTACATCAGTTGGTGATGAAGGTGGATTTGCACCTGCACTTGCATCTGATGAAGAAGCAATCGAGACAATTCTCGAGGCAGTAAAGAAAGCCGGATATGAACCGGGTAAGGACTTCAAGATTGCTATGGATGCAGCTTCATCCGAGTGGAAGACAGGCAAGGTTGGCGAGTACAAGCTGCCAAAGGCCGGTACAGTATATACATCAGAAGAGCTGATCGCTCACTGGAAGAGACTGGTTGAGAAGTACCCGATCATCTCCATCGAAGATGGTCTGGATGAAGAAGACTGGGAAGGCTGGAAGAAGCTTACAGCAGAACTTGGCGACAAAGTACAGTTAGTTGGTGACGACCTTTTCGTTACAAATACAGAGAGACTTGCAAAGGGTATCGAGCTTGGCTGTGGTAACAGTATCCTGATCAAATTAAACCAGATCGGTTCTGTATCAGAGACATTGGAAGCGATCAAGATGGCTCACAAGGCCGGATACACAGCTATCTCATCTCACAGATCAGGCGAGACAGCAGATACAACGATCGCAGATCTTGCAGTTGCTTTAAATACCTGCCAGATCAAGACCGGTGCACCGTCCAGATCTGAGCGTGTAGCTAAGTACAACCAGCTCTTAAGAATCGAAGAAGAGCTTGGTGCTTCAGCCGTATATCCGGGTATGAAAGCCTTCAATGTAAAATAATTATTGTCATATATTTTCCTCAAAAAAAATATGAATAAATGGTATGGGAGACGTAAGTTTTGCGTCTCCTATATTTTTTATCGCGCTTTGCGGAGAAGTAGTTAATTGCTTCGCGATTCCGCGCAGGTGCGAAAGAGTCACTTGTGACTCTTTATTAGGCGAAATGTTGAAAATAGCAGATAAATTCCGGTAAAAATAAATCTCGATTTAGAAGAAAAAAGGAATTAGCGTATAGCGTGTTTGCTGTTTGAATGGTATAATTTTTATCAGTGTAAAAACATATATTACCGAGAATTTACAGACTGGAATAGTGGAAGAAAACTGCCGGTTGGAAAGGCTGTATTATAGATGAAAAAAATTGAATTTTTACTGTTCTTCGGGGCACTTTTTGGTACATTGCTTACCGGCTGCTCATCTGAGAAGGAGTCAGCAGGAGCTATGAACAATGGAACGACAGAAGCGGCGCATGTCACGGAAGATGTGACCACAGAAGAACAGGAAGTAACGACAGAGAAGACGGAATTTGGAAAACAGAGATTAGAAGCAGTACCGGACAGACCTGCTTCCGATAAAACACAGACCGAGACTGTATCTGAAGAAGAATCAGATGAGGCAGAGCTGGATGGAGAAGGTGAAACTTCGGTATCAAAGAAAAGTGATGACTGGAAGACTGCATATGTTGATTATCTGAAACATGTGTCAGATACAGAGGGACAGCAGGGGTATACGCTGATTTACCTGGACAATGATGATATACCGGAGCTGGTAGAAGTAGGAAAGTCGGAGGCATCCGGTGTCCGTATTGTAAACTATTCAAATGGCTCCGTTCATGTAAACGGATTGAACCGTTTGTACTTTACTTACATAGAAGGAAAGAATCTCCTTTGCAATTCGGATGGGCTGATGGATTCCTATTATGACTATATTTACAGTATTGTTGATGGAGAGTTGACCTTGGTTGCACAGGGGCATTATGGAGCGAAGGATGGAACCGGGCTGAGATTTGATAAGAATGGGATGCCGATTTACACATATGACTGGAATGGAGAAGATGTCAGCGAAGATGAGTATAATGCTGACTTTGCACAAGTCTATGACAGTTCGGCAGCAACAGAAGGCTATGATACGGATAAGCTGGAGTCGATCAAAGAGGTTATAGATGATATAGAGACAAAGTAAGATAAATGGGGAGAATAAGATGAATAATATACGAGTGCTTTTTATCGTAGCGGCACTTCCGGCATTATTGTTGCTTGGATTTATATATTACAGGGATCGCAAAGAGAAACCGCCGGTTAAGTTGATGATTCTACTTTTGGCGACCGGTGCAGCAACTACTGTTCCGGCAGCTATCGTAGAGTTTATAGGTCAGGCATTTGTCATGGGTGATTCAGATGATTTGGGACTTCGCCTGCTTATCTTCTGTTTCTTTGTTATAGCTATAGCCGAGGAATTAGGTAAATATCTGGTTACGATATGTATCACATGGAAAAGTAAGGAGATGCAGCATAGCTATGATGGCGTGATTTATGCCGTATGCTCTTCATTGGGATTTGCAATTCTGGAAAATGTGTTATATGTATATCAGGGTGGACTACTGACCGGAATTATGAGGGCGTTTACAGCGATTCCCCTTCATTGTACGGTCGGTGTTGTGATGGGAGCATTATATGCAAAGGCGAGAGAAGAAGCATATGCCGGTGACAGAGGCGGAATGATCGGTTACATGGCATGGGCGTATCTTGTGCCGGTATGTATTCATGGGGCATATGATTACGCGATCATGGCGGCTTCTTATGGTTTAATTGCAGAAGGATGGATTTATGTCATTCTGATAGGGGCATATATTATATCTGTTGTGTTGATTCTGGTATGTTCCAATCATGATCACAGAATTGACGGCAGACCTGAGACAGCTGATTATGGATTCTATCGAACCGAATACCGCAGGCCGGGCAGAAGCTATTATTATCAGACTCAGCAGGCAAATCCGATGGGCTATCCGCAGAATCAGGGCTATCCGCAGAATCAGGGTTATCCGGGAAATACCGCATACCCGCAGAATCAGGGTTATCTGGGAAATACCGCATACCCGCAGAATCAGGGTTATACCGGAAATAATGCATATGTGTCGAATCAGTATTATACGGGTAATACAGTGAACCCAAAGAATACCGGATATATCGGAAACACATCATATCCGCAAAATGCCGGAGTAAATCCATATCGTAGATCAGACACAGCAACAGATCAGACACCAAATTCAACAACACCATACAGTGTGAATTCATATAATGGACAGGAAGATAACTATAATATGAGATAGACCGAATATGCCGAACGTTTTAACGGAAATCGCATAAGCTATAATGAGCACAAAAATTATTTGCTCGTGAGAAATTAAATCGCTTGCTTATCAGGGGGTGAAAGCATGAGATTTCACAATATACCCGTTCGCGATATCATGCAGGAGGCAGTTCGTTATGGCGGGGTGATCGTGGATGTTCGAACAGAAGAAGAATTCCTGAGAGGGCATATACCGATGGCTGTTAATGTGCCATTATCCGAGATTCAGTGTGGCAATTATAATCTTCCAAAACATAAAGTATTACTCACATATTGTCAGTACGGAGGCAGCAGCGCACTGGCGGCAAGAATACTGACACAGGCAGGTTACAGAGTGATCAATACAGTTGGTGGAATTGTACAATATAAGGGTGCATTGACTAAAAACCGCTGACAGAGGTGAGGCAAACCATTATGGCAAACAGGAAAACGTGGTTTGAATATGAGAATAACAGAATAAATAGATCCCGGACATGACGGAGTATATTAAGAAAAGTACATGTCCGGGATTTTTTATTTAATTTACTTGTGGTGGCAGGGGTAAGTATGTATAATATGGTCAGGGAAATTTGGTGGATAGCATAAGATATCCCTGGGTATTTATTTCAGAAAAGAAAGGATATAGGGTAAATGAGAAAAAAATTTTTAGCAACAATCGTTGCGGTAGGGCTTGTCGCAGTAGCAACATTTGCAGGGGCAAATGGGCTGACAGAGACACAGGCGGCATGTGAACATTCACAGGTGAAGGATGGAACCTGTGTGGATTGTAATGATCCGGTAGAATGCATTGAGGTAGAGGATGCAAGCGGAACAGCAAAGGGAACCTATTCTAAACTGGAAGATGCAGCGTCGGCTGCCAGAAACGGTGATATACTGAAGCTTCTATATAATTGTGAGAGTACATCAGCATATATTGATGCGGGAAATAAGAATCTTACGATTGATCTGAATAAAAAGAAATTAAAGGCTGTTCATTTCGAGATTATGGGTTCTCTTGTGATAGAAAATGGAGAATATAGTGGCTATATCAAGAATGCAGCGACAGGGAATGAACATACATTAACATTTGAAAATGTGAGAGCAGATCTTACGCAGCTTGGATGGTATGCAAAAGGTGGCCTTAAACTGGTAAACAGTAATATAGAACAGCAACATGATGGTGCAACATTTACAGAATGGTGGCTTGAAAAGCTGCAGATGGATCAGACATCTGTTTATAAGATTACAAATTCGCCAAGCGGACTAAGCAATTATGGGTTGCTTTCATTAGATGAAGCTGTGGGCGGTATTGAGGAATTTCTTCCGGCCGGATACACATTGGATGGACAGCCGAATTCCTATAATACGATATTAGATGAAACAGGCACAAAGGCGAGAAGTGTAGAGCTTCGTTACCGCAGACTGACAGATGCGAAAGTATCCGTATCCATCGATCCGACTTCGTATGTGTATGATGGAACAGCAAAGGAACCAACAGTGACTGTGACATATGACGGCAAGAAGCTGATAGCAGGAACGGATTATACCTGTATATTTTCAGATAATATCAATGTCGGAACAGCAAGTGTTAAGATAACAGCAAAGAGCAAGACCTATCACGGAGAGATCGTAAAGAATTATACGATCGAGAAAGCACCACAGGCAGCACCGACAGGACTGACAGCAGTTAATGAAAGTGCAACAGGAAAGAAAGACGGATCTGTTGCGAACGCCGCAGCGACAATGGAATATTCCACAGACCAGACTACATGGACGGCTGTAACAGGAACAGTTGTAAATGGTCTGGCAGCAGGCGATTATTTTGTAAGATATAAAGAGTCCGCAAACTATTATGCATCACCGTCCGCAAAGGTAACAGTCGGTCTGGCAGCTTCTAATACAACAGAAGCATCTACAACAGAGAGTGTTACTACAGAAAGTGTTACAACGGAGAATACTACAACAGAAACAGCTTCCAGTGAAGATACCACGACAGAAGATGCGACGGATGAGGAAGAAACGGAAGATGTGGATACCGAGGATGAGACAACAGAGGTTCTTCATGAGGATGAGACAGAAGCAACCGGTGATAAAGGCAAAAATGATCAGAAGAAAACAGGTGTAAAAACCGGTGATGCATTTGCAATGAAGGCAGCAGTTGCAGGTATGCTCATTTCGCTTGGAATGGCATGCGTGGTTATTATAAGAAAGCGCAGAAAATAAGAAAGAAAATTAACAGACAGAAAATAATAGTGCTGGATTTGGACAGAAATGTCTGAATCTGGCACTTGTGATTGAAAGGAAGCATATGAGCAGAATCGAATTGATCGCTCCATGTCATTTTGGATTGGAGTCAGTATTGAAAAAAGAAATCCTGGATCTTGGATATGAGATCGTTCAGGTAGAAGACGGAAGAATAACATTTGCAGGAGAAGAAGATGCGGTTGCAAGAGCAAATATGTTTATTCGTACAGCTGAACGTATCATGATCAAGTGCGGAAGCTTTAAGGCTGTAACATTTGATGAATTATTTGAAGGAACCAAGAGTATTCCATGGGAGCGGTATCTGACCCGTGATGCAAAATTCTGGGTATCCAAGGCAACATCAAATAAGAGCGCACTGTTCAGCCCATCTGATATCCAGTCTATCGTGAAGAAAGCTATGGTAGAACGTTTGAAACAGACCTACCATGTATCATGGTTCACGGAAGATGGAGCAGAATATCCGGTTCGTGTATTTATATTTAAGGATATTGTTACGATAGGACTTGATACATCAGGAATATCCCTTCATAAGCGTGGCTATAGGAAACTGGTTGGCAAAGCACCGATATCGGAAACTCTGGCGTCGGCACTGATCATGCTTACACCATGGAATAAGGATCGTGTACTGGTTGACCCATTCTGTGGAAGCGGAACATTTCCGATCGAGGCAGCTATGATCGGAGCAAGGATCGCACCGGGAATTGACAGAGACTTTCTGGCTTCTGAGTGGGCGAAGGTCGGCGACAAGAAGATGTGGTACAATGCGATCGATGAAGCAAATGATATGATCGACCATGATGTGAAGATGAATATTCAGGGATATGATCTGGATAATGAAATGGTGAAGTGTGCGATGGAGAATGCCAGAGCAGCAGGAGTGGATGAACATATCCATTTTCAGCAGAGAGATGTAAAGGATCTCAGGCATCCGAAAAAATATGGATTTATCATCACGAATCCGCCATATGGCGAGCGCCTCGAGGATCGGGAGGACCTTCCTGAATTATATAAGACGATCGGGGAAAGCTTCAGACGACTGGATGACTGGTCGATGTTCCTGATCACGTCATACAGTGAGGCGGAGAAATATATAGGAAGAAAGGCGGATAAGAATCGTAAGATCTACAATGGTATGATCAAATCATATTTCTATCAGTTCATGGGACCGAAGCCGCCAAAGAGAAAGTGAGACAGAGTTGAAAAAGTATTTGATCGTGGCAGCGGTTGTTATTCTGGGGGTATTTCTGTATCTGGGTTTTCTGAGACATCCGGATGTAAGCATTGAGAAGACGGAAGAAGCGGGTGCTGCCGCAGAAACTATGTTGAAAGAGATTGTGACGAATGCAAATGGAAAGGGCATTATATTATATATAAATGACAGCAGGATCACAGAAGCGGAGTATCAGCCGTATTTCAGTGACCATTTGCAGCTGATGCTCCCTATCGCGACATTTACCGATAAACTGGATTGCCATGTGAATGCATATGAAAATGGGACGATCACATTTTCCAAAGGAGACAGTCTGGTAAAGGTCTATGGTGATTCGGATGTGGTAAATATCAATGGAAATGCAATACAGGCAATCGACAAGCCAGAGAAAAAGGATGATATCATCTATGTGCCGGTGAATGAGATCTGCGAGGCATTAAACTACAGTTGTAATATCAATCTGGAGACAAATGCCGTGGTGTTAAAAAAGATTGCCGAGGAAGAAAAGCTTCCGGCAGCATATGATATGAGAGAACATGATCGTGTATCTCTTGTAAGAGATCAGGGTATCTATGGAACCTGCTGGGCATTTGCATCACTTGCGGCACTGGAAAGTACGATCCGTCCGGCTGAAAATCTGGTATTTTCTGTTGATCATATGGCAATGAATAACAGCTTTAATGTCAGCCCATTTGACGGTGGCGAATATTATATGAGTATAGCCTATCTTGCGGCATGGCAGGGACCGGTGCTTGAGGAAGACGATCCGTATGGTGATAACCAGACGGTAAATGGATTGTCGGCGGTAAAGCATCTGGAAGAAGCCATCATCCTGAAGGACAAGAATTACGAGGCGATCAAATCATCCGTATACAAATATGGCGGTGTGGAAACGGTTATTTACTGTGATATGAAGAATGCGACGAGTAGTTCTTATTATTATAACAGAAACCGCAGTTCCTATTATTATAATGGAGATCAGACACCGAATCATGACGTGGTGATCGTTGGCTGGGATGACAACTATCCGAAGGAATATTTTAATACAGAACCGGCGGGAGACGGCGCATTTATCTGCAAGAATAGCTGGGGGCAGGATTTTGGTGACGAGGGATTTTTTTATATCTCTTATTATGATACCAATATCGGTATGAACAGCGTAGTATATACGAAGCTTGGAAATAGTGACAACTACGACAAGATCTATCAGTCAGATCTGATGGGCGAGGTCGGAACGATGGGATTTGACGACAAGCCGGAGGCTTATTTTGCAAATGTCTATACGGCTGGAAAGAACGAGACATTGAAGGCGGTTTCTTTCTATGCGACAGGTCCGAAAACGACATATGATGTGTATGTTGTGACGGATTTTACCGATGTATCCGACTTGCAGCAGCGGACAAAGGTGGCATCCGGTGAAATGCAGTACGAGGGTTATTATACGATCAATCTAAATGAGGCAGTACCGCTTCCGGATGATCGGAAATTTGCGGTGGTTGTGCATGTGAACACACAGGATTCCACGATGCCAATCGCAATCGAATATAATAATGATGAGAAAACGGCGAACTTCGATATCACGGATGGCGAGGGCTATATCAGCCTGTATGGCACGAAGTGGTCGAGTGCGGAGCAGGAGAATGACTGTAATGTCTGTTTGAAAGCCTTCACGGATGTGGGGGATTGAGAACATGCGGCGATATCTGACAAGGTATAGCAGAGATACATGTTATTTCGCAAGGCGTTCTCACTCTATCCTCATGTAGCGGTACTAAGTTCGCTGCATAAGGCAGCTTACTAAGGACCGACATTCGGATAGGCTTGCTGCATAACAGTATCATCTGCTGTGCCTTGTCAGATATGGCAGGTGAAGTACAATGTCGCATCGTTACAAATAGAAAAGGAGAAGACAAGATGAAGAAATTGATTTTTGCTACAGGTAATGAGAATAAGATGAAAGAGATCCGCATGATCCTTGCGGATTGTGGATATGAGATCCTGTCGATGAAGGAAGCCGGAATTCAGGCTGACATCGTAGAAGATGGAAAAACATTTGAAGAAAATGCCATTATCAAGGCAGAGGCAATCCGTAAGATGACAAATTGTCTGGTGCTTGCGGACGATTCCGGTCTGGAGGTAGACTATCTCGATAAAGCACCTGGAATCTACTCTGCAAGATTTATGGGGGAAGACACCTCATACCGGATCAAGAATAAAGCGATCATTGACAAGCTTGCCGGTGTTCCGGATGAGAAGCGTACTGCAAGATTCGTATGTGCGATCGCGGCTGCATTCCCGGATGGAAAGACCATTACCAGACGTGGCACGATCGAAGGAATCATTGGATATGAAGAACGCGGCGAGAATGGATTTGGATATGATCCTATCTTCTTCCTGCCGAAGTATGGTAAGTCCACAGCAGAGTTGTCACCGGAAGAAAAGAATACGATCAGCCACAGAGGAAACGCACTTCGCTTGATAAAGGAAGTTATAAATGAGAATACTGATAATTAGTGATACACATGGAAGAACCAATACGATTCGGGATGTCTTAGATACGGTGGGTGACATCGATATGTTTATCCATCTGGGAGATGTCTGCGGAGATGAAGAATATATTTATGATAACGTAACCTGTCCGATACACATGGTTGCCGGGAATAACGACTGGGATTCCGATCTTCCGATGCAGGAGGAATTCATGATCGGCCGGTATAAGGTATTTATCACGCACGGACACCGGTACAGCGTCCATTATGGAACGGACCGCTTACAGGAGTTGATCAAATATGATGGTTACGATATTGTGATGTATGGACACACGCATGTCCAGAATCTGGAACGATATGGCGGTGCTTATATCGTAAATCCGGGCAGTCTGGCATATCCGCGTGATGGCATGAATGGCAAATACATGCTGTTGGAATTTGACCAGCATGGAACACCATTTTTTGCGGAAAATGAACTGAAACCGAAACGCCGGATGCGCAGCATATTTGAAGATATGTGGGGCGACCGGGAGGAGTAGAGATTATTAGAGACAAGAAAGAGGTCGGCTGTGAAGAAACGAGAGATTATAGAAGGTGTTATAAAAGACTATGATTTCCCCAATAAGGGAAGCTTTGAACTGGATGGCAAAAAAGTGATCGTGAAGGGAGCACTGCCCGGACAAAAGGTGTCCTGTATGGTATCCAAGGTGCGGAAGGATAAGGCAGAAGCACGTCTGTTGGATGTGCTGGAACGCTCCGAGATCGAAGATGCAGTACCACCATGTCCACAGTTTGGCATTTGCGGCGGCTGTGCATACCAGACCATGAGCTATGAGCATCAGTTGGAATTAAAGGCAGGACAGGTGAAGAAGCTGTTAGACGGTGTGATCGATTCAGAGGCACATCCATATGATTGGGAGGGCATCATCGGCTCGCCAGTTACAACTGCATACCGGAATAAGATGGAGTATTCATTTGGCGACGAATATAAGGATGGTCCGCTGGTACTAGGACTTCATAAGAAGAACAGCATGTACGATATCGTTCCTGTCTGCAACTGCGTGATCGTAAGCGAAGATTATAACAGGATCGTTTCTTATACGATGGAATTCGCAAGGGCGCATGGACTGTCTTATCATAAGAAAATGCAGCATGTAGGACTGCTTCGTCATCTGGTGCTTCGCCAGTCCAAGACAAATGGCGGACTTCTGGTAAATCTTGTAACCAGCACGGACGGATTAGAGAATCTGGATCTGAATGCATATGTAGAAGGGCTTCTGGCACTTCCGCTTGACGGAACGATCGTTGGTATTCTCCATACGGCAAATGATTCTCTGGCGGATGCTGTTGTGCCGGAGAAGGTAACGCTGTTATACGGAAGAGATTATATCGAGGAAGAGGTGCTGGGACTGCATTTCCAGATCTCACCATTCTCATTTTTCCAGACAAATACAAAGAGTGCAGAACGACTGTACAGCAAAGCCCGTGAATATGCCGGAGATACCAAGGACAAGCTGATCTTCGATCTGTACAGTGGAACCGGAACGATCGCTCAGATGTTATCACCGGTTGCTTCCAAGGTTATCGGCGTAGAGATCGTAGAAGAAGCAGTCGAAGCTGCAAGAGAAAATGCAAAGAGCAACGGACTTGATAACTGCGAATTCATTGCAGGCGATGTCTTAAAGGTCATCGACACGATTGAGGAAAAACCGGATCTTATTATCCTCGACCCACCGAGAGATGGCATCAATCCAAAGGCTCTCCTTAAGATCATTAACTATGGTGTAGATGAGATCGTCTATATCAGCTGCAAGCCAACCTCCCTCGCAAGAGATCTTGTGACCTTGCAGGAGCATGGATATTATGTGAAAAAGGCATGTGCAGTGGATCAGTTTGTGAATACCGGGCATGTTGAGACATGCGTCCTCTTGACGAGAACAAGCGAAGCGTAGTTCGAGGCTTAGAGGCGCAGTCGTTCTGGCGAGCGGAGCGAGAGCAGAACTTCCTTGAACCTTGTCAAGGAGCGTTAGCGACGCAGAGAAGCATTAGCACTGACCATGCGATAGCTGTCCACGATTGGCGAGCACAGAGTGCGAAGACAGAGTGGAAACAGCGAACCGCTGAGACGTGCTTGCTGTCAAGGAAATAAAATCAAGTGCCATCAGAGGATCCTTGCGGAAAGCTCGGTTTTCTTGTAGGGGAACATATCTACTTTTCAGTTTGATCGAAGCAAGAGTGGGTGACAGAAAAATAGCGGTAGAGTTTAGGCAGTGAATCAGAGGTCAGAGGTTGTGGTACTGGGATTGTTGGCAGAGCTAACCGCAGTTCAAGCCGTTCGATACTAAGGGGTAGACTTGGCAGTGGAATAGATGACATAGATTGGAGGTAATAATGTGAATGGTTCGCGGATTACTATTTTTTATTCTTGGCAATCTGATTTGCCGGGAAGTGATACTAGAAATATAATTCAAGACAGTATCAAAGATGCAGTTCATTTATTGCGAGATACAGTTGATATTGAAGCTGACCGTGACACAAAGGGAGAATTTGGTTCCCCGGACATAGTACAGACAATTTTCTCAAAGATTGACGATTGTGATATTTTCATTGCTGATGTTAGTGCGGTATGTCAATATGAGACGTTTGATAAAGATGGAAATAAGAAAATAAAATATATGCCAAATCCTAATGTAATGCTTGAATTAGGGTATGCTACGCATGTTATAGGTTGGGATAGAGTAATATGTGTTTTAAACTCTGATTACGGTGCACCAGAGAATATGCCTTTTGACATTGCGAGTCGAAGATTGACCCCATTTTCATTAAAAGACGGAAAAAGCAAAGGAGGGGTAAAACGATATATAAAAGGTGTAATACAAGATACTGTTGAAAATATTTTGGCAAATGGAAAGCGTGTTAAAGCAGGCTTTTCAGACTTGCGTCTGGGTTGTTTTGTCGATGGTGTTGTTTCTAATTTGTTTCAACCAATTGAGGTATCAAGCTCGGTATCTTTTGTTAAGCATAAAACACAAATTTTAGATGAGTCTTTGAAACTAGTAGAACAAATTAGAAGTAACAAAATTATAGAGCCGTCTGAACTTCAAAGTAAGGAAGAGACAAATGATGAAAATAATAAAAAAACAAGCGATGCCACTCCTATTATTAGAAGTGATGGCTCAATTTTAACTCCAGTTGCTAGCCCTTTTAAATTAAATCCTTTTAAGTTACAGAAAGTATACATCAATGATGAGGATAGAGATTCGATAATAAATTTATGCAAAGAGTATCTTGCAATAGATATATCTGAAGATACTGAATTTTTTAATATAGGAAATTTAGAAAGAAAATTAGATTTTATGTCATCATATTCTTATGAAGGGACTAAAGAGGAAGAAGATAAATATGATAGCATTGTGATGCTTGAATATAATCTGCATCATGTGCAAATGATGGATTTGTATGTAACAACTTTTAACGGAATGCTTTTTATACCACTTGCTATAGAAAATGTGTCTAAAGTTTATGATGAAGATGTGAATGTGCAAATTAAAATAAAAAAAGATGTTGCAGAAGCAATTGCTCCATCCAAGAAGCTCATAAATCCGAATTTGCAAGGGTTAGAGGGGTTGATTTATGAAGATGATATTATTAAGGAACTCTTGAAGATGCCTGATTCAGCAGATATTTCATATGATGCCGATATGTCATACACCTTAGCGGATAGCTTGGCTGAAAGTCAGGCAGTAGTGAGAGCTCAGTTCTGTGGTGCTAGAATTAATGGAAATTCTCGATATAATTCGGATGACTATGGAAAGGAGATTACAAAATATATCGCAATGCCAAGGGTCAAGAGTAACGATATCGAGTTTGAATTTTCTATAAGATCTCTAAGAGCAAAAGAAATAAAATGGCTAGGACCAGCTTTATTACTAAATCCGTTAACAGACAGTTTTAATATTGAATATTTCATAAAATCAAAGCATTCAGATGGAGATTTATCTGGGATAGTAACATACGCTAAATAGAAAAAGCTCTTCATCACCGGCTATATTCCCGTGGTGAGGAGTTTTTTGTGTATCTATGAATTTGTACATAAACATCGATATTGACACTAAATTTTGGTTCTACTGAAGATGGTGATCTGTTTGATCCGGCGCCGCACCAGCGATTTGTCGAATTCTGTGAGGTAGGTGGTTTTGTTGCGCGATATTATTTGTAGGGTGTTGATTTACTTTATTTGTTTGTCTCTTGCAGCGGCGTCTACGATGAATTGGACATTTCGGTTGTTTCAGTGGAGCCTGCGGAACATTTTATCACATTCTCTGAAGATGACGATTTGGGAGAAGTAATGTTTGTAGCTATAGTTACATTTTTCGATTAGCATTGTTTTTTACTATTCGTCAGAGACCGAGTTCGATAAATGCCCTTTGAAATAATGGCTTAATGATTGTCTTTTACATAATATTGTAGGACAAGATCGTTATTCTTAACTAGGGTAATGTTAAGAATGTAGGTGGTGTAGGTTTTCTGGAGCAAGGTATCGCTGATGTATTTTTCATTTCAAAGAATTTGGTTGATGGTGCTTGTGTGCCATCGTTTGCCTCTTGTGCCGGGGAGAATGCTATCACGTTTTAGCTCAGGGACAATCTTATTTATACTACGTACTTTGTGGTCATGTGTGAGATGCCAGTTAGGTCAGACAGTTTAAAGGCATGTATGGGATAGATATTTTATCTTCGAGGGAAATAAAGAATTTATTTGCGTTCGTAAATAATTTATAAACGATAGCTTGCAAAATATTGAAAAACGTGAAAAATATGTGTTATACTTTAAGAAATATTTTGTGACTTGCTGTTAAGTATGAATCCATAATAGAAAAATTGGATTCTTGAGTTTTGATCGTGGCTGATCATGGATTATGCCAAGCTAGAGGGAAACCTCACAAAGGAGACAAAATGAAACTATCGTATAAAAAATTATGGGTGAAACTTGTAGAATTAGATATGAAGAAAACAGAGTTTGCTAAGAAGGCGGGAATTAGTTCTGCATCTGTAGCAAAGCTTGGTAAGGGGGCTAACATCACTACAGATGTGCTCATAAAGATATGCGAGTATCTCAAATGTGATATTGCTGATATTGCGGAAATAGTCCCAGATGAATCATCAGAGGAGGAGAGCTAAAATGGCGGATAAAAATACAGCCAATATTGGATTTGAAAAACAAATATGGGATGCGGCTTGTGTGCTCCGTGGAAACATGGATGCATCAGAATATAAGAATGTCGTTCTGGGATTGATTTTCTTAAAGTATATTTCAGACAGATTTGATGATAAGTACCAAGAACTTGTTGAAGAAGGTGACGGATTCGAGGAAGATATCGATGAATATACTTCTGAAGGCATTTTCTTTGTACCTGCAGATGCACGTTGGAGTGAGATAGCAGCAAAAGCACATACTCCGGAAATCGGTACGGTTATTGATAATGCTATGCGGGCTATTGAAAAAGAGAATAAACGATTAAAAGACATTCTCCCAAAGAATTTCGCACGTCCGGAATTGGACAAGCGAAGATTAGGAGATGTGGTAGATTTATTTACTAATATCCAGATGATCGAACATGGTAGTGAAAAGGATATTTTGGGTCGTACCTATGAATATTGCCTCTCTATGTTTGCCGAACAAGAAGGCAAGCGTGGCGGCGAATTTTTTACACCGTCATGTGTAGTGCGTACTTTGGTGGAAGTATTGAAACCTTTCAAGGGTAGAGTATATGATCCTTGTTGTGGATCAGGTGGTATGTTTGTTCAATCTGCAAAATTTATAGAGAATCACAGTGGTAACATCAGCAACATTTCTATCTATGGTCAGGATTCAAATCCTACTACATGGAAGATGGCACAGATGAATCTGGCTATTCGTGGAATTGAACCAGATCTTGGAACCTATGCTGCGGATACATTCCTAGATGATCGCCATCCAACATTGCGGGCAGACTATATTATGGCCAATCCTCCTTTTAATCTTTCCGATTGGGGATTGGATAAACTAAAAGAAGATCAGCGTTGGAAATATGGAACACCACCAGCAGGAAATGCGAACTTTGCATGGCTGCAGCATATGATTTATCACCTTGCACCGGCAGGAAGAATTGGTATGGTACTTGCTAATGGATCTCTTTCTTCTCAGTCAGGCGGAGAGGGGGAAATTCGTAAGAATATCATCAATGCTGATTTGGTTGAGTGCATTGTCGCAATGCCTACTCAGCTTTTCTATACAACACAGATTCCGGTTTCACTTTGGTTTATTAATAAGCAGAAGAAGCAACCAGGAAAGACTTTATTTATTGATGCTCGAAAGATGGGAACAATGGTGAGCCGAAAGCTTCGTGAGCTGACGGATGAAGACATCAATAAGATTTCAGAAACCTACGAAGCTTTTGTTGACGGAACACTTGAAAATATTAAGGGATTTTGTGCTGTTACGGATACTGCTGAAATTGAGAAACAAGATTATATCCTTACACCTGGACGCTATGTGGGTATTGAAGAGCAGGAAGATGACGATGAGCCCTTTGAAGAAAAGATGGATCGGTTAACATCTGGACTTGCGGAAATGTTTGCAAAGTCGCATGAGTTGGAGAATGAAATCAGAAAGAAATTGGGGGCGATTGGATATGAAATCTAATTGGACAACAACAACGATAGATGACGTCTGCTCTCTTGTAACTGATGGAGCACATAATAGCCCTAAAAGTGTAGAAAAAGGATATTATATGGCTTCAGTTAAAGATTTTATTGAGTATGGATTTGACTTTTCAAATTGTAGACAAATTAGCGAAGAAGATTATGAAAAACTCCGCAAACAAGGGTGTGTTCCCCAAAAAGATGATGTTTTAGTTGGAAAGGATGGAGCCAGATATTTTGAGGATATAATAATTTATAGGCAGGATGAGCAGCCGGCATTATTATCTTCAATAGCAATTTTAAGAGCAAACCGAAAAAAAATAACGCCTGAATTTTTGTATTATACATTAAAAACACCTGCGATAAAAAAGGATGTTCGTGATAACTATGGATCTGGATCAGCGATACCGAGAGTTGTATTAAAGGACTTTAAGCGTATGCCATTTTCATATCCGGATATTGATGAGCAACGAAAAATTACCGCCGTGTGTTCTGTAATAGATGCGAAAATTCAAGTTAATAATGCAATAAACAAGAATTTAGCGGCTTAGAGGTTGATGTCTGATACATCCAATTCGCCGGACATAAGCTGTGGCAATAACGTATCTCGCAAGTTTGAAAGATGTTCGTTTTCTAGTTCATTGACGTGTATTGATTCTGTCAAGCTCTTGAATATTGGTACATAAGTATCAAACATTTCATCGCTATAAATGAATTCAAACTTTGCCAAATCGTTCATGACGATATACGGAATTGCCGATCCACGTGTGCCACCCATGATTTTCTTGCTCAGTTCCAATTTTACGAACCAGTATAGTGGGAAAATATAGTCAGGATTTATTCCATCAAGTAAGGTACAGGCATAAGTCCTTTGGTATAAATCAAAGCGACCGCTGTAAAACCGAGTTCGACCAGTGTAGGCACCGTTTCCTGAAATAATGATTGCATTTCCATCATAAATATAGCTATCAATTTGAAGAGCATCCGGCGCACAAGTAAAAAACTTGTACTTACCGCCGTCAACGGATGCATTTGCATTTTTCTTTCCTGTAAATATGGAGCAATATTCGTCAAGTGTAACTCTTTTTCCTTGAATACCGGATTTTGGAGAGAAAAAAGACTGGTAAATAGTATCGGCTTGTTGCTCTAAATTCTTGTTTAACCTAAATACTTCCACCAACGGCGGGAGATAAAGCCAATGGAACTGCCGTTGAGTCGTTCTCTGGAAAATAAATTTGAAGGAGAATGATCTATGAAACAACAAATTATTTCAGAGGTGATGCAGCAAATGCTGCCACACCTCGACAATGCCCAAATGCAGCAGTTGCAAAAGGTGCTTGAAAACACACTGTTTGGCTGCGAGATTACAGCACAGACAGAAAAGAAGGATGCAGACGACAATCCAAAGCTGATAGATGCTTTTGTTTCAGCAAAGCGGATTGAAGGCTGTTCAGAAAAAACGCTAAAATATTATCGCACAACCATTGAAACGATGGTAGCTTCTACAGACAAAGGTATTCGACATATACAGACGGAAGACCTGCGTTCCTATTTGACAGATTATCAGAGCAGGAATCAGTCTAGCCGTGTGACGATTGACAATATCCGTAGGATTTTATCCAGTTTTTTCTCTTGGTTGGAGGATGAAGATTACATTCTGAAAAGTCCTGTTCGTCGCATTCATAAGGTGAAAACGGCGACTAACATCAAGGAAACTTATACAGATGAGGATTTGGAGAAAATGCGTGATAGCTGCACAGAACTTCGGGATTTAGCGATAATTGATATGCTTGCTTCTACCGGAATGCGTATCGGTGAAATGGTTTTGTTGAACAAAGCAGACATCAATTTTAACGAGCGTGAATGTGTAGTATTCGGTAAAGGTGATAAGGAACGCATTGTATACTTTGATGCGAGGACAAAGATTCATTTACAAAACTACATTGATAGCAGAACGGATGATAATCCGGCACTGTTTGTCACTTTACGTTCGCCACATAAGAGAATAAAAATCGGTGGTATCGAATCTCGTCTGCGTGAAATGGGTAAGAAGTTAGCTATACAAAAAGTTCATCCGCATAAGTTCCGAAGAACACTTGCAACGATGGCGATTGATAAGGGAATGCCCATAGAGCAGTTACAACAGCTCTTAGGGCATAAACGAATAGATACGACCTTGCAGTATGCAATGGTCAAGCAGAGCAATGTTAAGTTGGCTCATAAGAAATATATTGGTTAGATAGGGAAAGGTGATTATATGCAAATTGGAGAAGTGGCTAGTTTTCAAAATGGATATGCATTTAAGTCAAAAGACTTTGTACAGGATGGAAAGTACAAAATTATCAAGATTAAAGAATTAAAGGATGGTAAGGTTAGATTCTTTAATGATAGTGCATCGGTAAATATTGATGATGAACGTATTATTGAAAAATACATAGTAGAAAAGGAAGATGTTTTGTTTGCACTTACGGGGGATCCTGTTAATAAAAACAATCCCTTGAGTTGGGTAGGTAGAGTTTCTGTATATGAAGATGATCAATTGGCAGTACTTAATCAACGAGTATGCAAACTGGTTCCAAAGGAAGGACTTAATGCCAAATATATCTACTATTACTTCCGTATATTCAATAATTTTTATGCTTTAGCATCTATTGCAAAAGGAAGTGCAAGTCAGGCTAATATATCTACAAAAGATATAGAGGCGATGGAAATAGCATTACCATCTTTGAATATACAAAATAAAATAGTTTCGGTATTAGATTCAATTGAAGAAAAGATTAACCAAAATAATAAAATAAACAAGAATTTAGAGCAGCAAGCTAAAGCTCTCTATAAAGATTGGTTTTTTGATTTTTCTCCCTTTTCAACTGAAGGTAATTTTCCTGATGGCTGGCGTCTTGGGACAGTCGGCGATATTATTCAGCTTCACGACTCTAAACGAGTACCTCTTTCTGGTTCAGAAAGAGATAAAATGGAGAAAATATACCCTTACTACGGTGCTGCATCTCTGATGGACTATGTTGACAATTACCTTTTTGACGGCATTTACCTTTTGCTCGGAGAAGATGGCACAGTTGTTGATAGCTTAGGTTTCCCAATTCTTCAATATGTCTATGGACAATTTTGGGTTAATAATCACGCTCACATCATAACAGGAAAAGAAGGCTTTTCGGTTGAAGAATTGTATCTGTTCTTCAGCCTAACAAATATTAAATCAATCGTTACAGGAGCGGTTCAGCAAAAGGTTAGTCAACAAAACCTAAAGAAAGTTCAGGCAATCATACCAAGCAAGGAGGCTTTGAGTGCATTTGATGATTTGATTCAACCAATATTCGCTCAAATCCGCAACTTAAGAGATGAAAATACCCACTTAGCAGACTTGAGAGATACCCTTTTACCACGTTTGATGTCCGGCGAGCTTGATGTCTCAGACATCGAACTCTAAGCCACTAAATTCTTGTTTATCTTAGAAATATAACGAAAAATATAGGAGGTTGAACATGCCAAGTTTATTTACAGAAGATACATATGAACAAGCAATCATTGAATTGTTTGAAAACATGGGTTATGACCACCTCTACGCTCCGGATTTTGATAGAGATTATACCAGTCCACTTCTGGACTCTATTCTGCGAGATAGCTTGGTGCGTATCAACCGTGGTCTGCCTGTAGAAGCCATTGATGAGGCATTGGCCAAATTGAAGAATTTTGATACTGGTAGTCTATTGCAGAAGAATATTATCTTTATGGATTATCTGCAAAATGGTATTACAGTTAAGTTCTTTGTAAAGGGTGAGGGACAAGCGTCGATTGTACGTTTGGTTGATTACGAAAATGTAAAGAACAACTCATTCTATGTAGTGAATCAGTTTACGTTTTTAGAAAATGGAAATAACCGTCGTCCGGATATTATTCTATTTATTAATGGATTGCCTCTTGTTTTGATGGAATTGAAGAGCCCGGCTAAGGATGAAGTTGGAGCAGAAAATGCATTCCATCAGATTCGAAATTACATGCAGGATATTCCATCTATTTTTTATTATAATGCGATTTGTGTAATTAGTGATTTATCTACGAATAAGGCTGGAACTATTACCTCCGGATTAGATCGTTTTATGGAATGGAAAACAAAAGATGGTAATTATGAAGATACTGCGTATGCGTCCTTTGAAACTTTCTATGAGGGTATGTTCCAAAAGGAACGTTTGCTTGATATTTTGAAGAATTTTATTCTTTTTTCAGGCGTTAGCAATAATCGTTTTAAAGTATTAGCAGGATACCATCAGTATTTTGCAGTACGTAAAGCTATTGAGAAAGCAAAGGTAGCAACAAAGACCGATGGTAAGGGTGGTGTGTTCTGGCATACACAGGGCTCTGGTAAGTCATTGTCGATGGTATTCTATGCACATTTATTGCAAGATGCATTAGACAGCCCGACCATCGTAGTTATGACAGACCGTATTGATTTGGATGATCAGCTCTATGCACAGTTTTCACAATGTGCAGATTTCTTGCGTCAAACACCGGTACAGGCGGAGAGCAAGGAACATCTGAAGTCACTTCTTGATGGCAGAAGTGCGAATGGAATTATATTTACTACGATGTTTAAATTTGAGCGTGGAGAGAAAGCTTTATCGGAACGCAGAAATATTGTTGTTATGGCGGATGAAGCACATCGTGGGCAGTATGGTTTTGATGAGAAAATCGTTATGTCAGAGAATGAAAATGGTGAAAGGGAAGCGCATACAGTAATTGGGAATGCACGTATTATTCATGATGCATTGCCAAATGCTACATTTATTGGATTTACTGGTACGCCGATTTCAGCTAAGGATAGAAATACTCGTGAAGTTTTTGGTGATTATATCGACGTTTATGATATGACACAGGCGGTGGAAGATGGTGCTACTCGTCCGGTTTATTATGAAAGCCGAGTTGTTCATCTGAAGTTGGATGAGAATACATTGGCATTAATTGATTCTACTTACGACATTTTAGAGCAGCAGTCCGACGCACAAACGATCGAGAAGAGCAAAAAGATGCTTGGTCAGATGGAAAGTGTACTGGGAGCAGATTCTACGATTGAATCTCTTTGTGATGATATCGTTGAGCATTATGAAAAATATAGAGCAAATCTTCTGACGGGCAAGGCTATGATTGTGGCGTATTCTCGTCCGATTGCAATGAAAATTTATCGTCAAATCTTGAAAATTAGACCTGCATGGATAGATAAGGTTGGTGTGGTTATGACTGGTGGCAATAATGATCCAGAGGATTGGAAAGAGATCATCGGAACCAAATCGCACAAAGAAGAGCTCGCAAGAAAGTTTAAAGATAACAATGATCCAATGAAAATAGCTATCGTCGTAGACATGTGGCTTACTGGATTTGATGTACCTTCTTTGGCTACCATGTATGTGTACAAGCCAATGCATGGTTATAATTTGATGCAGGCCATTGCTCGTGTTAACCGCGTATTCAAGGACAAAGAAGGTGGCTTGATCGTAGACTATGTTGGAATTGCATCGGCCCTAAAGGCTGCAATGAAAGAATATACGAAACGTGATCAGTCTAAATATGGCGACATGAATATTGCCAAGATGGCCTACCCGAAGTTTCAGGAAAAGCTGCAGGTTTGTAAGGATTTACTATATGGATTTGATTTTAGTGAATTTGTAGGTGGTTCTCCGCTTACAATGGCTAAGCTCATTACAGGTGGTGTAAACTTTATTCTTGATGCAAGTGTGCAGGAAAGAAAAGATTTGTTCTTGAAGGAAGCGATGCTTTTGAAGCAGTCGCATTCGCTTTGTTCCAGTATGACAACAGAGCAGGAACGGCATGAAGCGGCTTATATGGAAGCTTTGCGTTCTACGGTTATTAAGATCACATATGGTGGCACTGGTGGAAAGAGCCTGTCGCTTACAGAGATTAATGATCAAATCAATGAACTTTTGAAAGCGGCAGTACAGAGCGAAGGTGTCATCAGCTTATTTGACAGCAGCAAGAGTGGTGGCGAAAATTTCAGCTTGTTTGACCCGGCGGTCCTGGATGAAATCTCTAGGATGAAGGAAAAAAATATAGCTGTTGAGATCTTGAAAAAACTCATGGCCGAGCAAGTGGCTCTTTACAAGAGAACAAATGTGGTACAGTCACAAAAATTCTCAGAAAAGATTGCACAATTGATGAACTCTTATTATAACGGACTAATCACCAATGAAGAAGTTATTAAAGAACTGCTGAAAACTGCAGAGGAGATTGCAAATCTCTATAAGAATGGTCAGAAACTGGGGCTTTCACAAGAAGAACTTGCATTTTATGATGCCCTTACAAAACCAGAGCATATTAAGGATTTTTATAAGAATGATGAGTTGATTGCTCTGACAAGAGAACTTACAGAAATGCTTCGTAAGAATCGCACTATCGATTGGCAGAAGAAAGAAACCGCTAGAGCGCAGATGCGTAAGATGGTTAAGAGACTTCTTAAGAAATATAAGTATCCGCCGGAAGATTATGATTTTGCAATAAGCACAGTAATTAGTCAGTGTGAGCTTTGGACAGATAATGTGGAACCACAAAAAGAGGAAACACTCTATAAATATGTATCTGAAACAGAACTAAGCATGGTAGCAGCGAATACGTTTCCTTATGGAGAGAAGAAGTAATGGAGGTGCGGTATGGATGCACGTAAAGGCAATATCTATGAGATATTAAATGGAAATAAACAGTTTTTGATTCCGGTATATCAGAGATTTTATAGCTGGGATATTGATCAGTGTAAACGACTTTGGAACGATATTGTAGAGATGCAGAGAAAAGGCAAAGCAGGTCATTTTGTAGGATCTATTGTTAATATTGCTGAGCAGGCAATGCCAACAGGCGTTCAGAAATATATGATTATTGATGGTCAACAGCGAATGACTACTTTAACACTGCTTCTCTTGGCTCTGCGCGATTATGCAATAGAGAATCCGAGTGACACAACAATCAATGCTCGTCGTATAGATAATATGCTTCTAAAAAACGAGTATGAAAGTGGCGATGAACGATATAAGTTATTGCTGACTGAAACGGATCGAGATATTCTCATAAGACTTGTTGAGAAAAAGCCAATTGCAGAAGGGACTAGATCAAGATTGATTGAAAATTACAACTTTTTTGCAAATAAGCTGGTTGATAAAGAAATTCAGTCTGCAGAGGTATATGAGTCAATTGGAAAATTACAAATTGTTAATATCACATTAGATCGTGCGGTTGACGATGCACAGGCAATTTTTGAAAGTTTGAATTCTACAGGTAAGGAGCTTTCTGAATCTGATTTAATTCGTAACTATGTTTTGATGGGACTAGAGCCATCAGAACAAACTTATGTATATGAACATCTTTGGCGGCCTATGGAACAGCTGTTTATTTATGAAACGCAAGGAACAGTAATGGATGCTTTCTTCCGCCATTACTTGACTATGAAACTTTCCCGTATTCCAAAGCAAGGACGTGTATATGAAGAATTTAAGTTGTATCATTTGAATTGTGAATTTGGAACTATCAGAGAATTATGTAAAGATTTGCTGGACTATGCAAAATATTACACAAACATTGTATTCAAACGGAATTCCGACACGGATTTAAAGAGGTTATATGAGGATATTATTGATTTAAGAATGGAAGTATCTTACCCGTTCTTGCTGAAAATTCATCATGACTGCGTAGAAGGACTAATTACATCAGATGAATTGAAGAAAATTTTGAAGCTTTGTATTAGCTATGTTCTGAGACGTGCAATTTGTGAGATCCCGACCAACTCAATGAACAAAACCTTTGCAACATTGAAGAATTATATTAGACCAGATGATTATCTGAATTCTATTAAGGCATTTTTCGTGATGCAGGATACATATAAAGAATTCCCAGATGACGATAAGTTTGAAGGTGCATTTGTAAGCCGTGATATTTATAATATGCGTGCTAGAAATTATATTCTCAGTCGTTTGGAAAACTTTGAAAACAAAGCTCCAATTATAATAGAGAATTACACCATTGAGCATATTATGCCGCAGAACAAAAATCTTTCTTTAGAGTGGCAAGCTGATCTTGGTACTGAGTGGCAAGAGGTTCAGAAAAAGTATTTACATACAATTGGCAATCTTACTTTGACTGCATATAATTCTGAAATGAGTGACAGGCCTTTCTTGGAAAAGATGGATATGCCGGGTGGATTCAAAGAAAGTGCACTTAGGCTTAATAAATATGTGGTTTTGCAAAATAAGTGGAATGAAAAACATATCCAAGAGAGGGCAAACGAATTAGCAAAGAAAGCAGAATCTATTTGGCCATATCCAACTTTAACAGTTGCAGAACTTGCGCCATATCAAGTAGAAGATAAAACAGTGCAGAAATATTCCTTGGAAACATATGATGTGAATGCTTTTACAAGAATACTATTCGAGTCTTTAGATAAGCGCATTATGAACTTATCCCCTGCGGTTAAGAAGGAATATAAAAAGTTGTATGTTGCCTATAAACTGGATACTAATTTTGTTGATATTGTTTTTCAGAAACAAAGATTGCGTATCTCGATTAATATGAAGTTTTCAGAGATTAATGACCCTAATGGTATTTGCAAAGATATTACTGGCTTAGGACGTTGGGGAAATGGCGATGTAGAATTGTTTATGGAGCATCAGGATGAATTAGAGCAAATCATGGAAATTGTGAAACAATCCTTTGATGCACAGGCAGAGTGATGATTTCTGAATAGGCCAAGTCGAAAGCTCTTCCGACGGTTAACATCAAGTAGGACGTATCGTGTCATGTGGAGACTATAATAGGGCTACGTCGTACAGATTCGTGAAAATTCTTGAATTTACGCACTTTTGCAGCTTTTTCAATTTCGGCAGAACCGATGTGAAAAGGAATAAAAAGCAGATAGTGGACAGAATTCATGTCGTTGTCGGCTATAGAGTCGACACGAGGGATACAATATTCTTTGATGAATAAAAGTGAATAAAATAGCCAATTTGGCAGGGATATTTAATTACAAATATTGAATATCCCTGCCTTTTATTTTTCTATTCAAGGAGGTGCCTATATGTTAAAGATAAGGCTTCAAGGGACAAAAAATGACATACGCTGGTTTGTACGTTTACTTCAGAGAGATAAGCGATTTGACGTGAATAATGTTTCGACTTTTTTCGATAATGTTGGAACAGATAAATATAAACGTGTGTATGCAGAAGCATCAAGAAAGAAAAAGGATTCTGGTAAGAAACCAAGTAACGTTATGCAGGTAGAAGAAAAATGCCACTATGTAGGAAGTGGCATGGTGATTCGATAGAAATGGAGGTACAGACTTGAAAGTACAGGAGGGATACCGACTTGGCAGCATTGTTCGCAGAGATTTTTGCCCTGCGTTACAAATAGATGCAGATTCCGAGCAGGTTGTAACTTCAATGCTGAATCAGAATTTTGTCCCCATCGTTGATGGCCGGAATGCTCTATGCGGGATTCTGACAAGGAAACGGCTGATTGAATTTCTGGCACAAGCTCGTGATAAAAAAGAATAAGTCCTGCATCTTTAGACGGTCTTAATACAGATGCGCATTCTCTTTTACTTTCTTTACTCCCTTTGATTTATAATTAAGGGCACATAAAGGGGGATAAAGGATGATTGCAGTTATGGGAGTAGTGTTGTTAAAAAGGAAGTTGACTTCGTTTCAAATTATCATCCTCGGGTTTTCCGGTGTGATCCTTTTCGGCACCTTCCTTTTAATGTTGCCGTTTTCCAGCCGAAGCGGACTGGCAACGCCTTTCTCGGATGCATTGTTTACTTCTACCTCAGCAGTTTGTGTAACCGGACTCATTATACATGATACGGCAACATACTGGTCGGCCTTCGGCCAGTTTGTCATTTTACTGCTGATTCAGATTGGAGGCATGGGGGTTATTACCATAGCCGCATCTTTTGCAATGATTTCCGGTCGGAAGATTTCTTTGATGCAGCGCTGTACCATGCAGGAGGCGATTTCAGCGCCAAAGGTAGGGGGAATCGTTCGCTTGACTGGCTTTATCGTCAGGGTGACACTGGTGATGGAACTGCTGTGTGCAGCCGTGATGGCGCCGGTGTTTTGCCGTGATTTCGGGAAAAAGGGACTTTGGATGGCACTGTTTCATTCCGTGTCCGCTTTTTGTAACGCAGGCTTTGATCTATTGGGTGTGCGCACTCCCTTTTCCTCCCTGACCAGCTATGCAGCAAATCCAGTCATAAACTTTACTATTATGTTCTTAATTGTGTTTGGAGGCATTGGCTTTCTGACTTGGGATGATATTCGGACAAATCGATTGCATTTGCACAAATATCGGATGCAGAGTAAGGTGATTCTTTGTACCACAGCGGTTTTATTGATCGTTCCGGCAATTTACTTTTATTTTTTTGAGTTTGCTGATCTTACACGAAAGGAACGGCTTTTATCTTCTCTTTTTCAAGCTGTGACACCACGAACGGCGGGTTTTAATACGGTGGATTTAACTGATTTGAGTGAGGCCGGACAATTTATCACCATTGCGCTGATGCTGATCGGCGGTAGTCCCGGGTCTACCGCAGGCGGTTTGAAAACAACAACCATTGCTGTTTTGCTTACTACTGCGATTTCTACCTTTCGGCGCAGAGAAAATGCCAACCTCTTTGGACGTCGCATTGATGATGATGTCGTAAAAAATGCAGCGACAATTTCGCTTATGTATATCACGCTATGTTGTACCGGTGGCCTTATCATCAGCGTTTCCGAAGGACTTCCCATGCTTACCTGCCTTTTTGAAACTGCCTCAGCTGTTGGCACAGTCGGCCTGTCCCTGGGAATTACGCCGGAACTGAATCTGCTCTCACGGAGTGTTTTGATTCTGCTGATGTTTTTTGGACGAGTCGGTGGCCTTACATTAATTTTTGCGGCCTTGTCCAGTGCACAAAAGAAAGTTTCAAAACTACCAAAGGAAAAAATAACAGTAGGATAAAGGAGACATTATGAAATCAATTCTTCTAATTGGTCTTGGGCGATTTGGAAAGCATATTGCCCTGCACTTAAATCATTTGGGCCATCAAGTGATGGCGGTAGATACTTCGGAGGAACGTGTAGAGGCTGTTCTGCCCCTTGTTACCAATGCACAGATTGGAGACAGTACGAATGCCGATTTCTTGGAATCTCTCGGTGTTCGCAACTATGATGTATGCATTGTGGCCATCGGCAACAACTTTCAAAGTTCACTGGAAACAACTTCTCTGCTCAGTGAATTAGGAGCGAGGTTTGTAGTTTCCAGAGCTGCAACTGATGTTCAGGAAAAATTTTTGCTGCGTAACGGTGCAAATGAAGTAGTCTACCCGGAAAAACAGCTCGCAAAGTGGACAGCAATCCGTTACAGTGCGGATCACATTCTCGATTACATAGAACTGGATGAAAATCATGCCATGTTTGAGATTCCCATTCCCAAAGATTGGGCGGACCATTCGATTGGAGAGCTTGATATTCGTAAAAAATTCAATATTAACATTATGGGAATCAAGAAAAGCGGCAAGCTGGAGTTATCTATTACTTCAGACACAGTGCTGAAAGCAGGAGATACCATGTTGGCGTTGGGAAGTAACAGAAATTTGCAAAAGTGCTTTCATACTTGATTTTAAGAAAAATCAAAGGAATTGGGGGGTGAATCCATGCAGGATGTTATTTTACTTGTAAGTACATCAGCCATATTTATTTTTGGGTATTTTCTGATGAATAAACTGGATGTTTTTCTGGAAAACAATTTTGAGCCGATTACCCAGAATCAAATCACACAAATAGCACTATGGAGGGATTCCAAAAAATCACCTGTCGTCGATTTTTTCATTGGATGCCTGAACAAATTTGCCGTGGATCAGTCGCAGATGTAGGTTTTGACGTTGTGTGTTATAATATTGAAAAAGGAAATCGCTTTTACTTGAGTGACAGATAGGAGGGTTAAAATGGAACTGCCAAGACAAGATCCGGATCAGCGTCTTCGTGTGATCCGTAACGATGCATCCACTAAGAAAAGCGGAAAACTCAAAATCTTTTTCGGTTATGCCGCAGGTGTCGGAAAGACCTATGCCATGCTTCAGGCGGCTCATCAGGCTAAGGAGCGTGGCATCGATGTGGTTGCTGGATACATAGAACCCCATGCCCGACCCCAGACGATGGCACTTCTGGACGGTTTGGAGCAGCTTCCTGTGAAACAAGTTGCTTACGAAGGAATGACCTTTCGTGAATTTGATATTGATGCTGCACTCAAGCGAAATCCTCAGCTCATACTGGTGGATGAGTTGGCCCATACCAATGCCGAAAGCAGTCGGCACACGAAGCGGTATCAGGATGTTCAGGAACTGCTAAATACTGGAATTGATGTCTATACGACTGTAAATGTCCAACATATTGAGAGTCTCAACGATACAGTAGCCTCTATCACCGGAATTCTTGTGCGGGAGCGTATTCCGGATTCCACCTTTGATCAAGCAGATCAGGTAGAACTGGTGGATATTGAGCCTGCGGAGTTGCTGGAACGACTGGCAAGTGGAAATGTGTACCGGGAAGATCAGGCGCAGCGGGCAACAGTTAATTTTTTCACGCTGGAAAATCTCACCGCATTGCGGGAAATCGCCCTCCGTCGGTGCGCTGACCGGGTGAACTTGCTGACGGAAAGCGCCAGAGTACAGAGCCGAGGCGATTACCATACAGACGAGCGCATTCTGGCATGTCTTTCCTCGTCGCCATCCAACGCAAAAATCATTCGGACTGCTGCAAGGATGGCAAGAGCCTTTCGGGGAACATTTACCGCTCTTTATGTGGAAACGACAAATACAGCGGCGATGAGTGACGATGATAAAAAACGTTTGCAGGATAATAAGCGTCTGGCTCAGCAACTTGGCGCTGCGATTGAGACAAGTTATGGCGATGACGTGCCTTATCAGATTGCGGAATTTGCCCGTCTTTCCGGCATCTCAAAAATCGTAATTGGACGAAGTACCATTGCACGAAAGAATATTTTCAGCAAGCCCACCTTGACGGAACGCCTGATTTCCAGCGTACCTAATCTGGATATTCATGTGATACCGGATGCCAGCACAGGAACCAGCTATCAGGAAAAAAAGAGTAAGGCGCAGGTAGATGCGATGCCCCTGCGTGATGTTCTGAAGAGTATAGCTGTATTGCTGGTAGCTACACTAATTGGCTGTGGCTTTGACGCTCTTGGGTTCACGGAGAGTAATATTATCGCAGTTTATATATTAGGCGTACTTGTGACCGCTGTAATCACAACCAACCGACTGTGCGGGATTCTGAACTCGGTTGTCAGTGTGCTGGTTTTCAATTTCTTTTTTACCACTCCGAGACTGACATTCCATTTTGACGATCCGAACTATATTATTACCTTTACCATTATGTTTATAGTAACACTGCTTTCCGGATCTCTCGCTACCCGGCTGAAAGAAAATGCGAAACAATCTGCCCATACAGCTTACCGTACAAAGATTCTTTTTGAAACCAACCAGCTTCTGCAAAAAGAGCAGGATGAGAATGCGGTAATCACCGCTACGGCAGGGCAGCTCATGAAGCTGCTGAAAAAAGATATTGTCGTCTACCTGTCTGATGGTAAAGAACTTGCCACCCCTAACGTTTTTCGTGCTGTTAATAGCATTCAGGAAGATTTAATTTCTGAGAACGAGAAAGCAGTCGCCGATTGGGCCTTCCGAAACAATAAACACGCCGGTGCCACAACAGATACATTATCCAGTGCAAAGTGTTTATACCTTGCGATTCGGGTTAACCAGAATGTATATGGAGTAGCTGGTATTGCTGTGAACGGTACTCCATTGGACTCTTTTGAAAATAGCGTGCTTCTTTCCATTCTTGGCGAGTGCGCATTGGCGCTGGAAAACATCAAAAATGCCAAGGAGAAGGAGGAAGCGGCTGTCCTGGCACAAAATGAACAACTTCGTGCCAACCTGCTGCGGGCAATCTCCCATGATCTTCGGACGCCTTTGACAGCGATTTCCGGCAGCGCAGACAATTTGCTTGCAAATTATAAAAAAATGGACGATGCACTACGGGAGCAGACCTTTACTGATATTTATGACGATTCCATGTGGCTAATCAATCTGGTTGAAAATTTGTTAGCAGTCACACGAATTGAGGGCGGACAGGTCAATCTAACTTGGAGTATCGAACTCATGGATGAGGTCGTTTCTGAAGCGCTGAAGCACATCAACAGAAAAAGTAAAGAACACACCATTCGTGTGACCAGCGGTAAAGACTTTATCCTTGCCCATATTGACGCGAAGCTGATCGTTCAGGTGATTATCAATTTGGTTGACAACGCCATCAAATATACCCCTGTCGGTTCAGTAATTGAAATACACACCGATCAAAAAGAGCAATGGGTCACGGTTTCCGTTTCCGACAACGGCCCTGGGATTCCCGATGAGCGGAAACCCCGTATTTTCGATATGTTTTATAGTGGGGCCAATAAAGTGGTCGACAGCCGCAGAAGCCTTGGATTGGGGCTGTCCCTCTGTAAGTCCATTGTGACCGCCCACGGCGGCACGATTTCCGTATCAGACAATCAGCCAAATGGCACTGCTTTTAAATTTACATTACCTGCAGAGGAGGTAGAACTTCATGAATAAACCTTTGATATTAGTGGTTGAGGATGACCCATCTGTACGAAATCTCATTACAACCACATTGAAAACAAATGATTATCGTTATGTGGTAGCGCCCAATGGCTCGACAGCCATTATGGAGGCCACATCGCACAATCCTGAAATCATCTTACTGGATTTGGGCTTGCCGGATATGGATGGCATTCAAGTCATTCAAACGGTTCGCTCTTGGTCCAATGTTCCGATTATTGTAATCAGCGCCCGAAGCGAGGATAACGATAAAATCAAGGCGCTGGATGCCGGAGCGGACGATTATTTGACAAAGCCCTTTTCGGTAGAAGAACTGCTGGCACGACTTCGGGTGACGCAGCGAAGACTCTCTCTGATGACGGCAGAGATGTTTACTGCCAGTTCTGTATTTGTGAATGGTAAGTTGAAAGTGGATTATGCCGGGGGATGCGCTTATCTGGACGAAAACGAACTTCATCTGACACCCATTGAGTATAAGCTGTTGTGTCTGCTGTCCAAGAATGTCGGCAAGGTACTGACCCATACCTTTATCACACAAAATATCTGGGGCCGCAGTTGGGATAACGATGTGGCTTCGCTGCGGGTATTTATGGCAACATTGCGAAAAAAACTGGAGCCAACAGAGGAGTCTCCACAATATATTCAAACACATATTGGTGTGGGCTACCGTATGATGAAAATAGAATAACGCTATGAGGCCGGCCAGTGTTCGCACATGGCCGGCCTCGCTTGTGGCTTTAGCCCGTGGAGCGCTATCGAAATTCTTTTCAAAGAAATGAGATAGTGCTTCACATAGAACCACCCGCTATGCGGGTGCGCATCGATTGTTATACAAAAATACGTCATTCCGATATACAATAGTAAGTGTTCAAGTCACTATTGCAAAGAAAGGAATGACGTATTAATGGCAAATAAAACTAACGAATTATCGCATTCAAAGTGGGTATGCAAATATCATATAGTCTTTACACCTAAGTATAGACGAAAAATCATTTATAATCAATACCGTGAGGATTTAATAGAAATTTTTAAACGGTTATGTTCGTACAAGGGTGTAGAAATTATCGAAGGTCATATGATTCATATACAAGCTCGGTCAAAACGATTTCCTCCGCACGATTGCGGATGCTGTTCATGCGGTGCCCCCATTCCATTTGGTCGGCGGCTTTGAGCGCTTCGGCCACACCTTCCTGCTTTGCCATATCGGAAACGATGATTTCCATACGCTCGTTGCAGGCTTGGTCGATCTCGGCAAGGTGCCGATGCAGCGTTCCGCCTGTGAGCAGGTTTGCATAGAGAACAGGGCGATGTTCTTTCAGATAGCTGCGGCGCATACGCCCGTACTTGCCGATCTGGTATTCTGGTTCGTCCGGCAGCGCAAGGTTCGGGATAAGATAATCACCCTCCTGACGGTAAGTGCCGCCCATTTCCTCAAATAGAGATTTCATAAGAATCAGCTCCTTTTTGTGTTGATTTGCAACGGTTATAAGGATTATTCTGCTCCTTTCCTACAACTGCTGTTCCATTCACCACAAATGAGCCGCAGTCATATGTATTAGGTGGGAGAAACCACCCTCTACATAGTAACTCTTGATTCTGAATGCTGTTGGAATCGCCCTTCAGACCGTCATCCTGGCTGAGACGGCAGTACAGGGCGGTTTTCTTCAGGTTTGACATTGTCTCTTGTCCTCCTTTGGGTCAAACCGTTCAGAGCATTGTGATACCACAATACCCTGAACGGCCTGAAATGTCCAGCCCTTTAGGCACACATCTTTCCCTGCTGAAACTCCAGTTCCGCCAATGCCTTCAGCTTGTCCGCCGGGGTCTCGGTTCCCTGTTTCGGGAACACAGAAACCACCCGAATCACTCGTCCGCAGGAGATCTGAAAGCGTTCCGTGCGGATGAACTCGTCCTCATGTGATTTGCTTGTGATAGGCTGCACCTCTTTCTTCTTATTCGGGGGGACTGCGGCGTTTCCTGCCCCACACGGGCGTTCTCCCACTCTGGCAGGCGGTTCGCCCGGGAGGTAAGAGAAGGCCCCACACGGGGCAACACAGGGCCAGCATGGGGCACCGCCTGACCGCTTTCGGCAATGTTTCCCAAAGCGGTTCTCTGCTTCTGCGCCGCACCCCTCATTGTCCTACCCGAAAAAACAGCGTGGTGAATAACCAGAAATTTAAAAATTCTACAAAAAATTTGATGGTGCAGGGTGTTTCATTGACCCCCTGCCGCCGAAATTGAGGGTGTCTGCCAGACACCCTCATCGCAGAAAATCCATGCAAAAAATTGGAGGACAGACCCTTGCAAAGTCTGTCCGCTGATGGTAACATGCCACAAATCGCAGAAGGAGGCATGGAACATGATGTATGCTTTTTTGATGATGGCAATGACACTGCTGGGCGGGATCGTCCGTCTGGCACAGGCTCTGCGGCTGTCTGTGCCGCTGCTGTACGGCGCACTGGTGATCACGGTGTTTCGCCCGTGGTATCTGACGCACACTGCATTGGCAGATGGCATTTTCTTTGTACTGGTGGGCCTCGTGGCACTGTCCTGGGTGGTGTCCCTGATCCGTGTGGTGAGAGAAATGGTAGTGTGACGATAAGGTTTGGCAAGATTGCCAAACCTTACTTTCTGACAACCTTGTTAAAAAGCAACAACGGGTTCGGTGAATTCACCGAACCCGTTGTTTCATATAAACCGCTTTTGACAAGATTGTCAGAAGCGGTATTGAGATTGGTGAGGAAGGGTTGACAATATTGTCAACCCTTCCTCACTTCATGCCGCTTCCATTTTCATGAGTTTCCCTTTCAAGGCCGGGTTTGGCAACCTTGCCAAACCCGATTTTACATACTTACATTCCGGCAATTCTGCCGAAAAGTTTCCGCCCGCAGGCGGCATGGGGGACTGGGGTTTACCCCAGCAAGCGCGTTTGTCATACAAATGCTATGCTTGCGTCAACGCCGCCACAGGCGGCGTTGGTATCTCAAAGGTGCCGATAATACTCCTTATGAGAAAATCGGCGATGAAGTGCGGTCGCTGGCGGATGAGGTACCGTTTGACATCCCCGATTCGTGGGAGTGGGTGCGTATTCGCTCCTTGGGAGAGATTGTGCGCGGTAGCGGCATAAAGCGGAACGAAACAGTTCAACAGGGTCTCCCGTGCGTCCGCTACGGTGAGCTCTATACAACCTATCAGACATCGTTCACTTCAGCTGTTTCATTTATTGCCCCTGATCTCTACGAGAAATGTAAGCATTTTTCGTATGGCGATGTGCTCATGACTCTTACCGGCGAGAATAAGCCGGATATAGTCCAGCAGCTTTTCTTGTCCGTCCATCCTGATACCCCCGTCAGATTGATTTTTTCCATGATACCATATCTGGGAGTATGGAGCCAGAGAAACCGGCGATTTTCTGCTGGTAAATTCTACGCATTTAGAGCGGCACTATGGCGGGGATAGGATAAAACACTCACATACCCCGCCGACTATGCGGGAAAAACCTTGAAATATAGGGCTTTTTAAGGCCCTAAATGCGTAGGTTGGTGCTTTGTTGCGATATGCTCCACGGTTACGGTGTATTGTTCATATTCTGTTTTCGGGAATCTTTATGAAATCTTCAAAATTGCCCGGTATGCTATCCGTA
>OGPW01000067.1_pt1 | contig 81067 bp, 74 predicted proteins | sample 1553061 | NCBI WGS metagenome assembly OGPW01 (sample SAMEA2580292, study PRJEB22360) | human gut metagenome | biome: human gut; feature: human-associated habitat; material: faeces | place: Denmark | collected 2008/2010
GGAAGTTGTCTGATGCATTGTAAATATCAAGCCATACTTTCTTAGATGGACTCTTGCTTGAATCAAGCTGTTTTGACACTTTGTCATAAATCTTTGTTGAATCTGTAAAGTCTTTGTAATTATCAGCTGTTACTGCAACATTTAATGCGTAGTAAGATCTTTCTTCTTCGCTGTATCTGTAATCTTCACCTTCTTTCAGGCAGTTACCGGCATCATCTGCTGTACCAATACCTGTATCCACGTCTGCTCCGTCAAGTGCGTTACGGAGTACTCTTAATGTCAGATAAGCCTGAACATCTGCATGCTGAGAGATTGTTCCGCCGTATCCTTCAGCGATTGCTGCAACAGCGTCACTGTTTGCATCATATCCGAATGTAGGAACTTTGTTATCTTTTGCCCATGCATTAAACATTGACATTCCCATACCATCATTGTTAGAAACAACAATATCGATCTGATCTCCGAAAGAAGCTTCCCATGTTCCGATTGCGTTACCTGCTGTAGCCGCATCCCATGTTGCCCCTGCTGAGTTCTTCATTTCCTGAGAAGCAAGCTCACGGACTGTAAATTCTTTTCCGTCTACATCAATCTTAGCATCCTGGACAACTTTTGCTTTTCCGTCTACGTTTGTTCCTGCCGGCTTGGAAGCAACTTCGTCACCATCTTTAACTCCTGTTCCAAGTGCCGCACGAACACCACGTGTACGTGCGATAGAATCATTATGTCCGATGTCACCGATTGCAAGTACGTATCCGATAACTCCATCACCATTTCTGTCAATCTTATCAGCATTTGCTTTGATATAATCAACAACCATCTCTCCCTGAAGTTCTGCTCCCTGATTAGCATCAAATCCTACATAATAAGTATCTTTGTTGAAATTCAACGCTTCTTTGTCCAATTCCCCTGTTGAACTATTAGAAGGTTGACGGTTAAACCAGCAAAGCGGTTTGTCCTTATTGGCTACAGAACTGCTGTCTGAAGATCCTGATGATTTTGAATCACCTGACGAAGATCCTCCGCAGCCTGCCAGTGATAATGCAAGTGTTGCTGCCATCATGAGTGCAAATACTTTTTTCTTTTTCATTTTCTTTCCTCCTGTTTTGTGCGTTTTGTTTTTAATCGCGTCTAACTCATTGACTAATCTCATTATAATTACAACACCATTTTTTTGACATAGAATATTTTTGGATTAATTATCAATATTTTTATATTGATCTATGTTTTTTTATACACTTTATCCAATTGTGCAAAATCTGTCTCTACTATATATAATATAAAACAAAAAAACTGCGATAATAACCTTCTCGCTATTACCACAGTTTCTCTTATATGTTCTTATTACGAATAAAATAATGATTAAGCTGTTGCTTTCTTATCATCTGTTTTTTCAAGAAGTTTCTTTACACCCTGGATTGCAACCAACACACCAAGGATCAGAAGCAATACGGCAAAAATCAGCTGTAATGTATTTCCAAGATCCAGCCCTGTTGTCAGGAATGCTTTTGTCAGTTTCACGATCGTCATACCAAGTGCTGTAAATGTAACAGCCATCATGAATACCATTGGTCCCCAGAGCATGAATCCCTGGCGTTTCGTTTTCTTAAGGAATACCGCACAAGCTACCAGTGCCAGTACAGATAACAGCTGGTTGGCTGAACCGAATAAAGGCCAGATCTCTGCATAACCGACTTTTGTCAGGAAATATGCAAGTACCAGTGTAATAACCGTTGCAAAGTATTTATTCGTTACCACTTTTAAGAATGGACTCATGTTATCCTGATCTACATCATCATCGAGGAAGAATTCCTGGAATGACAGACGGCCTACTCTGGCTACGGAATCCAGAGAAGTCAGTGCAAATGCGGATACTGCCAGATTGATCAGCGTAAATACAAGAGAGTGTGGCAGTCCGATGACTGACAGGAAGTTCGCAATCGCTCCGGCAAAAATCTGAGGCTGTGTTGTCAGTCCCTGTGCTGCTGCTTCACCTTTGGCAAAAGATGCAACTGCGATCAGTGCAATAACTGCAAGCATACTTTCCATTAACATTGCTCCGAATGATACAGGAAGCATGTTCTTCTCATTCTTAATCTGTTTGGATGCTGTACCGGAAGATACCAGTGAATGGAAGCCGGAAACCGCACCACAAGCGATCGTTACAAATAAGATTGGGAACATATACTGTCCATCTACGTTAAAGCTTGTGAATGCCTGAAGGTTACAAGATGGATTTGCTACAAATACACCAATAACCGCACCAACGATCATAAAAATCAAAAGGTAACTATTCAGATAGTCACGAGGCTGAAGAAGTGCCCATACAGGAGCGACACTGGCAATCAGGATGTAAACGAAGATGATGAGATGCCATGCATCCAGTCCTACATACATTGGGAAGTGAAGTCCCAGTGCGATTGCTGCTACCAATAATACAATTGCAACTGCTGTATTAATCCACTTGTTGAATTTCGTATACTTCAAAAACATTCCAAGTCCGACTGCTTCTAAGATAAATATCATAGAAGTAGTTGCGACTGCACCGTTAGCTGCAATTTTTGTTACTTTTCCGGCTTCACTTACTGAGAATCCATTAAAAGTTCCGGCTACAACATCAGCAAAAGCTGCAACGACCAGAATACAAAACAGCCAGCAGAATAACAGAAATAATTTCTTACCTAATTTTCCGATATATTCTTCGATGATATATCCGATTGTACGTCCTTTATTCTTTACAGATGCATACATAGATGCGAAATCCTGAACGGCTCCAAAGAATACCCCTCCGATTAAGATCCATAAAAGTACCGGAAGCCATCCGAAGATTGCTGCCTGGATCGGTCCGTTGATCGGACCTGCACCTGCGATTGATGCAAACTGATGACCGAATACGACGTTCGTATCGGCCGGTACATAGTCAACCCCGTCTTCCATCTCATATGCCGGAGTTTTGGCATTTGGGTCAATGCCCCATTTGTTCTGGAGATAACGACCATAAAGAAGATATGCTCCACCAAGCACAACAATGGCAATGATCATCATTAATATTCCACTCATAAAACAATCCCTCTTCTTTCTCTTTAAAGTAAATATATAAAAAAACGCCTTCGCTATCCTTTCGGATAACAAAGGCGGAATATTCTTCCGTGGTACCACTTCGTTTTACTGCAGTCATCACTAACCACAACCACTTGTTACTGTCAAAATATCTAACAGTTTCTTCTGTAACGTGAAGACAACGTCCCGGCTTACTCGATACCTGACTATGTTGATTCTTCCAACCTGTATATTTCAGCGGGATGCTCCTGGGTGATATCATAAAATACTTTCTGCCGTTTCACACCATCCAACGGCTCTCTGAATTCCAGTTAACTTTTATGACGTATCCCTTTCATTGCATTTCTTATTTACTTTTTTTAGCTTACTTAATGTTTTACACTTTTTTCTTGTAAAGCGCAAGAGTGGAATTAAACATAATTTACAAAAATACAGTTCTATTTTTGTGCATTTTTTCACATTATACGATTCCGGTTATCTCTTCTACAGATTTCACAAAATAATCTGCTCCATCCAGTTCTCCCTTCTCACCATAACCATACAGGCATCCGATAAACGGACTTTTACAGGATCTGGCACATTCCAAATCCTGTCTTCTGTCTCCGATCACCAGATAAGGTCCCGGATAGTCCCGGATAACTTCCTGCACGATCTCCGTCTTAGGGCAGAAACCATACGATTCACAGTCATAAAACTGTTCAAACCATCTTTCCATTCGGAATTCTTCCCAATGTGCTTTGCGGTATGCCACTTTACAGTTGCTTAAGATCACAAGATGATATCCTCTGTTCTTCAAAGCTGTAAGCATCTCTTCCGCTCCCGGATACCACACTGCCCGGTGCTTCCTGATCTGCCTGACCATGGAATCTCCCACGATCACACTCGCCTGATCTTTGTATCTCTGATCTAATTCCGGCAGAAATGTATCCCACATTTCTTTGCTGTTTAAGCCCAGCCATCCTGCGATCTGCGCCGTCTCTATCTTCTGTTCCTCTACAACATTCTGTTCTGCCAACCACTGATAAGCTTCCCTGAACGCCGGCTCATAGATTCCAAGAGTATTATGTATCGTTCCATCATAATCAAAAATGATTGTTTTCACCATCGGCTGCACCTGATTAAAGCTGCTTCATCAGATTTACCATCTCAATTGCGGACAATGCACAGTCATATCCTTTATTTCCTGCTTTACTTCCTGCACGTGCGATAGCCTGTTCGATATTCTCTGTTGTGATTACTCCGAATAATACCGGAATTCCTGTTGCAAGTTCAACCTGCGCGATTCCTTTGGCCGATTCATTACACACCAGATCATAGTGGGAAGTATCCCCGCGGATAACTGCTCCCACGCAGATGACTGCATCATACTTTCCGGACTGTGCCATCTTCTGTGCAGTCAGCGGAATCTCAAATGCTCCCGGTACCCATGCAGCCGTAATGTTCTCTTCTTCTACCCCATGTCTTACCAGCCCGTCGACGGCTCCGCCCAATAACTTATTCACAATGATCTCATTGAATCTGGCAGCCACGATTCCGACTTTCATTCCCTCAGGTGCTACTACTTTTCCTTCTACTAAATTGATCTGTCTCATGATTTCTTCCTCCTGTTATTCATTAAATCTTTTTATAATTCTATTTCTTTGAAAATGTGTCCCATCTTTTCCTGTTTTGTCTTCATATATTTCAGATCATACTTCTGCGGTGGGATCTCCAGCGGTACTCTTTCATTGATCTTCAGCCCAAACCCACCAAGTCCATAGACTTTGTCCGGATTATTGGTCAGAAGTCTCAATGACTTCACTCCGAGATCCGATAATATCTGCGCTCCGATCCAGTACTCTCTGAGATCCGGTGCAAATCCCAACTTTACATTGGCCTCTACCGTATCATATCCCTGCTCCTGCAGTGCATATGCCTTGATCTTATTGAGCAGCCCGATTCCTCTGCCTTCCTGCCTCATGTAAAGAATGATTCCTCTGCCTTCTGCTTCTACCTGACGCATCGCTGTCTGAAGCTGCAGACCACAGTCACATCTGAGCGAGCCAAATGCATCACCTGTCAGGCACTCCGAATGTACCCTGCAAAGTACATCTTCACCGTCTCCGATATCACCTTTTACCAGTGCAAGATGATGTTCTCCTGTAATATCATTGATATATCCGTGAAGTCTGAAATCTCCATACTGCGTCGGAAGGTCTGCAACCGCCTCTTCTTTTACATGTTTTTCATGGATTCTCATGTAATCCTGAAGATCACGGATCGTAATAAATGTAAGATTATGCTCTTTTGCAAGTTCCCACAACTGTGGTGTACGCATCATTGTGCCATCTTCTTTCATAATCTCACAACACACGCCGCATTCTTTCAATCCAGCCAGTCTCACCAGATCAGTCGTTGCCTCTGTGTGTCCGTTCCGCACCAGGACTCCGCCTTTTCTGGCAATGAGTGGAAATACATGTCCCGGTCTTCTGAAATCTTCCGGCTTCGCATCTTCATCCACACATTTCATGATTGTATAAGAACGTTCTGCTGCCGAAATACCTGTCGTTGTATCAACATGGTCCACTGCAACGGTAAATGCTGTGCTGTGATTATCGGTATTCTCCGCAACCATCGGTGGAAAGTTAAGCCTTGCTGCAATTTCCGCACTCATCGGTGTACAGATAAGCCCTTTCGCATAAGTCGCCATAAAATTGATATTCTCCTGTGTTGCAAACTCTGCTGCACATACCAGATCCCCTTCGTTCTCTCTGTCCGGATCATCTGTAACCAGAATAACCTTTCCTTCCCTCAGATCCCTTAGTGCCTCTTCGATTGTATTGTACTGATTGTTTTGTGACATTCTATTTATCCTCCTGTTCTAAAATCCGAATTCCTGCAAAAATTCCATCGTAATTCCGGATTCTTTTTTCTCTTCTTCACTCTTTCCAAGGCCTAACAGCCTTTCTACGTATTTTCCGATCACATCATTCTCAAGATTCACCGAATCGCCCGGCACTTTTTCCAAAAGCGTTGTTTCTTCTCCTGTATGCGGGATAACCGATACCTGAAATCCCTCTTCCTCTACTTTTGCCACCGTCAGGCTGATGCCATCTATACAGATGGAGCCTTTTTCTACGATCAGATGTAATATCTGCGGCGATGTTCCAATAGATACCCAGATGGCATTCTCCTCCCGGATCAGAGACCGGATCACACCGGTTCCGTCAATATGTCCGCTTACGATATGTCCTCCAAATCTTCCGTCTGCAGCCATTGCCCGTTCCAGATTCACCTGACTTCCGACTTTACAGCTTCCCAGACTGCTTCTCCTGATGGTCTCTGCCATCACATCTGCAGTAAATCCATCCGGCTGAAGTGATGTAACTGTCAGACACACTCCATTGACTGCGATACTGTCACCGATCTTCGTTCTTTCCAATACCTTCTTCGCCTTGACTGCCAGAACTCCCGACTCTCCGGTCAGCTGCATATAGCGGACCGATCCTTTCTCTTCTACGATTCCTGTAAACATGGCCCCTCCTGTTCTTTTTCACATACCTGACAGATTATCCTGATGTCTTCACCGATCCGGCAGATATCCGTACATTTCAGTTTCAATGCTTCTGATGGAAGTCCGATGCCGATTCCTTGCACCGGTGTCTTACTGTTCTTTCCGCCAAATAATTTTGGTGCGATAAAACAGTGTACCTCTTTTACAATTCCTGCCCGCAGTGCACTGTCGTTCAGCGTGCCCCCGCCTTCCAGCAGAATGCTGTCAATGCCCTCATTTCCAAGATATGTCATCAGCTTTTTAAGGTCTATCTGACCTTTTTCATCCGGACAGCAGACAGTATCCACGCCTTTCGCATGTAACCGTTCTATTTTTTCTGTTATTTCTTCGTTCTCTTCCCGTCCTGCATAAGCCACGATTGTCCGGTACTCTTTTGCACTTCTTACGATCTGGCTGTCAAGCGGTATCCTAAGACTGCTGTCGCATACTATTCTGACCGGACTTTTCCATCCTTCTACCCGGACATTCAACATCGGATCATCCGCAAGTACAGTCCCGATACCGGCCATAATACCCATATACCGGTGCCGCATATGCTGCACTTCCTGTCGGGCCGGTTCTCCTGTGATCCACTTCGATGCACCCGTCTTTGTCGCAATTTTCCCATCCAGTGTCATGGCATATTTCATCACTACATACGGTGTCTTCGTCGTAATATAATGGAAGAACACCGGGTTCAGACGGTCACATTCTTCCCGCATAAAATCCTGAACTACTGTAATTCCCGATTCACGCAATATCTGTGCACCTTTTCCTGCCACCTTTGGATTCGGATCCCTGGAACCAATCACCACTTTTTTAATCTTCTGTTCTATGATTGCTTCCGTACACGGCGGTGTCTTGCCATAATGACAGCATGGTTCCAGCGTAACATAGATTGTCGCACCCTCTGCCGATTCTGTAAGCGATGCGATTGCATTGCGCTCTGCATGAAGTTCTCCGCATTTTTTATGATAACCTTCCCCGATGATCCGGCCGTCTTTTACGATCACCGCACCTACCATCGGATTCGGATTCGTCCATCCTTCTCCCTTTTTTGCAAGCTGGATTGCCCGGAGCATGTATTCCTGATCCGTCATTTCTCTTCCTTCTTTCTTAGTTATACAAAAACCCCTGCAGGATACCTACAGGGGAAATGATCTGTTACATATAACTGACAAATGATCTGTTAACCAAAAAAGCTCTGAAATGGATCACCATCTCAGAGCTCAGACACTACATTCATCTATTAAAATAACTGTACCATCATCTTCTTTCATCCAGACTATACTGTCGGCTCCGGGATCACACCGGATCATGCCTCTCGGCCCGCGGGCTTTACCGCCGGTAGGGAATCACACCCTGCCCTGAAGATTTCGTTTTTTTTATCATAATACTTTATATATCATTTGTAAAGCAAAAGATATCAATGCATTCCAATCAGAGATCAAAAAATAATTTTTTTTAAAAAGGACTCCGGGTTTCATAAAACCGAAGTCCCTGAAAATCAAATTTCCATTACGTCTTTCTTATCTACACTGATCACGACAATCGCTATCACAAATGCTATTGTACTTTTTATGTCTTTATCTCTATGTTTTTTTGAATTATAATCCTTCCCGGCACCTAATACATTTTTATAATGCCTTGTCCATGAATGCAATAATACCCGCTTCGACTTCGTTCTTAATCTCAGCATAATTATGTATCTCGTGACGGTATCCCGAGTACAGCTTCGTCGTTACGTTATGTCCGGTCTGTACCAGCCAGTTACTTACCTGATATACACCGACACCATACTCACCTACCGGATCCTGATCTCCCGCAATATTATAGATTGGCAGGTCTGTCGGCACTTTTTCGGCCCACTTTGTTCCCTCGATCTGTAACATCATCTGGATGAAATCATATACCGAACGGTTGCTGGTCGGTCTGGTAAATGCATCAAACGGATCATCGGCATGATCCCGCTGTACATACGGATCGGCACAGATCCACTCATTTCCGATGCTGACCTCTCCACAGCGCTCACACATCCATCCCATCAGTTCTCCGGTATATGACGGATCAGATTCTTCTCCATGTCCTGCATCGATCGCTTCTTTTAATTTCTTTCCCGTCTCTTCTGCCCCGCGGAAGATTCCCGTTGTTCCGCAGATGGTTGCCCCGGCCAGTTCGTCCCCGTATTTTGCAATGAAATCTCTTGTGATAAAAGATCCCATGCTGTGTCCGAATAAGAAATATGGCAGATCCGGATATTTTTCACACACGATTCCTTTCAATGTATGCTCGTCTTCCATCATTGTATGCGGTCCTTTGTCTCCCCAGTCGCCCCACACATTATTGACCATTGCTGTCTTCCCATGTCCTACATGATCGTCTGCTGCCACGATATAACCCGCATCCATGAAGGCAGATATCATGTGCAGATAACGTCTGGAATGTTCCCCAAATCCGTGGATCACCTGGACGATTCCCTTCGGTTTACAAGCCGGAACATAGATCCACCCCTGGACCTGGTCACGTCCGTTGTAGGACGCAAAAGATACTTCGTGTAACATAATGTATTCCTCCTTTTCTATCTTATCCGTACGATTTTAGATTCTTTTATTCTGTACGGTTATAAGCTGTTCTTCAAAAATCATCCGGTATTCCGCTTCCACCTCACCAAATGCTCTGACCTCATACCTCAGATCAATATGCAATTCGGGTGCTTCGCTCTCCTGTTTCTCTCCCAGAAGAAACGTCAGATCATACCATAGCATTGCCTTATCAATCGCATTCAACTGCATCTTCTCTTCCGGTGTCAGGTCCGAACCGAGAAATTTTTCATAAATCATAGAAAGCATACGTTCTTCGCGTTCATTATATTCCGGCAGTTCCTTCTTAAAAGGCGACGGAACATCCGACATATAACACTCGCTTGCATCGTGAAGCAGGCATGCAAGCACCATCCTATCCGACAGACCTCTCGCCTTTGCCTCTTTTGCACAGCAAATGCAATGTTCCCCGACCGACCAGAACGTCTTCACATGACCATTTCCTCTGCATATCAGGGACAGCGCATGTGCAATATCTGCTATGTCAAATAACTCCGGATCCGGTTCTGTTGGTTTAAAATGTTTTCCTGTGTAGGTCGTAATGTATTCACTCATTTTCTTTTCTGCTCTTTCACATACTCTTCCAGAATCTCTGCTGCCCTTCTGCATGCTTTCACACAAGGTCTGCTCTGATAATACGCTTCCGTTCTGACCGCAGGCTCTTCCAGATCTTCGCCCTTCTCCAGCCCGAGAAGTTCCCGGCAGATCAGGCTTCCTTCCGAAGCTTCAAAGGATCCACAAAGCTTCTGCACAAGTACATAAAGCTGCTTTTTCCCCGCCGCATCTTTCGGATCGTCATATCCGTACAGATCACCGATTACCATGACCATTCCTGTCACGGCACCACATACCTCACGCAGCTTGCCAAATCCCGCTCCGAACGGGCTTGCTTTTTTTGCTGCCTCTTCCACTGTTATTCCCAGTTCTTCCGCAAATGCTGCATAGACCGACTGGCTGCAGTTGTAGCCTGTGCGGAAGAGGGATTCTGCTTTGTCTGCCTTGTTCATTGATTTTCACCTCCGGTTGTAATAACATAATCTGTCACACTGTTCTTCTATACTGATTATGATACCATGAAACCTTAACACCCTCAACTTTATATTATAAGCCACTTTTCACTCCAAACATCCATTTCACGCCCTTAGCCAGCCTTTTCCCCGCATCTGCAAAATGCCCTCCCGCATTCCACTCTAAAACCACAGATTCCACCATCGAGTCCTCCTGTAACAGCCCTTCCTGCGCCCTGGTCCTGTCACCGACCGCTGCCATTACTTTGTTCTTCGCCTTCTCTTCCTTTCCGCCAAGGCTCAGATACACGCTACATTTACTCTGAATCACATGATTCCTCACATAATGGTCCCAGTCCGGGAACCACAACGAACCCGAACAGCATACAATTCCAGAAAACACGTCACTTTCATAAGCTGCCCATAGCGCGAATAATCCGGCAAGCGAATATCCCATCAGCCAATGTTCCCTGTCTTTCACACCAAAAGTCCGGTCAATATGTGGCACACATTCCTCTGTCAGCCATCTCAGCGTCTTCAGACCTTGTCCGGCGAAGCCTTCCTTCCCGAATACCGCCGCTGCTTCCCAAGGCGAAAAATCCCGATTCCAGTCTTCCACCTGAAATGCGACGAGCAGGAAATTTTGTTCCGGCACAAGTTCCAGTAGAGATTCCCACAGATGTTCTACTTCGTTCTGCTGATGTGGATACATACCCCAGAAGATAACCGGGCCGCCGGTTCCGTTCTGAGCGAGATGTAGTTTGATTCCGTTTATTGACATATCCTGAATCATCCCGGCACTCCTGCCGCTCTTTTCTTTTGTTAGCTCCGTTGTAAGCATTTGCTTTTTCTCTTTATCTTCCATCTGCAATTCTCCTAAATTACAAAGATTCATCTTTATTAATCTCTTCCATATACCCGGCTGTAACAATGCCTGCCGGCAATGCCACAATTGCTCTAAATGTTCTTTTTTCCAAAATTATGAAAAGTATCAAGAATAAAAATTTCATCATTAGTATGCACAGCCCTTTCTTCTTACTAAAGTTTATCTTTTCTCCCGATACAACTTCGCCGGCCGATGCCCGGCATCCCCCGTCATCTCCCCGGTATCTTCTACCAGATCAGCCACTTTTCTTCGAAACGCCGGAACCAGAAGCTTCGTATCCAGCACCGTCTCATGAATCTGCTGCAATTCTCTCAATGTAAACTTCTCCGGTAAAAGCCGGAACGCTATATGCGTCTCCGTAATCCACTTGCGAAGCTGTACGATTGCATCTGCAAGAATCAGCTCGTGGTCAAATGCAAGGTCATCACTTTCTATCGTCTTGAATTTCTTCTTTACATCCCATTTCGAAGTTGTCTCTTCTAATCTTGCATGAAGCTTCTCATCCCCATGTGTCAGACACAGATTCCATATACCGGCTTCTTCCTGAAATGACACATCAAACCACTTTGCATCTGAAGCATCATCTCCTGCCTGGATTATTTCCTGTCCAGCATTGACAAGTGCCATGTATCCATTGCTGATCACCCATCTTCTCGGATCACGGTCTGGATTGCTGTAGGTACCGAACTGTTCCAGGAAATTACAGTTGCAGTTTGTCTCTTCTTTTAATTCACGTTCTGCGGCTTCGCCGATGGTTTCCTTCGGACCAACGAATCCGCCCGGAAGGGCATAACAGCCTTCATATGGTGCCGCACCTCTCTGGATTAAAAGTACCTTTAACTCTTTCTCGGCTATTTTTCTGTAATTATCTTCTTCTTTGTCAAACATCCCGAAAATGACGATATCTGCAGTTACGGATGGTTTTGGATATTTTGAATCATCGTAAGTCTTTACAAATTCTTCGTTAGCCTTTTGCATTTCTGATTTTTTCCGCATGATTACTACCTCTTTCTTTTTTCGTCCTATATTATTATCTTTATGTTAGTATCGCTTTGATAGTATGTCAATATATAAATTTACGCACACGAAAAATGTCATCTCATCTTCTAACGTTCTTCGTGTACGTTTATCCTCTTCAGATACTTCACTACCTTGCTTATTTGTTTTTACTGAATCTTTTCACATATACTTCTTCCGCGACAGCCATTTCTGATCGATACACTTCACTTCCCCATCAAACCGGATATGTAAATGCACCCCGCCAGATCTCTGATTAATCTTCTCCACAATTCCATGTCCGAATTTCGGATGTGTCACTGCATCGCCAAGCTTATACTGAACCACTTCATCTTTTTTCTTCTGTGCAGTCTTCAGTTGCTGATAAGTATCCCGGACCGGCACGGACTTATCATGAATCCTGTTCTTTAATACTTTATCGTAGTCATGATTCATAAGCGCTTCGCCCGCCTTATAATACGGCGTCGGCGCCGCTCCGATTAGAGAACAGCAGTATTTCCACGCACTTCCGTGTGTTCCCGCCTGCCATTTATACTTTTCGGGAATCTGCATATTGTACTGCATGTAATGGGCGTATTCGTGTTTGAATAAATCTATGCGATCCTCTTTGGACAGCGGATTCTTCACACCATATGCAATAAACAACAGCGAAAAATGAAAATGCTCTTTTTCATGTGCACTTCGTCTAGTGTAAGATCCCAGTGTGTCCGTGTCATATCCAAATGTTATCGGCACTTTTGCACCATTCAAATGGAGTTTTCTGTCCAGTTCTTCATATAGATTTTGTATTAATGCCCGTAAAATCGGGATTTCTTTCTGCAAGCGTTGTCGCAGGAATTGGTCTTCTCGGTTGTAATATGTCATCTTCTCGCACTCTCCATATGCATCTATTTCCAATTCTTCCACACATCCGGCCGATATCCTACCGTTGCCTGCTTTCCATTACGAACAATCGGTGTCTTGATCATCTTTTGATTTTCCAAAATCTTTTCTGCTTTATCTTCCTCTGCAAGATAAGTAATCAACGCAAGCAGATCTTTATCCTTGCACTCCTGATCGATCAGTTTTTCATATCCTCCGACAGCCTGGCATACCGAATTGAATTCACCTTTACTCAGACCTTTTTCTTTCATATCTACGAACTGGTATTTAATTCCGCGCTCTTTGAAAAAGCGTTCTGCTTTTTTGCTGTCGAAGCTTTTCTTGATTCCGAATATTTGTATGTTCATCCTTGTTCCTCTCTCATTCTTCTCTTTCTACGCTATAATATAACTGTTTTGGACTCTTTGGCTTATCTGGAATACTCAACTTAATTACGCCAGCTTCTACTAATGGATTTACATACGTCTGTATAGCATAAGTAACAGAATTTAACCCCAGATAATCACAAATTTCCTTTCTTGTACGCGGTGTTTTACAAAATACTATTAAATTATTTGTTTCTTCATCATTTGACATATCTTCATAATCATTCTTTGATTCTTTATATAGTTTTACAATAAAACTTCCTCTTTCATCCAAGAATTCTGGCTGTCTTAAGTTATATTTCTCCATTTCCATCCGGATTGTTGGAATTCCCGAATACCTGTTTTCTGTTATTCCCAATGTTTCAAGTGCCGATGCAAGTACCTGATTTCTTGTATCCGGTTGAATTTTTCCTAATTGGTCAATAGTGATTCTTCCATATAATCCACCTGGATTATGTATTTCAATCCTGTCTTCAAACATTATAAGTTGAATCGGCATTCCTTCTGTATGAATACTATAATCACGATGTACTAATGCATTTATAATAGCTTCTCTAACCGCTGTTATTGGATAGTCTGTTCTGTCAGTTCTTCGTCCGGTTGTCGGACTTATAATTGTCTTTGTCCGCATATTGCGTTTCACAAATAATAATGCCTCATCCAACATTTCCGGAATTGTTCCTTCTATTCTCTGATTATCCGAGAATCTTTCCACCATGTCGCCAAGACTTCCTATTGTTCTCCCAGGAATTACAATTGCCGTAATACACAATTGTGGAAAATATGCCTGTGGATATGGACTAAAAAGCAAAGTCGCACTAAGCGTTACTTTCTCTCCTCGCTTTATGCTCATAAGTTCATAAATACTTTCATTATCAAGTGTTGCTAATCTTTGTTTTCCTCTCTTTAACAGTTCAACATAACGATTCAGTTCTTCCTGATCCAATGACATTAATGTTACTCTCGGAACCTCACGGATATCGTCTTGATATTTTCTTCTATATGCTTCATAACTATATATTTCGTATTCTGTCATCGGTTCATCACTATCCCCAATACGGGTATAGGACCCCTTCAACCTTCCACGTCCTTGATAATAGCAAGGTCTGTCTGCCAAATCTATTCCGGGAATTTCAGCAGAAACAAATTTTTTATTTTCCTTCTCCACAACTGTAATAAGCGGCCGTACAACTGGATTCATCTGCAAGCATTGCTCGTTAATTTTCTTTTGAATGTCCTGAGCATCATAAACACCAACTTCTTTATAATCTTGTTTCTCATCAATTCCAAAAACAATAATGCCACCATCATCCTGATTAGAAAAACTTGACAAAGAATCATATAATCGTTTCGGATATCCTTGCTCCGCTGATTTCAATTCCAAATTCTGCGTTTCGCATTTCATTTTTTGAATTAATTTTAGTTTGTCATATAATTCTTCTGTTGTCATTTTAGTTCCTCCATTTATATTTTAGATTCTAGCACTATATTTAAGTTTATGCGAGAAACTCAAATATTATTCTTATGAACTAAAAAAGAACTCAAATTTATACTTCAAATTTGAGTTCTTTTTCATTTTCAATGTCCACTTATTCCTCTCTATATTTTCTAGTCCATCTCTTCTTCAATCTTCTCCGCAACCGCCACATCCGCCGGCAGCCACTCCACATCCGTAAGCTCCTCCCTGGTCAGCCATCTGGCAGCCTCATGCTCCTTCAGCACCAGATCCCCATTCACGATCTCACACCAGAAGCAATCCATCGAAAGATGAAATCCCGGATAATCATACTCCACCGTCTCGATCCATTCGCCAACCGAAACTTCCGTATCCAGTTCTTCCATGATTTCCCGCTTCAGCGCTTCCTGCGGTGTCTCCCCGGCTTCGATCTTACCGCCCGGGAATTCCCATCCGCCTTTGAACTCGCCGTATCCGCGCTGCGTTGCGAATATCATCGTTCTTCCGTCTTCCTTTACTGCCTTTATCACTGCTGCCACAACTCTTATCGTCTTCATCTTACCATTTATCTCCCGTCAAAAATCTTCCTGTAACAGTCCCTATTCATTCACAATATACTGATAAATATCTTCTCTCACCGGAGTCTCCAGCTCCCATTCGATCTCCACCGCCGTCTTATCCGTATTCGGTATCACAAACTGCTTCGCATTCCCGGTCGCGATCACACGGCCCAGATAATAGAATTCCTTAGAAATCTTATCATCCTTATTCTTTCTCACAAACAGTTGCACATCTATGCCACGTTCTGTTGCTTTCAGGAAATTCTGCACATCTTCCGAGTCCATGCTTCTTCCGCTTTTGGAAATCGCGATCAGCCGGTTCTCTGCTACGAAATGATCTTCGTATTTCGTGGTATCGCTGATATTGTCCTGCTTATCGTAGTTAATAAATATCGGAAATGTCTTAGTCTTTTTATCATATTTGTAACCGCCGATGTTCAACGGCACTTCATTTCTCTCCCAGTTCAGCAGGCGGCAGGCATCCTCATATGTATATTTCTGATACAATACCAGATTCGTATCCTGATAATGGTAACTGTAATTGACCTTATATCTCGAGATTCCGAAGTCCACCAGTTCCTCCAGAATCGCACAGAATTCCGGATTCTGTAACATTTTCCCATACACATCGGAAATGCCGTAATCATCCTGTTCCTTCTTCAGAAATACACACTGTGCGTAAGTCTTCTTTGCCGCGCTCATCGAAAATTCATTGGTCATCATATTTACCACATTTTCCGTGCAGTGCTCGTCCATCTCACACTGATACTTCTCGGATAAATGCTTCCGCAGACGCCCAATGATTCCATGGTGATACTGCAACGTACGTTTCAACAATTCCAGCTCATGAATCCGTTTGCCACTTGCCAGCTTTTTGGAAATGAATTCGATTGCTTTTTCTTCGTCTTCTGACAGCCGGATGGTATATTCCTTTTCGTATTTCACAAGGAATTTGTAATACGAACCCAGACTGTTATTATCGAAGATCCGCAGCACATCCATTTCCCCATACTTATCGAAATCCGCAAGCGCCGGGATATGCCCCAGCTTATTCTTCAGATTTGTATAATTCTCCCGGATTAATTTGATATCGCTGAAGTTCGCATTATCAATCGCCTGGAAGATCCGCTTTCTGGAAATCTCATCAAAGTGGATCGTGCTCGCGCCCGGAATCACTCTGCCGCCTTCCGTGACATAGCGGCGAATATTGTCCTTGTTATAACTGCGGTCGCCGGACAGCGCAATCGGAATCATAAAGTTATTCCGGTAATTTCCGATGAAATCCAGTACAACGACATATTCTTTGTTCTCGGCTTTTCGAAGTCCACGACCAAGCTGCTGGATGAACACGATCGGCGACTCTGTCGGACGAAGCATGATGACCTGATTGATCTCCGGCACGTCCACACCCTCGGAAAATATGTCTACGGAAATGATGTAGTCCAGGGCGTCTTCGGATTCTTCTCCTGCCAGCCGTTCAATTGCTGCGGCTCTTGCTTCTTCCGAATCACTACCGCTCAGCACCAGCGTCCGCCAGCCCTTGTCGTTGAATTTCTTCGACAATTCCTTTGCCTCATCAATCCGGCTACAGAAAATCAACCCCTTCACACGGTCACCACTGTATCCGAAATATTCCGCCTGTTTCATGACATTTTCTACACGCTCTTCAGATATCAGATAGCGGAAGTTCTCCACCTTTTCTCCGGATGATTTTCCTGCATCTGCAATAATATCCAAATCCGTGATTCCAAAATAATGGAACGGACACAACAGATCCTCCTCCATCGCATCCTGCAGGCGGATCTCGTATGCGATCTGATGATTGAAGATTTCGTAAATGTTCCTGCCTTCCAGATTGTCGTCTCGTTTATCCGGGGTTGCGGTCATACCAAGCCACAGCTTTGGTTCGAAATAGTCCAGGACTTTTTTGTAGCTGTTGGCGGCGCTGTGATGGGCTTCGTCGATTACGATTGCATCAAATGCGTTCTTCTCATAGCGGTGCAAGTTCTCCTCTTTGCTCAATGTCTGGATGGTTGCAAAGATAAAGTCCTTGTCATATTCCTGATATTTTCCCGTTACCAGTCCCATCGAAACTTGTCCGCTAAACACCTTGCGGAATGACTTCTTCGCCTGCTTCGCAATCTGATTTCTATGTACCAGAAATAGCACTCTCTGGAATCCCAGTTCTCGCATGGCAAATGCAGATGCATACGTCTTACCGGTACCTGTTGCCGATATCAGAAGCGCTTTTCTCTCACCCGCTTCCTGTATCTTCCGCAGGTTCTTAATAAAGCCGACCTGCATGCTATTTGGCTCTAACTTGTACTTTTCAATCGATGTGATATCATCCAGCTTCGCAACATCACGCTGATGCTTGATGATCTTATATTTTTCCCGATATGATTCATAAAATGTATCAAAATCCAGTGCATATTTTGAATTCCACAGCGAATCAAATTCCTGTACGATTTCCCGCGCCATCTCACCATCTTCCGTTGACACAATCTTCGTATTCCATTCCCGGTTGTAGGTCAACGCTGCACTTGTAATATTAGAGCTTCCGATGATAATCCGGTAGATCTCTTCTTTTTTGAAAATGTATCCCTTGGTGTGGAAGCCTTCTTTTGCTGCTTCTACATCGTACATTTTCAAAGTGATATTCTGTAACTCATTTAGCTTTTTCAGTGCTCTTGGCTCACTGAAATTCAGATAATTCGTTGTCAGAATCTCTCCCGGAATATTCTTCTTTTCCAATTCTTTTAACGTCTGTAAAAGCGGCGTGATTCCGCTCATTGTGATGAATGCCACACTGATCTGGAACTGATCACACGCCAAGAGCTCATCCTCGACGGATGAGAGAACTTTCTTTCCTTCTTTGTGATTGTTGGATACGAACTGCGGCCGGTAGGCCAGGCATGAGGCTGTGGCGCCGTTGATGTAGGCGGTTTCTAGGGCGGTTCGTAGGGTGGTGATGTGTGGGGTGGTCATTTGTATGTTGCTCCTTTTCACGGAATATACTTGAATTTATATTTTCCGTTTTTCGTAATCACTTATTTAATTAATCCCTTATACATTGTTATTACAAACTATTATCAGTTAAATATTCCTGTTTAAGTTCATCTATCAGCTCAAATGGAAAGCATTCAGCGCAACCATCTGGTATATCTTCTAATCTGGCTATTATCTCTGTAACAAGTTCTTTTGCTTCTCTGCTATGTTCTCCCTTTTTCGGCATATGACGCACAAACCATATTTGATCGTAGATTTCAAGTTGCGAAATAATCATTCCAACATCTATGCTAAATTCAATTTCATTATCTTCTCTTGCTTCTCCGTATAATCCAATAATATTATCAAGTCTTCTTAAAATCGCGTCTTTATTCAGATCCATTGGTACATAAATGCGAATATTATCTTCTTTTTCATCTGGTTCTCTATGACGTGGATATTCTAAAAGTGACTTGTCAATTAGCCATGGTTCGTTTATATAAAGTGGGGATTTGTCTTTTGGTTCTGGATACGGGTCCAGGCTGTGATGTTCCATATTTATTTTTTCCTTTCAGTTTAATGTTTTTATTGGCTTATTAAACAATTATCTCTATTGTTTGATTCCCAAATTCACCTATTTCATATCTGAATATTCTTTATTAAATTTTGTTTTATGTTAAAGATTAATTCTGTTAATAATACACTCTTTATTCGTCGTCAATTTTTAATCTTTAATTAATACCCTACACTTTATCCCTACTAATCAAGGCAATTCATATTTTTATATATTTCTGCGGCTTCCTCAATTAACGCCTGCGGATTGTCTAAATATTCTTGTACTACTACTTTTTGTAACTTCGTTCCTTTCATTCCCGAATATTGCGTTTCCGGATCTAAACATCTAATTCTTCCAGATTGCATACGAATTCCAGCAAAGTCTCTAAATATGTCTGAAGCTTTATGTCCTGTAAGAATCTCTTCTCTCTTTCTTAAAAATTCACTTATTTGATAATAAGACTCATTTACTTCTTTTGTTGAAAGATTTTTTGTCCTAAAATACTCTGTCACCAGTATTACAACTTCTTCTCTAACCCATCTTCTTTGAAGATTGCTCTCTCTCATTAAACTAATACCTTCCTATTTTCCCTTGTATGTAAACATCAATTATTAAATTCTAGGCAAACATAACAGTTCATAAAAATCCCAACTTTTATTTAACATTTCAAACAATAATATTTTAACTTAATAACATATTCATTACTCTATTTTGAATTTGACCTTTCAAAATTTTATATCTTTCTTTTAACCACGCTTTGATTGTTGTTTTATCGTTTAATTTTTCAACAGACGGGTAATTAACTATATTCAAAGCGGCTTTTGCAGAAGCAGTTATATCTTGCTCATATTCTTTTAAAGATATATTCGAAATCTCAAGATTCGTTGCATCCGATATAAACACATAATTCAGAGGTGAATTTACAATATTTGTTTTATCTTTTCTTAAAATATCTGTAGATTCTCCTATTTTAGATACACTTCCCACCGGAACTATATGATGTTTTTCTAATTTGTATTTCGAAAAAACATTAATTTGTCTATCATCATGAATTAAATCACTATATGTTCTTGAAAGATAGAACTGACAAATATATTTCGCCAAATGTTCCTTCGGTATTCGATCCTCATTCGCCTTTTCCATAAGTAAAAAGCTACAGTCAGAAAAATATGGAGTTTCAAATATATTATTCTTTAAAGTAATAATCCAATCATATTTTTTAGCTTTAGTAGTTAATGTTTCTAATATACTTCTTAAATTCTTTTCAAAACGTTCATTTTGATCCTTGTCATATTCGCCTGAAAATATTGCTGCCCAATACCAAGCTTCAATTATATCATGCACTTTTTCCGATCCATACCATTTGTCATTTGTAAATATATATGCAATAAGACGAATCATCAATTTGTAATTAACATCAGACAAACTTTGTACTCCACAACGAATCTGCAAAAAAGCAAATGCTCGATCCATTGCAATACATACTTTTTCACAATTACTGTCTATCTCTTCTTCTGAAAGTTTTAATATTTGAGAAGATTTAGAATACGCACATTTTGCTTCAGCTGGATCATAGTTCTTATTATTGCAATATAAACCTAATACTTCAAGAAACAAACCGGAACAACTTTTAGATGCTCTAGTATCCACCGCTTTTATTTTGGTACTTGCATTATAATTTAGGGGTATATAACGTCTTATTTCTTTAGGAAATGCTGCCTCATTATATTTTTTATTATTTATCAAACATTTTGATATTCTGTCATATAAAGACTCACGTGACACCTTTGCTACACGTGCAGCAACTAAATCTAACGTGCTTAAACTCAAACCTCCCATATTCATATTTTCATAAATATCTATGGCTCGAGCTCTAGATCCTTCCGGCATTTCAATCTTATTCAATTTCATCTTTTCAATACAACTATAAAGATATTTTTGAAAGTAATCTTCCCATAATTCCGCTTTTTCAATGATTAAACTTTCAAATTTTTCATCTTTATCACTTGCATCAGAATATTTCTTTCTATCTAAAGAATCTATAATAATAGAAAAAGCAAATTCTTGCTTAGCTTCCACATCAAGATTAAAATGATATGTCGAAATAGATTCCGTAATTTGATCACGCATTCTTTTAATAATAGCAAGCAATCTCTTTTTCCTTAGCTTGTCATCTTTACTTCCCGAACCGACAAGCAAATATAACGGTATTAAATAAATTCCTGGAGTTGCGAAACAATAGTCATCAAGCTTGTCATCATACCTTTGTCCTGGCATATACGGTTTTTCATCATATTCAGATGCTAAAAATGGTCTACATTCTATATAATCCGTAATGTCTGCTGTAAGGAAATCTGGTTCCTCCCCATTTGATACATCAAACCTAAAATCAAGAGTTCGTATGCCAAATAAATCTTTCGACGACTCTGAAACTATGTTCACATCCCATCTATTAATCTTTAAGTAAAAACGAGTTGCAAGTAATTGCCTCGCCGCCAGTCTACTTACTTTTTTTTCACTAGCTTCATGAATAACATCAGAAAATACATTTGTCAAACATGTCATTCTCTGTTGACCATCCAGCAAAAAATTCGTTTTTTGAGGTATTTCTCCTACAATTTTTTCTTTACTATCTAATCCAATTCTTTTACTTTTATAATCCTTTGAATCCGCCTCCAAAAGCAAAATTCCTCCAACGGGTAATTTTGTAAGAACTGATGCAACTAAACCAATTTGTTTCTCAATATTCCAATCAAACTGTCTTTGAAAATCTGGCAACATGATTTTATTGTTTTTAATTTCTTCTATAATGCTTTTTAAATTTTCTTCTTGTGTAATCATAAGCAACCTCCATTTATTAGCGGCTCTCCTATTTCCAAAGTTATTATATCCATCAAATTTGCACTCTATATTTCCTAGCCACGACTTTTCTATATAGTAATTTTTTGCAAACCATTTCATTTCTTTACCAATTTAATTCTCTGTGAATAATTCGGTCTATCTATAACTATTTCATCCATTTCAAGTTTCTCTATCAATTGTAAAAGATTTGCTAGCATAACCTTAATCTCTCTTCTATATGGTTTTGGATCTGATACAACAGAATTGTGTAAACATGAAGAAAGTTCTCCAAAATACATACATCCTTTGTTTTTCTGCAATGTTCCCAGTAACCATAAATATGAATTACTCCATCTAAATATATTTTTTAAATTTTCCTTATTTCCATCATACTCTTCGTCTAAGAAAGCAAAATATTCACCCTTTTTTAATTCAAACGATTCCGGCAACTCATAAGAAAACAATGTTTCAATTTGTGGATTAAACAAACTCCTTATTGAATCATCCCATCTATTTTCTTCTTTTGTTTTATTTGCATTGATACCCTCTAGCTGTTTTTTCATTTTTTCCAAAAGATCCTCGGTTACTGGCACTGCATCTTTGAATAAATTCGCGATTTTTTTTATATCTTTTTCTTCTATATCAACAAAGGCTGCCATTTCCATATTTCCACTTTTTCCAAGATTAAAACCAGAATTCGTTACATTAGCACTTCCCACTAACCCTCTTTTATTGTCTACAATATATGTTTTAGCATGCAAATCAAATCGTACATACACTTTCCAGCCTCTGTCTAATCCATATTGCAAAATTCCAAAATCTGTGCTTCCTTTTAACAGATCTTCTAATCTAAAACGTACTAATAATCGCTTGTCTTTTACTTCAGCATTTATTTCATAATCTAAGCGTTTAAGTGTTTTTTCCTTACAATATGCTGTAATAATCTGAACCGAGTCAGTAGCTCTATGTAATTCCTTTACAACCGCATCCATAATTTCATTTGAAAATAAAATAGCCATTTTTACACCTACTTCATATCTCTAGGGTTTAACTGTTCTGCTATATAATTATTTAATCTATTGTACCAAGTTGTCATCAACCTATCATTCTGTACCGCTTGATAAGGATCTGTTTTTCTTACTGATTGTATCAGTGATGCCAAGAACAATTCAAACGTTGTTTTTACTTCAGCATTTGAATAGATTTTACTCAAAAATGACGTATAGAATTTATGGCTTGTATTAATTGTAATCACAGTAGTTTTTAACACTGGTTTGTAATCAAATGCCGGACTCCTTTCCCCCTTATCTGCATAAACAAAATTAATGGAATTATTAATAAATGCCGTTCCTTGTTCGTCTGTTGGATCTTCATATCCAATCTCTTTTAGTTCTTCTTTTCCAGTTTCTGCAATCACTTCTGGAGGTGTTTCTTCGTCTTCTTCATTTTCGTCATCTATATCAGATGTTGCCGGGTCATTTTCAACAGTATTAATAATATCTGTACTCGGACTTTGTGTATCATCAAATGTTCTTGTATTGTTTCGCGTTTCTTTGTTTTGAGCATACATAGCTTTAATTGTTGAGATAATAGTATCTGCTAATTGATCCCAAATTGGAGGAATGTCTACTTCATCAGGATCTAAATCCTCAACATCTACTTTCTTTAATTCAACATATTGTTTATTATTTGCTACACCAAAAGCTTCATCCAATTCAGGGGTGAAAATAATTTCACATCCCCACCATCTGTGTTGGGGTTCATTAACCACATTGTAATAATCAAATCGTCTGAAATCTATTTCTCTTCTTGCCCGTACAACAGAAATTCCTTCCATTTTCGCAGCATGCTTTCCCAACGCATAGTTACCAGGGTTTATTCCTTTAGGAAATGCTGTCTCATCATAAAATTTATTTTTTACAATAGAAAATCTAACAAGAACAGATGATTCTGCCTTATTTCCATTTTTATCAATATACTTAATTGGTATTTGCACTTCACCGGTCGCATCACCTTTTGCTGTATATAACTCAAATGGAGCTTCAATACCATTTGCCTCTCCAGGTTTAAAAACTTTTTTAGGATCATCTTGATGACAAAGGACACAATTATCCTCCATCAGAAACAATGGATCGTTAGGGGCAACATCAACTGCAACATCCGGATTCTCATCGCAAACAATTTTAATTTTACTTACTCCATCATGGATAAAATAACGAAATTTCTGTCCCAAGCTAAACTCTAATCTTTCTGTTAACGGTCCTCGAGTTTTAGGGCTAATTCTGTCACATTTTTTCCAAATTACTAATGTCCCAGATTTTGAAAAATCATATTTTTCACTCAGTGTTTGATAGTGAAGATATGATGCATACGGATCTGGAATTTGTGTTAATGCTGGATCTTCAATTTCCTTTTGTTCTCCATCTTTAATTTTATTGATGTCAAGATATACCTTATGCGCATTTTCTACACCTGTTTGCCATGAGTACACCTCAATTTCTGGGCATGCGTATAAAGAAGCTTGTGGTAAACCTACTCCGAATCTTCCCATTCCTTTTCGAGCTTTTCTTGTCGATGCCCCTATTCCCAGACAGCTTCCTAGTACATTTAGCGACATTCCATCTCCATTATCCAAAAAGCCTATCTCTGTTACCACTTTTCTTCCAGATGTCGCTATTCCCTCTCTTAAAATCAAAAAAATATTTTTTGCATTTGCTTCTACTGAATTGTCAATAATCTCCGCTACTGCACTTTCAATATTTTTATATCCTGTATTTCTTAAGGCATCGCCCATATTTTGAATATCAACAATACTTGCTCCCATACTTTCCTCCTATACTCGCCAATAATCATTAAAATGCGAAAATGCTGTTTCATTATCAAATGCTTGTAAATTATCATCTATATCTATTAAATCGCACTCTTCGTTTCCTCCCATCAAAGGTCCCCTTAGCCCTCTTCCGAGCATTTGACTATATAGAACTATCGATTTTGTTGGACGCGTTATAAATACACATTTAATATTCTTAGAATCAAATCCCGTAGTAAGTACCTCATAATTTATAATAATGTCAACACCTGAGTTTCTATTTTTGAATATATTGATTGCACGTTTACGATCCATTACATCCATCTCTCCCAGTACCAAACTATTTGGGATTCCTTCAAGAGTCAACATTGCTGCTAACATCTTAGCATGATCAACAGAACAAGCAAAAACAATTGTCGGTTTCTTATCTATTTGCAGCTGCCTTAGACATGCTAAAATTGCTAAATTTCTTTCTTTATTTCTAGCTAAAACTTTTAACTGTGACTCTGTATATTCTTTATCATCATACCCCATGTCCCGTAATGTACTACTCAAAATTTTTAATTCGCTCTCTGAAAATTCCATTTTATATGTAAGCTTATGAGGCTCCATCTTTGCAAGAATCCGGCGTTCTTGAAAATACTTTATTATATTTGATTCTGCTACTGTATTAAGAGCCTTCAATTTCCCCATATTAATCTGGTTTAAAATATCGGAATCAATATAAATTAATTTATTTCCAAACATATTTGTAAGCAAGTTATTATCATATGAATCTTCCGTAGTTCGTCCCGGAGTTGCTGTAAGACCTATTAATGCACGATTCTCATATCCTTCCGGCATTCTCATCAAACATTCTATTACTTTTTGAGTTTTCTTAGCTGCTGCTTTATGCGCCTCATCAAATACTATTAATCTGCAATCCTTTTTAAGTCTTTCATATAACTTAGGGTTCGAGTCTGCAATAGACATAATTTTTGCCAATCCGCAGAATACAATACCATCCAATGATTGATCTATATCTTCAATCTCCTTATTTCCCCATAACTTGTATGCATTTATCTTTCCATCACCCAAATGTTTCCAAACCGACTCGAAGGTATCATATGCTTGTTGAAGTAATTCTGTTGTATGTGCAATCCAAATCACAATTCCTTTCTTTTTAAGCGAAAAGTTAATATAATTTGTTATAATATGCATAGTTGTTTTCGTCTTCCCGGTTCCTGTCGGCATATGGACAAGCATCCGCTCAAGCAAATGATCTGAGTTCAAATTATTTAAAACTCTTTGTTTAATATAATATTGATAATCAAGCAGTTCATAAAACTGTTCATCTGAAGCAGCAATCTCATTCTTAATAACGGTCGAATCTTTCTCTTTATTAAGTATCGTATCTGGTACATTCCACAATTTTAGCAAATATTCTGTTACCTTATTTTTATTCCAAGGCTTATTTACAATACAATCAATTACAGCAAATACATTACTTTCATTTTTTTCTCTTCCTGTTAAACATGCATCTCGAATAGCCAATATATCAGAACTCTTCATACATTGAAGTAAATCTTTTCGAAATTGTTTATTTTTTAGAATCGATGTTCCATACAAAGAATTTATCATGCTTACCATTCTTTGCTTAGTAAGCAGTGTATCCCCATTTGGCATCCATTCTACTAACAAATCTACCATATCTTCACCAAGATAACCTCTTAAATCTGATTGACTAAAATTAGCCATATAATCTATATAATTACTCATAAACAATTTCCTCTATTGCTTTAACGAATAAATCAATTTCTTTTTTTGTATTAAATTGACCGATTCCAACCCTTACCGTCCCTAACTGCGTTTCATCCTTTAAATACTTATGTATATATGGTGCACAGTGATATCCAGTCCTAACAGCTATATCAAAATCTTCATCAAGAATTATTCCTATATCTTCCGAACTAAATCCATCCACGGTTAAGGATACTATTCCTATATGATTCTCTAAATCGTTCGGAAGATACATTTTTACTTTCTTATTATTCGATAATCTTTCAATTAAATATTTCGTCAACTCTTTTTCATGTTCATAACATTTACGTTGATCTAAACTCTCCAATGCCGCATTCAATCCTGCAATTGCAACTATATTGGCACTAGCCGATTCATATTTACTTTCATTACCAGATGGCATATCCAAATTTAATGAATCACTTCCCGTTCCGCCTGTTATAAAAGTATTTAATTTAATTCCAGACACATTTATGAAACCGCCTATTCCAAATGGACCATATAGAGTTTTATGTCCCGCAAATGCAATAATATCCACTTTTATCAAATCAGCTCTAATATCTATCAGCCCCATAGACTGAGCTGAATCTAATATATTAATACTCCCTTGTTTTTTCGACTCACCAAAAATTTCTTCTATAGGAAGAACATATCCAGTAACATTACTAACATGTGTACAAAACACGGCTTCTGGCTTATCTTTCGAAAACTCATATTTCATTTTCTCAATATCAATTTCAAAAATATCATTCACCGGCAATTCTTTTACTGTAAATTTCATTTTTTTTGAAAGTGCGTAAATACTTCTTGCAACTGCATTATGCTCATAAGGTGACACATATATTACAGCATTTTTTCTTAAGTCCAATCCATTAACAATTTGATTAATTGCTATTGTAATAGATGGTGCAAACACAACTGCTGAAGTATCTAAATGTACAAGTTGTCTAATTTTAGACTTTGTGTCAGCAATTATTTTACTAGCCTCTTGAGCTAACTTATATGAGCCTCTTCCTGCATTTACTGCTCCTTCTCTATTCATTTTATCCATTGCACGATACACATTTTCCGGCTTAGGAAACGTTGTAGCTGCATTATCAAGATAAATCATACTACCCTTCCTTACTTAATTATCTTTTCAATCATTTCAAGAAGAATTGATACTCGATCATTAACACTCAAATCATCATATTCATCTAAAGTATCCTCAATAACATTTCTTAAAATGCTTCCTGTATTTTCATCTGCATAGCTATATAATTTTTTTATTGTTTCTCCATTTCTACCAATAAACTTTAATTCTAACTCTCCAGATACAGAATCATCTCGAATTGATTCAACTTCATTTTTCACACTGGTTAAAGCTTCTACAAATTCTTCCAAAGAACCTGTATTCCAATTTTCCATATAAACATCTGTAACAGCTTTGACTACTTTGCTTGCAACATCCTGATCACTATAGACATCCATTCCTTCTAAGCAAGACATAAAATTCGTCATTCTTCCATCATACAAGCCCATTTTTGAACGTTTACCCTGCTTGTCATACCACTCTTTTAAAGTATGATATAAATTCTGTTTCCTTTTTTTATCCCACAAGTCATAAATAGCTTTTATTGCTTGTTCTTCTATCCATCTGAAATAATCATCATATCGTGTCTTGCAGTCATCTATTACGTTAAATGTCTCTTCTAACGATTCTGTTCCAAATGCTTCTGGAAATTCAACAAATAATATCTCAAAAGGATTAAACTCTACCTTTTGCATTGCCTTCTTCATTGTTTTCATTGCTTGTACCATATTATCATTATCGACATATTGATCCAAATAAATTACATTTCTTGTAGCCTGCTGCAACGATCTAAACCATCTTTGCATACAAATTATAATATCTTTTATTCTATTTGATGAAAGATTCCAATTATCGTCTACTTCAAAAAGCATATTCAATTCAGAAATATACTTTTCTTTTTGGAGATCCTCCTTAGAAACATAAACTGCATAGTCTTCTGGTTGTTCACACATATTTACAACAATATCTGATGTTATTTGTACTTCTTTATTTGAAAAATATACTATAATATCTTCTCTTCGATTTGCTAAAACATATGCTAAATAAAACGGAATTACCCCCGCTCTCATACCATATGGAGCTTTAACCAATTTATAAACCATCCCCTTAACAGATACTTTTTTATCACAACACGAATCTATATATCTGTTTATCTCATCTATCACAAGCTGTATATCTTCTCTTATATCTCCATCAACAATTCCAGTAACGCAAAACAACGATCTGTATATTGTAGCCTCTTGATTTGACCCTCTATAAAACTCCGGAGTATCTGTATGCGATAAAATAGCTTGAACAATATTAAGTCTTGCCTTTTTAGTTTGGGCGGTTCCTATTTCGGCTCTATTAACCATTTCATTATTAATAATTGGTGTCGATGTATAAACATTTAAGCAGCATTCATTTACAGCCTTTTCAACATTTCCTGATTTGGCATTTTTTATTCTACCACCATCAAAATAAAGAACCTTTGTATCTAAATCGTCTTCATACACATCCCCTATAATTATTTCTAATTCAGTCGTCAAATCATCTAATAACAGTGGTAATTCTCTCTTAAGGATCTCATTATTATTTGTAAATACCTGATTTCCTTTTAAATCACTTATTATTTCATAATCCTTCAATTGTTTTTTGGCTTTTAATCCCTTTTTAGGACATATAACCACTAGTCTTTTTTCTGCCAGTTCGAGAAGATGCTGCTTTACTGCTTCTTGTTTTATTCTAGAAAAACTATACAATGTAATAACTTTTCCATCTAATGTATTATCAAGTAAGGCCGTTGAAGATGTAATGTTTAAAAAATCATCAACACTCATAAACTCATTAGTAAAATAACGAGTCATCATTTTTACCGTATTATATTTTCTTGGGATAATAAAATAATTTCCCGTTACATCTAATAATACTTTTGAGTAGTTGACATTCTCCCCCTTTAATTCTCTCTGTCGCTTTATTTCTGCTTTAAGCTCAGAACCAGCACGTGTTTTAAATACATATGAATCCGTTGAATTTTTTTTATATATAAACTCCTTCTTCTTCAATTCCATTAATGCTTGTTCCGGATCAGACGCGTTTATACACAGTTTCAAGTACTTCTCAGTTGCCGGAATTTCATCTTCTTTATTAACAATAAGAATAACCGCTAAAGCTTTTACTATTTTTCTTTGATCTTCCGTATCACACTTATCTATCGCATATTCAGCACTTAACCATATATTATGAATAAATTCATTCACAACATCTTTTTTGAATAAAGCACTAAAATACTCATAAATAAGGTCTGCGCCAATACTCCATTCCTTATCTAATGTATGTTCTGATACAAATCGAGCCATACTATGCGGTTCATCATTTGAAATAAACGTAAACAAAGTTCTCTCATTCTGAGCGACTTTTTCACTTATATTAAGCAATAAATATGCAGCTATTGGATTAAGTGGATAGCAACCATTAAAAATCACATTTTTAAACTCTGTCTCATCAAATCCGCTTCTAAAAGCCGGCAAACTATAGAATTCTTTAAATTTCTCCTTCCCCAAGTATTTTTCATAATGTGGAATATTTAATAATTTTGAATCATCCTTCACAATTGCATTCTTTATTAATTCATAATTATTTTTTGATGATGTTACAAAGTATTTTTCTATAATTCTTCCTTCAATTCCAGTAAACAAATTTATAAGATCTCGTGAAAGATACTTTCCATACTCTTTAATGCTCTTATGCGCAACCATTGTAATAAACACTTGCGCATTCTTTGAATCTGTTGCTAATTCACACATGCTTTGAAGCAAATGCATATTGGTTCCAGCTGCAATATTATTTTGCCCTTCTATGAATTTACTAAATTCATCAAACACGATATAAATTCCACTATACCCATATTCATCAACTAACTTTTCGCTTACACTTTTATATAATGGTAATGCATCCGCTAACGCCATTGGATTAAACTCACTGCCTGCCGTAACTTTAGGATATATTTCTTTAAATAATATTAAGGTTTTTTGAGAATACTGTTTTAAATCAGTTTTTAATTCAGCTATACTCATTCCATTCTGTGTAAGTTCTCTTTCAAACATTTTATATGTTTCAAAATAGTTCTGTTCCCAGTCATCAATTCTATCCAATGCAATTGAATAATATGTTTCTGGTGCTAAATCTAGCAATCCATCCCGTTTTAATGCATCATTTAATCCATAAAGAAATGCTTGATTTAGATCCCCTGTTGTATCTGTAATAAGTACTGGTAAAAAACGCTTTTTATCCCATACCTGTCCAATATATTCAGATACTCTTTCTCCTACTTCATCTGTTTTACTAACGTTATCTATAAGCTCATTAATAGCACTCTCACTTTCTGGTGTTTTTTTCATAGATAATACAGCCAGTAGTACAAGTAATAAATGTGACTTCCCTTTTCCATAAGGTCCTACTAAAAGTGTCGCCTGTTCTTTATTTTCTAAAACAGCTTTTAAATACTCTCCCAAAAAACTTACGGAAGATTTTGTAGGAATATACCCAAGTACTTTTTCGGCTTTATTAAGACTCAAATATAAATTAATTGCCGTCTTAAAATTGCTATTAAATTGAATTATATCTCTCAAAGAATTTATCTTAGCCATTTTCTCACCTACTAATTATTTTCATAAAAATCTTCAATAATATTTCTTGGATTAAGTTCTCTTACTGGATAAATCATATCCAATCCTGCAGTTCTATCTACCCGAATATAACCAGCAGTATCCAACCTATCAAGATAATCATTTGCCATAACACTAGAAAGGTTATAAATTTTTACAATTCCTTTTTCTCCAAACAAAACTTCCTCTATCGAAATTCCTTCATTTCCAATCAATCTAAGTGATAACTCGTATAAAACAACTTCCTCAGGGAAAATTCTCTTGCTTGGATGGCATTTTACATATTTTCCGTCTAATTTTTTTATAAGAGCCAGATGAGAAAATGGAGAAATATTCTTATCTTCCGGATTTAATTTTTCTTTATTTCTACTATACATATTTAATAAAACATCTACGTCATTACTAAGCGATTTTTCTGAAAAAGAACCCCCATTTACATATTTCTTTATTTCACGTGATAAAATAGTCACAACCTCTGATTTTTCCAATTCTTCAGCATCACAACGATTAAAATACATAAACCATGTTGTTGCAAATTCTTCATTCTTTGCAATATACGAATGCATAATCCATAAAGTAAATGAATCCTCTAAATAAGGATCATACTGAGCAATAAGTCTTCCTGTTTCAGAAAGCTCAGTTCCCGCATTATTAGTCAACCCAAAGGCCCGCATCCAATATCGTAATGATTTAACCATATTACTACCAATTCCAAATAAATCTGTAGCATCTCGCCTAGTAAACGCATCTGGATTTTCTGGCAAAATCTGAAGTGCTTTATTTATCCAACCTTCACGCAAAGCAAATTTTTCATGTCCTTGCAATTTTATTTTTATTTTTTCAGTAGCCATATCATGTCCTCTTTATTCCTAAAACCTTTCTCATATAGCACCCTCCATTAAAATGTCCCACACATTCTGTGCATCTTTTACATTTTCTATTATCAATGCTATAAATTATTTTTCCTGTTCCATCATCTTTTACACTTATCGCATCATATTTACAGACACTTTCACAAGCTTTACACCCTAAACACATCTGATATTTAGTAATCTGGCATTGTATTTTGCCTTCTGCCGCAGAAAGTGTCCTTGATTTTGCAATATGAATATCTTTAATTGTTACTTTGAGTTTTGTACTGCCAAGTCTCCCTTGCAAAATCAATACAACTTTTCCCGCCTTGTTTAATACAAAAACTTCTCCAAGTCTTTTATTTCCCAAGTCTTTATTAATATAACCAAACGGTTTAAACAACTCATACAGTTCTTCTGTAATTGGTCTTTGTAATTCATAATTAAACGCTTTTTCCTCTGTAGCACATGGTTCAAACGAAACAACTGATGTTTGTGCCGCCTCTAGGCCATTGCCTCCTTGCCTTGCCTTCCATCCGCCATCATTAATATATTCCTCCGGATCTGGCTTTCCGATCTTTTTTGCAAAATTTACTAACAACTCATGCCAATGTATATACTGGTCATACATATGAACTTTTGCCAAGAATTCAGACCATCCCCCATTATTCGGACAACACCAACATCCAACTCTAGTCCATCCAAGGCGATACGCTTCATTAAAATCAATACCTGTAGTTAAAATATAAAGCCATACATCATAATCAATCCAGTCTATTATCGGAGATGCAACCGTTTGTTTTGATATTTTAGGGCTCTCACTTTCTCTTTCATATTTACTTCTACTTACAGATTCACTATGTCTAATTCCTTGAAAACTCAAAATATTATTTTTATCTTTGAATGCCGATGATATAGTTTTTTGAATTGCTCCCGTCTTAAACACAGTACAACACCACCTCATTACTCTACTTGGTGGACCTACTATATCACACAGATCTTCAAAGTTTTTTTCACGATTTTTTGCAGTTAATACTCTAACGCCTCGTGACTCTTCATTTTTTTTAAATCGCTTCTTATATTCCAATGTATAAGGAAATTCAAGTGTCGTATCTCCAAAAATATGAAGAACTTTATTGGTTCCTAATGCTCGATTTACAATATGAGAAGTAACAGTAGAATCCTTCCCCCCACTAAAAGAAACCATCATATCTTCAATAGCATATTTTTCTCGATATTTCTGTACAAATTGTACTGCCTCTTCTGTTATAAAATTATATCTATCAGCATTTGCTTTTATAAATTTTCTGATATATTCATCAAAAAAGCAGTAATTAATTTTTGTAACAAAAGCTTCATATTTTTCTTTCAATTTATGAATCTTATCTAATGGCAAACTATTTAGTTTTGTTATTGAAAGTCTTACTTTCTTACCATCTATAATGTACATTCCACTCCCGAACCACACAGATGATTCTTGATATTTTTGTGGATTATCTCCAAGTATTAGCGAAATAAGTACATTCTCTTCTGGGAAAACAGGTCTCATATCAGTTGCAATGTATCGTCCTTTATTCCCACATGAAGGACATATATTTTCAAAAATAGGCACATTACAATCATCGCACCAGTAAATTGTTGACGACATCTTTGTCGCACATCCACAATTTGGTTTTATACACTTATCACCATTCATTGGCACCCTACATTTAGGACAAATTCTTTCTATCATATCTTCTCCAATATTCTAGCCTATCTTTACAGCATCACAAATATCTCCAATATTACAATTGAAATATTCACATATTCTTAAAATAATAGACATGGACACTTCTTGTCCTTTATTTAATTTGGTCATCGTACCCGATGCAATTTGAAGTTTCTCTCTAAACTCCTGTTTTGTCATTTCTTGTTCAGCTAACATAATCCATAATTTTTTATAGCTTATCTTCATTTTTAATCCTCAAATATAATAATTAAAAATTAATCCAACAATATTTATCTTATCATTGATTCCATCTTTTCGCACTATAATTGCATTAAAAATATTCAACATCTTGCGATTTCTGATCATATTGATAAAATATTTGTTTTTGTTGCTTATTAAATATCATGTAATAAGCTTTTTCATTTGAGCACCATCCTATGTAATCCATTATTCTTCTATTTTCAAAGTTTTCAAGAATAAATTTCTCTATCTAACCCCTTTAATTTTATTCAAATCACTCTCTTCTTTGAATTCTCTCATTATATTATCAAATGTTTCTTCTGACATTAAACCATACATTTTATTCACATATTCTTTTCTGAACAACAATATTTTCCGAAGTGATAATTTACAAGTTCGAATCACTCTCCACCGATGTTTCCTTTGAATCTTCTTATCTTGATTATCACGAAATTTCATCCTGACAAATACTTGTTCATAATCAGAATAAATCTCCAGTCCAAATTCCAATGGCAAGATTAAAATTGTATATACTATTGGAATCATAAAACTAACCAGTGTATTGATTGCATTTAATTCTTTATACTCCTTTAATCCAACATTTACAGCACCCCAAAGCATATACCAACCAATACATGCCAGCACAATATCTATTAGCTTATGAACTCCCCTGTATTTTTCTTCAGATTCTGCTACCACATTCATAAGTGTTAATATTGTTATTACTGGAATAATCAACATTTCAATCCAAAATTTAAATGTAAATGTTCCAATAAAATATTCAAAAATAACTATTACCCTAAAGTTATCTTTCACTGTGCTTTTCAAATGCTCTGCATCACCCTTTATAATAGAATTCACACAATATGATATTCCAGAAAAGATCAACCATAATATAATATCTTTTAAATATATATTATTCCAGAATGGTAACTGATAAAATATCATGGTTATTCCCGCCACATATAAAGCAATTATCAGAAAAAAGTGTCTTAAATTTTTGCCTAAGAGGATTTTAATAACGTTCCATAAACTTTTACGGATTTCCCTTTGAGTCAACATCCATACAAAGAATCCTGTACCCCATATAGCAATTGCCCATTCTCTTGTTGATAAAATTGTCACTATTTCTTCCATTCATCTACTCCCATCTTCAAAAACTCCACATGCATTTACATTTATAAAATCTATTTCTCGTCGTATCATTCATAGTTATTATCATTTTAGCAAATCTACTGTCGTAATATCGCAACACTTATGTATCTTACTTCAAAAAAATCCCACATATTATATGTAGGACTTTTCTTACTCACTATATATGCTTTATGCCTGTTCTAAATTTTCTATAATTTTACCTTTCAGACTCTCCGGTGATATGACTTTAAATCTATTCGCATATTGTACAAACCAGCCAACCAATGTCACGCTGTCCATCTTTTTAAATACCGCTTTATACTTTCCTTTTTCTAACGGTCTGACCCTTATTCCATCCCCTGCAAAATCATATAATATAGCATTGGTACTCGGTGACGGCTCATATTCCACTTCGATTCTGATCGTATCCCCACTAAAATGATTCACGCTCTTCTTAATATAGTTCTGAATTACAAGCTCCGGATTCACACCAATCTTTTCTTCTGCCGGGATGGCTTCTTCACTGGACATACTCATATTTTCAATCCGGTCCAACCGGTAATTCGTCAACCCGTCATGATTATCATGAGAACCGATCAGATAATAATTATTATCCGACCAATATATCGTATACAGATTCAACTGATACATCTTGCCTTTTTTTCGCAAAACTTTCTCCATTGCATTATTGATCTCTGTATACTGAAACCGAATCTTCTTATGCAAATACATTGCTTCCAGCATAATCTCTATATATTCACCGATCTGACCGACACCCCTGACATTTCCGGGCAGCGGCATAATCATATGCGAAAATCTGCTTCGTCCTCTCTGACTCGTCAGATTTAACAGCTTATTTCGAATCTCATTCGCTTCATGAACGGACACACACCTTGCCTGTTGCACCGAATCTAACATCAGCTTAATTTCCCAGTCTTCCAGCAAATGTTTCTCCATATACCATCCTTTATGTGAATTTTCTGCCTGCTTAATCGGATAACCGCAGCTTTGCAACAAACGCACATCGTCATAAATGGATGTACGGTGTACATTTTCCATTCCGTATTCTTCTTCCAGTTTCTGGCTTATCTGCACTGCATTCATCGGCGTCTTCTCATCGGTGGTCTGGAAAAGTTGAAGGACGCGGATTATTTTTTCTTTATGGGATGTGGACATAGGGGTGCTCCTTACATTATGTTTTGAATTGAAATGATATATTAATTATACTGTACTGAGTTAAGCTTCACAACTTTCATCTTTTTGATTTTTATAGTTGACTTTTGTTAACAAACAGATTAATATTATATACAAGAAATGGGTTTGTTACCGTACGGCTATTGCCTAAGCGGGGTGCTCGTTTCTTTTTTTATATTCATCGAATATCAAAACATCCCTCACGCCAATTTCAACTCCAATCCCGTAAATAATTCTCCAAGCGTACACGACAGATGTCCCTGCTCTTGCTCTGGCATTTCATAGCTGACTAACTTATACTCTGGATTCATTTTCAACTTTTCAATTAGATATCCTGTATTCACCGCATCATCCAGACCATCATGAAGTCGTCCCTCCGGTTCAATCTCCACCCTGCCCAGTGCTTCTTCCAGACCAATCTTTCGTTCTATTCCGAATCGTTTTACAAATACATCCTGATAATCGATCCATCTTGCTTCACAGACAAAATCCAGAATCCGCTCATCACAGATCTTCTTTGCTTTGATTTCATGAAGCAGCTGTGCTCTGTCGGAACCGCTCCAGGCATAGACTTTATACTCACGATCGCCGATCCAGTCGATCATATGTAACAGAGCCTCCTCAATACGTGGTGCTTTCTTCACCTGACTATTTCGTATCCCTGTCAGATTCTGAATAAACGGATCGATCACTCCGTGTTCCGGATGTACATATTGGCTAAGCGTTCCGATTCTTTTGAATTCCTCATCCAGAAGAACAGCTCCGATCTGTATCGTCTCATTTGCATATTTATAAGATCGGCTCCGATAATCTCTCGGTACGTTACACATTTCTAAATCTATCACAAGGTAATTCATGCTGTTTCCTCCTGTTCACTTTTCAGACTCTTTTTACAGATCTTGCAGATTGTTCCTGCCGGTGTAACCAATACCACCTTCGCATATGCCGTGTCACCAATCTTGTCATACAGGCGGCCTGCACTCATAGATTCACCGATGACTGTATACGAACTATTTGCTACATAACCGATCTTCCCAAGTCCTTCATACGTTACTTTGATTGCTTCCTTGTCATATTCATTATCCGGTTCTTTTTCTAATCTGATCTTCATACCTTTTTCCAGAAAATCATTTCCGAAGTAGTGTTTTGTTCCTGTCAGAGTGATAAATATTTTTGCCATTGTGTGTGCTCCTTTCGCTTTGAAAACGTGTTCATCTGAATTTGATTTGTTGTCTTATAATTACTTTTATCTCCCGGAATTCTGTTTTATTCCCTTTGATGTGTATAGTATAATTCATGTGGTGGGGTATAATATTCCCATCTTTTTTCCCATACATCAAAAAAGGAAATCAACCGCAGTCAATTTCCTCTTCTCATCATCAATCATACACCCTTTTCAACACTTCCAGATCAACCTCAAGCTCCCTGTCACCATCTCTTACCCTGGCAATCACCGGGACCCCCGTTAATCTCTCGATCATTTTCTCATTATCTTCCTGCATCGCTCCACCCGAATAATGATTCAGAATGATTCCTTTTACATCCATTCCATGATTCCGGATATATTCTACCGTCAAGACAACCGCATTGATCGTGCCAAGTCCGGCATCTGCGATCACCAGAGTATTCAGATGCAGCATTTTCACAATGTCTTCCAGCAGGATCTCATGCTCTTCATCCCAGCGGATCGGACATACAATGCCGCCGCTTCCTTCTACCGTGACATAATCGAACTCTTTCTTTACCCTGTCAAAATCTGCTTTTACCGTTTCCGTATCAACCGGATTCCCTTCTATTCTGGCAGCCAGATGCGGAGACACTGCGTTTTGATACAGATATGACAGTAAGCTGCTGTCTTCCTGTGTGATACCGGCAATCTTCTTTACATAGCCTGCGTCACTTTCTTCTATAGACTCTGCACCTGATAATGCAGCCTTATAATAGCCTGCATGGATTCCTGCATCCGCCAGCTTTTTCACGATTAATGCTGTGACATACGTCTTTCCTACATCTGTGCCTGTGCCCGTCACAAATATTCCTTTTGCCATAATCTCATGCCCCTTTTTTTATTAACTCAGATAAAATCCGCTTTTCCGCATTCTAAGTCCCACACCGGCTGCCAGCAGACATAATACAAAATCTCCAGGCATATCTAATGGGAAGCAGGACAAAAAGATCACGCCCAACGTTGCCGGTGTATGTGCATAAAAGTTTAAGATTATAAATTTATATACGATTCCGATTGCATATGTCACAACAAATCCGGCTAGACAGGCAAGCAGATAGTTCTTGTAACTTGCTTTCAGCTTTTCGCATACTTTTCCGGTTACATATGCGCTTACAATGAATCCGACCAGATAACCAAAACTTGGCCGGAATATGTATCCGATTCCTCCGCCTGCTGCAAAGATCGGTACTCCGACGAGTCCCAGTAATACATAACATCCTACAGATATTGCTCCCTTATCAGCCCCCAGAATCAATCCTGCGAGCAGTACGAAAAAGAACTGAAGTGTGAAATAATCCATATATGGAACCGGGATCTGGATAAATGCTCCTATGGCAACCAGCGCCGCGAACATTCCGCATAATACCATACTTACGGTGGATAATTTTTTTGTTTTTGTGTTCATTAAATTGTTAACCTTCCTTTCAGTTTATGGTTAACAATTTATCGTATTTCGCTTTGATTGTCAACTTATTTTTCGCACAGGTTTACAATCATGTTCTTGTTTTGCTATTTCAGAATCCATTTCCTACTCCCCATACTGCTCCATAAGCCTCTGGGCCTCTCCCCGCATCTGCTTCACAACCTCATCCGGTCCGATGATCTTAACTGCTTCCCCCAGCGAGAATACCCATCCCAGGAACTGTTTGCTCACATGCACGTCCACATTCACCCGGAAATGATCCTCGTCTTCCGGAATCATCATCACATCTTTCCCAAACCGGTCAATGATCACGCCCGCAAGGCTGTTATTTACCAGCATCTTTACAGACGTTTCCTTTCCCCTGAACATTCCGAAACTCTTCTTGGCATAATCCGCCATATCCAGCTTCTTGAAGTGTTCTTTTCCCTCACGGGATTCATCCGACATCCGGATATGCAGCATCTTGTCCACCCGGTAATGCTTGATCAGCTGCGCCTCTGCATCATATCCGATCATATAATAATTCTCATCATCCCAGGACAATCCCCACGGGCTGATATGATACCATGCTCCTCCGTGACGCAGTTCCATCTCTTTCTTCACATTCCACTGGAAATACTGGAACTTGATCTTCTTATTTTCAGAAATCGCATTGTGGATTGCATCGACAGTATAATAGATGCTTTCATTCATCGTCTTAATTCTTCCGGATACATACACCTGTCGCTGCAGCCTCTGTGCATCGTATTTGCTGACCAGCTTTTCCAGCTTTTTTATCAGTGTGTTGGTCTTCTTCTCTGTAATGAATTTGGAAGACTGGATGGAATCTACCAGAAGCTTTAATTCCGGCAGTTCGAATGGGCGGTTGACTACGCGGTAATGATAGCGGTTGCCGATGGGTTCGCCCTCTACCTCGATCCCGAGTACAGACAGATCACGCAGATCTGCATAGATTGTTTTGCGATCTGCGGTCACTTCGTATTTTCCCAGTTCTTCCATGATTTCCGGCATGGTAATATAGTGTTCGTCATCTGTATTTTCCAGCATGATCTGTGCGAGACGGTATAATTTTAGCTTTTGATTTGTTCCTTTTGGCATAATCACATCTCCTCCACCAACATCTCCTGATACCCGGCAGTCCCATACTCTTCGATCCTATCCACCACCGGTTTCAATCTCTCATCCGTAATCCGCTCCAGTATCTTCATACGCTTCGGCGATATCACTTCCTCTGACCTGCACTTCTCATAATCCGCCGTTTCCATATGCCAGTAATGAAATTCTCCCTTATAATACTGTGATAATTTCTGTGCGATCAGTATTCCTTCCGGGTCAAGGTCGCCCGCATAATATACCCGGATTCCCGACTTTGCAAATAGATCCATCTGTATCATCTGATACAAGAAATTCCCTGCTGCAGTTCCATTGTCAAATGCATGCGGATTTCCTGTCAGCATGGTGAGATCCTGCTGGCACTGTTCCGGTCTGTAATCCGAAAAAAGCGGATCCTGTATCATTTCTTCATAGACCTCTTCCTGATACAGCCAGTATTTTAATTTCTCATAATGCTCGAAAAAGATACGCATAATACAACGGTATCTGCTTACGTTATCGACATTTAAATATTTTGCTTCTGTCAGCGGCTTGATTAATTTGTCTGATACCTGCATAGAACTTCTCCTTCTGGTTAATTAAGTTCAGTATAGCACATGCGTGGGAAATAGATTCCATAGTTCTTTGTTTTTCTGAAAATTCTGCTTTGATTTCTAATCATTTACATAATCATAATAATCCGCCTCGCTGGCAAATAAGATATATTCGCCATCTACCATTCCCATGTAACCGTCACCTGTGTTAAAACCTTTCATTGCCAGTTCCTCCATTTCTTTGAAAAATAATGATTTTGATTTGTTTTCCCTTTTATGTCTATAGTTTATAACATCAGATGGGGTATAAAATTACCATCAGTAGCAAAAAATACCCGAAAAGATTTCTCTTCTCAGGTATCTTTATCTATCCCTATTCTATTTTCGCTGATTATGGGCATCGGTTTCTCTCCACCATCTACCCATTCAACCTTTTCAGCTGCTTAAACTTCTGCCTTCTTAATAATTCCAACACCAAGCGGATACGGTCCTGTATGCACACCAATCGTTGCTCCAATCTGGTAGATTCCGATCTCATCGATTCCAAGCCGTTCTTTTATCAGATCCTTTATCATCTCACGGAATCTGACTGCCTCGTCATAGTCATAACCATATCCGATGCAAAAATTATATTCACCAGGTTTTGCATCGATCTCGTCCAGATAATTTTTCGTCATATCTACAACCTTTTTCATAGACTTGATACGGTTTCTTGCCAGTCCGGAACTGAAGATTTCCCCTTCTTTTAATGTAATCATCGGTTTTATCCCCAGTGCTCCGGCAGCTATCCCGGCCAGTTTACCGATTCGTCCACCATGTCTCAGATAATCAATACTTCCGATTGTAAAGAAGATCCGTCCCGTCTCGCGTATCGGAAGAATTTTCTCCACAATTTCTTCATATCCCAATCCCATATCACGCAGTCTGCATGCTTCTAACACGAAAAGCCCCTGCAGTACTGTATTCACCGTTGAGTCGATCAGCGTAATCTTTGCATCCGGGTACTCTTCTTCGATCATTTCCTTTGCGACAGTTGCCGACTGCAGTGAACCGCTGAATTTGCGGGTAATACAGATGCAGATAACCGGGATCTGCTCTTTCACACTTTTTTCGAACACCTGATAGAAGTCATCCACCGATGGCATGGAAGACTTCGGAAATACATCCGGGTGTTCCACCATTTCGTTATAAAAATCTCTGACTCCTAATTCCACCATTTCCTTCTGATATGTCTCACTGTCAAAAGACACATAGAATGGCACAACCTCTATATCATGCTCTTTTGTAATCTCCTGCGAAAGATCCAACGATCCGTCACTGACAATCTGCACTTTCTTCTGCATATCCATTACCTCTCTACTTATATATCCTGTAAAAATAAATTTCTCATACATTTTACATGTAGTTTTCAATACTACATTCTTGGAAACGTAGAACAGTATAACACAGGGTATCTCAAGTGTATATAACTATGCTTCATACTTTCTTAAAATTTTATACTTTTTAAGGAAAAGGCATAGCCGCAGCTTCCTGTAAATTTACCGGGATTTTTTCGGAGCATTTTTCAAAAAATTTTTTACAAGCTTTTTTGAAAGCTTTTTCTGAAAATCTATTGACTTGGAGTCCGCTTCAAGTGCTAGTATGAACTCAGAAACTGAAAGGAAATCTTAGAAATGTACAATAAAAAATTAACATTAAGTAACGGTGTGAAAATTCCTCAATTAGGACTTGGAACATAGTTCATCGATGATGATAAAGTCGCTGATGCAGTCAAAGCTGCTGCCGATCTCGGCTACAGACATTTTGACACTGCACAGGCTTACGGAAATGAGCGTGGTGTCGGCGAAGGAATCCGTACATGTGGTATTCCGAGAGAAGAATTATTCGTTGTATCCAAAGTTGCTGCAGAGCATAAAACTTATGAAGATGCCAAAGCAAACCTATGGTAAATCAGATTCTTCTTCACATCAGCAACACTCCTCTGGAACTTATTGAGTACTGCCAGAAGAAGGGTATCGCTGTAGAAGCTTACTCCCCAATCGCTCATGGCGAGATTTTACACCAGCCGGAGATTGCCTCTATGGCTGAAAAATACGGAGTATCTGTTCCACAGCTTTGCATCCGTTATACACTGCAGCTCGGTGCGATTTCACTTCCTAAAACCGGTAATCCGGAACATATGAAGACAAATGCCGATGTAGACTTTGAGATTAGTGCCGAAGATATGGAAGTTCTGAAGAATTTCAAACATATCGAAAGCTATGGAGAAAGCAGCGGATTCCCGGTATACGGCGGAAAACTGTAAATTATTCAAAAAAGAGATAAACATATTATAAATCAAATATTTAATCAAAATATTTTCTGATCATAGAGAGGTTACTAAGATGAACAAACCATATATTATCTGCCACATGATGACTTCTGTTGATGGCAGAATCGACTGTGCCATGACATCCCAGCTTCCGGGTGTCGAGGACTATTATAAGACACTGGACGAACTGAATGTTCCGACTACCGTGAGCGGCCGTGTCACTGCGGAACTTGAGATGGCTGAACCTGGATTCTTCGAATCAAAAAATTCTGAAACATATACCCAGGAAGGATTTTCTAAAAAAGCTGATGCCAAAGGCTATGAAATTATCGTTGATACCAAGGGAAAGCTTCTCTGGCCGGATGCCTCTGATATGGACAAGCCTTACCTGATCATCACAAGTGAACAGGTAACGAAAGAATATCTGGCATATCTGGACGGACAGCATATCTCATGGATTGCCTGCGGAAAAGAACGGAGCGATCTCGTACGTGCCTGCGAGATCCTCGCTTCTGAATTCGGCGTAGAACGCATGGGTATCGTCGGCGGTCCTGCAATCAATACCGGTTTCCTGGATGCCGGACTTCTGGACGAGATCAGCATCCTGATGGGTGCTGGAATCGATGCCAGACGGGAAATGCCTTCTGTCTTCGACGGCTTTGCCATGGATCATCCGCTGGTACATCTGAAGCTTACAAATGTGCAGAGATTTGACAGTGATGCAATCTGGATTCGGTATAATGTATAATTATTGTATAGTTATTGCATATCTATCGTATGGAAATTTAAGTGAACTGATACTACCAAGGGCAGTGCTGATTATCATTGTAATCAACACTGCCCTTATTTTCATCGTCATGTTTTCGGGAGAAGCTGCCAGTGGCAGGCTCTCTGTATTTCTCTCTATTCTTTTATTCCGCATTCTCTGTATCCAGAGATTTTTCAATCTCCTCTATAATCTGCACTGCTTTTTCTGCTTCATCCGCCTCTGCCCAGATATCAACGCCGTATACTCCGAATCCGGCAACTCCATATGCTGCTACACTTGAGCTTGGTTCCTGTGTGAATGCAGCAATTCCATTTTCTTTTAGCATTTCTACCAGCATCTCTGCCTCAATGATATTTTCTGCATTGTAGATTTTTTTGCATCCTGTTGCTTTCATGAGAATCCCTCCTTATCGTTTTAATCATTTTCCGAATATAAGCATCGTCCGATAATCTTCACAGGCTTTCTCCTGTGTAAAGATTCCTTTTTTCGAATGCCAGAGAAAATATCTGTCATTATACGCCTTCTTTGTGGCCAAATCAATAATCTGAATTCCTTTATTTTCCGGATGTTCCTCATCCGCCGTGACAACCTCCATATAAATATAATAAGTCTGATTTCCTTTTGTTATTTTTGCACCTGAATCCATTATACGATAAAAATTTCTGTCCTGACTTCCTGTTACTCTCATTAAAATACTATCCTTATCAAGAGTTCCGTCTTTTATTGTCTCGCTGTAAAATTCAAGAAATTTGTCCGGTTGCTTTTCAAATTTTTCTCCTGATACATTTTTTGCAAATAATTTTTCTATTTTCTTCTTATCATTCTGATTGCCGCATCCAGAAAATCTGTAAGGATTTCTGTAAACTCTCCGTGATCTGATTTGAATAATCTGCTCAGAAATGTTTTCCCGCATCCAGATATCAATGTTACAACCAGCATAAATGTTATTCTTTTTTTCATCATCCGTCCCCACTGCTCTCAGGATTTTACATCTTTTCATAATACCCCAAAGCTCTTTCATATAGTTCTCTACATTGCCGTTCATCTCCATATGCCAGACAATCACATTGATTTTATTCCCAGTCAAATTCATCAATAGCATCTTTGATTTCTACAGAAACCGATTCCTCATTTTTTAATTCTCTAATAACTTCTGCAAACTTATCACGCTGTGGATTATTAATATCATTGTAACACCGATGAAGCATCCAGATATTGTGCGGGGTTGGTTTTTCACTTACTGAAGCAATTAACAGTTCTTCATACCCATTTTTATAGAACTGCTCAACAAAATGTACCAGTTCTCCCGGCATTCCAAAATCTACCGAGGGATTGTCCGCAATAATTTCTAAAATCGGTGCCACCAATTCGTAAGGATTAGAATATGTATTTATAGCATCCACTACTTCGTCATCAATATAATACTCTTCATATGGTTTTGCCGCCGCTTTCAGTGCACCAATAATTTGTTCCTTAGTCATATATTTCTCCTCTTTCAGAATTCTAATCTGTCTTTACTTCATCCTATCATAATTTATCGGATAATTCTATTCTTGACCTTATAGAGAACAGCCAAAAATCATGACTTTATGATTCCTGTCATTCACTCATTTTACGCTTTAATAATTGATATATTTTCCTGCCATCTTTTCTGCCAAATTGATGAAGTGCTCCCATATACAAGTCTTTCTTCCCCTGATGTCTCTTTGCACTCACAAAATCAATAATTTCCGCTGATTTGCATTCATATTCTGTTCCAGTCAGAATATTTTTCAATTCTTTTTTTATTCTGTTACCTTCTTCAATCCGGGCACTCTCTGCAGACAAATCTAATAATAATTTTCGATTCTGTATTTTCTTTCTTCTCTCTGCATCCTCCGGTGCATGAAATAATGTAAGTGCATTTTCTATATTTCCTGCTTTGACAATTTGAATCCGATTCGCATTCTGATCCGCTCCAAAGAAATCAATAACGGCCTGAAATCCTTTATCATTGCTTATGATTGCAATCTCATTTTCTCCTCTTTCACTAATGATTCCACATTCTGCCGCAATATAAAAATCAAGTGCATTCTTTCCTGTACCTTTTAATTTTATAACCCGGAATTCACAGCCACTCTCTTTAATCTCCTGTATAATCATATCGTATTTTTCCGCAGTTTTTGCTATAGAAGATTATTAAAGTGTCATCTCTACATAACACATCCGTTCCCTTTAATCCATTAGAACCTTTTACATTCTCATAATCAACTAATATTGTTGGCATGATTATCACCCCTTGCCAATCAGTTACGTATATACCTTCCAGACTATCTTGCTCATGGATCCACATATATACCATTGGTATATTATTTTTTCATATACCAATGGTATTGTCAAGCTGATTATGCTAAAATATAAATATCAAAATTTCAATCATAGTAGGAGTATCAGTAAAAGCAATGGATATTTTAGATAAAGAACGATTAAAAGAATGTCGACTGAAACTAGGGATAACCAAACAAGAGGCTGCCAAAAGAATTCAGATTTCTCAACCTGCGTATCTGCGATACGAGGCCGGTTCACGTAACCCTTCTATACAGATTATTTCTAAAATGGCTGAAGTTTTTTCAACATCTACAGATTATCTTATTGGAAAATCTGCAGATTCAAGTCCGAATAGACTAGTCGTTGAACAAAGTGACACTCCAGCGCTATTTTCTCTCGTTGAAACATGCAAAACTCTAAACGCGGCTCAACTAATGCGGCTCACGGCTTATGCAAAGGCATTATCAAATGTTACTTCTGATAGTGAAAAATAATTTCCAGAGATACTATTGGAAATCCTTCTACAATATATAACAGTCGAAACTTTTGCCATGGCAACGAAAGGCCTTGATCTACAAGTTGTTTTGCTCATATTTCAAGGTCTGATTTTCCCATGAAAAATTATATTTTTATTTTTAATACAGATCTCCTACATACCCTTCCGATTCCAAATGCATATAACACTCATTCACCTGATCCGCTCCTAAAATCTGTAACACATATTTCATCCCTGTAGCCAGTTCTCTGGTTTTCAGTTCTTCTAACGGGATCCAATATACTTGTCCTTCCTCAGAACTTTTCAGTTCTCCGATGAATTTTTCTGCTTTATATAACATAATCACGCTATGTACACCGTCCTCATGCCAGTGATACAAACCACAAAGCTTCGGCGACTCAATCGTAAGTCCCGTCTCTTCCCACACTTCCCGGATTATGGATTTCTGAAATATTTCATTCTGTTCTACATGTCCGCCCGGAAAAGTTGTACCGGTATAACTGTCATTCACCTTATCCAACGCCAATACATTTCCTTTATCATCCTGTACCATACACATATTCATAAAACAGACTTTCTCGTTTCTGTTCTCTTCCTTTTCATTCAGTTCTTTTCTTACACGCCTGTTAATAGCTGACCTTTTAGATTTATAATGCCTGAGCACTTCTCCATAAGGAACCCAGATCTCTGCTTCTTCGATTTTTTCATAAACTATATTCACCACTTTTTCTATCTGTCTGTCATTTGGAAATGTGTAATTTTTTGTATAATAGTCTCTGGTTACCTGAAACATCCATTCTGCAATCTTTTCTTTTTGTTTTAATTTTAACTGAGCGTATTTCTTATCCGTCTGCAGTAATTTACCATCTGTCATCTTATGGTTTTTCTGTGACATCGGTATGACCTCTTTTCTTTTTTCTCATTTCTTTTTTGAAGCTTATTTTATCCGCTCGAAACACCTTATCTATGCCAGATTACTTTACTTACATTTCAGTAACTCATCCGTCTCTGATTTCTGCTCCATTGTCTCCATTCAACCATCTGCCCATGTACAGTACTAATATGTGATACTATAGTTCAACTTTGTCTGCAGGTTTCCTTCCTGATAAACTTCCATATACACTTCATGACTGCCCAATTCAACAAACAGTCCAAAATTATATTTAAAATCTTCCTTTTGATCAGTTAAATACATCAATTTATTTCTGTCATTCTCTTTATCATAAGTTTCAGCATTTTTCTTTTTAAATTCAATCACAAGGAGATTATTTCTATTGCTTCGTCTTCTGTGAATTACCAGATCAGGAATAATCTTTCTGTCACTACGCATCATTTTAGGATCATTCATATTCCGATTGTATTCACAATCTAAATCAGCCCATTGAAACTTAGTAAGTGTATTCATTTTATTTTTCATGTAACTTCCTATATGAAAAACCATACATTGTTCAGAAATCATGTCCTCTTCATTGGACATTTCAATTAAATCCCTGTCATTTTTGTAGAATTTTTCCAATGACGCATTTACTAACTTTTTTATATCTTCAAATTTTACTTCATCTTTTGGATTCATTGATCATTCCTCCTGAAAATTTCTTCTTCCACCTTCAACAGTGGCAATTCTATCATCGAAATGCCCTTTAAATTTACAAAGTTTTCTGTTTCGTCGTGCGCATCAATATAAAACATAAAATTTTGTTCTATATCAGTAAAATCATATCCATAAACCATCTCTATCGTTTCGATAATATCATCTGAGTCTTGATAAAAATCAATAATTGTACTTTTCTTTCTTCCATCAAGGTAATAAAATACAGACGTATTTAACAACTGAAAAATATCTTCTTCTGTCCATCCATTTTTCCGAACATATTCCATAAGATATTTATACAGTTCGGTGGAATTTTCAGTATCATTATATAAAGTCACCTGACTATTTTCTTCATAATCTTCAAGTGCCTCATATACTACCAATGGAATTTCTCCGCAACTTACATGCTCATCCCAATTTTTCCCACTAGGTGTATCCGCGTCAAAGTCACTTAAGGTGATATCTTCTATATTTGACATGTTCAAAAATAATACCTTATTATTCATACATGGAATCACCATTAACTCTTCATCAATGCCCTTATATATCATCTTTCGTGTATTACTGTTAATTGGATACCACATATATTTGTCAATTCCACATAACTTGATTCCTACATGTCCCCAAAATCCACTAATTTCATCAAGTGCATCCTTCATATCCATATAATATTCCATTTCACTAAATTGTGGTTCAAAAAAGTATTGATTTGTTATAACATGAGTGCTCGTACGAAGCTGCATCGCAATCTCCCTAAGTTCTGTGATTGTTGCCTTCTCCCCGGCCTCTATCTGTTGTAATCTTTCCTGAGAAATTCCCGTCGCACTCGCCATTTTTTCTGTAGATATTCTTATTATACTTCGAATTTCACGCACTCTATTTGAACTGCATGCATTATTTCCCAATAAACTATCTGGTGTTATTTGGAGATAATTCATTATTTTTGACATATGTGTTTCATAATTTTTTTTGCTGGTAATAGTTCCACTTAAAACCTTATCTATTGTCGGTCTGGAAACCCCTGTCTTCTTTGACAACTCTGCTTTAGTACATTTCTTTTCCATTAAAATCTGTTCCAGACGTGTTCCTACCGGACTTCGTCTATCAAACAAATCCTCCAATGTATACATACAGCTTTCCCTCCCTTATATGTCTATATGATATCACTGCTTTGTTTGTGTGTAAATATTTTTTTTAATGTTTTACTTTTATTTTTTTACAATCAATATTATTACATATACAAAAAACAGCAGGTAATCTCATAGACTACCTGCTATATGTTTTTTGATATTCTAATATTAGTTATATTATATCTTTTACATGTTACCCGTAATTCTCCAAAATATAATTATAAGGCTCAGAACCTACTATTATGTAGATTCTGAACCTTAGTCATATTCTGGCTATTCATTTTTACAAAAACTGAATAATAAGGTTTGTGGACAAACATTTACATTATTCAAACTCCAGACAGACAGTACGGAGTATTAACGCATATAGACGATTTTAAAGGCTTTTTAACCAGTTAAGAGCAACATAGCCACATAATCTAAATTTTAAAAATGCAATAAAAATGCAATGAGTGACACGACTACTTGCTATACTTCCATCGGCTTCTTCTTGATACCAACACTATGAAAAGTCCGATTACAATTAAATATACTTTGAAAGGAAGATCACCATGAATTACAAATTAGAACTCAAACAAATCGTGGAATTTCCACGCTGTCGCATTTACCGTGACTTCATACAAACTTTAATCACTACCAAGAGCATCCGAACTACCGGGGGCTCTTTTCTTTTTTATTATCTGGTATTATGCTCCTATGCAAATTACCGCACATCCTACCGCCGGATGGAACACATTACCTATACCATTGGTCCAGGAGAGTGGATCTGCACAGTCACAGATCTTCAGGAATGGTTTCGCTGCCGTTTCCAACATCAAGCGTTGTCCATCCTTCGATTTTTTGAAGAGCAGAATTACATTACCTACTCTCTTCTCGGCAAAAACCGCCTGGTCAAATTCAAAATATCAGACTGGCCCAAAGACAATACCGTATTGGAATACAACTATCCCTGTAAAAAAGATACAGGGTTTTTCTTTTTCCCGATTGCCAAAGTTCACGAACTAATTGGCATTGGAAAATGCTCGGAAATGGATGTTATTCTGGATCTGTGGATTCATGCAGTTTACAACGATTCCTCTGTCCTGGGATCTGATTCCGGTCCCATTGTCTATTACCGGGATAATACCGGAAATCCCCTTACCAGCTTTAATGAACTGGGTGAAAGGTGGAGTCTGTCAAAGGCATCGGTATCACGACTCTTGAAGAAACTGGAGGAAAAAGAATACATTACACTTATCTCATTTACAGGAAAACACGGAAGCGTAATTTATCTCAACAATTACCTGTCCGTGATGTTTAATATCAGCGACGTTATGATTGACAAGGAGGAGATCGCTATGAAGATGCAATTACCAATCCATGTACCTGAAGAAATCACTATTGAGGATTCTGCTTCTGTTAGCGTTTCAGAAACTGTCACAGACTCACAAATCACCGTTACAAAAAATGATTCCTGCGTTCCAGATTCACACATGAAATTTATCGTGCAAAAAGTCGCAGAACTATTGGATTCACAAGGGATTCCATGTTGCCACTGCTCCAAAACCCGCTATATATTATCTCCATTATCAGCCTGCAAAGATATATTCAATACATTTACTCTAAATATTATCTGTCCCTACGGAAATGCCGCTTATCGGTTTGAGTTGTCCGTAAGTCCAGGGGATGAGTCTGCCCAAAAGATGCCTGCCGTGGCAGAGCCTTCTGCACTGAAAGGGGGGGAATAGACATGGCAAACCGCAATACACAGGGATTTCCTTCACCCGAAGAAGATCCACGTTTTCACGACACCTATCAGTTTTTACGCAGATACCGGGATGCAACCTACAGCCTGAAGGTAGTCGTACACCAGATGGAGCACCAGTTTAAGCTCCAATACGACAATGACATCGACAAATTTCTGGACTCCATCTATGCTGCCGGGGCTGATCTTACCGGAAGCGACATCGAACAACGGGCAAAAAGTATTGCCAGAAGCAACCAGATGCTGAAGCTTTTGGAATCATCCATCGATCTCCTCCGGAACAATCACAAGCATGGGGAACAGTATTACTGGATTCTCTACTACGCTTTTCTCTCTCCACAGGAAATGAAAAATACAGATGAGATATTGGATAAGCTGGCTCACCACATCACCAATATTTCCTACCGCACCTATTACCGGAAACGCAGGGCTGCGATTGAAGCACTCAGTACCATCCTTTGGGGATTTACTGCAAAAGAGACATTGGATACGCTCAACAAGTTCTTTCCAGAGTAATACATATCGCCTATCTCCTCGGCTTTTCGTAATATCATAAAAATGTTATACTAAAAAATGCAAAATATATATTGACTCTCACGGAACGTCATAGCGTACAGTTATCTTATCAGGAACAGGAGGTCAGCAACTATGAGGACAGTCAAAGAAATATCAGAACTTACAGGTATCAGCGTTCGCACGCTTCACTATTACGATGAAATCGGGCTTTTAAAACCAACACAAAAAAGTGATGCGGGATACCGGCTTTATGACGATAGGGCATTGGAAATATTACAGCAGATTCTGTTTTTCCGTGAGTTTGACATTCCTTTGAAAGAAATCAAAGCTGTTCTGGAGAATCCTGCTCTTGAAAGGAACCAGATCTTGCAAATGCAGAGAAAAATGTTGGTAGCAAAGAAAGAACGTATGGAACATCTGATTGCCAGCATTGATGATATCCTGAAAGGAGAGAATAAAATGGATTTTGCGATTTTTAGTAAAACGGAAGTTGAAGAAATGTTCCAAACTATGTTTGAACATATGCCTGACAATATGAAAGAACTTGCTGTAAAAGAGTTTGGAAGCATTGAAGAATGGAAAAAGCATTATATTAAGACAGTTTCATCAGAAGAAATGCAGAAAGGCTATGCTAAAGTTGTTGAGTGGTATGGAGGAAAAGAGCAATTCCTGTCTGTTGCCAACAATCCTATTAGCAAAGAGGCTGCAGAAAGTTACAACCAACAATTTGACAATCTTTTATACAAATTAGCAGCTAAAAAAGTATGTTCACCAGATTCTTCTGAAGTAAGAGAACTTGTTTCCGAATACGGTTTTCTTATGAAACAACTTTCACAGATAAAGAAAGAACACGGTCTGATGGTTGCACAGGCTCAATATTACCGTAATGAAAAAATCAAACCTATGATAGATGAAAAATACGGCAATGGTACAGCCGAATTCTTCGCACAAGCTTTCGAAGCATTTTATAAAGACAAGTAATCATTAGAACTACACAAAAGCACAACAATACACCATGCAGGGAATCAAAATGGTTTCCTGCTTTTTTTATGCCAACCAGTGAAAATGGCACAGAAATGACCTGCTTCTGCGATTGAAGCGTAAAATTACCCATGCTACAATAGGTATTGCTTATAGTTTTCCTTATTTCCAGCACCCATAGATGGTGCTTTTTTTGTACCTGTAAATTCAATCGCTGACAGCAGGTTCTATGTACTTTGTACGTACACTATACTTACAATACCAAACGTATCCTGTACGTACAGCCATATGTATAAAGTTTCCTATTATATATAGAAGGGAGTCAATCATGAAAACAAGGAACGAAATCTATCAAGGAGAGGGAGCCAAGCTCTTACGGTTCATTACCACTTACCATACTCTGAGGTATGACCAGGTTTTACAACTTTTCTCCCGACATGAGCAGTCTATCAAGTCATTGATTACCAGCCTCATCAAACAAGGGCGCATCATTTACGATAAAGAGCATGACCTTCTTTGTGACAGCCAGCAGTCTGCTGAGAATCCTGACTATGCTATAATTACATGCTTCTGGGTACTGCTGGATTTTAAGAAAGGTGTTGTATACCACACCAGTGGCGAATTTCCAATCAAGCTCAATTTCTTTTCGCAAGATGAACAATACGAAATCATCTATATCGGTGAAGAACAGGAGGCTCTGATCAATCATGTGATGGAAAGTATCCCATCACATGGTTCCAAACGCCTGATTGTCTTAGAATCCGAAAGCCAGGCTGCCAAAATCACCATTGATGATGTAGCCGCTTACTGCCTTGTAAATGAATCCGGTGCTGTCAGTTACTACATGAGAAAGTAGGTTATTATGACGCAAAATACACCAACCATTTACCAGCGGCTTGAAAAACTGGAAGGGGAGCTGCAAAAACTGACGAATACCGTTTACGCTCTGAAGGTCACTGATATCCAGAATTATGATAAAAATTTTGAGGAACTGAGCGTCAGTGCTGCTCTTCGGGCGGAGCGGATTGCCTGCCAGATGCGTAACCTTGTCTGTCCGGCTCTCTCCCCAAATCAAGCAGCTTATCTTCCCAAAGCGGCAGATGCACAGGGAATGCGGATTGCAGAACAGCAGGGGATTCTCACCATTACGCTTCCCGGACTGCTTCCGAAACGAAGAGTCCACACAAACACTGCATTTCTCCATGAACCGCTTAATTATATGCTTCGGGAGTATGTAAAACAAAATGCCCTGCCCCTCTATCGTGACTGCGTGATATGTTTCAGTCAAATATATGACAGGGAACTTCCTCAAAGACGTATCCGGGATTATGACAATCTGGAGTTTAAACAGATTCTGGATACACTTTGTACTTATGTTCTGACAGATGACAGCGGCTTTTTCTGTGATTCCTACTACACGACACAGCTTGGCTTAAAGGACTGTACACTGGTATCGGTTATGGAAAAAGCTGACTTTCCGAAATGGCTGCAGAACCAGAAAAATCATCACGAAAGCATGTCGGAAAATCTCCTGACTTCTCAGGCAGAAATCCGACATCGGTAAGAACCACCGCAGGGAACTTTGTTTTCTTGCTTTTTTTATCTCCAAACCACCGGAGATTTACCCAAGTATAGGCTTGCATGGGTAAGAACTGAATTGAGGTGATGCTTATTTGATAAGACCTGACACTACGAAATACCGCTTACTGGAAATGATAGGGATGTGCGGGGAATTTCCCGCAGACCAGCTAAACAGACTCATCCCAAGTGCCTCCTATGCGGAAAAACTCATTACGGATTTGAAGGCGGAACACCTCATCCGTACCCACTACCGGGATGCTCTCAGAGGCTACCGTCTTACAAAAGCTGCGAAAGAGATGCTGTTATCTGTCTCGCCGCTACGCTTCCAGTGCTATCTGACCGGCAATACCGAGACGAACCTCATCCGAAGTGAAGTATCCCGACGTATCCGCTTACATCAGAAAGCCGAAACGTATCTGACACTCCTTCATGCCGGGATTCCCTTTTATCCGGATGTAAAACCTGACATCTTCTGTAATCACCGCGAAGCTGGTTCCATCGGTATGCGAAGCCTTCCTCTTTTTTACGCTTCCAGAGAAATTAAGGAATTGGGCCCGGAGACCACGAAGATTAGGAACTCCCGCAGCATGGGCATCCTGATGGCACCGCAATGTGTCTATGTCCTTTATAACACGGGAAACGGAGTCCTGAAATGGGAATATCGAACGGAAGTCCGCTTAAACGCCTTCCTGCAGCATTACCTGCAAGGCTACCCTTACAACGGACATCCACAGATCCGGGCAATCATGACCGGAACCGACATGGAAATGGCTTTCCGGCTGTTTACCAGTACCGGAGGCTACAAAAAGAGCCTGTTTATGCTGGACACCTCCTTCGAGCATTTCCATTACCTTCCCAATACTCCGGAAGGGGAAGTGCTTTTAAAACTGCTGGTTCACCCTGAGATCATGGAAAAGCTGGACAACCTCCTGCTGTCCGATCTGGGCTGCCGCAGCGATTCAATTCCACTGGAACATGATGCCACGGATGCTTCCGGGAACCCCATCCTTCTTGCTTATGATTTTGACATGCAGCGAATCAACCGGTTCAATACCGGCTTAAATGTATACGGCAGATCCGGGAACCTGATCTGTTTCGATTTTCAGATTCCGGTCCTGAAAAAATACTTAACTGCCACAATCCATTTCTCCAGTATTGACCTTTGCAAATTCAAAAGGGGGTTTTTACATGAACCGTAAATGGTGGAAGCTCATTTATATGCTTCCGATCACCTTCTGCACCCTCTATGCAGGAGGCTATGTTGCTCAATTTATCCGCAACTATCAGACCTGGGAATCTGCCGGCAATTTTGCCGGAAACGGAACTGCCCCGCAGATCCCCTCCCCGCACCCGCTCGCCTGTCTGGATGCCCTGACTGCTTTCCCGTACAATCTGTATGGGATTTTTCTATGTCTGGCAGCTTTTGGACTCCTGACCTTCCTTCTCATGCGTATGGGATTTGACCGAAACGGGGAAATAACAGACCGGGGCCGGAACCTGAATTATTCCACAAAGGGAACCTATGGGACTTCCGGTTTTATGACTTTGGAGGAAATGCATCAGGTACTGGAGCTTACGAATGATGTCAAGAAACACAAGGGAACCATTCTTGGAAAACTGAACGGAAAAGCCATTTGTCTCCCGAAGGATACCCGCATGAACCGGAATATTGCCGTTTACGGTGCCAGCGGTTCCATGAAAAGCCGGGCCTTTGCACGCAACATGATCTTCCAGTGTGTTGCCCGCGGGGAAAGCCTCATCATCACCGATCCAAAATCGGAATTGTACGAAAGTACAGCCACTTACCTTGAGAATGCCGGATATATCGTGAAATCCTTTAATCTTGTAAACCCGGAAAACTCGGATAGTTGGAATTGTCTGGGTGAAATTGGCGGACAGGAAACCATGGCACAGGTATTTGCTGATGTCATCATCCAGAATACCGGTTCTGCCAAAGGCGATCACTTCTGGGACAATGCCGAGATGAACTTATTAAAAGCTCTGATTCTCTATGTGGATCAGGGATTCCCACCGGAGGCAAAGAATATCGGACAGGTATACAAACTCCTGACCATGAGTTCGGAAAAAGAACTGAACAGCCTCTTTGACCTGCTTCCGGTCTCCCATCCGGCAAAAGTCCCCTACTGCATCTATAAGCAGGCAAGTGACACGGTACGTTCCGGCGTCATCATCGGACTCGGTTCCAGACTTCAGGTATTCCAGAACAAGCTGATCCGCCAGATCACTTCCTATGATGAGATCAACCTGACGCTGCCGGGAAAAGAAAAATGTGCATACTTCTGCATCACTTCGGATCAAGACAGCACTTTTGATTTTCTTTCTTCCCTGTTTATGACCTTCGTATTTATCAAACTGGTCCGTTATGCAGACACCTATGGGGAAGATGGAAAACTGCCGGTTCCGGTACATATCCTGGCTGATGAGCTGGCGAATACGGGAGCAATCCTATCGCTCAACAAAAAGATTTCCGTGATCCGAAGTCGAAACCTCAGTATTTCCTGCATTTTCCAAAACCTGCCTCAGATGCAGAACCGGTATCCCTTAAACCAATGGCAGGAAATCATCGGGAACTGCGACACTCAGCTATTTTTAGGCTGTACGGATGAGGTAACTGCTACATTTATCTCTAACCGCTCCGGTGATGTGACCGTTGGTGTCAGCAGCGAAGCCAAACAATTAAATAGCTGGAGGGTATCCGATTATACACCGGAATACCGCCAGACCAGATCCATCGGGAAACGAAAGCTCTTAACTCCGGATGAGATCCTGCGGCTCCCGCTGGATACTGCACTGATTATCCTGCGTGGTCAGAAGGTACTGCAGGTAGAAAAATACGATTACACCCTGCACCCGGATGCCCAAAAACTCATTCCCCGGAAGGCTTCCGAACATATTCCGGAATGGAGAAAAGGAGCATGTAGTGAAGAATATACGTACACTCCAACTATTCCTGCTTCCCACCCGAAAAAAACCGCTTCTTATGGAAAGCAGAAAAAGAAAAAAGCTGAACCGCACTTTGACCAGCAAAGCGTTTATCAGGAACCTGGCTATCACGATTTCCCGGATGACTTCTCAGCAGATAACTATTCGGATCACACAGACATGGTTCCTTTAGATAAAGATTCTATCATGTCATAATTTGAAAGGAGACACTATGATGCCAAACGAAACAACCAACACACCTATTTTAACTCTGGATTCCGATGCGAAGCTGGAAACAGCCCAGTCCATTTCAGACCTTACCTGGCATGAGATCCAGAATGCCTACCGTACCCGCCGAATCTTAACCGGAATGCTTGGCGGTATCGAGAAAACAGAAAACGGCAGCCTCATTGCCGTGGTTTACTACAAGGATTTCCGTACTGTCATCCCAGTAACTGAGATGATGATCCATCTCATGCAGGATGAAGCACACGATTATGGGGAGCTTGCTCTGCGGCAGAACAAAATCCTCAACAATATGCTTGGATGTGAGATTGATTTTCTGATTAAGGGATTAGATCCGAAGACACGCAGCATTGTCGCCAGCCGGAAAGAAGCGATGCTGAAGAAACGCCAGATCTTCTATCTGGATAAAGATGCTTCCGGAATGCCGAAAGTTTATGAAGACCGTATCGTGCAGGCAAGAGTCATTGCTGTTGCGGAAAAGGTAGTCCGGGCAGAAATTTTCGGTGTGGAAACCTCCATTCTTGCCAGAGACCTGTCCTTCGACTGGATGGGTGATGCCAGAGAACGCTTCCAGGTAGGCGATCACATCCTGGTACGCATCCTGGATGTGCGGGCAGACTCACCGGAGCAGGTCATTGTCCACGCAGATGTCAAAAGTGTGGAAGGCAACACCAGCAAGGAAAACATGAAAAAATGTAAGATTCAGGGAAAATACGCCGGAACTGTGGAAGACATCCATAAAGGCACCGTCTTTGTCCGGCTCTCCATCGGTGTCAATGCCATTGCCCACTCCTGCTATGACAGCCGGACAGTCGGGAAAAAGGATCAGGTATCCTTTGTGGTGACGCATATTGATGAAGAGCGTAATGTTGCCCTCGGCATCATCACCCGCATCATCAAGCAGACCATATAAGGCTTCCACCTTATTTTTAAATAGCTTTTTTTCATATACAGCACCAATTAGTCCAGCAAATACTCACGATACAGCTACATAAGGTGACAGAATAAAGTATTTTTCAGACCATTACCTTATTGTACTGAAAACGGTAACGTGTTATACTGATTCGGTATTACTGAACCGGAAAGACGGATGCATTTCGATTTTGCCCTCTAGTATCCAAGGAGGGTGATGCCCATGAATACAATGGAAGTATTGACTTTACTATTGGTAATTTTTGCGGCTTTGACTTATATAGATCGACATAATAAGAAATAGCATCCACGACCCTAGGAAAGTTTTGGATGCTATGACTTATACATAGAATATAAAATTTAACTGAGGGCATCAGATTTTGCATCTGAATACCTTTCTTGAGTTCATTATACACTGGGGGATTTGAGAAATCAAGTCCCCCTTTTTATTATGACATTGATTAGTATCTGCATTAAACATCAGAAATTTATATTCTTACTCACTGAAACGAATTCTCTCTATCAATGAATCTTTCCTTACTGACTTTGCAATGAATATTGCCAATAACATCTGTATCACAAACAATGTTAAAATTATAATAATAGCTGCTGTTACCGGATAATGGTATGTGCTGATATCAAACATTCCTGTACGCTTTGCATATAAAAACAACGGATATCCTGCAAGACTTCCCACTCCGATACTGATAATAAGAGTGCCTACTGTATAGAATATACCTTCCAACTGGAGCATCTTCATCAACTGACGGTCCGACATTCCGATTGCCTGCATCATGCCAAGCTCCTTTTTTCGCACATGGACACTATTGATCATTGTGTTAATCAAGTTCATAATGCTGATTGCTGCCAGAATGATGATAAATGCATAACATGCACCTCTAGTCATCTGTATGGCATTTTCCCATGTATCGTACTCATTCTTCCAGGTACGCATCTGCAGTCTGCCTGATCCATCCACAATAGCCTGTAGAGATGCTTCCAGTGCCTCATCATAATCCTTATCTGCAATCACCTGAAAATAGCTGGAAGAATTATTTATGGTAAGTTTCTCTGCCCCTTCTTTTGCCATGATAAGACAGTTATAGTTTGTCAGACCTGTTCCATATTCACCAATTGCTGCCACTTCAATCTCTTTTTGAAAGGTATTATCTCCATCATGAATATTGAGTTTCAGCTTATCTCCCACTTTAATATCTGGATACCAGTGAAGTAGCGCGCGGTCCAGAATCACTTTATCCCCGGATTTCAATTCCTCGTATGTGACATTGCCTTCAGTGATTCCTTTTTTCAGCTCTTCTGCGTATTCTTCCGGCACTCCATTGATAAATTCGGTTCCAATTTTTTCTTCAAAAGGTCCTCCTGATACCTTCAACGCGGTAAACACATCTACCCGCTCAACACCGTCAAGCTCCTCTATCTGCTGCTTTAGTCCTTCATTTAATGGATTATTCTTTTGAACCTCCGCCCATTCATATTCAGGATGCTCTTTATTCCCGGATTCCACAATTGGAGAAATCTCATATTGCCCCACAATCGAACTCTTTGCACTTTCCATCGGATTTGCACAAGACAGCACCGTTGCTACCATCATGACAAATATTCCGGTAACGGCCATAGATACAATCGTGATAGTACTCTTCTTTTTATTCTCTGCAAGATTTCTCTTGGTCAGTCGTCCGATATTCAGAAATTGATATCCCTTCCTGCTGCTTTTCTGTCGCTTACTGCCTCCCTGGTAACGCATAGCTTCTATTTCTGATACCTTCGCCGCCATACGCATAGGCTTCATCAGTGACAGATACACTGTACACAGAGTCACTGCAATTGCCAACAGATAAATCCACCAATAATAAAGTTGGACTTCTCCTTTAGCTACAACCTTGTATGCCTCTGTTATAAGTACGTTTGAATCCTTTGCATGTTCTACAAACTGGAGAAGTACAACTTTCACAGCAACTGTTCCGATCAAAAGTCCTATCGGAATGGCAAACAACGCCACTCCCATTCCCTCTCTTAGTACGATTTGTCTAAGCTGCCGTTTCGTAGCCCCGATTGCCTTTAACTTTCCAAATTCCCGAACCCTCTGGTTCATAGATACATAATAAACACTATAAATTGTGATAATGCCCGCCAATACAACAATAAGCATGATTCCTACAATCACCGGAATTGTAGCCGGATCCACATAATTTGCTGCAAGATACTCTTTATTAATATTCATGTCATCCTCGGAAATCCCGAACTGTCTGGCAATATTCTGTATCGTCTCTGTATAATCTGCAGTCGTATTTCCTTTCTGTCCATTCACCTGAAGTAAAAACCGATATTTCACCTGTTCTACCGGTATCTCCGCTTTCAGAAAGGCCTCTGAAACCAATGATGTATATTGTTTTTGTTCTTTGCTGCTCTCATTATCTGCTAAAAAACCACAGATTCGAAAGTCTTTCTCCTTCGTATAATCCAGTCCGTCATCTTTCAGAATCTGATAAGGTACTGTGATAGTGTCACCGATTTTCCCATTCTGTCCTAATGCTTCCAGTATTCCTTTTGAAACCACAATATCATTTTCTTTCTGCGGAAGTTGCCCCTCTTTCAGCTTCACTTTATAAAGTTCCATCCCTGTTCTGTCCATATACATCATGGAAACCGTCGCATCTTCCAGATTCATGTACCCCGCATCGCTGCGGAGTCCGTAAGTTTTCACATCATGATGTGCCGCCAGTTTCATAACTGTACTCTCGTCCACGTTCCGATAAAGGGCATGCCATGTTGGATAAATCTTATTGATTACCGCAAAGTTCACTTCCACCATATCTTTTCCGATTGATGGGATTACGAACAGCAGTAATGTTGTCAGGATAATGGCAATTCCAATCAGTATGTTTTTGCTCTTATAATGCCGCATATTGCAATATGCAACTCTGGTCGTCATCTTCATTATCTTCTCACCGCCTTGCCATCTTCAATGATAATCATTTCATCCGCCATCTGGGCAATCGTTTCATCATGGGTAATCATGATAAGCGTCTGCCCGAAATCCGACACGCAGCTTTTCAATAGGCTCATAACCTCTAGCTCAGTCTGGGAATCAAGGTTTCCAGTCGGCTCATCCGCCAAAATTATCGCCGGTCTTGTCACCAATGCCCTGGCTATCGCAGTTCTCTGTTTCTGTCCACCAGACAAAGCAGACGGCATCGCATCTTTCTTATCCTGCAGTCCGATTTTTTTGAGAATATCTTCCACTTCCCGCGGCTTTACCTTGCGATTATCAAGTCCCAGCGGAAGAACGATATTCTCCCACACATTCAGCGATGGAATCAGATTAAAATCCTGAAAGATAAATCCTATCTTCTTTCTTCGAAACTGTGCCAGTTTATCATCTTTTCGAGAATAGATATCGGTTCCATCAATCCATACTTTGCCGGAATCCGGTCTGTCAAGCCCTCCAATCAGATGCAGAAGTGTAGATTTTCCGGAGCCGGAACGTCCTACGATAGCTGTAAACTTGCCTCTCTCTATCTGTAAACTTGTATGATCCACGGCTCTCACCTGATTCTCGCCTTCTCCATAATACTTTACTAGATCTTCTACTTTTAAAATACTACTCATATCTTCAAGTCCCCTTTCCATTTCATACCCCTACTATAACATTCCTGCATTACAAAACCCTTACAACAACCATAACAGTTTTGTAAGGGTTCCGACTATTCTCCTATTATGAGCGGCAGTGTCACTTTAAATATCATACCTTTCTCAGCCTTTCTTTTGGCTGCTATTGTCCCCCCCTGTTCTTCTATGATCTTTCTGGCAAGATACAGACCGACACCCGCTCCGTCTTTTACCTGTTCCTTTGCTTTCCTTCCCCGGTAAAATCTCTGATAGATCTTATGCAGTTCCTCCGCAGGAATGCCCATTCCTTCATCTTCTACTTCAATAAGCACATTGCTTGCTAGCTCCTGCGTCCTCACTGTAATCGTTGTATGTTCCGGTGAATATTTGACTGCATTCTCAAGGATATTCGTTAATGCTTCTACCGTCCATTTTGAATCATGGTTCACAACTATATCATCATCCATCTCCACCTGAATGGAAATATCTTTTCCTCTTGCCTTCATATAAATCTGACTGACAGCCTCTGTTAGCGTTTTCTTCAGGCTTTCATGAAGCGAATGTATCTGGATCATATGTGTTTCCAGCCTTGAAAGATTTACCAGTTCATTCAAGAGCTGTTCCAGTTTGGTAAGTTCCTGTGATTCCTGCTCCAGAAACTCCCTCTGTTCTTCTCCTGTAACCCGATTTTCTGCCACCAGCTCATGACTCATCCGGAGTGATGCAAGCGGAGTCTTCAACTGATGGGAAATATCTGTAATCAGACTCTTCGTACCATTTTCTTCCTGCTCCAGACGTTCCTTCAAATCTTCGAAATATTGCCCCAGCTCCTTTACAGATTCCCACACCTTTAACCATTGTTCCGATTCTGATGTTTCTTCAGGATATGTTTGGAATTTTCCTTTTCTGAATTCCTGCAGACATTCATATAATTGCTGTAATTGTTCCTCATCACCGTATCTGCTCCAGTTTTTTCTTCGGTCCAGGTACAAGAACAGGCTACATACTATGACTCCCACTAGTAATCCAATTCCCCAGATAATCCTTATAACCACATCTGAAGATCCACTCCCTGAGTGATAACCATAAGTTTCTTCCAGCATCTGTACGACTCTTTCTATCTTCTGATCGTCCCGGTCTCTTATAAAATCTACTGTTCCTGACTTTTCCCAGATTGCAACTATTTCCCCTTCCAGTTCAGGATGTTCTGCAAGGAGCAGTGCTATCTGCGTTGCTTTCGCATTTTCCTCATACTTTGTTATCAGATACATTCCTACTGTAAAAAATACTGCAAAGATTACATATACGATAAAATACCGTTTTAATTTTTGTTTACCTTTCCGGTCCATATATATCCCAGTCCTCTCACATTCGCTATCTCTTCTGTTCCAAGTTTATTCTTCAGTCTGCTTATATTGACAGTAACCGTATTATCATCGACAAATTGACCGTCTATATCCCATACATGCTCCAGGATACTTTCTTTTGAAACAATCTGTCCTGCATTCTCCCAGAGATACAGCAACAGAGAGAATTCTTTCTTACTTAAAGTAACTGGTTCATCCCCTTTATACACCTGCATCGTTTTCATATGCACCGTAATCTCTCCGGAAGACATAATCTGTGCCTGTACCTTAGAAAGCCGTCTCATCAATGCGTTCACCTTCGACACCAAAGCCATCAGTGAAAATGGTTTGGTAATATAATCATCTGCCCCTGTATCATAACCATTTACAATATCTATTTCCTGATCCAAAGCCGTAAGATAGATAAGATATGTATCTCCACCTGCACGTACCATCCTTCCAAAATCCAGTCCTGTACCATCCGGCAATGTAATATCGCTGATAACAAGAGCATAATCTCCTTTTTGAAATGCTTCTTTTGCTTCCTTTATTGTATAAACCTGACGAACCTCATACCCTTCCCGTGAAAGTAACAGGGCAATTCCCCGATTTAGATTCAAGTCATCCTCCAGTAATAATATTTTCTGCATCAAATACTCCACCTCTATTTGTAATAACCTGTTCTTTTATCATATCAGTCCTATCTTTTGTCTACAATAAAAATAAAATTAACATACATACTTTTCCTTCATATGTTCAAGGATTTCACCGGATACTGCTTCAGAAATCGATCAATCCATTTCTGATTGCTTCTCTGTAACATCCGAAGTCTGGATAAAAGCTGTAGACAACTGCAGCTCTATGTTACTAAAGTCCTATCCATCAATACAGGAGTTATAGAATGCCGTGAAGATACCGTCAAATTCCATTTCAATAATATGTAGGCTGTCCATTGTGTGCTCCAGATAAGTCAGTGTTCCTCTATCCAAATCTATACTCGGCTTTCCTAGTGAGTTTGCTATTACATCTGGATTTGTAATTCCAAACATCTCCTTTATATCCGGCATAAGATAATCCACGATATCCGGCAGCCTTTTCTCATACGCCTGTGCCAGTTCAACTGCATGCTTCTCATAATCGGAATGTATACTGTCACAGACAAATTCAATCCCGTTTATTTCCATCTTATAGTAATCATTATTCTCATCATAGACAAACGCTGTACCCTTACTTTTTTTATTTTTTTCCAAAATCCCCATGATATATCTACACTTTCCCGGTTCTTCCGCCATACACAGTCTAAAAAACTGTAACTTAATGCTTACGTTTGTAAAAAATAACTCCTGCCAAAATCAATAAAATAATTCCAACTACAATCATAAAAATAAAATTATCACCATTTAACTTCCCTGCTATGAAAATAGAAGTCGGGCCATCCGCACCACCAATAACAGAAACGGCTGTGTTTTCTTTCTGCTTCAGTACAATGCCAATGACTGCCAATACAATTCCTAAAATTCCGGCTATGATTCCCAATCGCTTTTTCATTGCTACCACCTCAAATCATTTTTATCTGCTCAATCAAATGTAAATTGTTATGCAAGTATTTCTATGCAAATGAAGCATAGATAACCCATATTTCTGCAAACATTACCAATAAAAGTACACCATCTATCATCCAATTAAACTGAATGTCCGTTAAGAAAGTTTTTGAATGTGTCAGGCAATATTTTACTTTTTCTCGTCCAGTCAAAAAAGTGATAAGCACTTGTAATATAGGAAATAAAAATATTTGTATTTTTCTTCCATAATCATCCGCAATCCCATTTGCAAAATGTACTGGAATAATACTCGGTAAGAAAAATATACTTACAAGAGCAAGCAAAAATCCTATTATACAAATTATCCATGTGAATTTTCTAGTATTGATAAATTTCATAACAATCCTTCTTTCTGCTAAATTCAAGTTTTTCCAATACATAACACGTACTTACATTATACTCCTCACCAATGCAAACCTCAATTTATTCTCCATCCTTTTTCCCGTTATTAAGCTTCGGGCAGTAAAATGCCTTTACTTCCACCCCATCTTCCTCCGACTCAATTTCCACATAATAATCCCGGATAAAGTATCCCGCATTATGCTCCTGAATGGCGTACAGCTCCAATGTCTGAAAATCCACCAGTACCAGATCACGGGGCTTGGGTTTTTGCGTTTCCTCACAGAATACCTCCATGCTTTCCACCAGCTTATCCAGGCATTCCTGACACAGATGGTTCTGTACTTTTTTCACATCGAAGATACTATCTTCCCCGTAATCCACCGATACTTCGGAAATCCCGTAATCCGACATCTGCTCCGTATGGAAAAAGCAGCCGCCTTCTCCTGTCCCGGTATAACCCATATGCCCGTTTCCCTGCGGGCCGGTAAGATTCCCGTCCTCATCATGATTCCGGATATGCATATCCATCACATACCAGTGATTGGTACAGATCACTCCCAGATCGTCAAACTTCCGGAAATAATCCATCATACTCCGTTCATCGCTTCCACACAGCCAGCACTGTTTTGGATCTTTCAGCTTGCTTTCTACTGATTCAGGCACCTTTCTTTCTACCGGGTGATATTCCTGCTCCTGTGTTTTTTCAAGATAACCTGTCAGATCCAGCCGGCTGATTCCCAGTCCGATCAGAATTCCTGACGCACATGCCAATAATCCCACATATCCCTTTTTCATATTATAGTCATCCTTTAAGAATTAGTTTTATAATGCTTTTAGGATTACTATATCAAATCTTGCAATCACTTTCATCATAAATCGCATATTTTTATGTGTTTTATTGCATATACAGCTTTCAAAAAAACTGCCTGCGGCAATTTCGCAGACAGCTTCTATTTCATCATCTCTTCAATTATCACATCCAGCATCCGAAGCACGCTTTCCTGCTTCTTCGGTGTGAGCCTTTCCAGCTTTCCTTCCACTACAGAAGTATGTTCCATTCTGGTAAGAGGAATCACTTCCTTCAGCACTTCATTCGGTTCCGCACCTAATACATTCAACAGCTTTACAAATGTTTCCATCGTAGGTGTTTTCACTTCCCGCTCAATCGCACCCAGATGGTTGGTACTGATATCCACCAGTTCAGCCAGTCTCTCCTGCGTAATTCCTGCCTCTTCCCTGTACCTGCGGATTGCCTTTCCCATTCCTTTCACACGCACACCTCCTCCTTCCAGTATTCACTAACGCTTAAAGCATTAGTCATGTAAATCCAGTATAATTGGTTGCAAATCACGCTTACAGTATCCATAAGGATTGCATTTATAACGCTTTTAGCGTTGGTCACATTTTTGGCACTCCATCGTCTGTAACTGGCACAGTCCTGCGATTGTAGCGGTAATTTACCCATGTTAAAATTGATATTGTCAAAATTATATGCAGAACGAAACGCAGCACTGCCGTATGGGAAGCCTCTCCTGCGGCAAATAAGCTGCGTTTTTTCTGTAAGATAGGAGGATCTTTACAATTTCATACTTTGATTTAGGACGCAGCCTGCATTGACCGGGCTGCGTCCTTTCTTGAGGCAGGAAAACCATAAGCAAAGGCAGGGGAGGTAATTCTCCTGCCGCTCTTATAAAAAGGAGGTACTTTTACGTGAAACACAAACTGAAAAACGCTCCGCCGGACACAAAACGGCATGTCAATTATGGCAGATGCCTGTATGCTGCATTTCTGGCTGTCACAGTCCTCTGCGGATACACACAGCCGGTTTTTGCCGCTACCATCTGGACCAAAGCCAATGAGATCATGAAGGATGTCTATAACCAGATTATCCTCATTTCCACCATTGCTGCAGTCGTAACGGCATCGGTTGCCCTTCTGATGATGAATTTTTCCAAAAGCGGAAAAACCGTGGACGAATCACGTGCATGGCTCAAGCGTATCGTCATTACCTGGGCGATCTTAAACGGGCTTGGCTTTATCATGGCTTACATCACCCCGTTCTTTGCAGGCGGAAAATGGAACGGATAGACGAAAGGAGATGCCACTATGGGAATACTTGACGGAATCGTGGAATGGATTGCCGAACAGGTCATGAACATTCTGGATCTGATCACCACTTCAGTCCTCGGTGCTCTGGGCTGTTCCATGGATACGTTTCTTCGCTACTTTCCTACTGCCGAGACCATGTATCAGGTCTTTCTGGCACTGGGCATCGGGCTGATCCTCTTAAACTGGGTATGGCAGCTCTTTAAAAATTACTTTATGGGAGCCGGTATCGAAGCGGAAGATCCCATTAAGCTGTCCATCCGTTCCTTCCTCTTTATCTTTCTCACCTTCTATGCGAAAGATATTGTGGATCTGCTCCTGAAGATTTCAGGAACACCGTACAACTGGATTCTGACGGAAGACCTGCCGCCTTTAAAATTTGCGGATTTTAACTCCGTAGTCACAGTCATCCTGGGAGTCTGTGCAAATGGGGCGGTAGCCATCATTGCACTGATTCTGGTACTGATTCTGGCGTGGAACTACATCAAACTGCTCTTTGAAGCGGCAGAACGCTATATTCTTCTGGGGGTACTGGTCTACACAGCCCCGGCAGCTTTTTCCATGGGTGCCAGCCAGTCAACCGGAAATATCTTCAAAAGCTGGTGCCGGATGCTTGGCGGCCAGTTCTTTTTGCTTCTGATGAATGCGTGGTGCCTGCGGCTGTTTACTTCTATGGTCGGCACCTTCCTTGCCAATCCGTTATCCCTATAAGAAAGGAGGACCAAAATGAAACTTAGAAAGAAACTCATACCATTCCTGGTACTAACTGCCTGTCTGGTACTGTTTTGCTCCATGCCGGTCTTTGCAGCGGAGCTTACGGAAGCAGACGTGGAAGCGGCAGTTGCCAGTCAGGGAAAGGAAGCGGTAACCGGAAATGTCTTCGTCTGGTTCCTGTGTGCCATTGCCTTTTTAAAGGTATCCCAGAAAATTGATTCTTTTCTGGCATCGCTTGGCATCAATGTCGGCAATACCGGAGGAAACATGATGGCTGAACTTCTGATTGCAGGACGGAGCCTGACCGGTTCCATGCGTTCCCATGGTGGTGGCGGCTACCACAAAGCCTCTTCTCCCGGAAGTGCGGCTGTCGCAGGAAGCTTCCTATCCGGCGGGCTTGCCGGGGCAGTGGGAAGACAGGTACAAAGAGAAGCGGTCAATTCCGCAACCGGTTATACCGAACACAGCAGTATCGGAAACATGCTCTACCAGTCATCCCTGAACAAAGGCGGAGACTTTGCCAATCAGGTCATCAGCAACATTGCACAGGGAAATTACGGTCAGGTAGGTTCCATCAAGGGAGCAGACGCACAGAAAGCCTTTACTTCCTATATGGGCATCAATCCGGGCGGCGGTTCTTCCTATGATAATGTAGAAATCGGTGGCGGAAGGATCACCGGTACCGAAACCGGAAGCTCCGGAAACCGGGATTTTGCCCTGTACCATGCCGACCAGTATGCAGCTCCTACTCAGGGCTCCTACTCTACGGTACAGTCCGTGGATGGTTCCACCTGGTACAAGCAGTATGCACAGGATACGGTCGAAAAAACACCATATACTTCCGGCAGCGGCAAAGTAGCCTACAATGAATCCATTGTCCAGAAACTGCCGCCAGCCCCACAGCGAAAGGAGCGTATGTAACATGCCAAAAACAGCCTTGATGGGCAGTCCTCTTGCTGTCATCGGTACAGTATTCCGGCACAGGCGCACCCTTGCGAAAACTGGAGCAGCCGTCGGCGGTGTACTGATGCTTCCCATTCTGTTCCTTGTCATGCTTCCGGGACTCGTCTTCGGAGACCTCTCTGAAAATACCGGAGCACTGACCAGCAACACGGTAATCAGTGAAAATATCCGGGCTTCCAATCAGGCAATCGTGGAGGTGCTTCAGGAAAGCCATGATGCACTGCTTGCTAAGATCAATGCGGAAATTGCCAGACTCCCGGAAGGAGATACTGCCTCTATCAGCGATCCTTACGCTTCCAGTATCATCGTAAATGCGAACCAGCTCATCGCACAGTTTTGTGCCAGCCAGGATGACTATAAAAATATAAATATCAGCAAACTCAAAAGCCTGATCCGGGAAAACGAGGACGGGCTTTTTTCTTATGACGTTACTTCAGAAACGGCCACGGTGGAAGTTCCGGCGGAAGAGGAAAATGCACCACCCAGAAAGGTTACTTTTACCCGCCATACCTACACGGTCAGCTATGCCGGAGATGCCTACTTTGCAGATCACGTCTTTCATCTGACCGATAAGCAGAAAAAAACGGCAGACAGTTATGTGGAAAACCTGACCATGTTCTTTGGCGGCTCCGCTTCCGGTCTTGCCATGGCGGTAGGTGTCAGCGATGAGGTGCTGGCTTACCGGGCTACCATCCAGCAGGTCGCACAGAAATACGGCATGGAAGCTTATGTGGAACTCCTCATGGCAGTCATGATGCAGGAAAGCGGCGGGCGTGGAAGCGATCCCATGCAGGCGGCAGAAGGCGGCTTTAATAAGAAATACCCCCATGTCCCCAACGGCATCACCGATCCTGCTTATTCCATCGAATGTGGGATTCAGGAATTAAAGTATGCACTGGATAAAGCAGGATGTACCGGACCTACCGACCTGGACCGCATCAAGCTGGCGCTTCAGGGTTACAATTACGGCTCCGGCTATATCGACTGGGCAATGGAACGTGACGGCGGTTATACCAAAGAAAACGCCATTGCTTATTCGGATATGATGTGTGCCCGTCCGAACTGGCATTATGACCGGTATGGGGACAAGGAATATGTGGAGCATGTTCTCCGGTATTATCAGATTACCAATACCGGCGGAAGCTATCCGGCAAACGGAATGCAGATTCCGCACTATCTCCAGACCGATTACGGGAACATTCCTTATGGCGGCGGCTCCATCGCATCTTCCGGCTGCGGGCCTACCAGCTTTGCCATGATCGCCAGCTACCTGACCGGGAATACCATTACCCCTCCGGATGCGGTGGCATGGTGCGGGAATTCCTATTACAAGCCGGGAGTTGGAACCTACTGGAGCTACTTTCAGGCTGCAGCCAGTCATTTCGGCTGTGGCAGCGTCACACAGACCAGCAATGCCAATACGGTACTTCAGGCACTCTCCGAAGGCTGTCCGGTCATCTCCTCTCAGCGGGCAGGACTTTTCACCAGCGGCGGACACTTCATCGTACTCCGAGGTGTTACGGCAAACGGCAAGGTACTGGTCAATGATCCCAATGACAGTGACGCAAAGAACTATATTAACCGTGAATTTGATATGATGTCGGAAATCCATGCTACGGCAAATGCCTACTGGATCTTCGACAAAAAATAAAGGAGCCATTATGAACAGAACAAAAGTGATTCTTTCCATTTTTCTGATGCTGTTTCTGCTGCTTGCCGGACTGGTTCTCCCCAGTTTCTGGAAAAGCCAGAAAAAAGAAGCTTCCGGAAACAAAGGCAGGGAACCGGCAAAGGAAACAACAGAAACAAATTCTGATACCCCCATGCCGGAATATCTGGATTTTGATGCTTTAAAAGCATTTTTCTCCGACAGCCAGATTGCTTCTCTCAAAGGGCAGTTTCCTGTCTACCTAAAAGAGTATGTCAAAAAAGAACAGACAAGCATCACCTTCCTGCCGGAAAAAACCAGCTACCCTACCGAAACAACCGTCTGCCTGATGTTTTCACTTTCCGATCAGGATACGCTTCCGGTTACCTACCACACCCCGACGGGTGTGTTTTTATTTGGAGAAGACGGGGTACAGGTCTCTGCAGATACGACTGTTTACGAAAAGCAAACCGATGATTCCCTGCCGTCCCTGACTTCGCAGGACATTGAACACCTGCAGGAAGGCGGGTATCCGGATACTTCTGACAGCCCGGAAGCTCCGGACACAGAATCCGGCAGTGCCTCTGTGCCTTCCGAAGATGCGAAAGATACGAAAAAGGAGGTGCAGCCATGACACAGCCAGAAGAAACACCGGTTTCCTTTATCCCTTCCAACTTCATTGAGAAAGGCAAGATCCTAAACGGAACTTTTGACATCCGCAATGCCATAGAAAGCATTGTTCTTTCCCTGGCAATCGGTATCCCTGTTTTCCACCTGCCGCTGTCCCTGACTGCCCGCATCATCATTCTCTGCATGACCGCACTTCCAGCGGCAATGGTAGCCCTGATTGGAATCGGCGGGGAGAGCATCACTGCCTTTTTGATGAATGCCCTGCGTTTTGTAGTGAACCGCAGGGTAATCTGGAGGTCCGACAGTCTTCCGGAAGGAAAGCCACGCAGGAAACCACGTTTCAAAGAGCCAAAGACAAAGAAACACCGGAAAGCAGAAAAAATGGCAGAGCCTTCCAAAGTAATGGCATCGGCTCCCCCACAGTCTGAACCGGACGCACCAGCTCCGCCAAAAAGTAAAAAAAAAGAACACCGGCAGTTTGATACCTCCACCAAGCGGGGCATCAAAAAACAGGCAAAGGAAGATATCCGTTATCTGAAGTGGGAGCAGAAAGAAGCCAGCCGACAGAAAAAAGAGGCGGCGAAACAGATAAAAATACAGAAAAAAACGGAAGCCCGGAGACGAAAGGAGGAAGAAAAACGGGCAGTTTCCGAAAAGCGGGCTGCAAAAAAAGAGCAGAAAAAAAAGGTGGTTTCCAAGGAGGACACCTCATCTGCCACGTCAAAACCCGTTTCCCGGAAAAAGCGAAAGAAAGACCAGACCTTGGAGGATTATCTTCCGGTGGAAAAAATCGCAAACGGAATCGTCTATACCACAGACGGACGGTACGTGAAGATCCTGGAGATTGAACCAATCAACTTTCTGCTTCGAAGTGCCAGGGAACAGCAGGGCATTATCTACAGCTTTATCAGTTACTTAAAGATCAGCCCTGTCAAACTCCAGATCAAGATGATCTCCAAAAAAGCAGACATCAATAAGCATCTGGAGCAGTCCCAGCTGGAGCTGGAGCGGGAAACCGATCCCCACTGTCAGGAACTGCAGCGTGACTACATCCAGTTTGTCCAGAACTTAAGTTCCAGAGAAGCAGTATCCAGACGGTTCTTTCTGATCTTTGAATATGAACCATTCAACGCAAACCGAAAGGAAGAGGAACGGGAAATCCTTGCTGCTCTTGAGACAGCCTCCCAGACCGCCAAAACCTTTCTATACCAGTGCGGGAATGAAGTGGTCTCCCATGACAATGAGGATGAATTTACTACGGATGTTCTCTACACCCTTTTAAACCGTACCCTTTGTACGGAGGTTCCGCTTTCGAACCGGATCAGCACTGTACTGTCCGCCTATACAAAGGAAAATCGCATGGAGGAACTGGATCACATCCGGATCAACGAGTTTCTCGCACCGGAAAGTGTGGATTTCAAGCACTCCCATTATGTGCAGATCAATGGGCTTTACCATTCCTACCTGCTTGTGCCGTCTGACGGCTACAAAAACCGGGTAACTCCCGGATGGCTGTCACTCCTTGTCAATGCCGGGGAAGGGATTGATATTGATTTCTTTCTCCAGAAACAGCCAAAGGACAAGATTCAGCAGCGTCTCGGTCAGCAGATCCGTATCAACCGTTCCAAATTAAAGGATGCGTCCGATACCAACACTGATTATGACGATCTGGATTCTGCCATCCGCTCCGGATATTTTCTGAAGCAGGGACTTGCCAACAACGAAGATTTCTATTACATGAATCTTCTCATCACCATTACTGCTTCCACGTTGGAAGAACTGCAGTGGCGGATTCAGGAAATGAAAAAGCTCCTGATCTCGCAGGATATGAACTTACACTCCTGCTACTTTTTACAGGAGCAGGGATTTTTATCCTCTCTGCCGCTGGCAAATCTGGACAAGAAGCTTTTTAAGCTGTCCAAGCGGAACGTACTGACTTCCGGGGCGGCAAGCTGCTATCCCTTCGTCAGCTACAGTATCTGCGATGATAACGGAATCCTCTTTGGGGTAAACAAGCATAACAATTCCCTGGTCATTGCGGATATCTTTGATTCCAGGCAGTACAAGAACAGCAACATCTGTATCTTAGGCTGTTCGGGAGCAGGAAAGACCTTCACCATGCAGACCATGGCACTAAGGATGCGAAGAAAAGGCATCCAGGTGTTCATCATCGCTCCGCTAAAGGGACACGAATTTTACCGGGCTGCAAGGAATGTCGGCGGAGAATTTATCCAGATCTCTCCTGCCAGTAAGAACTGTATCAACATCATGGAAATCCGGAAGGTAGACAATTCTGTAAATGAACTGCTGGACGGACCGACACTGGATGCCTCCGCACTGGCAGGCAAGATCCAAAGGCTTCACATCTTCTTCAGTCTGCTGATCCCGGATATGTCCCATGAGGAGAAGCAGCTTCTGGATGAAGCCCTAATCAAAACCTATGCCAGAAAAGGGATTACACATAAAAATGAATCCCTGACAGATCCGCAGCATCCGGAGCAGTACAAAAAGATGCCCATTCTGGAGGATGTCTACAATGTCCTGCTGGAAAGCGAGGATACCAAACGTCTGGCTCATATCCTGAACCGCCTGGTTCACGGTTCTGCTTCTTCCTTTAACCAGCAGACCAATGTGGACCTGACCAATAAATATACGGTACTGGATATCTCCGAACTGACCGGTTCCAGCGATCTTTTAACGGTCGGCATGTTCGTTGCCCTGGATTATGTCTGGGATAAAGCGAAGGAAAACCGTACCGAAGAGAAAGCCATCTTTGTCGATGAGGTCTGGCAGCTCATCGGTGCATCCAGCAACCGGCTTGCAGCGGAATTCGTACTGGAGATTGCCAAGATCATCCGTGCTTACTCCGGAGCCGGCATCTTTGCCACACAGGATTTAAACGACTTCTTTGCTCTGGATGACGGGAAGTACGGCAAGGGTATCATCAATAACTGCAAGACCAAGATTATCCTGAACATGGAGGATGAAGAGGCACAGCGGGTGAAGACTATCCTGCATCTATCGGAAACAGAAGTAATGAACATCACCCATTTCCAGCGGGGCAACGGTCTGATCTCAACCAACAACAATAACATCACTGTGGAATTTAAGGCTTCCAATCTGGAAAAGGAGCTGATTACCACAGATCGGCAGGAGCTTCTGGAAATCCTTGCGAAACAGAAGAAACAGGCTGTGTAACTTTTGGCAGCACTGACGCTGCCCTTTTCATTTGAACTTCAAGAAGGAGGAGACTTATGTTACAGACATACAAATCCTATACCAGACGGACGCTGGCTATGCTGCTGGCAGTCCTTGTCGCAGTCGGCGCATTGTTTTCCGGCAGTTTTCCGGTTCATGCAGCCGACGGCACCATCAGCTATAAGGCAGGTGCCAATATCCCTTACGGCAGCTATTTTACCTCCCGCATGAGCTTTGACGGGAGCAATACTGCCTACTGCGTGGAACCACTGAAGAAAACACCTTCCTCTGGTTCCTATTCCTATGACCTTTTAAGCCAGAACTCCCCGCTCAGAAAAGCGCTCTACTACTTAAACGGCGGTTACGGCTACGATAAAGTCGTCAAGGATAAATATTTCAGTGGCTGGAGTGATGATAACAGCTATGTCATCGGACATCTGGTTGTCGCTTACATCTATGCCGGTAATTCCGCTGACACCGGAGCTTTCCATGGCGCCCCGCAGTCCTATATTGATAAAGCACTGGAAGTAGCCAGTGCCATTCAGGGACTTCCGAACCCGCCGGAAGGCTTCCGGGCATTCATCGTTCCGGGACAGGGCAGCCAGACCATTGCCGGAAGCTGGTATCAGGTTCCAAACGGCTGGATCGAACTGAAAAAATCTTCTGCCAACGGAAGCGTATCGGACGGGAATCCGAATTACAGCTTAAAGGGTGCTGTGTATGGGATCTATCAGGGTGAGAAGCTCATCCAGAAACTGACCACTGATGAAAACGGGTATGCCAGATCCGGCGAACTGGAGGAAGGCGATTATACCATAAAAGAGCTCTCTGCTTCCAAAGGCTACATTGTAGACACCAAAGCTCACAAAGTCACCGTAAAAGCAGAACAGACTTCTGCTGCAAACGTAACAGATATTCCGCAGAATAATCCCATGAATCTGGTGCTTGAAAAGCTGGATGCCGAAACAAAGAAAGCCTCCCCACAGGGAGCAGCTTCCCTTGCAAACGCAGAATTTACAGTCAAGTTCTATACCGAGCAGTCTGACAGTGATCCTGCGGAAGCTGGAAAGAAACCGGCACGTACCTGGGTATTAAAAACAGATGTTTCCGGAAAGATGCATTTTACCAAAGATTCCTTTGTAAGCGGCGATGCCTTTTACTATACCAGTGATGGCAAGACCGTCTGTCTTCCGCTCGGTACCATAACGGTACAGGAAAGCAAAGCCCCTGCCGGATACCAGCTCAATCCAACTGTCTTCGTACAGAAAATTACAGGTGACGGTAAGCAGGAAATGGTTTCGGTATACCAGTCTTCTACCATAGAAGAATCTGTCATCCGTGGCGGAGTGAAGATCCAGAAACGTGACAGCGAGACCGGAGAAGCAAAACCGCAGGGTTCTGCCACTTTGGAAGGTACTGTCTTTGCGATCACTACGTTAAATGAAAATCCGGTATTAGTAGACGGAACATCCTACACGAAAGATCAGGTTGTCCTTACACTTACTGCCGATAAATCCGGTTCTGCTGCAACTGCAAAAGATGCTCTCCCATTCGGACATTACCGTGTGGATGAAACAACTGCACCTTCCGGTTATCTGAACAGCGGAAAGATCTCTGTAGAATTTGACATCACAGAACAGGGAAAAATCGTGGAACTGACTGCAAAAGACAATTCCATCTCCAATCAGGTCATCCGCGGGGATCTGGAATTTGTCAAGATTGCTGACGGCAGCCAGAACCGTCTGGCAAATGTGCCATTTAAGATCACTTCCAAAACAACAGGCGAAAGCCATGTGATTGTGACAGATGCCAACGGTTATGCCAGCACTTCCTCCAAATGGAACAAACATACCGCAAATACCAACCGGGGTGAGTCTTCGGAAGACGGCATCTGGTTCGGCACCTCCAAACCGGATGATTCCAAAGGCGCTCTCATTTACGATACTTACACTCTGGCGGAACAGCGTTGTGATTCCAACAAAGGCATGGATCTTTTAACCTTTGAAGTCAAGGTTTATAAGGATTCTGTTCTGATACAGGTTGGAACTCTGACCGATGATGCCATTGAGATCGGCACGACTGCTCTGGATGCCGAGACCGGTACACACATGAGCCAGCCGGCAAAAGAAGTGACCATTGAAGACGTTGTGGAATACGAAGGACTGAAAAAGGGCCAGAAATACAAACTGACTGGAACCTTAATGGATAAAAAAACCGGGGAACCAATCCTTGTGGATGAAAAACCGGTGATTTCTGAAACTGAATTTACTGCAAAGAAATCCTCCGGCTCCGTCAAAGTAACCTTTACCTTTGATGCAACTTCCTTAAAGGGAAAAACAACCGTTGTCTTCGAGGAATTATATCAGGATGAGATGCAGCTTGCAGTCCATACCGACATCAACGATGAAGACCAGACCATCTATTTCCCGGAAATCAAGACTACTGCGAAAGATGCGGACACGAACTCCAATATTTCCTGTGCAAAGGAAGAAATCACGCTGGTGGATACGGTTTCCTTTAAGGGGCTGGTTCCTAACCAGAAATATGAAGTGACTGGAACTCTGATAGATAAAGAAACAAAGAAACCAGTCGAAGCAGACGGAAAACCGGTGACAGCAAAAGCATCCTTCAAGCCAAAAGAATCCGCTGGTACGGTAGATGTTACCTTTACCTTTGATGCCAGCTCCTTAAAAGGGAAAACAGTAGTTGTCTTTGAATCCCTGGCTTACAAAGACAAGGAAGTTGCCGTACACACAGACATTGCGGATGAAGGACAGACTATTTACTTCCCGGAAATCAAAACCACTGCAACAGATGCTGCTTCCGGCACACACTATGCAAAACCGGAAAAAGAACTGACGCTTACAGACCTTGTGGAATACAAAAACCTGATCCCAGGCAAAGAGTACAAGCTGACAGGAACACTCATGGATGCGGAAACCGAAAAACCTTTCGATGTGGATGGCAAAGCTGTGACTGCAGAAACAAGTTTCACTCCGGAAGAAGCTAACGGCAGCGTAGAGCTTTCCTTTACCTTTGATGCCTCTGCACTTTCCGGAAAAACGCTCGTGGCATTTGAAACAATGACTTTTGAAGATCACGAAGTAGCGGTACATGCGGACATCAAAGATGCCAACCAGACCATCTACTTCCCGGAAATCAAAACCACAGCCAAAGACGGCAGTGACGGGGATCAGGATGTCTCTGCTTCCAAGGAAGCGACTATCGTAGATACGGTCACTTATCATGGTCTGATGCCTGGATCTGAGTACAAAGTCATCGGAACCCTGATGAATAAGGAAACCGGAGAGGCTTTGTTAAAAGACGGAAAACCAGTTACCGCTCAGGCAGAATTTAAAGCAGAAAAAGCTGGCGGCTCTGTGGAAGTTACCTTTACCTTCGACGCTTCTGCTCTTGCCGGACAGGATGTGGTTGTCTTTGAAAAGCTCTACTATACAGACGGAAAAACCGAGCATGAGATTGCTTCCCATGAGGATCTGAAGGATGAAGGTCAGACCGTACACATGACGGAGCTTCCGAAAGAACCGGAGACGCCTCCGGTAGCTCCGCCTGTAAAGACCGGCGATGAGACGCCGCTTCTCCTGTATGCCGGAATCGCCATAGCTGCACTTGCAGGTGCAAGTGTCCTGGGCATCGTTTACTTCAAACGCAAAAAGAAACATCAGTAACTCATAACGAAGACTCCTGCAGGCAGCTCCCACATGGAACTGCCTGCTTCTTTAGTAGGTGATGAATATGAAACACCCCCACTGCAAGACAGATGCCAAGCACATCCGTCATTTTCTGAACCTCTGTGAAGGGAACTGGCACTCCTGTATCTACGTCTGGTGCCGCACTTGTAACGCACAGGAAAGCTGTGAGAACTCTGGCTTTTTATTCCATCCGGATGAAACGGGAAGCCCCTGCATCCTCCCTCTTTCAGATGCAGCGCTTTTGTTTCCCCGGATACCGGAGCCAACCGAATGTACCGGAAGCATGAGCATTGCTGCTTTTACAGAGCTTTATCTGCCCTATCTGGCCGCTCAGAAGCTGCCTTTAAAGCCATGTCCCATTCCGGCACTGCTCCGGCTTCAGGAGAACCAGCAATATGACTGGTAACAAAAAGTTGCACTTTCAGGCTCTTATACGTACAGGATATGTAAAGAAAGGAGGCACTGCCTATGTTAAACGTAATTTCAATCATCCAATGTATCGATCAGGTCTTTACGAACCTGATATTTATTCCCATGATTTTTGTCCTGTATGTGAAATTCCGTCCGAAAAAGCCATGGACCAGAAGGCGCAGGAACACTTACCTGCTCTGTCTGGTACTGATCAGCTTATTCCTGCTACGGATTTTCTGTGAGAAGTTCATCTTTACACCGGTTAATTATCCACGTTTCACAGACAGCGGCTTATTCCCGCTCATCCGAGCAATTTTCTATCCCGGCATCTGAAAAATGGGGATTCGTGCCATTTAGTCCGAATCTGGGATCAGTATCCGCTTGCGTCCTATGGGAATTCATCACCTGCTTACTTACAATATAAGTATACAGTACGTACTGGTTATTCACGTACACGTTACGTATCGTGTATGTACAAGCGAGGTGAAAACAGATGAAGAAACCAAAAATCATCCGCTGCCCTTACTGCGGCGGAACAGCAATATTAAGAGATGCATCCTTTGTATATGGAACGCATTCTCATGGCGGACAGGTTTATGTCTGCTCCCACTATCCATCCTGCAATTCCTATGTCGGGGTACATCCGGGAACCAAGATACCAAAAGGAACGCTCGCCAACCGGGAGCTTCGTCAAAAGCGGATTCAGGCACATCGAATTTTCGATCAGATCTGGCAACAGGGCATCCTTTCCAAACCGGAAGCATATCGCTGGGTGGCAGATAAGTTCTGTCTGACAGATAAGCAGGCTCACATCGGACAGTTCAGCAACTATATGTGCGACCAGCTCATTCGGGAATCCGCAGATGTTTTAAAGAACAACCATATTCCCTTCCGCCTCCGGGCAGCCAGCTGAAAGGCGGTGATTGATGATGACCTTACCACTAAATAAAAAGCAAAAACAACTGGTGGAAAAATCCATGGATCTGGTTCCGATCATGATTCGTTCCATGACCCGCACCGCTGCCTATGTAACTGAGGAAGAACAACAGGAATTATGTCAGATTGGATATCTGGCTTTGTGCCGGTCGGCTGTCGGATTTGAGGAAGGAAGATCATTCCAGCCTTATGCCAAAACTATCATCCGTCATGCCATCTTTGACTACTGGCGGAAAATTGCCCGTGACCGCTCCATGCTCTGTTCTCTGGACGAAGCATCATCTGAAGATGAACATCTCCATTATCGTGATTTGTTTTCCTACGAGGATACACAAACAACTCACCCGGAAAAGGACACAAACCAGACCTTGCTTCTTGAGCATTTAACCCAGCTTGGCACCGGACAGTCCTCAACTATTCAGAAGGGAATTGTAGCCCTCTATCTGCAACAGCAGGGATATACCAGCTTTGACTTGGCAAAACACTACCAAGTACCAGCCAATCGTGTACGGGCATGGCAGAGCAAAGCACGGAAACTATTACAGCAGGATGATGCACTCTATGCACTTCTGACTTAACCTTGAAGGAGGGAACTTTTATGCTGACACTTTATACTGCTGTCGGAACCTTAAAATTTCAAAAAACGACAGGCGGAAAATCCATTCCTCTTGTAATCAACGATGGACAAGAATATGGACTATCGGATGACGAGCTGCTGCTCTGGAGCTGTCTTGCCTTCCAGATTCTGACGCTCCATGAACTCCAGGATGCCTATACCCTGCGCCAGATACAGAAAGAAGGTCCGAAAGGCTTATCCTTCCAACACTATCTGAACCGACTTTCCTTACGCGGTCTGGTTGTAAGCGGAATTGGACTGACAGGGGTGGATGCCTTATATCGCCTTCTCGGCAGTCTGACCATTATTCCCTTGAAGGATACCTTTCCCATCCGGCTCTTTGGCTGCGTTCAGCTTTATCTGGAAGGAACTATTGGTGCAAAAGAGTTTGGCAGATATTTAAAGAAGAAACCCTCTTCACCGATGGAAGATACCATTCTGAAGCTGGCTGATAAGGTATCCCTCACGACCGCTGAGCTTGTCACAAGTATGGAGCAGGAAAAAGTAATCCACAACGAATCGGATATTATGGATGAGTTATACACAGAACCGGAGACAACTTACCAAACACTTGTGGATGATGTCCAGATTCACCATACCCAGTATCCAGTGCTGCAGGCTATTGCTAATTTGTACCTGAATAAACAAATCACATTTCATACATGTTAAAGGAAGGAACCTTATGCCAAAACCATTTTTCACAAAGCTGGTTGCCATCAGTGCAATCGGCTTTTTCTGTGTACTTTTTGGGTGCATCTTCGGGATCGCCACCCATGACCGGCTCTTTATCCTCATGAGCCTCCTCATCGGAATCTGCAGCATCTTGCGTGCACTCAGTTTCTACCACCTGATCCATACACATGCTTATCTGTCACTGGACGTAAGCTGCACGAAACGGGAACAGACACTCTTCGGGAAAAACCAGCAATATTGGTTTGCCAGTGATAACGGAAAGGAATACGCCTTCTCACTGGAAAAGAATATCAAACTCCTAGAGGGACATCGGTATCGGCTGTACTTCCGGAAACCACAGCAGGGAACAGGGCAATCGATGCCATGTGCCGGAGATATTCTCGGATATGAAGAACTCACCGATCAACTGCCGGAACTTCCGGATACATCCGTTTAGATAGAAAATGAGCCGCCCGTACTGTGATATGCTACCCTCATATAGGACAATGAAATATAAAAGTCCTATATGGGGGTAT